>Ga0007796_10000828_pt1 | contig 10903 bp, 7 predicted proteins | sample CryBogmetaGMA0M_FD_60373 | JGI IMG/M metagenome (GOLD analysis project Ga0007796, IMG submission 60373) | Freshwater microbial communities from Crystal Bog, Wisconsin, USA - MA0M | ecosystem: Environmental > Aquatic > Freshwater > Lake | place: Crystal Bog, Wisconsin, USA | collected 2009-07-06 | reverse complement strand
TGGTGGGCCTTAGCGTGGCCACCGTCGTTGTGATCGCCCGGGCGATCGATCGGCCGCTCAAAGAGCAGGGGGGCGTGGTTCGGTCGATCGAGGGCCGGCCCAACCTCTCGGCCTTCCTCGCGCCCAGGAATAACAACCCCAGGCCCGTCGTGGAGCGGTTGCTGGACCGCGTGTTCCCCGCCGGCGATCAGGGCCGGGTACCGCTGTTGGCCGTGGCCGGCGGCCCCGAACGGTTCAAGGTCGGCCGCCTGGTCGAAGCACTCTTGCACGCGCTCGAACGCACAGGCATTGGACATGCCGGGACCGGCCTGCGGCTCAACGGACTCAGCTTGCACGGCCGATTCAACGGGGCGTTCGATGCTACCCGCTCACTGTTGCTCAATCCCCAGCTAGAGGTGGCCGTGGTGGAAATAGGCCGCCGCGATGTCTTGCTGAACGGACTGGGCTTTGACAGATGTTCCGTGGGGGTGGTGACCGGCGTGGATGAACACGCCGAACTGCCATTACCGGGCTGGGGCTTCGAGCAGCCCGAGCAAGATCTCTTCCGCGGCGAGCGTTGCGTGCTCGACGTGGTGCAACCCGATGGCACCAGCGTGCTCTGGACCACGAACCCACACCTCGACGCCATGGTCGAGAAGGCCAAGGGGAGCGTGCTCTTGGCGGCCCCCGCGGCCGATCAGCCGGCACTGGTCGCGCATCGCGCGGCCGGCGGCCGCTGCGTGTTTCTGGAACCAGGCGCACGGCCTGTAATTGTGCTGGCACACGGTGAAATCGAAGTCGATCGCCTGACGTGCGACGCCAAGGTGCTGGCCGGTGCGCGCAGCGCGCTTCAGGAGCTACAAGGCGTGGAGATTGGGCTCAGTGATGCCGAGGCTCTGTGCCTGGCCGTCGCCTCGCTCTGGGCGCTGGGGGAAAGCCCCCAGGACCTAGCCAAGGCCCTGCCCCGGCTGGGGGCGTAGGGCAAGCAGGAACATGCAGAGCCTGAACCTTGAAGTGGAACCCTCTGGGATCACCAACTTCAGGTCCATGCCGTCTATTTTGATGTTATCAGGCGTGCGCTCGACCCTGGACTTTACTACCTGGACTGATTCATCAGCAGCGCCCGCCGGCGGGTGCCCACCGGCGCCACCGACTTGCTCATGCGTGAAAGCCGATGGCTCAGCTTCCAGGCGGTCGAAGATGCCAGTTCGGCCTGTTCACGTTGAACCTGTTCAAGCTGGCCATGAATCTGTGCCAGTCGGCTGGCCAGGTGGGCTTCCACCTGAAGCAAGCGCTGACGTTCGGCCTCGGCCTGCACCAGGTACTCATGCTGCTGGGCGGCAATCCCCTGGAGCCGGCCGATTTCCGCCAATCGCACTTGCTCCTGTTCGGCCTGCACGCGCTGTTGCCTGGCAAGCTGCTGCTGGCTGGTTTGCAGTTCCATGCCGAACCGGATCCGCTGGCCCAGTTGCTCGAACCAGGCGCGGACCTGATTGACCTGCGAACCCTGAGTCGAGAACAGCGCGTTCAAATCCGCCGGTAGCTCGGCTTTGTCGCCCACGAAGAGCACGCCCAGGCCATGCTCATGGCCGAACGAGAAGCTGGGATAGCGTGCGGTCAGTTCGTCCCAAAGTTTCCAGACGCCAAAATCGGTCTGATGCTCGGAGATGTCGTGGAACAAGATCACGCCGCGCTGGCTCATCTTGAGGAGCCAGGTTTCAAAGTCATGATGTGCGGCTTCATACGTGTGGTAACCATCAATGTGTAGCAGGTCAATTTGCCCGGGCGAGAATAGACTGTTCGCCTGGTCAAAGTCCATCCTGAGCAGGTTGGAGAACCGTGCGTAAAGCGCACCATGGTGGGCTTGCAGGTCTTGGTAGACCGGCTCGCCATAATTGCCGGCGTGTGGATCGCCGGCCCAGGTGTCTACGCCGAAGGTGCGGGTGTCGAGACCGAGGTTAGCCACGGCCTGGCAGAACGCGCAGAACGAGACCCCATGATGGACCCCCAGCTCCACCAGGATGCGTGGCTTGAGGACCGAGGTCAGCCAGAAGGCGAACGGAATATGTTCGATCCAGCCCGAGGCGCCCAGCCGTCTGGGCGTTTCAAGGCAGATGGGATGGTCGAGTGGATTGATGGTTCCTGACACGGGAAACGCCTTTCGCCTGAAACCTGTGAACGTGTGGATCTTTCTGAGATTAAAGACGTACCGAAGCCTGCGGAACGAACAACCGATGATGGGGCCGGCTGGTACCGGCCGGTAACGCGGCTGGCGAAAACGAACGGGCCCAGTCCAGCAGTTCATCCACCCGCGGGCTGGCGGCCTGGACCGAGTAATGATCGATCAGGTTCTGTCGGCCGTGGGTGACCAGGTGTTGCCAGAGTTCCTGATCGCGCCACAGGCGAATGACCTCGGCTGCAAAATCGACCGGGTTATCAGCGATCAGGATGTCGTGATCGTGGGTGAGCTGCATTCCTTCAGCGGCGATCGTGCTGCCAACCACGGGCACATCCAGGGCCATGCTCTGGTTCACCTTCCCCTTCACGCCCGCGCCATACCTGAGCGGCGCCACCGAGAGCCGGCAAGCGTCAAACAGGGGCTCCACGTTGGGCACGTGGCCGTGCACCACGATGTTGGGGCCGGCCAGCGCCTGAATTTCCGGCGTCGGGTCGGGCCCAATCACATGAAACACCACGTCGGGAAGTTCCGCCCGGATCCGTGGAAAGATCTCACGCGTGAAGTAGAGCACGGCATCCACATTGGGGGTATGCTCGAACCCGCCAATGAACAGCATATCCCGGCGTTCCCGGTAGCCGGGGCGTGCCGTTGCATCCAGCGGATAAATGGTGGGCAGGATCTTGATTTCAGAGCCTGGGCATTCAGCCTGCAGCCGTTTCTGTTCGTCGTGGCTCACGACCAGGGTGAGATCGGCCTGCTGAACCAGTCCGAGTTCTTCGGCCTTCCGTTCCAGGAGATCGGCCGGCAGTTCGGTAAGGCCCTGAATGCGGGCCTGGCGTTCTTCCCTGAGGAATTGCAAATCTACGGTATCGAACACCACGCGCGCCTGGGGGGCATAGGTTCGCACCGAAGGCAAGTGCCGCGCCGTGACGAACGCCCTGGATAGGATGATGAGCGGGAATTCCGACCCATGCTCGCGCAGGTAGGTGTCAATCTGGTCGTAATAAGGCTTGCGGATCACCTCCACGCCCAGATCTTGAAGCGGATCTCGGTAGGATGGGTGAGAAAGCAGGTTCTCGGGGATGAACGTGACGTGGTGGCCGCGGTTTCGCAAGGCGCGCAGCAATTCCCACATGCGCAGTGAGCCGCAATCGCGGTCGGGGGTCAATTCTCGATGATCGATGACCAGGATCTGTTCCGGCCAGACTTTTCCGCTGCCATGATCCTTGACGATCCGGTATCGGCGGGTGGGCGGCGTGGGATGCGTTTGCAGGCGATGCCGCCAGCGGGCCAGGAACTTGTGCTGATTGACAAGCTGGTACGATTTGACGCCGGAATGAAGGTCGGTGCCCGAGCTGACCCCTTCGAAGTGGAAGACCTGTGACCGTGGTTGATAGAGCACTTTGCGCCCCGCGTGGCGTACCTTGAACGCCAGATCGGCATCCTCGTAGTAGGCCGGGCTGTAATGGGGGTCGAACCCATCGAGCTGGTGGAACAGGGCCCTGGGCAGCATGATGCACGCCCCCGAGCAGTAATCGACCTCGCGCACGAAGTTATAACGGGGGTGGGCTGGGTCGTCGGAATGGCCGTAATTGGCGCCACTGGCATCTTGCCAGATCACGCCGCCGGCCTCTTGTAGCCGGCCGTCTGGGTAGATCAGCTTGGCGCCCACCAGGCCGGCTGCGGGCACGGCTTGAAACGTGTCGTGTAGCGCTGAAAGCCAGCCAGGGGTGACCACCGTGTCATTATTCAGGAAGAGCACATAGCGCCCACGCGCGACGTTGGCGCCCCGGTTGCATGAGCCAATGAAGCCAAGGTTCTGGGCGTTGCGTACATAGACCAGGCCCAGGCTCTGTTCCAGCACACTGGCCGTTTCATCGCTGGAGGCGTCGTCGACCACGATCACCTCGTAGCGAACCTCGCCGCCGGTGAGCCTGGCGATCGAGTCCAGGCAGGCCCTGGTCTGGTCGAGGTGGTTGTAAACCGGAACGATGATCGACACATCCACCTGGTCCCAGTGGGTGAAGACTGGGATCGGGATCGGTCCTGAAGGTAGCGCGGGTAGGGCCAGCGTGGAAACCTGCGCGAGGTTGGAAACGGGGGCAGGCTGGAGAACTGCCGGGCAGGCCGCGGCCGGAGTCGTTATCGGTGGATTCAGGATCCGCCTGGCCGCCTTGCTCACGGCAGTGATGGGCCCATGTTTCAAGGTCGTTTTGCTGAACCAGGCGAAGCCACGCCAGCAGTGGCCCCGGAGCGTCCCCTCGCGAAACACCTTGCGCCTGGCGTTGCGGGCTTTGGTCACAAGCACCCAGGCCAAACTGCTCTCAAGTTCGGCAAGGCTCTGTCGGAGCATCAAATTTTCATGTTCGAGCGCGGCGATCTGTTCCCTGGCCCTTGCCTCTTCGCCCGTGTGATCCATGATCTGGCTTTGCTCCGCTCGGCTCCCCAAGGCAACAGAACCAACCCCAGCAAACTGCGGCCTGGTCCGCTGGCATCCTGAGCCCATGCTCAATCTCAACAGGTTCCCCGCGCATGGGTATGCTTGCCCGGGGAACGTCTACGTGGGGTTTCTCGCATAGTTCGCCATTTACGTCAATCCGGGCCGGATGAACTTCAAGTGGGCGGCCCAGGTTGAGCTTGTCGGCTTTTCGTTTGCTCGCTCGATTTCGTGAGGTATGTTTTTGAGTTGCTATGAACGTGGCCGATCTCTTGAGATCCGGCCCAACAAAACGCGCTTGAAATATCATCACAGGCTGGACTATGAATATTGCGAACGAAGCCAGGGGCCACTGTCGAGTTAGTGCTCGAAGCCGATTCCGCTCCGCACCGACGTTGGAGGTTCTTGATCGTCGGCAACTGCTGAGCGTTACCTTCACAGGAAGCGCTGCAACTGATATTCCTGGCACAATCGGGCCAGGGTTTGCAGTCGTTCAGAACAGCACCCGGGTGACGATTGACCCGACTCTTGCCCCGTTGATCAAGGTTTCTGGCTTCGACATCAGTGCTATCCGGATGTTTTACTCGCCAGGCGATGACACACTGAGCATTGCAATCGAGCAACCGCTGAATCAGAAGACAACTCCTCAGTATCCCGTGATTGCCGGCGACGCCGATAATAACCTGAATGGAGGAACAGTCAGTCCCGCAATTCTCGCCATGCAACCACTGTTCCAGGACTTCTACAATCTGGGTGGGTCCGAGTGCATGTTTGTGTCACTTTGCCTGAAAGATCCGAATGTTCCCGATGTGGTTGCGGGAATCACGAACCAAGCTGGCGCGTCGAAGCTTTACCTGGTTGCCAAGGCGGTGAACTACAGCTCTGGCGCTCCCGGCTTCGGAACGGCCCTGCCCAACAATACCGGCCAGGCGTTTCTGAACGATGTCGACCCTGCGCATGGGGCTCTCGAATTTCAGGTTACCCATTTCTCCCAGCTTTACAATCAGGTCACGGGCAAGACATTGACGGCTTCCACCCAGATTGGCGTGGGCGGATTTGGTGGTTCGGCGGCTGACTTTTCGGGCGAAATCTTCATTGCCCCCCACCCCATCAATTTCGGGGTCAATCCGGTTCCCGATTGTCCGCCGCTCTCGCCGCCGGTGATCATCGCGCCCCATCAGAACCGGCACGTCAACATCGCGCATGCCAGTTATGTGCGGGTGAACATCTTCGGTACCAGTGGCTTTGACGTGACCAGGATCGTGCCGGGTTCCGTATCGTTCGGTGGCGCGAGCCCGGTCGCCCACTACCACCGGCGTACAAACTCCGATCATTTCAGCGACGCGACGTACATCTTCCGCTCCGACGCGCTCAACCTGCCTCCTGGGATCCAGAACGCCGCCGTGACCGGACTTTATAACAATTCGAGCACCAGCGTGCCGGTCGGGTTCTCATCCTCGAACCAGATCTTCGTACGAGATCACTCTTCCTACACCAAGGCCCAGGTTCAAGCTCAACAAGCCAGGCTGGCAAAGACCGGTGACCCGATTCCTCAGATTCCCCAGTTCATCCAGCATCGAGCCAAGAACGCTGGCGTGACCATCATCAGTGACTCGAATGTCAGTATGGCGGCCACCGCGGCACCGCTCGCCAGCCGATCCGCGTCAACCTCCTGAAACGTGTGCCCTGATTTCGCTTTTTCGTAAAAACGATCGCCATTGGCGTCAATCTGGGCTGGATCGATGGATTCAGTATCGTTGGCCAGCAGGTTGACAGGGGTGGTCGCTTATGGCTGGACCAGAGTCGTATCCAATTGGCACAGAGGATCAATCAGCTGAGTCAGGAACGTCCTTCCTCTTCACAAGCCGATGGCCCTTTACCGCGAACCCTGCCTCCTTTAGCCGGATATTCCAGCCGTCTCGGGTGCCGATGGTCGCGGTGTTGGTCAAAAGACCGTGCTTTTCTTCCTGTTCGCTGAGGCGGGCGAATTTGGCGTGGAGTGGGTGGTCGGGGAGCAAAAACGTCTCTTTCCTATGAAGTATGGGCGGGTTGGTGCTGGCCCCGTATTCGAGGCAGTCGATTTGCCGTGATCGCAACGAGAGCTTTACACTCCGCAGCAAAGCTGGATGCGGATCGGTCTCAAAATCCGGGTAAACGAGATACGAAACCTTGCCAGACTCCCGGTGGAGCTTGATCAGGTTCGCCCCGTCGATCTCCCCGAGATAGGTGCGGGCACACCCCTCGTATACGCGCAGCAACGGGTCGAGTGATTCGAGTGCCCCGCGGTGGATGTACAGGGCGGTGGGGAGAAGCTTGCCGATAGGTGACCGACGACACGCTTCGTCCACCGCCTCGGCATCACCTGCCTTGAACAAGAGCTCGTCGGCCAAGCGGCAGGCCTTCGCATAGCTTCCGAAAAAAGCACGGATATCCCGCTGCAAGCCGACAGGTAGCACTGAGATCGTCGGGCGGCGATGGAACCGCCCCAATGCCAAATAGACCAGCAGGTCTTCGGTGCAGCGTCTGGTGATCGCATCCCACTCGGCCGCTCCGGTCACGCGCTTCACCAGCGAGAATGCTTGGTTCAGTGAGCCAAACCGGGCTTCGATCTCGGCGGCAAACCGGAACTCCTCGGCCTCTGGCAGCCGCCCAAGCGTGGCGATAATCGCCATCAAGGGCTCCAGCAGCTCGCGGTTCTCTTCGAACCGAACTTCGGAGATACGATTCCGCGGCGCCGCTACCGTGCGGCGGTAGCGGCTAGCCAGGTACTGCTGCCCGGCTGGCTCATCCTTGAAAACGTAGAATACACCGATGTCGGCCGAGAATGCTTCCGCCTCAAGCTCGGTTTCGATGTAGTTTTTGAGCTCAACCTGGCCGAAGAACCGTTGGAAGGTTCCCCGGCCGGTGAGTATGCCGTCACCAAACTCGACCTGCGACTGCCCTCGACCGGGGACGAGCACTTGGGCCGAGACGATCAGGAGGCGGCGACACAGCTCCCATGCTTTTCTGAGCGTGGCTGAGCGTTCATTGGGGTCTTCGATCACGTTGATGACGTACCCGAGATTGACCACGTCGGCCGCATGGCGGGAGTTGTCTGGGAAGAACGCTGGGTCCCAGCCCCAAGCGTCGATCCCCTTCGTTGCCAGGAGGTCTACGTCAAGCCCATGGCCACATCCATAATCGAAGACGGAGAATTGCGGGGCGATTAGCCCGTCACGCAGCGCGCATTTGACGGGCAGCGAGTGATCACGGCGATGGAGCGCCGTTCGGTGCCTTGGGATTTGCGGCCGAATCTGGTCCATTGCGGGTCGCACCACTGGCCTTGTGTTTGCAAGTCTAGATCAAAGCGTTGTCGGTCAGCCTTCGCAGGCTGCCAACTGTGGGTATGATCATTCCCAGGGCTTTGCGGACCTCTTCGATCGTTGTTGGCTTGCCAAAACTGAATCGAACGGAAGACTTCTGTCTTGTCTCCGGCAGCTTCAATGCCTTGAGAACGTGACTGGGTTCGATCGAAGCGGCAGTACAAGCGGAACCGGTACTAGCTGCAATTCCGTCCAAAGCCAACAACAGGCTCTCGGCATCGACCCCGATGAACGCGATGTTAGAGATGTTCGGAAGCCGGGGGCCATCAGCCCCGTTCACAAACGTGTTTGGGACCTCTGTAAGCAGTGTCGATTCAAAGTCATCCCGCAGGCTCCGAACCCTCGTGAAATCCTCGGCCATCTCGCGAGCGGCGATTTCGCAGGCCATGCCAAGCCCCACGATAGCAGGCACGTTAAGGGTACCGCTGCGCATCCCTCCCTCGTGGCCGCCGCCATCTATGATGGGTGTTAATTTCCTCGACCGGGCTTCTCGCCGGAACATCAAAGCCCCCACCCCCTTAGGCCCGTACAGTTTGTGCCCCGAAATGCTCAGCAGCGTTAGCCCCAGTTCTCTTGCATTGATCGGGACCTTGCCCGCCGCCTGGCTCGCATCCGTGTGAATGGCGACACCCGCCTTGTCGCAGATCGCGCCGATCTCCGATAATGGTGTAAGGGTGCCCAACTCGTTATTGGCTGCCATCAAGGTCACTAAGACCGTCTCCGGGCGAATCGCTCTCTCGACGGCTCCGGGATCGAGCCAGCCGTTGGCGTCGACATCCAGCAAAGTCACCTCGACACCTTCCCGCCGTAGAGAATCTAAGGGGTCCAGTACCGCCTTATGCTCGATTCGCTGACTGATAATGTGGGGAAAGCGTTTTTCCGCCGAGCGGACGATGCCCTTGACAGCGAGGTTGTTGGCCTCAGTCGCGCCGCTCGTCCAGATGACGTCACGGATCGAACAACCCAGCAAGTCGCTCACTTGCTGTCTGGCTCGCTCCACGGCCCCAGCGGCGACTCGCCCCACCCAGTGGAGGCTTGCGGCGTTACCAAAGGCAGTGCGAAAAAAGGGAATCATGGCATCAAGCACGCGTTCCTCAACCGGCGTCGTTGCGGCGTAGTCGAGGTAGATCAGATGTTCGTGGGCTTCTGGCTGCATTTCTAAAGCTACCCTAAAGGCGGGTACCAGAGAGCTTTTGGGACCGACTTGCTCCCCGATCGTTTGAGTTGTAAGCTATTGTGTAAGAAACGGTCCAGACTTTCCATGTCGCCTTTTTGGCTTGCTTCCGTCTGTTGAAGCGTATGGATTGCGACAATTTCGCTGGCCGAAGAAACTTTACTACAGTTCGGCTGGTCCAGTTGGAGGCTTTCGATGAAGGTGGCGACCGCAAGGACCAGCGAAGTAGCACCTTGCACGATGGCCGACATCAGCAATCTCCCTGACCGACTCCGCCAGATCCGGCGAACCATCCGCGAAGAGTACCTCCAGCCCCATAAGAAACCATGGATCCTGGGCTTCTCTGGTGGAAAAGATAGTACACTCCTGCTTCAGATAGTGATCGAATCGATTCTGACAATTTCGCCCGATCAACGCACTCGCCCTCTCTATGTACTGTCCAATGACACGCTCGTCGAATCTCCTGTCTACCAATCTCAAGTCGTAAAAACATTGGGCCTTATCAGTGAAGGCGTCGCGGCCTTGGGGCTTCCCATTGAGGTCGTCCAGACTCAACCTGAAGAGGACTGGACTTTCTGGGTTAGCCTTCTTGGGCGTGGGTACCCCGCTCCGAACCGGAATTTTCGCTGGTGTACCGACCGAATGAAGATTCGGCCGACTACCCGATTTATACGGGAAAAGGCGAGCGCCAATGGCGAGGTCATACTGCTCCTTGGTGTACGAAAGGCCGAGTCGATCGCCAGGGCCAGGCGGCTTGAGGGATATGAGGCAAAAGAGACGGAAGGCAAGCTTAGTCCGCACAATGATGTTAAGAACTGTTTGATCTTCAGACCGATCATTGAGTTGACTAATGATGATGTTTGGCACATCCTGCTGAATGTCCAGGCCCCGTGGGGCGGCAACCATCGTGAACTCGTGACGCTTTACCGCAACGCCAAGGGCGGAGAATGTCCATTTGTAATGAGCGAAGCGGACTCCCCATCGTGCGGCAGCACTTCGGCGAGATTTGGTTGCTGGACCTGCACCGTTGTTGACAAGGACGGCTCACTTACCGGGCTCATCGACTCTGGCTTCGAATACCTGGAACCGCTGTCGGCCTTCCGTGACCGTCTCAAGACCGTTTCCGACACTCCCGAGTATCGGAGTAAGGTTCGCAGAAACGGGCAACCTGGTCTCGGCCCGCTTACATTAGAAGCCCGACGAATGCTACTTGATGAGCTAATCGCAATACAAGCCAAAACCGGGCTCGATTTGATTACCGACCATGAGGTCAGGCTTATCAAGGACTGGTGGGGCCGCGATGAGACGACGGCCGTCCTGCGGGATATGGACCAACTGCATCAACTGGCAACATCACGATCGGAGACACCATGAGAGCGCCCGCTTGCTTCGAGGAGCGCGAGACACGCGCTATCATCGACGACCTCTGCCGCCGTAACAATATCGACACCCAGCTCATCATCGAGCTTTGTGAAGTCGTCGAAAAGTTTTCAGGATCCGGGCGCAAGGAGGGGCTCGCCAGCGATATCTCCACCTGTATCGATTCGTTCCTAACCCGTGCTGTTGCGACTAAAAAGTAATATGTACCTTTCTCGAATCCACCTCGCAAACTGGCGTAGCTACAGTGATGCCGAGTTTCGGTTCAACAAACCGAGCGTCCGTCGCCCCCTCGTGCTCATTGGGGCGATGAACGGACATGGCAAAACCAGCCTACTCTTCTCGCTTTATGTCGGTCTGTTTGGGAGATTCGGCCTACGACACGCCGAGGGGTT
>Ga0007796_10000826_pt1 | contig 10909 bp, 7 predicted proteins | sample CryBogmetaGMA0M_FD_60373 | JGI IMG/M metagenome (GOLD analysis project Ga0007796, IMG submission 60373) | Freshwater microbial communities from Crystal Bog, Wisconsin, USA - MA0M | ecosystem: Environmental > Aquatic > Freshwater > Lake | place: Crystal Bog, Wisconsin, USA | collected 2009-07-06 | reverse complement strand
CAGCGCATCCCGCCCCCGAGGTGGCAACCGGCCGCCCGACCCGGCAGAACGCGGTCGAGGCGCGCGCAAGAATGCCAGACCCGCAAACCCCTGACCATCTGCCAGCGAGCCCGGGAAAAAACATGTATGATAAACTTGACAGGGCTCGTGTCTGGTTTATCATACATCTGGGCTGTGATTGGGATCGTCGGTCAGCAGGTTGGGGAGGCTTGCCATGAACGCGATGGAGAAGGTGGCCTGGGCAGAGTTACTGGTGTGTGCGACGGCGGTAGCGGCGGTTGGTTTGCTGGTGCCCTGGCTGGGTGACGGGGCGATGGGCGGGTTTGGGCTGCTCGGTTTTCTGGGGTTCACGGCGCTGTTTTTGAGGCAGCGTGGGAACCGTGTGATCACCGACGAGCGCGATACCCAGATTCAGCGAACCGCCACGGGTCTGAGCATGGGGGCCGCGTGGTTCACGCTGTTCATGGGGGTGACGGCGTTGGTGATCTGGGCAAATCAAGAGCGGGATGTGGTTCCCACGCGCGTCTTGACCTGGCTGATCTGGATCTCGTTCGCGGTGCTGTATGGCGTGAAGGGCCTGGCGGGTGTGGTGCTCTACCGGAGGCATCATGCCGCGTAAAAAGGAGCAGGGGCTCACCAACTGCATCAGGGATTTGCGCACTGCCGCATCAGGTATGACCCAGCAAGACCTGGCCGATCAGGTGGGGGTCACGCGGCAAACGATTGTGGCGCTTGAGGGGGGCGACTATACGCCGTCGCTCACGCTGGCGTTACGGATTGCCAGGGTGTTCGGCAAGCCGACGGACGAGGTCTTCCAGCTGGAACAGGGGTGAGCCGTCGATCTGGAACGGGAGGCAAATGAACGGCGTGTTATCGAATAGAAAGCGAGGTCGCGGGCAACGGCACTTCTGGCTCAACACCACAGCTTTTTCGGGTTTGCTGAAGTTGTGGATTGATCATATCTTGCGTCCGCTTTAAAGTCTTTGATTGTCCAGCATCGCCTGAATCGTTTGGCGACCTCAATTGTTACCAGATCCGGTCTAACTTTAGCACTATGAACCGCACCAGTGTCTTTCGCCTTCGCCATTTGTATCTTACCTTCTGCAAGTGGCGAATGACTCGGTTTGCCCGTTCCACGTGGTTATTGGTCCGCACTCGTTTGTTTACCGGGTCTCCCAAATATGCCATCATCTTCATGAATTTCTCCCCATCCAACTGCTTCAGTGCCTTTGCCAACTCGGGCACTGCCTGAAACTTTGTATCACGCATCAGAACCGAAAGACGACAACTGGCTTGATGCAAGTCCTTCGGTGTGTCGAAAAGCCAATAGATTCGATCAGAGAAGCGACGCAGGGTTACCAGTTCCGGCATATACTTCAACATCCGTATCAGATCCTCCTGCTCTGTCTTCGTAAGATTCTCCCTTCGTTTGACGATCAAGAAGCGGCGTTTGAACACAAAGTAGGCTTTGTCCTTGAGCGTCATGCCACGGGAGGTCACCCGTGATTTGGCTCCCTTGCGGCCACGCTTCTTCTTTCGGCCTGAATTGTCACGCCGCGATATGACCGCGCGAAGTCTGCGTACACCTTCGAGAATCAGTTCGTTGATGTCCTTGATCACATGAAACACACACAATTGATGGATGGCATCCTTTCAAATCTCTTTCAGCAAGGCTGGATACAGGTTCGAGCCGTCGGTGACTACGACCCTAGGTGCCAGTCCTGTTTTGGCCAGATTCCGAAGAAATCGCCCCATGTGGTTCTGGTCGTTATGGTCAACCAGGGCAAAGGCAACAGGGATGTCCATCAAGGGGTCAGTGGTCAGCAGTAAGATGAATCGGCCCAGATGCAGTTCATCGATGCACAGGGTACCGCTGAAAAGGTCCAACACCTTTCGACGATGCTCAGCCATATCGAGTTGCCGTGTTTTGTCATAAATCACGTCATAGATGAAGCCCGGGGAGAGCTCGAGGAGAAATTCCCGTTCGAGCGATCGTATCGTTTGCTCGACATTCATGGCATCGGCAAGGATCCGCTCAAGAACCAACTCGCGAACTTTGTTGTCGTACAAGGCCCTTGGGAGTACTTGTTCCGGGCTGCTTCGGAAGGTCTTGCTGCAACGGCATTGAGCGCGATACTCGCCGCAGGTGATTTCGAGGTAAGCAACTTCCTTGTAGATCGCCGTGCGGACTCGCCGTGCTGAAAGTTTCCTGGCCCGTTTACCTAGCTTGCCACATTTTGGACAGGGTGCCTTGCGGGGAGCGCGATGGATCGGTAGAAGGGTTGGGATGGGTACATCCGTGCCCATGCTTGCGTACTTGGTGGTAAGCTTTGTGGTGAAGTCTCTATACCAAGGACGCAATCCCTATCTTTTAAGCCCAAAAAGAGTGAAGGCCACCGATTTTTCGGTGGTGTTCAGCGAGTAGTGTCCAAAACAAGCGATCATCCGACTGGAAGAGAAGCATGGACGGAAAAGGACGGGATGGACCAGAATCCAGGATGGCTGGCGGTCTTCCCAGTTCAGCACTCCCGTCTGTTCCATCCATGGATATTCTCACGTGGCGCAGGCGCCTTTGGCCGACATCTATAGCGGTTCACGATTGGGCTGCATAGTAGGACAGCCGTCCCCGGTTGTCTCTTGGGCTTGTTTGTGTGTGCAACCCATTCGTGAAACGCTGTAAAATACGCAAACCAACACCAGGCAATCAACTCAGAAAGATTCCACTCACCACGGCATTGCCAGGACCGGTATTGATGGTAATGAAACTGACGTTTCCAGTGATGTTCCAGACCATATAGACCCCATTCTGGAACGAGGCGAGGCTGCGGGTATCCAGAACCACTTGAGTCACGGAATCGAGAACCTGAATGGTCTCCGTCCGGCCGGCGTTGTCCCAATCCAGTGCGTAGAGTGCAATGGTGTGAGACTTACCGTCGTTGAGAGCCAGATTGAGCGTGAAGCTAACGTTACTGAACCAGCATGCGGCAATTCGATCGCTGACCGATGGACTCGCCTTCTGCAAAGCGCGAACATTGGTTGTGGAAGAGTTCCAAACGAAGTTAGACGCGTTGTTGATGCTGAATGCCGCGTAGGACGGCAGGCTCGGATTATTGGCGCTGGGATCCTGGCTCACCACAAATCCGTTCGTACCGTAGACCGACCTCCAGGTTCCCTGGGTGGTGGCATCTTGCTTGACGAAGTTGGCTGTTGTCGAGGCAGAAGATGTAGCCCCAAAAAAGAGGCCACTGATCACGGCGTTCCCAGGCCCGGTATTGATGACCTTGAAGGTCACGCTGCCACTCACATTCCATACCAGGTAGACACCATTCCCGAACGATGAAATACTTCGGCTATCGAGGACCAAGCCCGTAGCATTATTGATCACCTGTATGGTCTCAGAGCGGCCCGCCCGGTCAAAGTCCAAGGCATAGAGCACCACCTGATGGGTTCCGCCGTCGGTTAATCCGACACGAATTGTGAAGCTCGAATCGTTGAACCAAGTGGCAGCGATGCGGTCGGTGGAGTTCACGGCGGTCTTCTGGAGGGCCCGCACATCTGTGGTTGAACCAACCCAGGTGCCGTTCAAGGTATTGCTGAAACCGATGGCTGCGTAGGATGGGAAGGTCGGATTATTGGCGCTGGGATCTTGGCTCACATCAAAACCATCGGCACCATAGACCGACTTCCAGGATCCCTGAGTACTGGTATCTTGCTTCACAAAAGTCACGGTCGTGGGCGCGGTTGGGGACGATCCAAAGAACAGGCCGCTCATGACGGCATTGGCAGTACCGGTGTTGGTGATCTTCAGGGTTACACTGCCTGAGAGATTCCAGACCAGATAGACACCATTCTGGAACGACGAGATGCTGCGTGTATCGAGCACCGCTCCCGTGGTATTACTGATAACCTGAACCATCTCGCTGCGGCCAGCCTTATCAAAATCCAGGGCGTAGAGTGCAACCTGGTGTACGTTAGTGTCGTTGGCCTGAACTTTGATCGAAAAACTCGAATCGTTGAACCAGGTGGCAGCGATGCGGTCGGTGGAGTTCACGGCGGTCTTCTGGAGCGCACGCACATCTGTGGTTGAAGAAACCCAGGTGCCATTCAGCGCACTGGTGAAACCGACCGCTGCGTAGGAAGGGAACGTCGGATTATTGGCGCTGGGATCTTGGCTCACATCGAATCCATCAACGCCATACGCCAATTTCCAGTTCCCTTGGGTGGTTGTGTCGAGTTTGGTGAATACCGCCGTGTCACTGGAGCTTGCTCGGACCGTCAGCGTTGCGGCCGTGGTGCTGGCAGTGCCGGAAAGATTTGAGAACACCGCTCGGTATTGGCTACCGTTATTCGCCAAAGTCGTTGGGGGCGTTGTGTACGAACCCAAGGTGGCTCCGCTGATATCCGTCCATGTGCTGCCGGAATTGGTGCTCAACTGCCATTGAACGCTGGGGGCCGGAGTCCCAGACGCCGAAGCGAGAAATGTCGCAGTGCTTCCAACATTGACCGTTGCACTCGTCGGTTGGGTCGTGATAATGGGTGCCGTACTGGGTGTATTGAAAAAGATTCCACTGATCACTGCGTTGGAGGGACCAGTATTGGTGATCTTGATCGTCACGCGGCCACTCACATTCCAAACCATGTAGGCGCCATTCCCGAACGAAGAAATACTACGGGTATCGAGCACGGCACCCGTGATTGTGTTGATCACCTGTATGGTCTCAGTGCGGCCTGACCTGTCAAAGTCCAAGGCATAGAGCGTCACCTGATGGGATCCGCCATCTATTAAACCGACGTTGATCGAGAAGCTGGAATCGTTGAACCAAATGCCGGCGATGCGGTCGATGGAATTCACGGCGGTCTTCTGGAGGGCGCGCACATCAAGAGTCGAGTTGGTCCAGGTACTGTTCAACGCATTACTGAAACCGACCGCTGCATAAGAAGGAAAGGTTGGATTATTGGCGCTGGAATCCTGGCTCACATCGAATCCATCGGTGCCGTAAACTCCTTTCCAAGTTCCCTGGGTAGTGGTGTCTTGCTTCACAAAACTCGCGGCGGTGGGCAGATTTGCGATTGATCCAAAGCCGGCGATCGAGTTCGTGGTGCCCACGTAAACCATACCATTGGCAACAACCGGGACCGTGAACTTCACAATACCGGAGAGGATATCCCTTTGATAAGCGGCCTGGTTACTTCCATAAATCGGAGTAACAAGATTTGTTGAACTATAGGCCAATAATTGGCTGGAAGTGGGATCCAGAACCCATTCAATGCCCGAAGCACCAGCATTAAACGAAAGTGTAGGATTGGCCCCTGGGTAGGCAAAGGTCTGCGTCGATTGGGAGATAGCAGAGGACGAGATCAGACCATTGGCAACGGTGAAGGCCATATTGTTGTTATCGCTGGTCGCGACATACATGGTCGAACCTGCAAAGGCCGGAGATGTATAAGCACCTTTCAGGCCGTCGGTGAGAATCTGCACAACCTGCTCACCGTTGGGATTGAACCGACCCATGTTGTCTCGATCAATCAAGAACATCCGGGGTTCTTTACCCATGACCGTCATCAGGTGTGGGTGAGCCGCTGAGCCTGCCGAATCTGGGAAGATCATGGGGCCGCTTGAGCCTAAATCAAAATCATTCGCGTTCAGTGTGGATTGGTTGGATGGAGTGAAGTAATCGACAACCTTCAACCCCCAACCATTCACCGTGTGCGTGTACGTAGGGTCAACAGTCAACTTCAGCAGCGTGTCGCCATAGTTGCCGTTAATCGGGAACCCTTTGGCATCGAAAGTCGTATCGAAGGTGCCATTTCCGGATGCGACGTACATGAAGCCCTGGGGGTCGATGGCAATGCCGGCACCAGACATCCAAAATGATCCATCGCTACCATTCGGCGTGGAATTAAATACCGTCTTCAACGAGAGATCTGCGGTGCTATAACCTAGAATCCAGCCATGGTACGGCGAGATGTCGCCGTGCGACGCGGTCATCACATAAACCTGATTATTGTAGAGCGTGAGTGCACAGCGTTGATTACCGCGCAAGGCATTGAAATTCACAATCCCGTTCACCGCACCATCGCCCGTACCTGGTACCGCAGGGCCGCTCACATAACTAAACACATTCGAATTGCTGCCGTCCCAATAGGTGTCGGCAATGACAACTGGTCCGCCCATCGCCTCTTTGCCGTCTGCAAGCGTGATGGCATGGAGCGTGAGTACATAATTGGCACCAACAGCGCGCTGCACCTTGGTTTTGGCCACTAAATAAAGAATATTCGTTTGAGGGTCGATCACCGGTGTGCTGGTAATCCCGATCTCAGGGACGATATCCTCGGAAATGACATCTTCCCAGGGCACGGTCGTAATTCCTTGCGCTGGATCAATAAAGCTATCTTTCCACAAGATATGACCGCTCGTGGCATCAATGGCATACAGGCTATCGTGCTGGGTTGCTACATAAATAACGTTATGAAGACCGGGTTCCGGACCGACAGTGATATTCACGCCGGATTTCATCATCGGTTGGGCATAAACCTGACCATCCACCTGGGTATCGAACTTCTTGCCAAAACTATTGATGTTAACGTTCGAAGGCTGGAGAATGGATTCTTGTGCGTTGAGGCCGTTATTCGGTTGACTGACTGTATTGGGCTGGGCGTAACGATAGCCGAACACATCTACGACCGAAAGCAGGGTTCGACACTCAAGATCAATCCCCTCTATGAAGAACCGATTGCAAGCTTTATGAGATCGGCGAGCACGACGCGAGATCAGCAGACTTTTCATGATTGGAATCCTTTGAAACGTTACTGAAAGCATACCTGGAAGAATCTTCCGAGGAACCACGACGCATTGATCCGAAGTCAGCTTGTATGAAAGATCTGTGGAACTTCCCGCTTGAAGTACTTTGTCCTGCTCCGGCTTCTACTCCTTCAGATGGTTTATGACAGATTGGACCGATATGACCAGGTACTCTCGATGAAGTGAGAGCGGTCGCGATCTCTGATCGATCAACAGGTATTAACTCAAAGAATCGAGAGCACACGGTTTGAATCATCTTGAGCACTTGGTCCAGTTGTTGACAAGCAAACGAACACTTGAGTCAGATCGTATTAAAGTTGAGGTGGAGGGTTTCCACCGTAGAGCTTGGTATCGGATGAGGGACATTCTCCAGGTGCCAGGAGAGGATCACATGTTGCTTGGCGGCACAGCCTGAACCTACCGCAGGCCGTAGAGGATTAACCGCAGATGCGACTTCCGGCGCCAGTTCGAACTCGCAGGAGCGAGCATGAGTGATTCCGCCCTCATTGAGAGTACCCAGGCCTGCGATAACCAGTAAGTGAATCGCCAGGATGGGATCATGGTCCTGAGCGCTAACTAAACATCCAGGTTGGCCACGACACCCAAGAACATTGAGCAGGACCCCACTTTCTCCTTGCACGTTAGCGTCAGTCCACAGTTCAGGCATCCCCTGGACATGATAATCCCAGCAGAAGTATCCGATTGAAACGAGTAATCACAAAGGTATTCTTCTGGTAATCATGGTCCATGGAAACTGCAGAGGTTCCAGCAGTTGCCCTCGGACGTGGGTCTGGAGCGTAAGAAGATGCAATAATAACATACATGTTCCATGCCAAAGTATGACTAAACCGTGTTCGACAAATCTTTATAAACTGATCTATAAGTGCAGGTCAGTTGTCAGAAAGCGACACAATTCAAAGCTGAAGCGAACAGGTGTTCAACCATCCACACAATTCCGTTCTGATTCAAACCAGATGATCGTTTTGAGAGTAAAGCTCTTTTGACCACTATCCTTGGCTCAGAGGCGCTCATCCTGAATTCCAAAGGTCCGAACCGCCCGGAAAGGTTGCGTCACCAGTTCCCGTTGGTAACGAACCAAAGAAGACTATGGATGGGGTGTAGTATCGAAGGAACTCTTGTTGCGAACTCAAACAAAATTTGATCCAAATTGGCTTAAAAGTTCCTGGAATGGCCCACGCATCTACGGTATGACATATAATATTAACGGCTTGATCCGCAGACGGGAACAAGCAAGCAGACTACGCGGAGCTGAGCAGATGGTATACCTATTCTTAGGCTTAATTTCGGCATTAATACTCTGGGCAGCATCCTCTGGTGGCAGCCGTTGGGCTCTCTGGTTGTGTTGGGCGGTGGGTATCTATCTCTGTTCCACTGGACCGAAAATAGATTTACCGATTGTGGGTTCTATTACAAGCCAAGTGATCGTCGTTATGATGATATGTTTAGCTTTACTCATGAATGGCCGCTCGGGACCATATCAGGCGTTCTCAATTACAGCCTGTGACATCGTGATACTCTTGACCTACTGTTCCTATAACGCAACCTATATGGCTAGTGGGGCGTACAGTCCTGTCTATCTGTTTTCTTTGTCCATGCTGTATCCATTTCCGTATTTAATAGGTCGCTTATATCTTCGTACAGAGAGAGACCTCATTTCTGCACTCCGTCCTTTTTGCCTGGCTTTAGCGACTTTAGTTGGAGTGATGATGATTCAGGCAGTGACATCCATGAACCTGCTGGATATCATCGCTCGCGTGTCATCGAGTTCTTCGGAGAGGAGGCATGGGTTTTATCGAGCTGCGGGAGTGATGCGTCATCCAGATGGAGCTGGATTATTACTTTTAACAAGCTTCCCTCTCTCGATAGCAGCCATGCACCTGGCCCGCTTTCGCGCTGGCCCTCGATGGTGGAGGTTCATGCCGTGGATTATTGTCCTGGGAATCTTTTCAACGAATGCGCGTGGTGCTTGGTTTGGATTAATAGTGGCAGTCGTCATTTATAGTTTTTTCTGTTTCAACCAGCTAAGAATACCAATTGCCCTCTCATCCGCTACGATTATTGCCGTCATCGTTCTTGCTCCTCAGTTCACAATGTCTATCCTTTATGCGATTGGTGGAGATACGGCGGATAAATACGGAGATGGCGGACGAATTCTGGAAATCAACGGTACCGATGAGATGTATACTGGTACCGATCACCGTTGGTTGTTATATAAAGTGTACGCTGTACCGCTACGTAATGCTGGTCTTTTTGGCTACGGATTTACCAATGTCCTTGGTTTTGCAACCTTACTGGACGATCATTTGCAAACACATTTTTGGTCGATTGATAGCTATTATGTCTTCCTGCAACTGCAGTTTGGATACTCAGCGTCTACTCTGTTCGCAATCATGGTGGCTTCGTCCGTATTGCCCTTGATACGTTATGCTTGGAATCGACGCGATCCAATTACTGGACCGGTCGCTGGCGCGATGATTGGGTCAATTTTCGGATGCACCGTGATCTTGTGGACCGTCACCCTTCTCAACGACATGCGCATACCATGGATGTTCTGTATTGGGCTGGCCGTCAGCCTGGGTCAAATCTTGCGAAGATCTTACGACACGTCTCTCAACTCGCAACGAAGTACCAACCGTTCACCCTCTCACGCACCGCGGCATAACGGATCAATCGGGTATACCGAGCGTGTTCCGTCAATGCAGCGACGCATGTGATTGAAAAGTCATCAGTTGAAGCCTGAGAAACGCTGGCGAAATGAAGGAGGGTTCGGATGAGCGACCGTGAGGTATCTTGCCCCCGCTCTCTCTCAGTAAAACCGCCCTCATCTGGCCTTCGGCCACCTTCTCCCAAGCGTTAGAGAAGTCGTGAAGACTGTAGGCTTGCCATAGGTAGATGTGACACGCGATCATTTGCCAGACCCTATACCAAGACACGTCCCTGACCATTCCTGGGTCGGCGTTTTCTGGCTTCTCCCCTACTGCGGGAGAAGGTGGCCGGAACGGCCAGATGAGGTGGATCCCACCCAACTAGAACTGTTCACGCTTGCGCGGCACACAGAATGTCTTGAGGGTCAAAGCCCCGAACCGACATAAGCCCAGGGTAACTCCCTTGTTGTTCTATGCCTCTTCCTAACATAATGCGGATAAGAGACTTGCGGAAGGCTTGTCTTGCCATGCTCGCAGTTGGTAGGTCTTGTCCTTACAAGGGCTTACGGAAACAGGTGCAAGAGATGTGTATAGCAGCCAGGGTAACTCCGTGGGTAATCGGGGCCCCGACGTAAACCTCTTATCTGTAGATGTGTGTCGCTTCTTGGGCGATCCAATTTCATTGGATCGCCCAAGGGGCTCAAGAGTTTTATAGGGGCTTATCTTACCCAGTCCGTCAGGCTGGGCTTATATGGGTTCGGGCCTTCAGCCCTCCAGACCTACCGCGTGCCAGCTAACCCTATGTTTAGTCGTGATTCCGATTTGAGTAAAACAACGAGGGTTACACCCTGGGCTTATGTTGGGGCGCCTTTACAGGGCTTTGAGCGCACAGGCAATCGTGAACTGCCAGAGTTCAGTTCCACATCATAGATCGATTGTGGAAGCTAGATCGGTGATCCTTTGATAAATCTTGCCAGAAGCGTGAGGCTCATGCTTGGGTCAAAAAGTCGTCAAGAATGCTTCTAGAAGGCAAGATGAGTGGGTGACACTAGATGATGACCAGGCGTAGAATGAAGGCCGTGAGTGATAAGGCAGTGGATGAGGTTACAGGGTACAGTGAGCAAAACCGAACGCGAATGAAGTACATCCAACAGCATGAGCCAGCCTATCGGATTGCCAGTAAAGTCGCTGAAGGGCGTGTTGCCCGCTGTTGAAAAACCGGAAGGTGCTTACGCGATTGTCAAGCAACACGCCGCATGTCCGAACAGATACTATAGCGTTTCACGTTTCGGTTGCACACAAACCTCAGGTCATGCAATAACGACGAATGTTCGAGGTTGGCGGCCAGATACAGAATCAAAGCAATTGACCCAGTGTTCCCGAGCCCTGGAAGGGCGATCCCGATTGTAGCCCAGGGTGAAACCCTGGGGTAGCGTGAATG
>Ga0007796_10000822_pt1 | contig 10925 bp, 8 predicted proteins | sample CryBogmetaGMA0M_FD_60373 | JGI IMG/M metagenome (GOLD analysis project Ga0007796, IMG submission 60373) | Freshwater microbial communities from Crystal Bog, Wisconsin, USA - MA0M | ecosystem: Environmental > Aquatic > Freshwater > Lake | place: Crystal Bog, Wisconsin, USA | collected 2009-07-06 | reverse complement strand
TCGCCAGCCACGGACTCGACGCCCGCCGGAGCCGGTCGGCGACGGCGCGGAGACCGTTGCCGAGCCCCGAAATCGAGTCGCACGGTAACGCGAGGCGTGACATGGAGTTGGCCGACGGGGTGCCGCGGGGCCGCGCGCGTGTCGGCCCCCGGTCCTATTGACGAGATTGGGGGCCTCGAGGGGCAACTCGGCCCCGAGGATGCGCCCGCGGTGCGGCCGGAGCGTGGAAACGTTCCGTCGCGAACGGTATCCTGCCGCGGGTCGGGGGCTGGGCGGGCCGAGTGTGCTCGTCGCCCCACGCCGCGAGCCCGTCACGATGCACACGCTCCCGAGGCCCGCCGTCGCCACGCCTTCGCGCCGGCGGGTGAGGATGCCGTCCGCGTGGGCCGCGGGATTGGCCGCGGCCATCCTCGTCGCCGGCCGCTGCCTCGCGGAATCGCCGCCCCCCGCCGCCGCGACCGAGGCCGCCCCCCTGGAGTCGATCTTCAACGGCCGCGACCTGGCCGGCTGGCGGCCGCCGGAAGGTTCGTTCTGGAGAGTGGAGAGCGGCGTGCTCGTCGGGGAAAACGACGCGGCCAAGGCGGGCTCGATGCTCTTCACCGAGCGGTCCTACCGGGACGTCGTCTTCGAGGCCGACGTCCGGTTCACCGGGGAGATCGACAGCGGCATCATGCTTCGCCGGCCCGAGATCCAGGTGCAGCTCGGCGTGTCGCGAAGCCTCAAGCGCGACATGACGTGCTCCTTTTACACGGGCCGCTATCCGGAGGAGGGCCGCGCCGGCCGCGCCGGCGACCTCCTGCGGCCGGGCGACTGGAACCACATCCGCGTCGAGGCGCGGGGCGACACCTTCACCGTCTGGCTGAACGGCGAGCAGGTCTCGCGCTACACCGACCCGACGTATGCAGCCGCCGGGCCGATCGGGCTGCAGATCCACGCCGGCCTCGCGATGAAGGTCGAGTTTCGCGCCATCCGCGCGGCGGCCCTCTGACGAGCCGCCACGTCAGCCCCCGGAGGTTTTCCCGTGTCGCCCGCCCGCTTCGATCCGAGCCGCCGCGACTTCGTCGAGCGGGCCCTCGCCGCCACCGCCGTGGCGCTCGCCGGGGCGCCGTCCCGCGCTGCCGAGCCCGCTCCGCCGACGCCCCGCTCCGCCGACAAGGTCCGCGTGGCCGTGATCGGCGTCAACGGGCAGGGGGGCATGCACCTCGGGGAATGGCTCGCGAACCCCGACGTCGAGGTGGTGGCGATCTCCGACTGCGACCCGGCCGCCTACCAGAAGCACGGGAAGCGGTTCGAGAAACTCCGCCGCGCGCCCGAGTACGTGCAGGACTTCCGCACGCTCCTCGAGCGGAAGGACATCGACGCGGTGTCGATCGCGACCCCCAACCACTGGCACGCGCTGATGGCGATCTGGGCGATGCAGGCCGGCAAGGACGTGTATGTCGAGAAGCCGTGCAGCCACAACGTGGCCGAGGGCCGCGCCATCACCACGTGGGCCCGCACGCTCGGACGCATGTGCCAGATGGGCGTCCAGAGCCGGAGCATGACCGGCACCCGCGAGATGATGGAGTTCGTCCACTCGGGCACGCTCGGCCCGGTGAAGGCGGCCCACGCGATCTGCTTCCGCCGCCGCGAGAGCATCGGCCTCGTCGACGCCCCCGCGCCGCTGCCACCGGGGCTCGACTTCGACCTCTGGGCCGGTCCGGCCCCGAAAGTGGTGCCGACGCGCAAGCGGCTCCACTACGACTGGCACTGGAACCGCGTCACCGGCAACGGCGACCTCGGCAACCAGAACCCCCACGAACTCGACAAGTGCCGCTGGGCGCTCGGCAAGCAGGAGCTGCCGAAGCGGGTGGTCAGCCTCGGCGGCCGCCTGGGCTACGTCGACAACGGCGACGTTGCCAACAGCCAGGTGACGATCCTCCAGTGGGACGACGCCCTCCTGGTCTCCGACGTCCGCGGGCTGCCGATCAAGACGCCCGTCACGTTCGGGCTCGCGCTGCGGGCGCCGCTCGACAAGGCGTGCACGATCTTCTACGGCACCGAGGGCTTCGTCGTGGCGCCCGACTACACCTCCGCCGCCGCCTTCGACTACGACGGCCACGAGCTCGGGTCGTGGCAGGGGGGCGGCTACCAGCAGCACTTCGCGAACTTCGTGAAGGCGATCCGCAGCCGCGACCGCGCCGACCTCCACCTCGACATCGAGGACGGCCACCTCTCGAGCGCGCTGGCCCACCTCGGCAACGTGTCGTGGGCGCTCGGCGAGGCCGTGCCGCTCGGCACGCGTCCGAACCTCGCCGCCGCCGATCCGCACGTCGCCGCGTCGCTCGACACGTTCGAGGCCTACGTCCGCGACAACGGCGTCGATCTCGCGACGACGACGCTCGCGCTCGGCCGCGAGCTGACGATCGACCCGGTCACCGAAACCTCGACCGACGCCGAGGCCAACCAGCTCTTCACCCGCGAGTACCGCAAGGGGTTCGAGCTGCCGCGGGCCTGACCCGCGGGCCGGCGCCCGTCAGGCGACCGTCTGCGGCTCGGTTTCGAGGTCGTCCTCGGTGTCGGCGGCCGCCGCCAGCGACCGCGGCGGCCAGAAGGCCACGAGGAGGATCGCCGCGGCCACCACGGCCATGGTCGCGGGCAGGAGGAACAGCCGGCGGTAGTCGACGCCGCCGTCGCCGGTCAGGCGCTCCTGGAGCGGGATGAACAGCCACTTCGCCGCGAGGTCGCCCAGGCCGAGCACGAGCAGGTTGAACAGGCTCTGGGCGCTCGACCGCACGTCCTTCGGGAACGCCGCATCGATGAAGATGTAGAGCGTGGCGAAGAAGAACGCGTAGCAGATGCCGTGCAGCACCTGCACCGCGATGATGAGCCACTGGTGCTGGGGCAGGAAGGCGAAGACGGCGAACCGGGCGGCGTGGCCCAGGATGCCGATCGCCATCGTCGTCTTCCAGCCCAGCCGCGCGAGGACGGTGCCGAGCACGGCCATCGTGGCGATCTCGGCGACCTGGCCGATGCTCATGACGGGCATGATCCATTCGGGCCTGATGCCCACCGTGGGGCTGCCGAGGAAATCACCCGCCATCACGAAGTAGCCGTTGTGGATCACCGAGTCGAGGAACGTGACGACGAACAGGATGAGGAGGTCGGGGCGGACGAGGAACCGGGCCGCCTTCATCCAGGCGAAGCCGCCGTCGCCGGCCGCCGCGGGCTTCGGCGGCGTGTGGGGCAGCGTCAGCGAGTAGGCCGCGAGCACGAGCGAGAGCACGCCCGCGAGCAGGAAGATCGTGCGGCTGGCAGCCACGGCGTCGGCGCCCGTCTTGCCCTGGAGGATGAAGTACAGCGGCCAGGCGACGAGGATCCAGCCGATCGTGCCCCCCATCCGCACGATGCCGAACTCGCGGCGGGCGTCGTGCATGTGGGCGAACGCCAGCGAGTTCGTCACCGAGATCGTGGGCACGTAGAAGAGCGCGTGCACGAGCATCAGGAAGAAGAACGTGGGAAAGTCGGTGACCCAGAAGAGCGCCAGGATCGCCAGCCCGCCGACGAGGTGACTGCCCGCCAGGAACCGCTCCGCCGCGAACGTGCGGTCGGCGAACTGGCTCGAGAAGAAGATGCCCACGATCGAGGCGATGGCGAACGCGCTGCCCACCCAGGCCTGCTGCGCGGGCGTGAAGCCGAGGCCGCCGTCGGCCACGGCGGCCCCCATGAAGCCCCAAATCAGGGGGAGCCACGCCCCCCAGATCGCGAACTCGAGGACCATCATCAGCCACAGGCGGACCGTCGGCGCCCGGCGCGGCGGGGAGGCGGTGCTCATTTCGGTTCCTGGGAGGGGAGGAGTTCGCGGATGCGGATGGCGCGGAAGTGCACCTCGTCGCCGTGGCCCATGAAGCCGATGCGGCCGGCGGTGCGGCCGAGGCCGGGATGCTGCTGGCCGTCGGGCGTGGCGGCGCCGTCGCGGAACGCCGCCACGTCGGCGTCGACGATCGTCTTGCCGTTGACCACCACCGTGACCTGCGAGCCGCGGACCGTCACCTCCTCGGCGTTCCATTCGCCGACGGGCTTCAGGCAGCCGCGCTCGGCCGGCACCACGCCGTAGATCGAGCCGTGCATCTGCCAGGGCTTGAGCGTGGCGTACATGGGATGGCCGTCGTCGAGGATCTGGAGCTCCATCCCCTCGAACGCCGCGTTGCCCTTCTCGGGGGCGCGGATCGCGAGGCCGTTGTTCGCGCCGGGCGTGAGCCGGAACTCGAACCGCAGCACGAAGTCGCCGAACTCGCGGGTCGTGAGCAGCGTGCCGTCGGCCCCCTTGCGGCAGCGGAGCTCGCCGTCGACCACCTCGTAGCCGTCGACGCCTCCCTGCCAGCCGTCGAGCGACCGCCCGTCGAACAGGGTCACGAAGCCCTCCCCGGCAGCGAGCGGCGCGGCCGTGGTCGGGGCTTCGCCGGCGGCGACCGGTCGCGCCTTCAGCCGGCGAAACTCCACCGGCGCCCCCTCCGATTCGAGGCACAGGTAGCCGGTCGCGGGCCGACACTCCGTGCCGCCCGACACCTCGTGGCCGTTCACCCAGAGCCGCACCTCCCCCTGCACGGCGCGGACAAAATAATGGTTCCACTCCGGCGTGCCGCGGGAGTGGCGCTCCTTCGGAAAGCTCCGCTGGCCGCTGGGCGCCGTGGGGGGAAAGGGCTTCATCGTCGAAGCGCCGACCGGAAACACGTCGCCGTCGGTCGTGAACCAGTCGGCCTTCTTGCCGGTCGACGCTTCGTACTGGTGCGTGAAGCCGTGGTCGAGGACCTGCACCTCGATCCCGCCGGGGGGCAACTCACCGGGCTTGATCGACTCGAGCACCGCCAGCGGCGACCAGAGGAACACGCCCGAGTTGCCGCCGTCCGAGAGGTGCCGCCACTCGACCGACATCTCGAAGTCGGTGAGCGGCTCCTTCGTGCGGATCACACCGATCGGCGAGCCGGTGCAGGCGACGCCGTCGTCTTTCCACGTCCACGTGTCGGGCCCGCAGTTCACGGCGACGAAGTCGGCGGCGCCGAGATCCCGCCAGCCGGGGGCCGCGAGGTCGAACGTGCCGAGGTCGCGGACAAAAACATTCCGAAGCCGCAGCGGGCTGCCGTGGGTCTGGATCTGGATCGGCCCGGTGGCGGGCAGGGGAGCACCCTTCTGAAAGTAGTTCGCGAGCGGCTGGCCGTCGACGACGAGCTGGTCGTTCAGGTGGACGGTGACGCTCTCTCCCTGGATTCGCATCCGCATGGTGTTCCACTCGCCGCTGGGCTTGTCGGCCTTCACGAGCGGATCTTTCCCCGCTGAGTCCGGGGCGTTGTTCCACAGGCCGCCCGATCCCTTCTGGCAGCCGAGCTTGAAGTCGCGCTCGCACGTTGGGTCCCAGATCTGGACCTGCGGGTTGCCGCGGAGGTAGATGCCGCTGTCGCCGCACGGCTCGGGCAGCATCCAATCGAGCACGAGCTCGAAGTCGCCGTAGTCGCGATCGGTGGTGAGAAACACGCCCTGGCCGTCGGTGACGATCACGCCGTCCTCGACCTTCCAATGGGCTCCGAGGTCACGGTCCCACTCGGCCTGCCGCGCCGTGCGCTCCTCGGGCGTGCCCTCGCGATCGAGCGCCGGATCGAGGTGCGGCCGCCCCCGCCAGCCCGCGAGGTCGCGGCCGTTGAACAGCCGGGTAAACCCCGGCGGCACCTCGGCGGCGGACGCCGCGGCCGCCGCCCATATCAGGCACACCGCCACCGCCGTCGCGCGTCGCCCACCCATCGCCAACCCCCTTCGTGAAAGGAACCGTCCACCGCCCGCTCACCCCACCCGCACCGTCTGCCCCCCCTGCGCCGCGCTCGCGTCGGCGGCAAAGACCACGTCGAACGTGCGGGCCGCCTCGCGGAGGCCCGTGAGCGGCATGTCGCGGCCCGCATCGAGCGCGTCGAAGAAGGCCTGGAACTGCGACTGGTAGGGATGGTCGCTCACGTCGCCCGAATCGAGCAGCTTCATCGAGAGTCGGCTCCAATGCCCCGTGTCGGCCTTGAGCCTCGCCGAATGGAAGCGGTCATCGAGGAGGCTGCCTTCGCTGCCGACGAGGTGCGTGTGGAAGTAGTAGGGCTGGAGGCAGTCGACGATCGCCGCCGTCTTGCCGACCGCGCCGCCGCGGAAGCGGACGATCGTCACGCTCGACGTGTCGTACTCGTAGGGAACGAACGCGTCGTTCGCCGACTTCGTGGACAGGCTCGACACCGTCTCCACGTCGCCCCCCATGAGCATGAGGAGGGCGTCGAGCGCGTGGCAGCCGGCCGTGAGCAGCGCGCTGCCGCCGTCGCCGCGGCCCGTGTTCCAGCGGTATTGGCCGTACCAGGGGCCGATGCCGTGGTAGTAGTCGACCTCCCCGTAGTGGAGGCTGCCGAGAAGGCCCTCGTCGATCACGGCCTTCGTCACCTGGAACTGGCTCGAGAAACGGCACTCGAAGCAGACGCAGCCGCGCACGCCGGCGGCCTCGGCGGCCGCCACGATGTCGCGGACCTCCTGTGGTGAGAGGGCCATCGGCTTCTCGATGATGAGGTGCTTTCCGGCCCGCGCCGCCGCCACGGCCTGCTCGCGGTGGAGCCGGGGGTAGCTCGTGATGTCGACGACGTCGATCGCCGGGTCGGCAAGGAGCGCGTCGAGCTCGCGGTGGACCGTGATCGAGCCGCCGTGCCGCGCCGAGAGCTCGGCCGCGTCGAGCGGCCGCGACGAACAGACGGCGGTCACGCGGCCCTGCCGCGTGGCGTTGAGGGCGGCGATGTGCGCGGTCGCCGCCCAGCCGTAGCCCACGATGCCGACGTTGTAGCGCTTCATGTCCGTCATGGCTCCCCGCGTCACGGCCGATGCCGCACGAATCCCTCGATCGCCTCGTACTCCGGCAGCCCGAGCCGGTCGTAGAGCACCGCGGTGGCGCGGTTGCGGTCCTCGGCCCGCTGCCAGAACTCCCGCGGATCGTTCGGGCCCGGGAAGAGCGCGCGGTCCTTCTGGCTCTCGTGCTTGAAGATCGCCATCCGCTTGCGCTCGACCTCGTCGGGCGAGAGCGGCACGGCCATCTCGATCTCGTGCGGCTCCCACTCCTGCCACGCCCCGCGGTAGAGCCAGAGCTCGCATTCCGCGGCCCACGGCCGGTGCCGCAGGGCCGCGAGCGCCGCGAGCACGACCGCCAGGCACACGCGGTGGGTGCCGTGCGGGTCGGAGAGGTCGCCCGCCGCGTAGATCTGGTGCGGCTGGACCCGCTCGAGGAGGTCCGTCGTGATCGCGACGTCGTCGGGGCCGATCGGCTTCTTGCGGACGCGGCCGGTCTCGTAGAACGGCAGGTCGAGGAAGTGAACGTTCGCGGGACGGACGCCGGAGTACCGCGCGCCGGCCCGGGCCTCGGTCCGCCGGATCAGGCCCTTGACGGCCTGGAGCTCGGGAAGATCGACGTCGCCCGCCTGCTTCTCGCGGAGGAACCGGCGGATCCGCTCGGCGATCGCCCCCACGGCGCCATCCGCGGCGCCGACGCCGAACGCCTCGAGGAACTCCTCGACGAAGTCGACGTGGCGATCGGCCGACTCGTCCCAGACGGCGATGTTGCCGCTGGTCTGGTAGGCGACGTGCACGTCGTGCCCCTGCTCGCAGAGGCGGATGAACGTGCCGCCCATGCTGATCACGTCGTCGTCGGGATGCGGGCTGAACACGACGACCCGCTTCGGGAACGCGCTCGAGCCCCCCTGCGGCCTGGTCTGCCCGCCGGGCTTGCCGCCGGGCCAGCCGGTGATCGTGCCCTGCATCCCGCGGAACACCTCGATGTTGATGTCGTAGGCGCGGCCGCGGTGCGAGAGGAGGTCCTGGAGGCCGTGCTGGTTGTAGTCCTCGTCGGTGAGCTTGAGGATCGGCTTGCCAACCGCGAGCGCCAGCCAGATCACGGCCTTGCGGACGAGCGGGGCCGTCCACTCCAGCTCCAGGGCATCGAGGGGCCCGACGAGCCAGGGCGACTCGAAGCGGGTGAGCCGCGCGGCGGCCGCGCGGTCGAGGACGAACCGTGCGTCGGCGTGCTGCTGCAGCGCGCTGGCAGACACATGGCTGCACGGCGGCTCCTCGACCGCCTTCCGCACGATCGCGGCCTTGTGCTCGCCGAACGCGAGGAGCACGATGCGGCGCGCGTCGAGGATCGAACCCACGCCCATCGTGATCGCCTGCCGGGGCACATTCCACTCGCCGAAGAAGTCACTGGCGGCATCGGCCCGTGTCACGCCGTCGAGTGTGATCAGCCGCGTGCGGCTCTCGAGCGGGCTGCCGGGCTCGTTGAAGCCGATGTGGCCGGTGCGGCCGATGCCCAGCAGCTGCAGGTCGATGCCGCCCGCGGCCCGGATCGCCTCTTCGTAACGGGCACAGGCCGCCGCGACGTCGGTGCGTGCGAGCGTGCCGTCGGGCAGGTGGATCTGCGCGGCGGGGATGTCGAGGTGGTCGAAGAGGTGCTCGCGCATGAAGCGGTGGTAGCTCTGCAGCGCGTCGGGGGGCATCGGCCAGTATTCGTCGAGATTGAACGTCACGACCGTGCGGAACGACACCCCTTCCTCGCGGTGCAGGCGGATGAGCTCGTCGTACACGCCCACCGGCGTGCTCCCGGTGGCGAGCCCCAGCACCGTCGTCGTGCCGGCGGCGGCGCGGTGCTGCACGAGATCGGCGATCTCGCGGGCCACCGCCCGGTTTGCGTCGCCCGGCTGGTCGTAGACCGTGACGGGAAGCCGCTCCACGGCATGCACGTGGGGCAGGGGGCCGCGGTAGATCGGCGACGACGGGGTTGCGGGCTTCGCTACGGTCATGATGTTGCTCCTGAAGTGATCCGGGGTCAGATGAGCTTGGTCCTGCCGGGCACCGCCGGCGCGTGCTGCGGCAGCGATGACGTCCAGGTCAGGTCCTGCGGAAACAGGTCCAGCTTCGACTCCTCGGTGACGAACTTCCACGTCACTTTTTGACCGGTGTATGCCGCCATCCGCCCCATCACCGCCACGAGCGTGCTGTCGGCCATCTGCCGCAACTCCACGATCGGCTTGCCAGCGCGGATCGAATCGACGAGATCCTTGTGCTCCTGCTTGTAGGCGTCGGCGATGCTGCCGTTCATCTCCCAGACCATCTTGCCGGAGCGGTCGAAGATCTGCGAGCCGGCGCTCAACGCGCCGATGTGGCATTCGCCCGTCGTGCCGTAGACGACGTTCGACACGTCCGCCGCCGCACCGGGGATCTGCCGGCACATGAACGACACGGTTCGCTCGCCGGGATACTCATAGCTGATGCTGAAACTGTCCCACAGTTCGCTGTCGTCGGGCCGCGTGAACCGGCCGCCCGACCCGAACGCCGACACGGGGTTCGTGCCCATCACCCAGTTCATCGTGTCAATGTTGTGGACGGCCTGCTCGACGATCTGATCGCCCGACAGCCAGACGAAGTGATACCAGTTGTTCAGCTGGTATTCGGCATCGCTCATGCCTTCCTTTCGGGGCCGATACCAGATGCCCCCCGCGCAGTACCGCGCCGTGGCGCCGATCACATCGCCGATGGCGCCGGCGCGGATCTGCTCCATCGCTCCGATGTAGTTGACCTGCCGGCGGTACTGCGTGCCGGCCACGATCGCCGTGCCCTTGGCCACGGCCGCATCGTGGGCCGCGAGACAGATGCGGTAGCCGGTCGGATCGACGCATCCCGGCTTTTCGGTAAACACGTGCTTACCCGCCTCGACGGCGGCGAGCGTGTACGAGGGGCGAAATCCGGGCGACGTCGTGATCAGGACGACGTCGATGTTCGGGTCGTCGAGCATGCGACGGTAGCCATCGAGGCCCTCGTACATCGTGTCGCTGGCGGCCACCTTTTCAGGGTGCGCCTCCCGCATCCTCTTCCACAGTGCCGCGCACTTTGTGCCATAGAGGTCGGCTGCGGCGACGAGGTTCACGCCCGAGTTGATCGCAAGCGAGTCATTGATCGCGCCGCTGCCGCGGCCGCCGCAGCCAATGATGCCGAGCCGCAGGTCGCGCGGCTGCTCGGCGGCCGGCACTGACGAGTGCACCATCAAGCCGGCGGCTGTGCCGACCGAGGCCACGAACCCGCGGCGCGAAACCGCCGTCGGGCGCGCGGAGGGAGAGTCGTTTTGAACGCTCATGGCGTGCTGTGTCCTGGGAGTGATTCCGCCGGCCCCTTTCACGCGTCGGCGGCGGTGCCGATTTTCAATAATCCTAGTTCAAACCCGCGGGCCACGGCTTGGGCGCGGTCGGCGGCGTTCAGGTTTGCAAGCAGCGCGGTGACGTGGGCCCGCACGGTCCGCTCCGAGATGCCGAGCAGCCTGGCGATCTCGTCGTTGCTGAACCCCTGGCGGATGAGGCCGAGCACCTCGAGCTCACGCTGGGAGATCAGGCCCCCCGTCGGCCTGGGCTGGGGCTGGCCGATCGCCGCCGTGACCGTCTCGCCGCGGTGCACCTTGCGGATCGCCGCCGCCAGTTCCTCATGGTGGATCGTTTTGAGGAGGTAGCCGCGGGCGCCGGCCTGCATGGCGAGGCCCATGTCCTCGCTCGCCTTCGAGGAGGTCAGCATGAGCACATTGGCATCGGGATGGTCGGCCCGCAGCCGACGCAGCGTCTCGATCCCGTCCATCCGCTCCATGCTCACGTCGAGAAGGGTGACGTTGGGCCTGTGCTTCCGCCAGAGGGCGAGGGCCGTCGGGCCGTCGTCGGCCTGGGCGACGATCTGAAAGCCGTGGTTGAGCGAAAGCACGTTGGCGAGCCCGACCCGCATCACCGGGTGGTCGTCGACGAGCATCACGCTGATGGCGAGCGGGCTGGGGGTGGCGGCCATGAAGTTTCGAACGGGTTCCCGGCGAAATCTACGGCAGTGTGATTGGGCCGGGGGGGCCGAGCCTATTG
>Ga0007796_10000817_pt1 | contig 10949 bp, 12 predicted proteins | sample CryBogmetaGMA0M_FD_60373 | JGI IMG/M metagenome (GOLD analysis project Ga0007796, IMG submission 60373) | Freshwater microbial communities from Crystal Bog, Wisconsin, USA - MA0M | ecosystem: Environmental > Aquatic > Freshwater > Lake | place: Crystal Bog, Wisconsin, USA | collected 2009-07-06 | reverse complement strand
CATCTGCCCGTCGGACTACATCGACACGGCCGACGACGACTGGCCCGACCGGCTGCACATGTGCCAGATGCAGCACTCGCGGTCGAACTTCTACACCCGGCAACGGATCCGCCGGGCCCACGACGGGCTCTGGGCCCGCGGGGCCGCCGTGGGCAACACGGCGATCGGCTACAAGCGGCGACCCAACGTGCCGGCGACCGAGACGGAGCCGGCCAAGGGGCCGTTCTACGACGAGATCGATCCGGAGAAGGCGCCAATCATTCGGGAAGTCTTTGAGCGGATCGCAGCCGGCGAGACGGCGGCGGAGATGGGCGAGTGGCTCGACTCGATCAAGTTTGCCAAGGCGAGTTGGACGCGGCAGGCCAAGTGGACAGCGGCCAACGTCAACGCCATCATCCGCCGCACGATCTACCGTGGCTTCGAGATCAATCGCGTGAAGGTCGAGAAGCGGCAGCTACGGACTGGCAAGTCTCAGCCTGTTTGGAACGATGAAGACAAGATCCAGACGCGAGAGAGTCCGCATCAGCGGATCGTGTCGGACCACCTCTGGTACAAGGCCAACGAGGTCGTTGACGGCCGGCGCGTGTTCAAGGAGCCTGTTCGCGGCGCAGGCCACCCGCTTCGCGGCACGATCAGGCAGCGGCGCGGGCTGCTCGCCGGTGTGTTCGCCTGCGGGTGCTGTGGATCGCCCATGTACTCCTTCGGGAAACAGGACGGCTACTTTCGTTGTTCCGCCGCTGTGTCCGGCAACTGTTGGTACCGCGGCTACTGCATGCGTGAGCGGGTGTATCCAGCAGTGCTCGAGGCCGTCGTCAACGAGGTGCTCTCGCTCGATGGCGTCCGCAACGCCGTGCTCGCCCGTGTGAAGGAGCTCCACGAGCAGGGCGGGTCGGTGGCCGCCGAGCTCAAGAGGCTCGACAAGGACAAAAAGAAGCTCGTGTCGGCGATCGAGCGGCTGTCGGCGGCGGTGGAGAGCGGAGACGGGTCGCTCGCCTCGCTGACGTCGCGGCTGGCCGACCGGGATCGCGAGTTGGCGATCGTGCGATCCCGCCGACGGGAGGTGGAGGAGCAGGCGAGCCGGAAGAAAAAGCTTCCGAGCGCGGCCAAGCTGCTCGAGCATCTCGAGGCAGTGAAGGGGCAGTTGCTCGGCGAGGAGAATCGCGCCGCGGTGATCCTGCGGCAGTTGCTCGACGGGCCGATCCGCGTGATTCCGTTCATGCGGATCGACGGTAAGCGGGTGGTGCCCAGGCTCGAGTTCACGATCAATCTCGTGGCGGCGCTGCCGCCAGCAGTGGCGGAGCCGCTCCGCCAGGCGGCCGGCGACGAGGCTGCGACCGAGCCGGTGGCGATGCTCAATCGCACGCTGCTGGTGAATGCGTTCGACGAGCCGCAGCTCGTGAAGCACGCCCGGGTGATCGTGGAGCAGCGGCTCGAAGGCAAGACCTACAAGGAGATTGCCAAGGAGCTCGACCTGACGGAATACAACATGGAGAATTGCGCCGCCATTACGCGGTTGATGGAAGCCGCGGGGCTTCCCGAGCCCTACCGCCGGCTGACGGAAAAGCCCGACCACGTGCCGCAGTGGTGCAGCAAGCACTGGCTGCAGGCGGGCGAACGCAAGGGCGGCGGCAGGCGCCGCCGAGCGTCATGACATCAGGGATTCGGGGACGCAGCCGATGGCTTTGGCTTCGGTCGCCAGATTTCGTGGCCAGAAGTGGCTTGCCGCTTTTGGGCGTCCTGGATGATGGCTGCTAGATCGTGGCCGAACTCTTCCGCGATGCGTCGCCGGGTAGCGTGAATGTCTTCGATCGTCGTATCGCGATCAGGAGATTTCTGCGTCATCGTTCAACAACTCCTCAGGCGTGCAGATGATCGGCCGCGCGAGCCCGACCCTGTCCAGCACGTCAAAAACCTTGGGCAGGATTCGTGCATTCGCGATATGCGTGCAGTTCCATGTCAACAAGTAGTCTACGTGATGGTGAGCAACCATCGCGATATGAAGGGCGTCGACGCTCGCCGATCGCGGCAGAATTGCTTTCCGGAGTATTTCTTCGGCGATTTTCAGGATCGCCTCCTCGACCGGCAGGATAGGGACGCCCGTCAGTGCCTCGAGGCGGCGCTGAGCCAGAGCAGAATCACCATCAGCCGCTTCATCGAGCACGTACTGCGAGGTGACGAGTTCGTAGTTCGACCTCTCTGCAGCCCACCACTGTTGCGTCAATACTTGCCGCGCCGCTGCAACAACCTGACCGCTTGGTCGGCCTTGCAGGTAGCTGACGATCGACGTTTCGACGTAAAGAGTCGGCATTCCCGTACCCGCTCGCCAGTGGATCAAGCGCTCTAAACGTCATCATCCTCGTTCCGTCGGCCGGCGGCAAGCGCCGCTGACCGCAATCGGCCGACGACTATTTCGAGATTCATCACGGCAGGGGCGGCGCCTTCGCGTGCCGCCCCTGCCTTCTCTTTCCTTACGGAAGGTCCCATGGTGAAAATCAACACGTCCAACGACCGGCCGGTGCGGTATGTGCGATACATGCCCGACGGCACGGTGATATTGAAACTCTACGAGCGGCGGCCCAAGGATAGCCCGGTCAATGGCACCTCCACACCGGTCTTCCGGCTGATGAGCGACTCGTGAGCCTCGGAAGGAGCGGCCCGCGCGTCCGGCGCGGGTTTCTCAAAACGCCCCGCATCCGCTTCGCTGGCGTTTTTCTCGCGTCCGCGCAGACCGCGGCCCAGTCGGCCGTTCCCGGGGCTTCGACCCCTCGCGTCCGACGCCGGTCAGAGGCTGTGGATGTCGATCACGGGCAGCTCGTCTATCCTTCGCCTGAAAGATTGCCCGGTCGTCATGCATCTGCACGAGCTTGCCCCAGTCAATCGGCGGGCCACGGGCGGGAGAGACGGGCGGAGGCTCGAGCGGCTCGCCGAGGTATACGAGAATCTTCCGGATCGGCCCTGGCTCCGTGATGAAGGCAATGAGCCGCATGTCGCCGCCACAGTTGATCAACAACTTCACCTCCCGCCATGGGCAGGCTGCCAATTGTCTGTACGCCGATGGTCATGTCAGCCTGCTCGGCGCATCGACCGACTACGCCACCTACAAAGCCCTTTCGACGCGATCGAAGGGCGAAGTCATCGAAGGAGATCGCTGATGGCCAGCCGAAGGACGGCGCGGAACATCATCGCTGTCATCGCCGCCTGCCTGGTCGCTTCACACACCGTTGGATGTGGGAACGCGAAGTCGTCGCCTCCGAAAACGATGAGCATCGACGAGGTACCCGCTGCCTTCATGGAAACGGCGCGGAAGGAGCTGCCGGGGGTCGATTTCAAGGAAGTGTGGGTCAAGGCGGACGGCACGCTGGAGATCCGCGGAAAGGCCAAGAACGGCAAGGTCATGGAGGTCGAGATTCGGCCGGATGGAAGCGTCTAGGAGGTCGAGTAGACGCCGCTGTGCGGCGCTTGCAAGGGCGCGCTGACTTCGGCGGAGAGAGCTGGCTCCAGCCGGCCACCAGCACCTCCGGGATCGAACCCCATCCCGGTCTCCATCGGCGGCCTCGCTCCGTAGTCCATGGGGCAAGCGAGCGGGCAAAGCAGGGCTCTCACCGCTCCAGCGAGCGCAGACGGCGCGATCTTCTTGACGCGGGTGGACCGGTGACCGATCCTTTCATCGGGTGGTGCACATCTCCCGAAGAGGGTGCCTGTATGGGAATGGTTTCAGCCGACGATCGACCTCCGCGTGGCGCGAGCGTGCCGCCGCCACTGCCGGTGGGGCCGACGATGTTCTGTGCCGCGTGTGGGATCTCGATGCCTCAGGCGGCCAGCGCCTGCCCAGCGTGCGGGACGGCCGTTGCGGCGCGGGATCTCGGCCAGGATCCGCTGATGCGGATGGTGATGCCGGTGGGGCGATCGGGACTGGCGATCGCCGCCGGATACCTCGGTCTTTTCAGCCTGATCTTCTTCCCGGCGCCGTTCGCCCTCCTGACAGGCATCCTCGCCATCCGTGACCTCCGCCGCCATCCGGAGAAACATGGCTGGGGACGGGCGATTTTCGGTGTCGTCATGGGAGGCCTGTTCACGCTCCTTCTCGTGGCGTTCCTTGTTCTGATTGCCCTGGCGTCGGCCAACCGGGGCCGATGATCGGCTCGGCCCTCCGGCACTGGTTGTCCCCCCCGATGACGGTGGGATAGGCTGTCTTCCACGGTCGACAAGCGTGGCGTTGCGGTCTTCCCCAGTCCCGGAGTGACTCCGATGCCGTCAGAGGCTTGGGCGGCCAGCCTGCTGCGAGACCACGATCCGTCGCGCGGGGCGTCTGCGCCGCTCGACACGGCCCTCGTCCTTGTCAGCCCGGAAAACATCGCCTTCGAGTACCGGCTCGCCGGCCCGGCGCCGCGCTCGCTCGCGTTCCTCATCGACCTCATGCTCTTGGTGGCCGTGGCTGGAGTGACGCTCTTCGTCGTCTCCGTCTCCGGTCAGATGGCCCTCCTCGGCTTCTATCTGGCGGGGCTGTTCTTCCTTTGGTGGGGCGGAAGTGCGGCGGTCGAGGTGCTCGGCAACGGCCAGACCCCCGGCAAGCGGGCGGTCGGGATCCGGGTCGTCTCGGACGACGGCCTGTCGATCAACGTATCGCAGTCGATCCTCCGCAACCTCCTCCGCGTCATCGACGTCGCTCCCCCCTTCATGCCCGGCGTCGTGTCGATGATCGTGACACCCCGGATGCAGCGGCTCGGCGACCTGGCAGCGGGCACGATCGTCGTCGTCGACCGCAGGGTGACGGCCGCCGGTCCGCCCCGCGTCGACCGTGGTCCCAACCTCGCCGCCGACCTGGTGCCGGCCGGTTTCTCGCCCCCTCTCGCGCTCGTCGAGGCCCTTGCCGATTATGTCGGCCGCCGCCGCGTCCTTGGCCCCGCACGCCGGCAGGAGATCGCGGCGCTTGCAGCGACACGCCTCACCGCGGCCTGGGGCACGGCCACGGCCGGCGATGACGACGCCCTCCTCTGCGCCGTCTACGATGCCGCGACCACGGAGCGACATCGATGAACGTCGACGAGATGGTCAGGCTCCACATCGCCGAGTGGCAGGCGCTCGAGGCGGATGTCGCCTGGTTGCGCCGGCCCTCGATCAGCCGCCGTGATCCGCGGCGGATCCTCGACTTCTCGCGCCGCTACCGGGCCGCGTGTAGTGATCTCGCCCTCGCCACCGCCCAGCGTTTCCCTGCCGAGACGATCGACTACCTCCACCAACTCGTCGCTGACGCCCACTCCCAGCTTTACCGCACCGAGGCATTCAGCTTCGTGTCCTGGGTGCGGTCGCTCGTCGTCGTCGTGCCGCTCCGGATCGTCACCGATCCCTGTTTCTGGATCGCGTTCGGATTGTTCTGGTCGCTGTTCCTCGGCGCCGGTGCCGCCGCCATTCTGCGCCGGTCGTACGCGGTCGACCTGCTCGGTGCCGCGGCACTCGCGAAGATGGAGGAGATGTACTCGCAGTCGCCGAGTGGCTTGGGCAACGATGCACAACGCTCGATGATGACGGGGTTCTACGTCTTCAACAACGCCGGCATCGGCCTCCGCGCGTTCGCCGGCGGGATCCTCGGCGGCGTCGGCAGCCTCGTGATCCTCGGCTCCAACGCGATCTCCCTCGGCGCGATCTTCGGGCACATGCTCACCTCGCCGCAGCGGGGGAACTTCGTCGAGTTTGTCACGGCCCACGGGCCTTTCGAACTGACGGCCGTGGTTCTCTCCGCGGCGGCCGGGCTGCGGCTCGGCTGGGCACTGCTCGACACCCGGGGATGGACGCGTCTCGAATCGCTCCGTCGAACCGCGCCGGAAGCGCTCTCCACCGCGGGGCTGGCGACGATCCTCTTCATCCTCGCCGCCTTCATCGAGGGATTCGTGTCGCCGTCGGCACTTCCCTACGACGTGAAAGCCACCGTGGCTGCGGGGACGGCTGCACTCCTCGTCGCGTATCTCCTCGCACCGCTCGCCATCGTCGGTGTGAAGCGGGGGAGGACGCAGCCGTATGACGCCTGATCACCTGCGGATCGCCGTCCGTCCGCGCACGATCCTCGAATGCCTCGATCTGGCGTGTATCTTCTCCGTCCGCCGTGGCCTCGGCATCGTCGTCGCGCTCCTCCTCGGGGTGGTGCCGATGGCGTGGATCAATGTCGTCCTCATCGGTCCGGAGACCGCGGCGCGGATGGTGCCGAGTTGGCCGTTCTGGTTGGCACTCCAGACCCCGTGGGCGATGGCACCGCTGACGCTCTTCCTCGGTCGGGCGATGTTCTCCGACCAACTCAGGTCGGCGGAGTGGCGGGGGATCGTCGTCGGGTTGGCGGGGGCGGTGCTCCCGCTGTTGGTCTACCAGTCGCTCCTTCGGGGAATGGCGATGCTCGTCATCCTGCCGTTTCCATTCCTCCTCGTCGCGTTCGCGTTTGTCGATCTGGTGATCCTCCTCGAGCGGGTGCCGACGGTGGGCGTTCTGCGACGGAGCCTCGCACTCGTCACCCGCACTACGGGGCGGATTCTCCTCGCCGTGTGCCTCGAGATGCCGATCCTCCTGGTGGGATGGTGTCTGGTCGGTGTCGCCCTCGACCAATTGGCGAGCCTTTGGTCGGGCCATCCTGTCATGGCCGTGTTCGATGCGGATGCCCCCGACTGGAACATCGGTCCCGCCTTGTTCACCTATCGCGGGCAGATCGCCTGCTGGAGCGTGATGGCCCTGATCACGGTCTTCCGGTTCATGATCTACCTCGACACGCGGATCCGTACCGAGGGCTGGGATGTCGAATTGAAGCTCCGCAATCCCGCCACGTACGCCGGCCTCGAACGGTGGCGCGGCGCGGCGGCGCCGCTCGTGCTGATCGCGTCGTTCGCCACGCCGCCGGCCGCTGCGGCGCCGGTGTCATCGGGCCCCGCCGTGCTCGATGGGGAGGAGAACGGCGACGCCGACGGGATCGCCGCGCGGGATGCGGTCGTCCGGGAGCGCTTCCCCTGGTACGACGCCGGCGACGATCGCTACCGGCCGGTGGTCGACAGTCGAGCGCAGGAGTCAGCGTCTCCGTGGCCCGAGTGGGGCCTCTCCCTCCCCGCGTTCGGGACGCTCGTCAAAGGGGTGATGATCGTCGTTCTTTTCGCCGCTGTGGCCGGGATCGCGTGGGCGCTGCTGCGCCACGGATTTGTCGCCGCGGTGCCGGAGGAGATCGAAGGGCCGTCCGGGGCGGTGGTCTTTGGCGAGGAACAGCTCGACACGTTGCCCGAACAGGCCCGCACCGATGTCGACAATCTCCTCCCGAGGATCGGGACGCTGGTGGCGGAGGGAGACCACGCTGGGGCGGCGATCCTCTACCACGCCTGGCAGTTGGTGACGCTTCACGCTGGCGGGGTGATCGAACTGGCCAAGGGGAAGACAAATCGACGGTACGCCGCCGATGTCGCCGAACGGGCGCCGCAGCTGGCCGAGCTCTTCCGCCGGACGGCCCGGCTCTCCGAGCAGGCCCGCTTTGGCCGTCTTCCTGTTTCAGCGGCGGACTTCGCGGCTGTCTGGGAGCAACGGCAGCGCTTTCCAACCGACGACGTGGAGGCCACGCCATGACGCGTCCCCACCTGCCATCCCCCTCCGTGACGCGCCGCGTTCCCGGGAGGCGGCTGGCGATCCTCGTCTTCGTCGTGCTCATTGCCGCCGCAGGGTGCGCGAGCGAGCCCCCCACGACCCATGGGGAGGTTGTCGGTGACAGCCTCAATGGACTCTCGGCGCTCGTGCAACTGCTCCGCGACCGGGGGCACACGGTGACCGCCCGCCCCGAGATCACCGCATCGGCCTTCGGTAAGCAGGAAGCGGTGATCGTGTTTGTCGATGGCAACGGGCCGGTCGACGTCGCTGCCGCGACGCAGCTCGAACGATTCCTGGCCCGTTCCGGTCCGCAGTGGCTTCTCCTCGTGGGCCGCGATGGCGATTGGGGGGTCGACTACTGGCGCTTCGTTGCCGATCGCGCTGACCTCAAGGATGCGCAGTGCCAGCGGGCCCGCGAGCAAGGCCTCGATGCCGCCCGGCGCCTCGATGCGTGGTACGACGACGTTCCGACAACAACGGCGATCGTCCCGTTTTCCGCGGCGAGCCTCGTGGTCAGGGGGGAGGCGAGCGGGGACGATGGGCTGCGAGTGACGATGCGCTCCCCGGCCGACGACGGAGAAGGGGGGGTACGGCCCGGTCGCTGGCCGTGGCGCCGGGGTGTGATGCCGGGCGAGGCCGATCGTGTGGAATGGGAGATCGACGGGGAGGCCTACCTCGTCCGCTCGGTCGACGACCTCGAGGGGGACACGATCCTCGTGATCGGATCGGATATGCCGCTGCTCAATGCCGGGCTCGTCGATCGCGGCAACCGGCAGATCGCCGAGGCCGTGGTCGGCCTGCTGCCGGAGGGGGCGACGGTCGTCCTCTTCGGGTCGGCGCGGCCGAAGAGCGACGGGGAGGATGAAGAGGAGAACGCCGGGGGATTGTGGCGGCTGATGTCGGTGCCACCGAATCCGTGGATCGCCGCGCAGATCTTTCTGGCGCTCCTGCTCTTCTGCTGGTCGCGGGCGCCGATCTTCGGGAGATCCCGCCTCCGCCCCGCCTCTGCCGTCCGCGATTTCGGTCATCACGTCGATGCGCTCGGTCGCCTCCTGGCCAAGGGGGGTGATCCAGCCTCGTCGGCGGCGCTGCTCGCGGAGTGGGAGCGGATTGGCAGGCCGGGGCTCGTTTCCGGCGGCAGCGAACAGGCAGACATCGGGAAGCAAAACATCCAACCTGAAGCGAGGAAACCGTGACGAACGTCTCTGACGGTGGGGGAAGCACGATGCCGATGGCGGGGGGTGCCGCGGAGGCGGATCCCCGGTTCGCGGAGGTCGGCCGGACGATCGAGTGCCTTCTCGCCGAGGCGGCGAAGCTGTACGTCGGTCAGGAGAATCTCGTTCGTCAGGCGCTCGTGGCCCTTTTCGCCGGGGGGCATGTCCTCATCGAGAGCGTGCCCGGGCTGGGGAAGACGCTCCTCGTGCGGATCCTCGGCGAGGCGCTCGGCTGCTCCTTCGGCCGTATCCAGTTCACCGCCGATCTCATGCCCTCCGACATCACCGGTCAGCCGGTATTCGATGCCCGGACGCAGGATTTTCGCTTCCGCCCGGGGCCGGTGTTCACGCACATCCTCCTCGCCGACGAAATCAACCGGTCGCCGGCGAAGACCCACGCGGCCCTGCTCGAAATCATGCAGGAGGGGCGCGTGACCGTCGATGGCACGACGCACCGGATCGAGCCGCCGTTCCTCGTGCTCGCCACGCAGAATCCGGTCGAATCGGAGGGAACCTACCATCTCCCGGAGGCCCAGCTCGACCGCTTCCTCTTCAAGATCGTCGTCGACTACCCGCTCGCCGCGGAGGAAGACGCGATCCTCCGCCTCCACTGCCGCCCCGATCCGCTCGAACGCCAACTCTCGACGACGATCCGCCCGCTTCTCGATCCGGAGCGCGTGATCGCGATTCAGGAGCTCTGCCGCCATGTCCGCGTCGACGACGCGATCGTCCGCTACTGTAGCGCCATCGTACGAAAGACGCGGCAGTGGCCGGCGTTCTCCCTCGGGGCGAGCCCGCGCGCTGGGATCGCGCTGGTGGCGGGGGCACGCGTCGTGGCCGCGTTCGCAGGACGGTCGTATGTCGTTCCCGATGACGTCACCGAACTGGTGTCGGCGGCGCTGCGTCACCGCGTCATCCTCTCCCCCGAGGCGGAGGTATCGGGCGACACGGTCGACGGCGCGCTCGAGGCTCTGATGCGAACGATCGAGGTGCCGCGGCTGTGATCGCCCCCACGACGAAGCTCTGCCAGCTCGCCATCCTCCCGCTCGCGTCGGCCATGCTCCTCTTCGCCGTGCCGGGGGCGTGGCCGATGGTGGTGGTGCTCGACCTCCTCCTCGCGGCCGTCGCGATCGGCGATGCCACCACGCTTCCGCGGAGGTCCGGCTTCGAGGTCCGGAGGGAGTTCGAGCCGATCGCCACACGCGGGGAACGCCACCGGATCGGTGTGGTTGTCGAGAACCGCTCGCGGCGGGCTCATGAGATCGACATTCGCGACGACGTCGGTGGTATTCTCGAGCCGCTCGAGCCCCCGTCGCCCCTCCTGCTCGCGGGGCGCTCCCGCGGACGCACGAGCCACCTCATCCTTCCCCACCTCCGCGGTAGCTTTTCGCTTGCCTGGATCGATCTCCGGGGGAAGAGCCGCCTCGGGCTGTGGTCGGTGACGCACCGCCTCCCTGTCGTCGACCGGATCGAGGTCTACCCTGCGCTGCGGCAGATCAGTCGTTACGCGCTCTACGCGCGGCAGAACCGGATGTCGCTCCTCGGCGTGCGGCGGACGCGGCGGGCGGGGATGGAAAACGAGTTCGAGCGACTCCGCGACTACACCGACGGAGACGTCTTCAAGGCGATCGACTGGCGGGCCACGTCGCGCCGCATGAAGCTCACCGTCCGCGACTCCCAGATGAACCAGAGCCAGCGGGTGGTGTTTGCCATCGACTGTGGACGGATGATGGTCAATCAGAGCGAGGGTGAGCCTATATTCGACGCCGCCCTCGATGCGGCGCTGACGCTCGCCTACGTCGCTCTTCACCACCGCGACGAGGTCGGCATCCTCTGTTTCTCCGACAGGATCGTCCGGTGGATGCCGCCACGGTGGGGCCAGGGGCAACTCCGCCGGATGATCGCCGCCACCCACGACGTTCTCCCCGAACTCGTGGAGAGCCGCTTCGACGAGGCATTGATCCACCTCGGGCACCAGTGTCGCAAGCGGACCTTGCTCGCGCTGATCACGAATGTCATCGACGAGCGCAATGCCGAGCGGATCCGCCGCCACATCCTCCCGGCCGTCGGGCGGCATCTGCCGCTCGTGGTCTGCCTCCGCGACCGCTCGCTCGCGGATCATATCGAGGC
>Ga0007796_10000813_pt1 | contig 10978 bp, 10 predicted proteins | sample CryBogmetaGMA0M_FD_60373 | JGI IMG/M metagenome (GOLD analysis project Ga0007796, IMG submission 60373) | Freshwater microbial communities from Crystal Bog, Wisconsin, USA - MA0M | ecosystem: Environmental > Aquatic > Freshwater > Lake | place: Crystal Bog, Wisconsin, USA | collected 2009-07-06 | reverse complement strand
CAACCTCGACGCCATGTCCAAGGCAGCCCGGGCAGCGGGTGCCAGGGTGCTGCTGGCCGGCATGCAGCTGCCCCCCAACTACGGCCAGGCCTACGCCAGGGAGTTTGCTGCGGCCTTTGCGGCAGTGGCAAAGGCCAATCAGGCGGCACTGGTGCCGTTCATGCTCAAAGGCGTGGCAGACGCACCGGACCCCACTGCCCTGTTCCAGGCTGACCGTATCCACCCGGTGGAGGCGGCACACCCTGTCATCCTCAACACCATGTGGCCTGCGGTGCGAAAGCTGATTCCATGAAGCCGCAAGGGCAAGGGAGCGCGCCATGTCGCTGACCGTCCTGAGCGCGGAGCAGGTCATCGGGCAGCTCGATGCCTTTGACACCATCATCGACGCCCGCAGCGCGTCCGAGTTCGCCGAAGACCACCTGCCCGGGGCCGTGAACTGGCCAACGCTCAGCGATGCGCAGCGGCATGACATCGGCACCCTGTACAAGCAGGTCAACGCCTTCGAGGCCAAGAAGCGGGGTGCGGCGATAGCGGCACGCAATATTGCCGACCACATCGAGCGCGAGGTCTTGGACAAGCCGCGCGAATGGAAGCCCCTGGCCTACTGCTGGCGCGGCGGCAAGCGCAGCGGGGCGCTGTCGCTGATTCTCGACCAGATCGGCTTTCGGGTCACGCTGGTCGAAGGCGGTTACAAGGCCTTTCGGGCGGCAACCATCGCTGCCGTGCCGCAGCGCGCGGCGGCGCTGGACCTGCGTGTGGTCTGTGGCACCACCGGCTCGGGCAAAACCCGCTTGCTCCATGCACTGGGCAGTCTGGGTGCGCAGGTACTCGACCTGGAGGGACTTGCCAAGCACCGCAGCTCGGTGCTGGGGGCCATTCCCGGCCTGGCACAACCAAGCCAGAAACGGTTTGACACCCTGGTGTGGGACGCGTTACGCCATTTCGACCCAACCCGGCCGGTGTTCGTGGAAAGCGAGAGCAAAAAGGTCGGCAATGTGTCCATACCCACCGCGCTGGTGGAACGCATGCGGGCCAGCCCCTGCCTGGACATGGTCCTGCCGCTGCCGGCGCGGGTGGCCCTGCTGCTGGAGGAATATGACTATCTGGCGCAGGATGCCGCCTATTTCTGCTCGCGGCTCGATATCCTGGCGCAGTTCAGAGGCCGTGCAGTGGTGCAAGCGTGGAAAGAGAAAGTGCTGCTGGGAGACCTCGTGCCGGTGGTCGAAGACCTGCTCACGCAGCACTACGATCCGGTCTATGTGCAATCCATGCAACGCAACTTTGTGCACTATGCCAGTGCACAGCACCTGTCACCGGCAGACCACAGCGTGGACGCAATGACAAACCTGGCGAAAACCCTGGTCTAGTGGGCGCAGCTCAGGCCGGAGTGTCGGGGTTTTCGGCAGGCGCGCTGGCGTCGGCAGCTTCTTGCGCCGCATCGTTGGGCGTGCTGCCATCGTCGCTTTTGCGCTCCGCCTTGTTCTTGAGCTTCTCTTCTTTCTTCTTCTTCTTTGCCAGCTCTTTCTGGCGCTTTTCGTATCCGTAATTGGGTGTAGCCAAGGTGCACTTTCGTTATTTGGACCTGACTGTACCACCTTGTCCGCCCCTCCGATGGGGCCTGCCACACAGCCGACTGGCCGCTAGCGCAGCACCCGCAACGCCTGGGCAATATCGTCCTGCAGGTCCTGCACATTCTCCAGGCCCACGGAAAAGCGGACCAGGGTGCCGCGCGCCAGGTGTGCGGGCCAGGCCAGGCGCATGTGTTCCAGCGTGTACGGCACCACCAGGCTGATCGGGCCACCCCAGCTGTAGCCCAGGCGGAACAGCTGCAGCGCATCGCAAAATGCATCGGTCTGGTCCCGCGTCAGGCGTGGGTCCAGCACCACGCTGAACAGACCGGCAGCACCGCCGTAGCCGTTTTCGCACAGGCTGCGCCAGTGGGCGTGGCCCGGCGCGTCGGCCAGCGCGGGGTGCAGCACTTGCACGAATTCCGGCTGCGACTGCGCCCAGCGCGCCAGGCTGCGGGTCGCCTCGTCGTGCGCCCGGTAGCGCAACACCATGCTGGGCAACCCGCGCAATATGGCCTCGGCATCGTTGGCGCCGACCCCCAGGCCCAGGCGCATGTGCGTGAGTTTGATGCGCAGGGCCAGCGCTGCATCCCGGGTGATGATGCTGCCCATCAGCACGTCACCGCCGCCGCTGGGGTATTTGGTCAGTGCATGGGCGGAAATGTCGACACCCAGTGCCGGCGACTCCCCGGGAACCAGATTGAAGGGCTGGAACGCCAGGCCGGCGCCCCAGGTGTTGTCCAGCGCGGTCAGCACCCCGCGCTGGCGCGCGATGCGCACCATGGACGGCAGGTCGGGAAATTCCAGGGTGACCGACCCCGCTGCCTCCAGCCAGATCAGGCGGGTGCGGCTGGAGATCTGCGCCTCCAGATCCTGCGGGTCCATCGGGTCGTAGTACTGGTGGGTGATGCCCCAGGCCTGCAGCTCCGCTTCCGCGAGGGCCTTGTTCGGTCCATAGGCATTGTCGGGAATCAGCAACTCGTCACCGGTGCGCAGCACCGACAGCGCCACCGTCGCCAGCGCTGCCAGCCCGCTAGGCACCAGAACACAGTGCAAGCCGCCCTCCAGCGTGCACAGGCGCTCTTCGAGCGCGTAGGTGGTGGGTGTTCCGTGCAGGCCGTAGGTGTAAGCGGTCTTGTCCTTCCATTCGCGGCTGCGCATCGCCGCCACGCTCGGGAAAAAGACGGTGGACGCCTTGAAAACCCCCGGTTGCGGTGCCGCAAACCCGGCCGGCGGCTCGTAGGGGTGGTGAATCAGCGCCGTGGTGGTATCGGCCATGGCGCTGCCCTCAAACGCTCCATTTTTCGATCAGCTGCTGCGGCCGCAACGAATCGTAGCCTTCAAACGGCTGGTGGATCCAGGGATTGGTGGGCAGGAACTCTACCGAATAATCCGGAACAAAGGTCGACAGCGCCTTGGTCCAGATGACAGCGCTGCGCAGTTCGGTAATGGGCTGGTAGTTGTTGCGGAGCTGGTGGATCACGGCCTTGAGGGTGTGGCCGGAATCGGCGAGATCATCGACCAGCAGGACCTTGCCGGCAATTTCCCCTTTCGGGGTGGTGATGAAGCGGGCAATGTCCAGGTTGCCCTGGACGGTACCGGCGTCCGACCGGTACGAGCTCGTGGACATGATCGCCAGCGGCTTGTCAAACACCCGAGACAAAATATCCCCCGGGCGCATGCCGCCACGGGCCAGACACAGGATGGTGTCGAATTCCCAGCCCGACTGGAACACCTTGATCGCCAGCTTTTCAATCAGGTTGTGGTACTCGTCGTAGCTTACGTAGAGGTGCTTTCCGTCTTCAGTCAACATCAAAGTGCTCCGTTATTGATAGCAGTCAGCCAAGTATCAGCGGGGGCTGGCTGCCAATTCAGTAAAAATTTCAATCGGCAAGATAGGGGTGGCGCATCATGATCGTGTGGTCACGGTCCGGGCTGGTGGACACCATGTGGATGGGCACTCCGGTGACCTGCTCAATGCGCTGCAGGTACAAACGGGCATTGACCGGCAGCCGCTCGTACTGGGTCACGCCGACGGTACTGTCGGTCCAGCCAGGCATGGTTTCGTAGATCGGCTTGCAGCGCGCGATGTCGTCCGCACCCATGGGCAGGATGTCCACCGTTGCGCCATCGACCTCGTACCCGGTGCACAGCAACAGCTCTGGCAAGCCGTCGAGCACGTCGAGCTTGGTGATACACAGTCCCGAGAGGCCATTGACCTGCGCAGAGCGCTTGAGCAAGGCGGCATCGAACCAGCCGCATCGGCGCGACCGGCCGGTGGTGACGCCTTTTTCCGCACCAATGGTGCTCATGTGGTAACCCGGCGTGCCAGGCGTTTCCCAGTCCAGCTCGGTGGGAAAGGGCCCACCGCCGACGCGGGTGCAATAGGCCTTGGTGATCCCCAGGATGTAGTGCAGCATGCCGGGGCCGACGCCAGACCCGGCAGCGGCGTTGCCCGCCACGCAATTGCTGGACGTGACGTAGGGGTAGGTGCCGTGGTCCACATCGAGCAGGGTTCCCTGCGCGCCTTCAAACAGCAGGTTGGCGCCATCACGGTGCGCTTCGTTGAGTTCCCGGGACACATCGGCCACCAAGGGAGCGAGCAGGCCGGCATGCCGCATGGCCTGGTCATACACCGCCTCAAACTGCACGCGGCCGCCGGACATGAACGGCGCGAGCTGGGGACCGAAGTCGAAATTTTCCGAACCGAGGTAGGTCACCAGCAGGTGGTTGTGCAGATCCAGCAATTCGCGCAACTTGGTTGCGAAGCGTTGCGGATGCTTCAGGTCCTGGACCCGCAGGGCCCGACGGGCAATCTTGTCTTCATAGGCAGGACCGATGCCCCGCCCGGTGGTGCCGATCTTGGCTCCGGAACCCTTCTCGCGCGCAACTTCCCGCGCCAGGTCGATGGCCACATGGAACGGGAGGATCAGCGGGCAGGCTTCGCTCACCCGCAGCCGGGAGCGGACTTCCACGCCGGCCTTCTCCAGCCCAGCAATCTCCTCAAACAGCTTTTCCGCAGACAGCACCACACCGTTGCCGATGTAGCACTTGACCCCCGGCCGCATGATGCCGCTGGGGATCAGGTGCAGAGCCGTCTTGACACCATTGATGACCAGCGTGTGGCCGGCGTTGTGGCCACCCTGGAAACGGACCACCCCCTGGGCACTTTCCGTGAGCCAGTCGACCAGTTTGCCTTTGCCCTCGTCGCCCCACTGGGTTCCGACGACGACCACATTTCTGCCTTGGGTTTTATTCATGTCACTGGGTTCTCAAAGGGCTTGAACGATCCACTGTCCTGCAACCCGCAACAGCTCGCGGTCACAGTCGAACTCGTCGACTTCACTTTCATGTCCGGGAAGCACGCACACCACGGTCTCTCCCTGTTTGCGCAGGGCGGCAATGGCCGCCCGCAGTTCGGCGGCCTCGCCCCAGGGGGCCCGCACGGCAGCGCGCACGGACCGCAGCGTCGCCACAGAAGCCAGGGCCTTCACATCGAGGCTGAAGCCCACGGCGGGACGTTTGCGTCCGAACACCGAACCGACTTCGTCGTAGCGGCCGCCCCGTGCCAGCGCGTCATGGGCACCAGGCGAGTACAGCGCGAAGCGCATGCCGGTGTAGTAGGCGTACCCACGCAAGTCTGCCAGGTCAAAAGTCACGCTGGCGCCTTCGACATGCCGGCCCAGCCACTCCAGCTGGTCGAGGGCCTGCGCAATGCCGGGCAGGTCCGGCAGGGTCCGGCGCGCCTGTTCCAGCACGGTCGCATCGCCATAGCAGTGCACCAGGTACTGCAAGGCTGCGCAGATCTCGGGCGGGGCATGGCGCGTCAGACGCGCGATCTCTCCGACGTCCTTGGCGGCCAGTGCGTCCTGCACCAGGACCTGATCGGCGCCACCCAGGTGCGATGCCTTGAGCAAGGCGCCCAGGATGCGCGCATCGGCAAGGTCCAGCGTGATCGGGCTGCCGCTGGCCTGGCGAAAAACGCCCAGCGCCAGCGTCAGAATCTCCAGGTCGGCTTCGAGTCCGGCGTGGCCGTAGATTTCAGCACCGAACTGCAGCGGCTCACGCGTGGCGTGCGGTCCACCCGGGCGGGTATGCACCACCGGCCCGCAGTAACACAAGCGGGTCACGCCATGGCGGTTGAGCAGATGGGCATCGATGCGCGCGACCTGGGGCGTGGTGTCGGCGCGCAGTCCCATCATTCGCCCGGAGATCTGGTCTACCAGCTTGAACGTCTGCAGGTCCAGCGCCTCACCGGTCCCGGACAAGAGCGACTCGAGATGCTCGAGCAGCGGCGGCATGACCAGCTCGTAGCCATAGCAGCGCGCCATGTCCAGCAGGTCTCGACGTATTTCTTCGATGTGGCGGGCCTCGGAAGGCAGCACATCGGCAATGTGATCCGGCAGGACCCAGGCGGACATGGAATAAGGGGAGTCTGTTAAAACCGGGATTTTACCGGTCTTGGCGACGCAATTTCATGCAGTCGCCAGCCACAGCAGCAGCAAACCACCGGCGATGCTGAGGGCGGCGAAAAAGCGGACCTGGCCATCCGTCAGCTGCAGCAGCTGCGCAAACATCCTTCGCCAACCGGCAGGAGAGGCGAAAGGGTACAGGCCTTCGAACACCAGCACCAGGGCCAGCGCTGCCCAGAAGGTATTGCTATCCAAGGCAGGCCTTCACTGGGTTCATCTTTTGGACACCGGCGCGGGCGCGCCGCCACCGCTGCGGAACACCTTGAAAAACTCGCTGGAAGCCGGATCGAGCACCATCACATCCGACTTGTTGCTGAAGCTGGCCTTGTAAGCATCGAGGCTGCGGTAGAACTGCGCAAACTGCGGATCCCGGCCGAAGGCTTCGGCATAAATGCGGGCTGCTTCGGCATCACCCTCGCCCTTGATTTTTTGGGCGTCACGGTAGGCGTTGGCAATCGTCACCTCGCGCTGGCGGTCTGCGTCGGCACGGATCTTCTCGCCTTCGGCCGCACCTGTGGAGCGCAGCTCATTGGCAACACGCTTGCGCTCGGCCTCCATCCTGCGGTACACGGACTCGGTGATGGCTTCCACATAATCCACCCGGGTGATGCGCACATCAACCACGTCCACACCCCAGGGCTTGGCGCCCCGCACTTTGGCGAGCACTTCGGACTTGACATCTGCCATCAAGGCCTCGCGCTTGAGGGACAGCAACTCTTTCACTGTGCGCTTGTTGATCTCCTCCTGGAAGGCATTGCGCACCACCCGGTTGAGCTGGCTGGCGCCGGCGCTTTCGTTGAGACCGACGTTGCGGATGTATTCGCTCGGCTCGGTGATGCGCCAGCGGACAAACCAGTCAATCACCACCCGCTGCTTCTCGGCGGTCAGCATGGGTTCGGCATCGGTGCTGTCGAGCGTCAGCAGGCGCTTGTCGATGTACGACACATTCTGGAACGGTGGCGGAAGTTTGAAGTTCAGGCCCGGTTCCGTGATCACTTCCTTGATCTGCCCCAGGGCATACACCACGCCAAACTGCCGCTGGTCCACCACGAACAGGGTGGAGCTGGCCAGCACGATGAGCACCAGCAGCGATGACAATACCAATCCAATACGATTCATGGGAGCTCCTAGCGCGAATCGCGTTCACGGGTGCGCGCCGCATCACGGCTGCGCGCATCGGCGGGGTTGACGGAATTGGAAGCGGGCGGTAGTGCCGCACCCCCAGGGGCTGCGGGCGCCACTTCGGTCACAGCGCCGGACGTGGCGCCCATCTGCAGAATCTTTTCCAGCGGCAGGTAAAGCATGCTTGAGCCCTGCTTGGACTCCACCAGCACCTTGGTCACGTTGCCGAAGATTTGCTGCATGGTGTCGAGGTACATGCGGTCGCGCGTCACCTGCGGCGCCTTCTGGTACTCCACGAACACCGAGCGGAAACGCTGGGCATCACCCTGGGCCTGAGCGACCACCCGGGACTTGTAAGCGTCAGCCTCCTCCTTGAGCCGCGACGCAGAACCCACCGCGCGGGGTATCACATCGTTGGCATAGGCCTGGGCTTCGTTCTTGGCCCGTTCGCGTTCCTGGCCGGCCTTGAGAACATCATCGAAGGAAGCCTGCACCTGCTCGGGGGGGCGCACACCACCTTGCTGCAGGTTGATGCCCACCACTTCCACGCCGACCTTGTAGCGGTCCAAAATGCTCTGCATCAGCGCCCGTACCTGGGGCGCGATCTGGTCCCGCTCTTCGGACAATGCCGCATCCATCTTCATGCGCCCGATCACCTCGCGTACTGCGGTCTCTGCTGCCTGCACCACGGCTTCGCTCGGGTTCTTGCTCTCAAACAGGAAGGCCCGCGCATCACTGAGCCGGTATTGGACGGCGAACTTGATATCCAGAATGTTTTCGTCCTGGGTCAGCATCGCGGACTCTTTCAGGCCGGTGGCCTTGAGCACCGAGTCCCGTCCCACATCGACGGAGCGGATCTGGGTCACAAACACCAACTCATGTCGCTGGATCGGATAGGGAAGCCGCCAGTTGAAACCTGCATTCACGGTCGATTTGTAGCGGCCAAACTGCGTAATCACCGCCTGCTGACCTTCCTGGACAATGAAAAACCCGGTGCCAAGCCACACCAGCACCACGACACCGGCAATCAGGCCGGCACCAATGCCGGCACTCTTCATGTCTGGCTGGAACCCGCCCGGTCCGCTTCCCTTGCCGCCACCCCGGCCTGCGCCCGCACCGCCAAAAAGCCCCGACAGCTTGCGGTTGAAATCTTTCCAGAGTTCATCGAGGTCCGGCGGCCCCACCGGATTGTCAGAACGCCGCCCCCCCGGCTTCGGTGCATCCGGCTTGGGCCTGGGCCGCTCATTGTCTGTACCCTCGCCCTCCGGAGTGCTGGCAGACTCGCCTGGCTTGTCATCGCCACGCCCCCAACGTGAATCATTGAGGTTGAACAGGCGGCCGACTTTTCGGACAGCCGCCGCTGCATTGAATCCGGGCAAGGTGAGTTTCATGGAAATCGCTCTCATTATTCAGATGTCGATTGTGCCTAATCCGGCGCCATCCCTTGCGCCGCAGGGGACATGGGTGCGGACATGTGCGACACCATCAGGGCCAGACGGCGACGCAAGACATCCAGACCCGATGCGTTCCTGGCACTGACAAAGATTCTGGGCGTCTGGATGCCATCGATCTCGAAAGTATCCTCGATGTGCAAGGGCGTGTTCCCGGGCGCAATCGCGTCTGCCTTGTTGAACACCAGCAACTGGGGAATGTGCTCTGCACCGATTTCAGCGAGCACGCCCTGCACCTGCGCGATCTGGTGCACATGGTCGGGGTTGGAGGCATCGACGACATGCATCAGCAAGTCGGCATCCACCGCCTCCTGCAGGGTCGCCTGGAAGGCATCGACCAGACCGTGCGGAAGATCGCGAATGAAGCCCACCGTGTCCGAGAGGGAAACCGAGCGCTTGGCCTCACCCAGGTACAACTGCCGGGTGGTGGTGTCCAGTGTGGCAAACAACTGGTCTGCCGTGTAGCTGCGGGCCTTGACCAGCGCATTGAACAGCGTGGACTTGCCCGCGTTGGTGTAGCCAATGATGGAAATATTGAAGGCATCCCGCCGCTCACGCTGGCGACGCTGGGTCTGGCGCTGGCGTTTGACCTTGGACAGCCGTTCCTTGGTCCGCTTGATGTTGTCGGCAATCATGCGGCGGTCCAGCTCGATCTGCGTTTCGCCCGGTCCGCCGCGTGTGCCAATGCCACCGCGCTGGCGTTCCAGGTGGGACCAGCGCCGCACCAAGCGCGTGCTCAGGTACTGCAGCCGCGCGAGTTCCACCTGCAACTTGCCCTCATGGCTGCGCGCACGCTGGGCAAAAATTTCCAGAATCAGAAACGTGCGGTCGTTCACCGGAAGCTCGATGTGGCGCTCCAGGTTGCGCTGCTGCCCCGGACTCAAGGCCTGGTCGAACAGCACCTCCTGAACACCGAGCTGCTGGGCCAGGAGCTTGATTTCATCGGCCTTACCGGTTCCGACGAAGAGGGCGGCATCCGGCGCACGGCGCTTGCAGGTGACGCGCGCCACCGGATGCAGGCCAGCCGTCTCTGCCAGCAAACCGAGCTCTTCGAGGCCGCCGTCAAAATTAGGGTATCCCAGGTCCACGCCGACCAGCAGTGTCGCAACGGGGGTGGTATCGAACGTTGCAGTCAAGCGCTGAATCGGGTGGCCATTGGGTAGCGCGGGTCAGCCCGCAGCATCCCGGGTTTATGCAGCTTCTGCGTCTTCCCCGGCGTTCGCGGAAAAAGACACCGCGCGTCCGGGGACAATGGTCGAAATGGCGTGCTTGTAGACCATCTGGGTCACAGTGTTGCGCAGCAGTACAACGTACTGGTCGAAGGATTCAATCTGCCCCTGCAACTTGATCCCGTTGACCAGGTAAATGGACACCGGAACGTGTTCCCTGCGCAAGGCATTGAGAAACGGATCCTGGAGGAGTTGGCCTTTGTTGTTCACGATATGTTCCGTGTTGGAAGATGTAAGGGTTAACGATAGCACACTTGGCCGCTGGGGCGGACGGTTTCCGCTTCAATCCCTGTCGGTGAAAGGATTGGCGGACGTTTTGAGTTCAATGCGCAGCGGCGTGCCCACCAGGTCGAACTCCTTGCGGAACCGGCCTTCGAGAAAGCGCTTGTAGGAGTCCGTGACATGTTCGAGGGAATTGCCGTGGATCACAATCACCGGCGGATTCATGCCGCCCTGGTGCGCATAGCGCATTTTGGGGCGGTACATGCCGGTCTTCTTGGGCGTCTGGAACTGGATGGCCTCGAGCAGCAAACGGGTCAGTACCGGCGTAGGCATCTTGCGGTTGGCCGAACGATGGGCTTGCGCAATGGACTCCCACAGGGCCCCCAGGCCCTGGCGCTTTTGCGCGGATATGAAGTGCACGGTGGCGAACTTCAGAAAACCCATGCGGGTTTCCAATGACCGTTTGACCAGTTCCCGCTGGTACTCGTCGACTGCGTCCCACTTGTTCACCGCGATCACCACGGACCGCCCGGACTCCAGAATATAGCCGGCGATGTGCGCATCCTGGTCGGTCACGCCCTGCGTCGCATCGATCAGCAACAAGGCCACGCTCGCAGATTCAATGGCCTGCAGGGTCTTGACGACCGAAAACTTTTCGATCGCCTCAAAGACCTGTCCCCGGCGCCGCAGCCCGGCCGTGTCCACCAATTCAAACTTCTGGCCGTTGCGCTCGAAGGGCACCGATATCGCATCGCGGGTAGTCCCTGGCATGTCAAAGGCCACCAGCCGCTCCTCGCCCAGCCAGGTGTTGATCAGGGTCGACTTGCCGACATTGGGGCGGCCGGCGACGGCCAGCTTGATCACGGTGGGGTCCCGGTGCTCATCCTCCGGATCGGGGGCGGTGGGAACCAGGG
>Ga0007796_10000811_pt1 | contig 10983 bp, 10 predicted proteins | sample CryBogmetaGMA0M_FD_60373 | JGI IMG/M metagenome (GOLD analysis project Ga0007796, IMG submission 60373) | Freshwater microbial communities from Crystal Bog, Wisconsin, USA - MA0M | ecosystem: Environmental > Aquatic > Freshwater > Lake | place: Crystal Bog, Wisconsin, USA | collected 2009-07-06 | reverse complement strand
CCCGGCCCAGATCTCGGTCACCCCGGTGGTGCTCGACGACGATCATGCAGAGGCTCGTGGGGAACAGGATAGCGCAGGGGAGGCGGCGGCCCCGCTACCATCCGCCCCCCGGGCGGCCGCCGCCTCCCCTGCGCTATCCTGTTCCCCACGAGCCTCTGCATGATCGTCGTCGAGCACCACCGGGGTGACCGAGATCTGGGCCGGGGGCTTATCCCGCTCCTCATGGTGCTCGCCACGTCTTTGGTGGTGCTGGGGTGCCGCCACCTCGCCGCCGTGCCGGCGCTCGACCCGTCCAGGCTCGAGGAGACGGTCGGCAGTGCTTTCAGCCGCGAGAGCCAGTGGCAGGAAGGGCTCCCAGATCGAAACGTCGTCCAGGCCGGCCAACTGGTGATCCACGCCGACTTCGGCCTCGCCGAGCAGCACCGTCTCATCCGTGATCTCGAGACGCTGCGGACGGAGGTCTCCCAGGATCTCGGTCTGCCGATCTCCGACGAGCCGGTCCATCTCTATCTCTTCTCCGACACCAGCCGCTACGACAGCTTCGCCGCCCGCCACTTCCCCAACTTCCCGGTGCGGCGGGCGTTCTTCGTCGAGACCGACACGACGCTCGCGGTGTTCGCGCCGTGGCAAGACCGGATCGCCGAGGATCTCCGCCACGAGACGACGCACGGGTATGTCCACGCCGTCGTCCCCACCGTGCCGCTGTGGCTCGACGAGGGAATCGCCGAGCACTTCGAACTGCCGCGCGGCAGCAATGGCGTCCATCCGCAGCATGTCGCCCACCTCTCCGGCCGGTTTCTCGAAGGGACCTGGCGCTTGGATCTCGCGAGGCTCGAGTCGCTTTCCTCGGCCGGGGAAATGTCGCAGGACCACTACGCCGAGGCGTGGGCCTGGGTCCACTGGCTCCTCCACACCACGCCGCTGCGCCGCCGCATCCTCCAGGATTATCTTGCCGACCTGCGCCGCGACGGTCGCTCAGCCCCGCTCTCGGCGAGGCTTGCCTACTACGAGGGCCCGGCGGCAACATCGACGGCAAGCCTCAAGGCCCACATCGAAGAGCTCGCTGGGCGGGCCACGTCCGCCAGCGCGGCTGAGTAGACCGCGGCCGCTTCGTTCACGGATGGCTCTCTCTTCGGAGAGCTACGGCTTCCGGAAGAGCGTGCCGTGCTCGACCGCCTCGAAGCCGAGCTTCGAAAACAGCATCAGGGCCGCGACGTTGGAGCGTGAGGCATGGGTCTCGACGAGCGTCACCCCTTCGCGGGCGAGGTCCTGGAGCGCGTCGGCCAAGAGAAAATGGGCCAGTCCCTGGCGCCGCCTCCCCCCCTCGACCTCGACATCGAGAAGCCCCGCGGCGGCGACGCCCCACACGCTCGCCAGCGGCTGCATGTCCCAAAACGACGCCGAGCCGATGATCCGGTCACCCTCGCCGCACAATTCATAGCGGCGCAGCGCCATCCCCGTGGTGGTGGCCGCCTCCCACCAGCTCCGCCGGGCCGGCTCGTCGATGACGCGGAGGTGCGTGGTGCGGCGGATGGCGAGTTGATGGCGATTGACGGGGGGGCGGAATCCGGCGAGCGCCCGCTGGAGGATCGCCACCCGGTCGTGCTCGACGTAGCCGGCGCGGCGGAAGACCTGCTGCATCGTCGCCGAGGAGTCGAGGATCCCCGGCATGTCGGAGCCGCCGTAGAGGCCGAGGTAGAAGCTCCGCATCGCCGCCGACCCGCCGCCGTAGAGGACCTTCGCCCCGCGGCCGCGGAGGTAGTCCTCGCAAGCCGAGAGCAGGCGATCGCCGATCTCCTCGGCGCGCGGGTGGGGCACGACGGCGATCAGGAGCGTCGAGCCCTCGCGCGTGTCGACGCCGGAGCGGTCGGCATTGGGCCCGAATCCGGCCTGAGCGAATCCGACCATCACGCCGTCGTCGAGGGCGACGACGAGCCCGTGCCGGTCGAAGTAAGGCTTGGAGAAAACGCACGCTTCCAGGAGCGGCGGCGTCATCGGTTGCATCGCCGCCGGACCAAGGTCGGCGGCCCGCCAAACGGCGGCGAGCCGGGGAGGATCCTCATTGCGGAAGGCCCGGATCTCGATCACGCCGTCGGTCCTCCTGGCGTGCCGTGGTTGGCAGGGGGCAATTCCACCGGCGAGCCCGACTCGACCCGAATGAGAACCCGGCCTTCGGCTTCGCAGACGTCGAAGCGCGGCTGGATGACGGTGGCGGAGAGGCGGTGGCGGCCGGTCGGCATGTCAAATTGCCAACCGTGCCAGGGACAGGTAAGGACGGCGCCGCAGAGCTTCCCGGTGCCGAGGGGCCCTCCCTGATGGGGACAGAGGCCGTCGATGGCATGCCAGACGCCGTCGAGATTGGCCAGCGCCACAATGCGGTCTCCGACGACCCGCTCGAGGCTCGTGCCGGGGGGGCATTCGCTTGCTGCGGCGATCGGCAACCACTCGGCCATGTCAGTCCGCCAAGGATTCGATTCGGTCGGGCCGGCGCGGCACTCCGGTGCCTCGAACCGCAACCACCATCACAAAGCTCCACCCTTTCGCCCATCCATGATCCACCCGTCAGAACGGGTGATCAGGCAGCCTCCTCCCCGGGATCGGGACGGGAAAGAGGGGCCTTGCGTACTTTAGCCTGTGCCGGCTCCCCCCGCCATCGACGATGCACCCACCAATACTGCTCGGGGGCCCGGCGGATGGACGCTTCGAGGAGCGAGGTGTACCACTGCGAGATCTCCTTGAGGCCCGCCGTCTCCGCTCCACCAAGCGCCGGATCGGCGGTCCCCTCGAGGCGCATGTCGTAGTCGAACAGCCCGCGGCGCCGCGTCGCCGAGCAGACCATGATCGGGGCGCCCGAGGAGACGGCAAACAGGCCGATCGCCTTGTGGACGCTCGCCGGACGGCCGAAGAACTCGACCCACGCCCCCTTCGGCCCGGCGGCCTGATCGCCGAGGAGGCCGATGGCGCCGTTGGCTTGAAGGGCGAGCTCGACGTCCGGAGCGCTTCCCTTCTTGGGAAGGATCCGCTGCCCACGCGACTCGCGGAATTGGGTCACAAACCGGTCGAGGAGCGGGTTGTCGAGGACGCGGGCCACCGAATAGATCCGGAATCCGAAGACGCCGAACAGATAAGCGGCCAATTCGAAATTGCCGTAGTGCCCCGAGAGGATGACCTTCGGCCGGTCGCTCCACAGCATCCGCACCATCTGCTCCATGCCGTGGAAGCGGAGGTGCTTCCGCCAGGTCGTCTTTTGGATCACCCGTTGGGCGTGGGCGATCTCCACAACCATGAGGAGGAAGTGCTCCCACATCGCCTCGATCGTCCGGTCGGCCTGGGCCTCCGACCAGTCGGGGAATGCGATCCGCAGGTTCTCGCGGACAACCGAACGCCGAATCCGCACCGAGCGGGCGATGAATCGGGCGAGCTTCCGGGCCCCCCGCTCACACGCCGGTCGGGGAAGCGCCTGGACGACGCAGATCGCCACGCGGACAGCAACGTAGGTGAGCCGGTCGGTGATCCGGGAGACGAGGGTGCGGGACAAGGGGGGAGAGATCCGGTGGGCGGAGGTGACACAATCGCCGGCGGCCGGCAGCCGCCAGACAAAATTGTGCCGCGGCTGGCCCCTTTCCGGCCAGATCGTTTTTTTTCCCCTCAGCCGGGCGGTCGCATCGCGCCGGTGGCGATCTGGATGACGAGCATCACGACGCTCACCGCATTGAAGAGGGCATGGAGGAGAATCGCCGGCATCAGCGAGCCGCGGCGCTGGGCCAATTCGCCGAGGGCGATGCCGAGGAGCACCAGCGGGATCCAGGCCAGTCCCTGCCCCCAGTGCGACAGCCCGAAGAGGATCGCCGAGGCGAGGATCGCCACGCTCCCGCCGGTCGACGGCACACGGGCATCGATCCAGCCCAGAAGGATGCGGCGGAAGAAGAGCTCTTCGGCGATCGGCGCGGCGATCACGGCGGTGATGACGACGATCGCGATCGCGCCGAGCCCGTGCTCAGCCTGGAGGGTGTCGATGACGGGGTGCTCGTAGGTCACGAGCCGATCGAGGGCCGCCGAGATCAGCAGGAGCGGGCCGGTGACGAGCGCCAGCCCGCCAAGGGCCAGGCGCCAGTCGACCGCGGCGCTCTCGCTCGACAAGCCGATCGTCTCCCACGAGGCCCCCTGGGCCCGCAGCGCCGCGACGACGGCAAGCGTGGCGACGATCGATCCGGCGGCCTGCGCGGCCATCCGGTTGAGGAGCGGCGCATCGGCAGGCAGGAGGCTGACACACAACGCGGCCACGAGCAGCCATCCGCAGGCCACAAACAGCACCGCTGCTCCGCTCCACGCCGCCGGTGGCCAGGGCCGCCCCGGCACGACCGTGCCGCCACGGGCTTCGCACTGCCAGATCCGGGAAGCGACGACGATGCTCGCCATGATGGCCAGGGCCACCGCTCCCCAGCCGAGCGCTGCTGTCGTGCTCGACTCTGCCGCGTTCTCCCCCGCCAGCGCCACGGCGTCGGCAGCCAGCAGCGGCAGGAACAACGGCGGCAGAGCAGCGATCATGGGGCGGGGCGACCTTCTCAGTTCAAGATCGGAAAGAAGTTCAGGAACGGGAAGCCGAATCGCGGCCCGTGAGCACCGGCCAAGCCTTCACGACATACTCGGCGCCGGAATAGGCCGTGAGGATCACGGCGGCCCAGGCGAGCCCCGAGGCCAGGCCCCCCGCGTCGACGCCGGTGAACAGGCGGGGGAATCCCAGCCGGCCCAATTCGACCGCCACCGCGGCACACTGAAGCACCATCTTCAGCTTCCCGGCCATTCCGGCGGAGAAGTCGCGCCCGGCCCGTTCCATCTCGGCGCGGACGGCGGTGACGACAAGCTCGCGGACGACGACGACGACCGCCATCCAGGGGAGGATCGAAGTCCCCCCTCGTGCCGCCAGGAAAATAAACGCCCCGCAGACGAGCACCTTGTCGACGAGCGGGTCGAGGATCCGTCCCAGCCGGCTCACCTGATTGAAGCGGCGCGCATACCAGCCGTCGACCCAGTCGGTCGTGGCGGCGATGAGGAAGAGGATCGTCGCCGCGGCGAAATCCTGCCGCTCGACGAGCCCGAAGAAGACGATCGAGAGGATCATCCGCGCCGCCGAGAGCAGATTCGGCACGGTCCAAACGAGATCGGTAGCGGGAGATCGTTCGCGCATGGCGGTCATTCCTCGGCCGGCACGCCGGCGAGGTCGTAGCCGCTCGAGGCGACGATCTCGACCGGGAGGATCGATCCGGTGAGGGGCTCGTCGGGGCCGCTCCCCGGCGCCGTCAGGTAGACGAGGCAGTCGATGTCGGGGGCGTCGCCGGTGGAGCGGGCGAGCCAGACGTCGTCGCGCTCGCCACTCGGCCCGTCGACGATGCAATCCACGATCCGCCCCACCTGCTTGCGGGCATGATCATGGGCGATCCCCTGCTGCACCTCCATGAGCTGGTCGCGGCGGGCGGCCTTCACCTCTTCCGGCAGATGGCCGTCGAGCTTCGCAGCCGGGGTGTCGGGCTCGAGGGAATAGGTGAACACGCCGACGCGCTCGAAGCGCCACTGCCGGGCGAAATCGACCATCTCCTCAAACTGCGCATCGGTTTCGCCGGGGAAGCCGGTGATGAACGTCGTCCGGAGGACGAGATCGGGGATCCGCTTCCGCAACTTGCCGAGCAGATCCTCGGTCGGCTTCCGCGAAACGCGCCGCTGCATCCGCTTGAGGACCGGGTCGCTGGCATGCTGGAGCGGCATGTCGAGATAGGGGACGATTTTTTCTGAGTCGGCAATTCCGCCGATGAGCCGGTCGGAGAAGTGCTCGGGGTAGAGGTACATCAGCCGAATCCACTCGAGCCCCTCGACCTTCTCGAGCTCGCCGAGCAGCTCCACGAGCCTCGGCTCGCCGTAGAGATCCATCCCGTAGTAGGTCGTGTCCTGGGCGACGACGACGAGCTCCTTGACGCCGTCGGCGGCGAGCTCCCTGGCCTCGCGGATCACCTCTTCCAGCGGCTTCGTGGCGTGCTTGCCACGCATCTTCGGGATCGCGCAGAACGTGCAGGTGCGGTCGCAGCCCTCGGAGATCTTGAGATAGGCCATGTGCCGCGGCGTGACGCGCATCCGGCCGCGGTCTTCGAGCGGCACCGCCGGCGCCGGCCGGAACACGCTCCGCTGATCGCCCAAGCCGCCGATGAGCCGCTCGGCAGCCTTGGCGACATCGTCGCGCGAGAAGACGCCGATCACCGAATCGAGCCCGGGAAGCTCGTCGAGGAGTTTTTCTTTTTGCCGCTCGGCGAGGCAGCCGGCGACGATCACGCCGCGCGTCCCCCCCTCCTTCTTCAGATCGAGCATCTCGCGGACGACCCCATACGACTCCTCCCGCGAGGCATCGATGAAGGCGCAGGTGTTGACGACGACGAGATCGGCCCCCTTCGGCTCGGCGACGAGTTGCCAGCCGTCCTGGCGCAGCAACCCGAGCATCCGCTCGCTGTCGACGAGATTCTTCGGGCACCCGAGGCTGACCATCGCGAACGTCCCGCGGCAGTTGGCATCGGGGGGCTCTATGGCGAGCAGTTGCGGCGCCCCGCCGGCGGAGGGGCAGGTGGCCGAGGAGGCAGGATCCACGATCGGGAGTGTGCGCATGTCAGGCCTTGGCCTCGATGAGCCGATCGAGCTCGGCCTTGAGCTTGGGGAGGATCGCGTCGTAGGGGAAGGCACCGAGCTCCACGGAGCGGCGCTTGAGGTTTACGTGCGTCGGGCCGCACCACAGGCCGAGGTCGGCGTCGTCGGTCTCCCCGGGGCCGTTGACGCGGCAGCCCATGACGGCGATCGTGATCGCATGGTCCTTGGCGTAGGCCGTCATCTCCTTGACCTCGCGTGCCAGCTCGATGAAGGCCTCGTTCTCGACGCGCGAGCAGCTCGGGCAGGAGATGATGTTGAGCGACGAGAGTCCGTAGTCGACGACGCTCCGCACCCGCCCCGCGGCGATGTCGGCGAGGATCGCCTCGGCCGCCGCGATCTCCTCCGGCTTTCGCGCGTTGGGCACGGTCAGCGACACGCGCACCGTGTCGCCGATCCCGCGGCTGATGAGCTGCTCGAAGGCGATCCGGGTCTTGATGATCCCATCTGGCGGCATTCCCGCTTCGGTGACGCCGAGGTGGAGCGGGATCTCGGGGCGCTGCTCGGCGAATCGCTTGTTGACCTCGATCACCTTCGTGGGATCGGAGTCCTTGAGGGAGACGGCATAGCGGGTGAAGCCGAGGGAGTCGAGGAGCTCGCAGTGCTCGAGGGCGCTTGCGAGCATCGGGCCGATCGAGTCGTGCTCGTCGAACTTCTCCTTCTTCGCCGGATCGACGCTCCCGCAATTCACGCCGACGCGGAGGGCGCAGTCGTGGGCGGCGGCGACGTCGGCGATGAACTTCACCTTCTCCTGCCACGGCTTCGTCGGCTCGTGGTGATAGAGGTGGCCGGGGTTGTAGCGGAGCTTGTCGACATGGGCCGCGACGTCGGCGGCGAGCCGGTAGTTTTCCTGGAGGTCGATGGCGAGGTTGGCCGCGGTGCCAGCGCGGATGGCGGGGAGCGCCGCGGCGTCCTTCTTGCTGTCGACGGCGATCCGCACGACCCCGGCTCCGGCCTTCCGCAGATCCTCGGCCTGTTGAACCGTCGCCTCGATGTCGGAGGTGTGCGTCGCCGTCATGCTCTGGGCGGCGATGGGGTGGCCGGCGCCGATCGTGATCGAGCCGATGCGCACGGCGCGGGTGGGATTCCTCGTGATCTCGACCAAGGCGGAGCCTCCGGGCACACTGTGACGGTGTTCAGGACGGGTTTTTCGAGTCTTCCCACGATAGCAGACCCGCCCCCGGGGGCGAATCGCCATGCGCTACGATCCCTGCCTCCATATCGTCCTCCACGAGCCGGAAATCCCGCCGAACGCCGGCAACGTGGGGCGAACGTGCGTGGCGATCGGGGCAAAGATGTGGCTCGTCCGCCCCCTGGGCTTCCAGATCGACGACTATTACCTCCGCCGGGCCGGCCTCGATTACTGGGCGGAACTCGAATGGGAAGTGGTCGACGACTGGGCCGCGCTCTTGGCCCGGCTGGGCCGCGGGCCCGACTGGCTGTTCAGCGCCCGGGGGGAAAAAAGCTACTCAGACGTCCGCTACGAGCGCGGGTCGGTCCTCGTTTTCGGCCGCGAATCTGCCGGGCTCCCGGCCGACCTCGTCGCGGCCCACGCCGAAAAGCTCCTCACCATCCCCTCCCGGCCGCAGGTCCGCAGCCTCAATCTCTCCAACTGCGCCGCGATCGTCGCCTACGAGGCGGTGCGGCAGTGGGGTGGGCTGTCTGTCCGTGGAAAAAGTCATCCCTGACCTTTTTCCACTTGAGCCACCCCAAAAAAAGCCGAGGTTTTTTCGGGGTGTCGGCCTCCGCATCCAGCGGCGGGGCACTTGATCCACAGCCTGCTTGGTGGGTCAACCGCGCTACGGTCCGCTCGACACCTCACCGTAGAGGGGAAGGTGGCGGTAGTAGACCTCGAGCATCCAGGTCGAGAAGCAGGTGACAAACAGCCGCCCGCCGATCGAGCCCCAGCGGTCGAGCGCCGGATCCCAGCTTCCCCGTTCCTTCCCCGTCGACAGCTGCCGGGAGGGGAGTTCAGCCCGCACTCTCGCGTTCCAGCGGGCCCACGGCCGCCCCTGGGTGTGATGGGCCACCTGCGTGATGTAATACCACGCATAGACATCCTTGTCGCCGCCGAAGTCGAGCGGCTTCTCCTCCATGATCGCCTCGAGCCCGGTGATGATCCGGGGGTCGTTCTGGGCCCAGCCGAGATACTGCCGGCAGAGGAGCCCTTCGGCGGAGACCGCGGCAGTGACGGGGCTGGCGTCGCGGAGGAGGTTCTCGCGCCGATAGCCGTAGCGCCTCCCCTCCTGCGTGGCGACAAGGTCGAGGAAGCCCTCGATCCGCTCAAACGCTTCGCGGGGCACATCCATCCCCGCCATCTCGGCGCTCTTGAGCGCCATCATGTACCAGCCGGTGACCGACATGTCGCCGTCCTTGCCCGGCTCGTAGCGCCAGCCGCCGTTGGGGCCCTGCGCCGCCAGGCAATAGGCCAGCGCCCGCTCGGCCGGCTCGGCGAGCTCCGCATCGCGCGTCATCCCGTAGAGCTCGCACAGCGCGATCGTCGCTTGCGCGTGCGAATAGAGTTCGTGCTGCGCCGGAAGCCTGCCGACATCGAAAACGCCTTCGCGCTGCTGGGCCGCCAAGAGCCTTTTCCAGCCCCGCGCCACCGCCGCCCGATGCTCCCCCACCTGATGCGTCTGGCCGGCCCCCTGGAGCGCGAGCAGCGCCATCGCCGTGGCGGCGAGCCGGTTCTCCTGCGATCCGCCGTTTTGATACGGCCCCTGCATGCTCCACAGGCCATCCTTCTTCTGCTGCCGCACGATCCACTCGAGCGCCGCCGTGACGGCCGCCTCGGTGGCATCGCTGCCGCCATTGGCCCCGAGGAAGCCGTCGCGCCGCCCCGGCTCGCGTCCCGACAGCGCCACACGGATCCCGGGCACCGCTGCCGCCGGCATCTCCGCCTGCCTCGTCGGCTCGTTCGCCTCGGGCTCACTCGTCGGCTCCTCCGGCGGCGTGGTCGCCACCGCCTCGGCCGGCTCGTTTGGCGCTTCCTCGACCGGGGGCGTCTCCTCCCCCGGCACCTCGACGATCGCTTCCTCGGTGCCGGGGCTGCCCGGGGCCCCGTCGGTGGTGCCGAATCCGAGCTCGAGGGAAAACTTCTGTCGCTCGGGGATGCGGACGATCCAGATCGCCAGGGCGACGAGCATCAGCGTGTGGATGGCGAGGCTTGTGGTCCAAGCGGGGCTCGCCCTGAGCATGACGAGGAGCTGATCGCGAACGAGCTGCCAGGCAGTCGGCTCCTCAGGCTCGCCGGAAGTGTCCGGCTTCGATCCGCCCCCCTGTCCGCCGCCAGGCGGTCCGGTGCGAACGACGATTGCCGCGGGGCCGGCAGGGGCCCCCGGCTCGGCGCGGGTCGCCCAGGGGACGCTCCCCACGATCGTGCCGTCGGCCGCGGCGGGCGTGGGCGCGTGCGGGAGCCCGGCTGGGGGCCGATTCGGCGTGCCGGGGTCGCCAGGAGGCATGGGTTCGAGCGCGCGGTTGGGGAGAAGGGGCCTGCCTACCGTTATTTCGCCTTCGGGCCGAAACCGGCAATCCCGGTCACGCTGGCAAAGTCTTCCGGGAGGCGGCTTGTGGGGGAAGTAACGGTCGAAACGGCTCCCACTTCACTTCGGCGTTCCAGGCCGGTATGATTGGCTCGTTGTCGGGAGGTCCTCCTGCCGATACCACCTTCTCCAGACGCTCGGAGCCCAAGCCGAGCGGATGGAAAAGTCAAAAACGTCGCGGGGTGGAGCAGCCCGGTAGCTCGCGAGGCTCATAACCTCGAGGTCACAGGTTCGAATCCTGTCCCCGCCACTTGGCTGGTTTTGGAAACTGGCGCAAGTTTCGAAGAACCCGCTGCAACCTCAACGGTGGCAGCGGGTTCTGTCGTTTTGTGCGGCTCCGTGCTGCTGGGTGCGGACGCCTGCGGAGTCGCATTTCGCGTCGCAATGGATGCGCATTTCGCGTCGCACTCTGACTGGCCCCCCTGCGTCGCGGCCGCTCGTTCAGGCTGCGCAAAACGTCGTCCCCGTGGCTGTCACTGCGGGCGACAAGATCGAAGGGTTGCGGCAGTGGGCGTCGGGTCGATGCTTGTCGGCGGATCGGGCGGGCGTGTATTCGCGGTCGGAAGTTGGTAGTGGCGGCCGGGTGCGGAGAGTCGTGCGGGAGCCGGGGGTGAATTGAGCGGCGTGTAGTGCGGGCACCAAAAGACAACGGGCCGGGCACCCATGAGATGCCCAGCCCGGTTGTGAACGTGACTGTGAATGTCTGCGCGTGTGAAGCGTTGCCGGTCAGACTGCTTTCAGCCGACGACGCTCAAGC
>Ga0007796_10000810_pt1 | contig 10996 bp, 24 predicted proteins | sample CryBogmetaGMA0M_FD_60373 | JGI IMG/M metagenome (GOLD analysis project Ga0007796, IMG submission 60373) | Freshwater microbial communities from Crystal Bog, Wisconsin, USA - MA0M | ecosystem: Environmental > Aquatic > Freshwater > Lake | place: Crystal Bog, Wisconsin, USA | collected 2009-07-06 | reverse complement strand
AGATTACTCACCGTAGATTACTCACCGTAGATTACTCACCGTAGATTACTCACCGTAGATTACTCACCGTAGATTACTCACCGTAGATTTTTCCGTTTACCTATATCCTAGAAAAATTTTGTGTGCACGAAAAAAGATTCAGCAAGCAAGAAAATTATAAAACATTTTGTAACAAAAATTTAAATCAAGAAATTATTTTCAAAAAACCTACCCCCCCTTCCGGTAGCTAACGCACCCTTTTTTTATTTTATTTCTAATTAATATATAATGCATGATAACTTTCAAGCAATATTTAGAAGCAGTATTAGCATATGATGATCCTAAAGGTCCATGGTATACAAAAGATCCAGAGCCTAGTTGGATGACTCCTGATAAAAAAGAATTATTAACAAGAACTTATGAAAACGAACCAAAAAAAGCTATGCATATGCTTAAATCTTGGTGGAATCAAGCGGTAGATAGAAATTTTATTCAATCGGTAAAAACCGTGCATTATGGAGCGGCACTAAGAATAGATTTAGAAATACAAAATAATGTTCAAGATTTATCTTGTATAGGATATTTATCTCCACCTTATAAAAATAATTGGGTAGGAAACTGTGGAATAATTGCAAAGGGATATGTTACTTTGGCCGGAAACTCTGATCTACAAAGTAATCAATGGATGTCTAGATCATCCAGAGGACAATATAGAAAATTATCTGAATATTATAGGGATTTTATTACTAATGAAAAAGACTTTATTAAAAATAAAGATTTTAATGAATTTTTAGTTTCTAATTGGAAACCAACAGCAGTAATTAAAAGTTCTTCAAGAATCGGAGACACAGATGACAAAAACATGAGTCCCGAAGAATTGGCTGAAAAATATAATTTGCCTCTACTAAATAAAGATGGAAAAATAATTGCGGCAAAATTAAAAACTGTTTAATTATATTCAAAAAACCCTAATCTTTGGTTCCATATATAAGTATAATAACATATGAAAAAACACAAAAAGAATAAAAAACATGGTGGTCTTAAAATGGATCTAAATTCAGAGGGCGAACCTGTTCTTGTTGGTTTTAAAGAATGGCTAAAAGCTAAGTACCCTAAATTTAATGAAAACCAAGAGATAAATGAATGGCCTTTTGCTAAAGAATCTGGCCCCAAAGATGATTTAGAAAAAAAGACATACCAACTTATAAATCACTATAAAGAGAAGCTTGTTGATGCCTCAAACGATAAAGATATACAACACAGTGTTGTGCCGATTAGTAAAGAACATAGAAACCTAATCAAAAGCATAGCTGAACTGTTGTCTAAAATTTATAACTTTGAGAAAGGTTCTCCAAAGTTAAAGCCAAGTTTTTTTAGCGACACAACATTTGAAAAGATAGCCAGATATGCAAAAAAGGTTCTTGGATATCATGCTGATGAGATTGGACTTTATTTAAAGAAAATAGATTCAGAATCTTCTAGTCATTTATTTCATATATGGCAACCAGGATCTTGGCTAGGAGCCTAATGAGATTTAAAGAATATTTTGAAGCCACAGCAACCGGAGAAAAGCTTTTTCTACAAAGAGACATTACTCAAAAAAAAGATGTGGGTAAATTACTAGGATTCATTAATCCTTTGACTAAATTCAGTCAAGGTAGCATTGCTACTATTTATGAACATCCTTCTAGCGATGATAAATTGATTAAAGTAACTAGTCATAAAGAAGACATTGAAAACCTTGTAAAAGCTCAAGGAATAAAAAGCTTTAATGTTGTTAAATTATTTCCTTGGCGTGGCGGTAAGTTAGTTAAAGATCTTCCTAGTTTAGATTCGTATGCGGTAGTAGTAGAAAAAATAGTTGGTCAGTCTATGGCTTATACAACTAATGATTTTTATGAGTTAAGTTTAGGCGGTAAATTTGAACTAGCTGCGGATTGGTTAGATGCTGCTGAGATTCATAAAAAACAAAAAAATATACTAGAGTTCTATAAAAAGAACAATCCTGAAGAACACATTAAACTGAGTAGTTTATTTAGAACTTTGTATAAACTAGAAAAGTTTTATAGAATAGAGATGTCTGATTTTCAAGATAATATCTTAGATGATGGAATTAGATATGTTGTTGTAGACATGGGCTTTTGAAACCTCAAACCCAAAGACTCAACGGACACCAAATTCTATTAGAAACCCTAGCTAAACTTAATCCTATGTTTATCCAATTGTTACAATTCGTGATGCAATTGTAGTGCAGGTTTGACTCATAATAATCGCCTATTTGGTAATAGTCTTTTCTTTTATTTATCAAAGTTCCATTATATGATCTTTTGATGTGATTCTTGATGATTTCTAGTTGATCTTTGTCTAATTCTATTTCTTTAGAGTCTTTTGGAATTTCATCAAGAAATTGAACTCTTAAAACAGAACTATTTTTTCCAAAAAAAGCAGATACAAAGTCTATTGCTTTTAAACTTTCCCAACTTTGAGTTTCTAAAAATATTTTTCTATCGCCCCATCCTACCTTGGTGTATTTTTTATCAGAAGGAAATAAATCTTTTATTTCGGATTCAAAAACATAATCAGAGTGTATTGCATCTTTGATAATATAAATTTTCATTCCTTTGCCTTTTTTAATTTTTCCTATTTTAATTATGGGCAAAGTAAAACAAAGAATAAAGTAAAGCAGAAATATTGGAGAACATAGTAGGAATAATAGCATCAACCTCCTTTGTTCTATTTATATCCTCGCTACAAGTAAATATTAATTTGCTGCATAAATATAAATAAGATTTGCTGCATGAATAAATACTGAGGAATAAATGAGATTTAAGGAATATTTTGAATTAAAAGAAATGGCAAAGAGCAATTTTGGTCAGTACAAAGGTAAACATATTAACGATATAGACTCAGGTTATGCAAATTGGTTGCTTAAAAGCATAAAAGCCTCTGGTGAAGTATTGGGCACTTTTTCAGCGGACGATAGGTCTGGAAGATTAAGCAAGGATCAAGTAATTCAAGCCCTAGAATTAAGAGCCAGAAATAAAAGCGTAGCCCCTACTAGCATACATGAACCAGTAAGAGCAGCAGGAGGTGGTTTTAATTCAAAACAAGAATATGAAGGAAGAGCTAAATCAAAAGACCCAGTAGCTTCAAAAATTATTGAAAGACTCAAAGAATCGAACAATTTACTCTCTAGATTGGCTTCTTATTTCGGATCAAAAGACCCAAAATATCAGCCTATTATTGAACGCGAAATTAATCAAAATTTAAATGTGATTGTTAATGAGGATACTTCTTTGTTAGTTTCTAGACTAAAAAAGTTATACGAATTTCTTTGGCGGTTTCAGCCAAAACTAGATTATAAACTCCGTATTGCATGGAGCGATGAACACGAGCATATCAGGATGCTCTTATATGATGTTCTTGGAGAGGACTTTGACGGATAAACAAAAGTGTTACATATAAACTACCCAACCCTCTAAAATCACTCCCGAAAAACTTTATACAATTCCTTGTCGCCCTCCATTCCTAAAATATATTCGTCATAATATCCACGCTGAATGTTTCTAATAAATTTAGTAAAAAGTTCAACATTAGAAAATATCAATAAAGCCTCTGCAAGATTTAACTGATTTCTAGGATGTAACCCTGTTTCTGGATATTTCCATCCAAATTTCTTTTTTTCCAACAGCATTTGCAAAGAAAGAGAAAACAAGCCTATTAAATGTCTGCATCCTAAAGAAGATCCTTCTAACTGCTTTTTTGTGACTCTATTCTTATAGTCATGCATCACCAGCTTAAAAAAGCAAGCAACGTAAGGATTAATTTCATTCAAACCCTTAAAATGCTCCAAAGTCATTTCTGGAGTTATCATAACCCTCTCGGGATATTCCGATTCGCCATGAGTGTTGTTGAAAATCAAAGTGATAGGACGCACCTCAATTTTATGCTCATCGCCATTAAATTTAGCAATTTCGGTTGTCATATATCTCTTATTTTTGCGATCCTTCAATTTCCTATTCAAATAGATTTGCAAGCATCAACGGCAAGATTCAAAGCACTATGACCAATAACCCTTCCCAACAAATCCATAATATCAAATAAATTCATTTCCTTGGTTTCCCTACTAGACGCAGCAGGATCATTCTCATCAGACCAAGTGGTCACAAGAAAATTCAAGGCTCCATCCTTGCTCTCTATTTGCTCAATCTTTTCTATATGAAAAGAACGAGTCCCATAAATTCCATATTTAATGGCATTATCACATTCTTCTTTAATTGCTTTTGTGAAAATTTCAAGCATCACGCAGCCCTCTTTTCATTTTTATTCTAGTCCTAGTTCTTGATCAAGTTCGCTAAGTTTATCCAAAGCTTTTAGTCGCTGATAATTTAAACCCGCCACAAATCCACACTGAAAGTAATAAAAATCATTAGGAGTTCCTTCATGATCTCCCTCTAGCCACACTTCTTCTGCTATTTGTTTGGCCCGGTCATAACCAGATTCTATACTTTCTTTTTGTTTTTGTTGCCAGGTTTTTTTCATTTTTCTTTTTCTCTATTTTCGTATTCTTTTTGGGTCAAATATGTTCCATCTGCTTTTTTGCTGGTAAACTGCCCCATACCCATGCAGTGTCCACACATTGTTTTTTCCATTTTGGGTCCAGCAACTTCATACTCTTTAATAAAAGTCTGATACTGAGAGTTTACACTTTCACAATAATCATAATTTTCACTGTATGGTAATTTAACACACTTTTTGCACCTGTCTGTCATCAAATGTTTATTGAGCCACAAAGCCATCTTGGCATCACGCATTATTAAATTAACATCTTCAACTCTATCGCCTGTTCCTTCGCAATAAATACAAGATATTAAATGTTTCTTGTAATATGACTCTAATCTTTTTGCTTTTAAATAGTCATAAAGATTGTATTTATCTGGGGGTATAGCGAAGTATAATACAATTATAAAACCAACGCATCCGACTATGGATATAAAATTTAGAAAACTCATTTGATTATGATCATTCATAGATAAGCTTCGCCCCACATATATTTTCCTCTTATTGTTCTACCAAATCTATTAATTGTAAACTCACCAGTGTCAGGAAATTTTTCTTCCCATTTACAATCATGTCTTTTGAGCCAATCAACAGCATCATAATAATTATGAAATATCAAACATTTTGGTATTGGCCCTACTGGCATAAGACTATCAATATCTGTTTGGTCGAAATATATTACTAGTTTATTCATCATATATTTTCTACATTCTTTTCAATAATATCAGCAATGGTTGAAAACTTTTTGCCATCATCATTCAAGTCGGACAGATATTCCACTCTATCTTTATTATTAACAAACTCCCCACAAGGATTAATCATATTAGCCCATTCTCTTACCTCTTTTGGCAAACCTCCATCATGCTTATTAAAACTAATAAATTCTACAAATGTTCCGGATTCAGAGTCTATCATATGTTCAGCAAAAAGAGTTTTCTTATGGTTCTTTTTCATTTGTTGATCATACAACTCACAAAGAACGCCCAAACAACAATGTCTTGGTTCATTCTTACTAGTAAATTGTTTCAGATAGCCTTTACCCTGCTTATATTTGCCGCTCCTAAGAGCCTTTATCCATTTTTTAGCAATTATTTTTCTCATGGTCACTCCTTAAGTAAAAAATCATTGTTAATTGCCTTGAAACTAATTTCTCCGCAAATGCTTCGTATCACTATTCCTTCACTATCTTGCGATGGTTTGGCAGATGCGAAGTAATCACTGTATTTGCCTCTTGCCATCTCAAGCAAATCATTTTTAGTATAGCTGAAACTGTCGCCCTTTTCAAGTATTGGCACAAACTTTAGACCCAACATTTGTTCGGTTATAAGCAAAGACTGATCTAGACAAAGCTTGGTGTTTGTTGCTATGTCCACAACATTAAATACATATAAATCAATTTTGTCTATTCCAAGTGGATTCTTTTGGATTCCGGGACCAACGCACTCGCCTTGTATTGCTACTCTAAGGCCTTTTTCATAAAGATTTCTTAATCCACGTTCAATATCACACCTTTCAGCTATTTTCCAAAAACTATGCTCTGAGTTTTGTTTATAGCTATAGTTTCTTCCGCAAACGTGAAACTCTTCATCTTTGGGGTCGATTAAAAATGTGCTGCTAGTGCCGTCCAGCTTAAGGCTAATATAGTATGGTCTGCCTGTCAAACTTTCAATAAATTTGTATTCATCATTTAATTGAACTCTAATTTCATCGGTTTTGCTTATAGTCCAACTAAAAGTTCGGGCATCGCCAGCTATTTGTGCTGGGATTGGCGGTTCATATTTTTCAATATTTAATAGAGAAGTAACATCAGCACTAACAACCAATCCTACTAAATTAGGAAAGACAGATAACGGTAAAGCTAAACCCTGAGACAGTTGTTTACGCAACTTTACTGTCTTGAGTCTATACTTTTTCAGATTATCATTCCAACAACTTTTACGAAGAAATTCAAACTCTGGAATTTCTGGCAATAAAGAATCAATCTCAAAAAATACGCAGAGATCATTGGGTTGAAATTCCCCTTTTTTAGATACAACCTCCCACCCTAAAACACCTACAGTTTCTATACTGTCGGCATCTGGAATAGGCTTAACGTATTTGACAGTTTGTATACTTGCTAGTTTTCTCATTAGGTTATTCCTACAATCCAACCGGGACTATCATCTATCCATATGTCTACAACTATGTTTTGTCTTTTTATAAAGTCTGCTTTAGGTTCGTCATGAGAAAAATATGTTTCTATTCCTTCTGGTAAAGACTTTATAAGTTCTTGACGATGTTCTAAAATATTCCTTCTAGCAGTAATACAAATGACATTATGACCATGATCTTTTGCTAATTGTATTACCTTATTCCAAAATAGTGGATCAGCAGTATATGTATCATCATAATCTATAGCGATTGTGAGTTTATTCACTGCAAACCTTTATCAATAACATCCCAGCCAATATCTTGATTATGATTATACCAATAGGGTTTACTAGCATTAGGAGGAAGGTTAGGCCAATTTTTTTCTGGCACAGCTTTTTCTGGATGATAATATACTTGTCTATGCAAACTTTCTACTCTATCTATTAGTTCCTTAACTCTTTGTTCAAGATGAACTAAAGACTCTATTACAACATCAATCTTTTGTTTGCGTTTAGGTTGTTTCTTTTTCTTTTTCATACTATCCATTCCTTTTCAAAATCTAATAAGTCTGGATTAATTAAGTCTATCATATAGTCTTTGGTTAAAGCCAACGCTTCTTCATGTCCAATCTTAGTAAGAATTTCTTCTATATCTTGAACTATTTTGTCTACTAATTCACAAACTTTTGTAAAATCATTTCTATCTAAGTTTGCTAATTCTTTTGGTATATCCTAGTTGATCTACGCACTAAGCGTAAACATTCGACGGGAACAGGGTTAACATTTTTATGTTATTCTAGTCCTAGTTCTTGATCAAGTTGGCTCAGTTTTCATTTCTCCACCAATCATTAAGTCCGTTCCTTTCTAATCTGCGACAAGCATAAATGTTATCAGACCAAAACAACAAAAGCAACCCTAAACTAGCAATATATCCCAAACTATATGTTATTAAACCAAATCCAGCAAGAGTCATTAAGAAAGAAATAAAATCAACTTTATCTTCAGTTTTCATTATTCAAATCCCAATTCTTGATCAAGCTCGCTAAGTTTATCTAAAGCTTTTAGTCGCTGATAGTTTAAGCCTGCTACAAATCCACACTCAAAATAATAAAAATCATTGGAGGTTCCTTCGTGATCTCCTTCTAGCCATATTTGTTTTGCTAATTCTTTAGCTCGACTATAGCCGGATTGTATACTTTCTTTTTGTTTTTGTTGCCAAGTTTTATTCATCATAGGTTTTCCACATTCTTTTCTATAATATCAGCAATGGTTGAGAACTTTTTACCACTATCATTAAGATCAGCCAAACATTCCCATCTCGCATCATCAATCTCAAACTCTGCTAATGAATTAGTAATCTCAGCCCATTTTTTCACCGCTTTTGGCAAACCCAAACCCCCATCTACTAAATCAAATCTTACAAAACTTGTACCAGACGAATTATCTTGCATTTCTTCAGTATACAATGTCTTTTTATGATTCTTCTTCATTGTATCATTATACAACTCACAAAGAACGCCCAAACAACAATGTCTTGGTTCGTTCTTGCTAGTAAATTGTTTTAGATAACCCTTACCCTGTTTATATTTTCCACTTCGTAAAGCCTTGACCCACTTTTTAGCAACTTCTTTTTTCATGATTGCTCCTTTTCAAGAAATAGTTTTTTATATAGCCTTCATTAATTTTAACTTGTATTCCATCAGTATGAAAAACACTAAAATTAGTTTTATATAGTGGAAGATTAATACCAATAACCTTGTTAGTTTTGCTGCATCTGACCAAACTAATATCAGCACCTTCCCCTTTTATCCATTCGTGATAAACACAAGCAGAAGTATCTAAAATCAATTCTACTCTATCTGAGTCTTTATCAATCCATAAAGTTGCAGAGGGTTCGTATGTTCTAGATTCTTCTAGAAATGAATCCCAATCAAAATTTTCCATATTTTTCCTTTTGTATTGAAAACGCCCCCATTATTGTTGATTAATACTCTTGTGAGGAATCTCAACTATACGAGTATTAGAGCAACAGGACGTTACCTCCCGGTGATCAAGTCGGTGGCGAGTGTTGTTTCACTTCTTCTCCAGTATTATAGTCGATGACCGGCTTTTTACAAGCCTCCATCATTCTTTCTAGGTTCCACTGCAATCCCTCTAAATCATCAGATATTGGATGGGCCAAACTCTCAGAAATATTCACAATATCTCCGTTCTCATCATAATATACCTCATGAATACCATAACTAATATCGGTATCTCCAAGAGGAATTTTAGTTACTGTTTTTACTACACGATAGTTCCAAGACACTATTCTATCTCCATAATACTCAAATATAACTCGGTAGTGAATATATCAATATCTTTGATCTCATCTTCTGAAAAGATACTGTATAGATTGGCTCTAGAAAATTCACTAATATCACCAACATGTGTTGGTGATCCAATATCATTAGTATTTTTCCAGAACTTTAATTGCTGTTCTAGAAATTCTATAACTTTAAGTTGTTTGTTTGAGGGTTTCATTTTTTGATCCATCCATTATGTAAATTCACCACATATTCCGCCGTTTCTTTATCTATACTATCATCTGGAATAATATATTCAAATTCATCAACTCTTTCGGTATCGCCCACCTTATTTTTATACAATATTTTTTCAGTTGGAAGAATAATCCTACACCAACAACTTTCTCCAACATTACAGGTTTCTAATTTCCAAGGTACGGTTAAACTATACTTGTGGGCTTCATCGTAACTGTCAAATATTTTTTCAGACATTGTATAATCTCTCACGAAAATTTAGCAACTCATTCAAGTTTGCTTTTTCTCTTTCTAGATTTTCTTTTTGATATTGTATTTTATAGTCTATATCTTCTATGGTCGCCAACCTAATTTCTTCACAATGTCTTAAACCATAATACCAATCTTCTTTTGAACTAAAAAAAGTTTTTCCATACCAAGGGTCTTGATTTGCCTCAAAAATAGACAAAACTCCACCTTCATGACCTAGTAGGCAGATTATATCGCCCTTTTTCCAATTTGGAATATTTTGTGTTGTCATACTGATTGTGTTCCATGTAGTTTTTCAACTAGCCAAACAGACTTATCTCCGTTAAAATTCATATCGACGCTCTTTCGCTCATTATAATCTAATTTCCAATAATGTTTAATACCAAACTTTTCCCAAGTAGATAAATCATATTGACCTATAGCACCACTAGCACTTTGATAAGGTGATCTCTTTTCATCATAAATATGATCAAAAACATCACGAACAATAACAACTTTGGTGTTACTATCAAGACTATCCCAGTGTAAACTAATCCAATCTATAACTGCTCCAGGTACATAAGTGTGTCGCCCAAGAGCATATCGCAATGCTGACACAACCATAATACCACCATTAGTATCACAGTTAAATTTTGATTTTTTAGTTTTCATTACACTAATTTAAAACCATTATGGGCAAAAAAATTTATCTAAAGGAAATAAAAGCAGCGTTTCAATCTTATAGAAACCCTGCCGAAACTTTACGGTTGTTGATTAAGTGGATACCCGCGACCACAACCTTTCGGCTCAACTATCTTTAGTATACCAGTCTATCGGCACTTGTCAATACTCGTCTTTAGCCAAAGAGTAAATTTCTAACTCGTCCAAACAGATAAATTTAGTATTTTCATAAACCGTAGTTTTTGACTGATGATAATGACCATGTATCCAAAGTTTAGGCTGATGAATTTTATACAATTCTCCCAAAGCCCAATTAGTAATATTCTCATATACTCTAGCATATGGCCCGATATAATTACGAACCATAAAATCTGGACAATCATGAGTTAAAACAATATCAGGTTTAATCTCTCTATAAAGTTCTCTAGCTTTCATAAACTGATCTATAGCAACCTGTTCTTGCTCCCACCAATTTATTCCAATAGTTCGATCTTGACGATCAATACTATAAGCCCCTCTATAATAGAAGAAATTTAATCCATTAAAATTAACAGTATATCCATAATCCCCAAGATAGTTAGGTACAGAGTTTACTTTATCATAATCGTCATGGTTGCCACCTATAATCAAATGCTTATTATGATCAACGTCTTTAAGACTATCATACTTAAATCCATAGTCCCCAAGTTGTATTGTATATTCATGGTTCTTTACTATATTAAGATAGTCTTGGTATTTACCATGTACATCGCCCAAAATAGTAATTTTGTCTAAATTGTTCATATATAATACTCTATTTGTTTTTCTAGATCATTGATATAGTCTTGTGTTAGTTTATTTTTGAGCTGTTGTTCTTGTAAATTTTTGGATCGTATTATA
>Ga0007796_10000807_pt1 | contig 11008 bp, 10 predicted proteins | sample CryBogmetaGMA0M_FD_60373 | JGI IMG/M metagenome (GOLD analysis project Ga0007796, IMG submission 60373) | Freshwater microbial communities from Crystal Bog, Wisconsin, USA - MA0M | ecosystem: Environmental > Aquatic > Freshwater > Lake | place: Crystal Bog, Wisconsin, USA | collected 2009-07-06 | reverse complement strand
ACCTTTTTCCCGCGGCCGGATGGCGATGGTGTTAGGCCCTTGCCCTTTGACGCCGATCTTAGGCCAAAAGCGGCAGCCTATGCCCTGGCGCGCGCTTTCGGCTCTAGTTGAGCTTTAAGAAGGCCCTTAGGTCAGCCAGGATCAGATCTCGGCTGACCGCCTTGGCGACCCCGTGGTCTAGGTCAGGGATGATGCGCATGGACATGCCGGGCAGGGCGGTCAGCCTGCGGCCCTTAGACCCAAAATAGGACTCAAGTTCGTCTAGCGCTGAGTCTTCCAAGCCCATGACCAGCCTAAGGGATCCACCTCGGGCTGAAATGGCGGCGACACCGTTGCGAAGCGGCGCGCCAAGCCTGTCATTTAGCAGGGCCATGGCTCGCTGTGCCGACCGCCGGGCGAGGGTGCGCAGGACGGCAAGGACATCAACATCGCGCCGCAAGAGACGCTGCCAAGTGTCGCGATCACGGAATTTACCCAGGTAGCGGGCTGTTGCTATGCCCTGGTCTCGAACCTGTGGCTCCAGGCTGTCGCCCGCCCGCCAGACAAGTCTGGAGCTGACACAATAGCCCTGATCGAGGCTTGAACTCGTGCTCATGGCGCGAATGACATGAAAGGCCCCAGAACATACCCCGATCAAGGTGACCGACTCACAACCCTGGCGGCGCAGGTAATCTGCAGAACGGGCGAAGTCCTCGGTCCAGTCAGCAAGATACATGTGATCGCGACACTCGATCTCGCTGTCGCCGATCCCAGGGAAGTCGAACCTCAGGGTCGTCACGCCGTCCTGGGCAAGATTGCGCGCGATCTTCACCGCCAATCGACCGATCCCAGCCCTAGGATCGCGGCTGGTATTGCAAATAATGACCCCGAGTTTTCCCGGTTTCTCGGGGCGTGTCAGAAGTGCTGTCGAACCCCGCTCCAGGTTTACGGGCCACTCTTCGAAGCCCGTTCCACATAGATGGCCGGTTGGTGGCACCTCGAGGGCCTGTGAGGTTTGGATCTCAGGATAGTGCGCCAAGGTCCATTCCAGGATTTCATCAAATACGACCTGCGGGGCCTTATTGCTGTGACTGTCCTGGAGGAGGTCCGCATAGCCGGGAAAGTCCTGGATCTTGGTATTCATGCCCCGGTCGGCCAATTGCGTCCCGAGGGCTTTGGCTTGTAAATTCTGCGCGAAAACCAGGGCTTCACCCTGGACGTTTTTCAGACCATCGAGATCGACGGCGGCCAAGCCACGCACAGCTGCGGGGCTCAGATAGAGGCCTTCAGACTCTAAACCCTCTGCCCCTTCTGACTCTCCTGTGCCGCTCATGGCTGCAGCCAGCTTTAATTCCCGAAGCCAGGTGGTCCCTGATGCGACGGGCGCGAGCAGAACAAGACCCTCTGCGGCCACCTCTGCAGCCAGCCGTCCAGCGATCCGAAGCCCGGTCATCACCGCACGGTCAATGCCGGTTTGGGCCTTTAGAAAATCCCGGCCAGCTTCAATCCCCTGTCGCCAAACCGGCCAGGGATCATCGCCCTCGCCGAGGTCAAGGGAGTCCCCGACGCCGAGGGGATCAAGTCTCAGAACGGGATAGCCCAGCCTGGCAAGAGATTGTGCAAGGTCGCGCATCGGGCGATGGGCGCAGCGACCGTCCCGGTCTGGCGGTGTGCAAAAGACAAACCCAGTCCGTCGGACAGGGCTGGCTGGGCTGATATGTAGCCAGCCAAATTGGCCCTCAATCGCCACAGGGGACACAGTGGGTCCCACCCCAAACGCGGCCGCGGTGCTCAAGGTAGATATGCCAATCGATCCTGGAGGTTCAGATGACATCAAAGCCTCCCCGCAGCTTAATCGCATAAAGAAGCTACAGCAGAGACCGTGCTGGTTCTAGGTTCGGATATCCCAAGTCTATCTGCCCTGCCAGGGCACCAATTCAGTCAGACCGCTGAGCGGCGGCCTGTGGCCGTCCTAGGACATGTCGGCCAGGGCGCGCCAGGTCGGGGCGAGGTCAATAAGGTCTTGATCTGTAGAGCCTTCGATCTGTCGGCGACCCTCGATGGCCAGCCCGGCCAGATCGCCCCGCCGCCACTTCAGACGTACATCAAAGACCATCCCTCCACGGATCTGCAGAACGAGAAACCTCGGTGAGAGAGGATAGAGCCCCGGCACCATCAACTTGGCCCCGGATGTTGATAGATCGACAATTTGCCCATCGGCCCACATGGACCGGCTGGGCCCATAAAAGACCCTCGCACGCTGGTTCACGGTCTCCCGTGGGTCGGCGCGGCGGTCGTGATTTGATAGCGGATTGTTCACAGGGAAAACGATACCACTAGGTTTATCAACACTCTATGAACGCAAGTGTCCCTAGGGCAGGTACTGAGATCGCAGAGCCCGCTTCAATCCTAGCTTCCCATTTATCAGAACTGGCTCTAGCGCGACCGTCCCCGGGCACTGACCGGCCAGATATCCTTTAGAGTGTCGCCATCAACCAGATGATAGCTGTCAAATCGGTCTACGGTGGGGTCACAATGGGGGATGCTCAGGCTGACACCTGATCCGATGTAGAGTTTGGTTTCGATGGCATCGGCTACGAGCGCCCCATGTTCGTCGCCCATAAAGGCGTAGCCTGCCTCGATACTGACAGGTCTGGGGGGATGGCCTTCAGTGGCAAAGGCTTTCAGGCCAGCGTCCACGGTGACCAAGCCCTTGGCGTTCGCACTGACCACGCTGGCCTCCACGAATAGGGCCGCCTGAAAGGGCGAGGCATCAGGGCCCTCGCCGGTCAGGTCACAGGCAAGATATTGGTCATCCATGAACACATAAGACCCAGCCTGTAGTTCCGTGAAGACCCCAAGCTCCAGGTCGATTTGGTGGGTTCCCGTCCCCGATCCAGTGACGATCCTTGGGGGCAGCCCCGCTTGTGTCAGGGCGTCGATCACCGTTCTGAGATAGGCAGTCTTGGCCTCCATGGCTGCCCGCCGTTCAGCGTAGCCCGCGATATGTTGCTCACGTCCGCAATAGAATTGGATACCACCATAGACCAGGGTCTTGGCCGCAGTGATGGCCTGGACAGCGGCCAGGGCGGCATCTGGGGAGTTCACCCCCGTTCGATGAAATCCAGGATCAATATCGACAATGACCGTGAGGGGTTGTGTCGCGGCCGCCGCGAGATCGGCAATGTTCTTTAGATTGTCGACCACGACAGATAGGTCTGGGGTCTTGGTCTGTAGGGCGATCAGTCGAGCGATTGCCTGGGGCGTCACAACCGGAGAGGTGATGTGCAAGCCGGTTACGCCCCCTTCGGCCAGGGCCTCGGCTTCGCCAAGCTTGGCACAACAAAGACCGACCGCACCCCCCGCGATCTGTCTATGGGCAATGTCCAAACTTTTATGCGTTTTGGCATGAGGCCGAAGGGCAATGCCATAGCCCTTCACCTTTGCCGCCATAGCCGCGATATTGGCCTCAAGCGCTGCCAGTTCGACGATCAGAACCGGCGTATTCAGCTCTCGTCGGGACCCTTGCCGGCCAATCAGGTGACCATGCATGCGATGATCGTCATGGGTGGTCATGCAGGACTCCAAAGCTAGCGTCTCGCAATTGGCGACGCGCACGCCTATATGACCGCGCTTCGCCCGCAAATCCATGGGTCCGCCAATGTCTGCCCTCTTCGCCGCTGTCACCGACAATCATGTTGCGCCTTTCCAGATTGAGGGCGAGCCCGTGCGCGGTCGCATTGCGCGCCTGGGCGAGGCGGTCGACAAGATCCTCGCTGCCCACGCCTATCCCGAGGCTGTGGCAAACCTCCTTGGAGAAACCTGCGCCCTTGCGGCGCTCGTGGGCTCCAATCTGAAGTTCGATGGTCGGATGATCGTCCAGGCTCAGGGCGATGGACCCGTGCGGTATGTGGTCTGTGACTATGACACGTCGGGCCATATCCGTGGCTATTGCCGATATGACGACGCCGCCGTCGCCGAGGCCAGCAAGGGCTTCATCCGCCCGGGTGCAAAGACCTTGTTGGGGCAGGGGGTCTTCATAATGACCGTGGATCAGGGCCCCGATATGGATCGCTATCAAGGGGTCACGGCCATTGAAGGCGAGACCCTGGCTCTCTGCGCCGAGCAATATTTCGCGCAGTCTGAGCAGACCCCGACCCGGGTCCGGCTTGCGGTAGGCCAAGTCGTCAACGCCGAGGGGACCCACTGGCGGGCTGGCGGCATGCTGATCCAGAACATTGCCGAGGACGACGCCCGAGGCTCGACGGCCGAAGCTTGGACCCGTACCCAGGCGTTTTTTGAGACCATAGGTGAGGACGAGCTGATCGATCCGACTCTGACGTCAGAGGGCCTGCTGTTTCGCCTGTTCCATGAGGATGGCGTTCGGGTGTTCGAGCCCAAGGTTTTAAAGGCGGTCTGTCGCTGCTCCGTAGAACGGATTATCGGTGTCCTCTCCTCTTTTGCGCCAGAGGAACAGGCAGACATGCTCGAAGACGACGGCATGATCCGGGTCACGTGCGAGTACTGCGCCTCGGTCTACGCCCTGACGCCAGAGCAGCTGATCGCCGCTGTGGAGACTTGACGCGAAGATGTCATTGACCTCGGCTAGAGACCTTAAATCTTTCGAGGGCTGCGCTTGAACATACTTCTCATCACCCTGGATCAGTTCCGCGGAGATTGCCTGTCTTGCGCTGGTCATCCCGTGGTCAAGACACCAAATTTGGATCGTCTGGCAGCCGAAGGCGTGCGCTTTGCCCGGCACTATAGCCAATCGGCTCCCTGCAGTCCGGGCCGGGCCAGCCTGTACACCGGCATGTATCAGATGAACCATCGGGTGGTGGCCAATGGCACGCCCCTGGACGCCAGCTTCGATAATCTGGCCCTGGCAGCCCGTCGCGCCGGTTATGATCCCACACTGTTTGGGTATACCGATCAGAGCGTTGATCCCCGAGAGACAGACGGTCCGGAGGATCCCCGGCTCCTGTCCTATGAGGGGGTGCTGCCAGGGTTTTCTGTGGGGCTTGAGCTCAAGCCCGACGACGCCCAATGCTGGTATGACTGGCTCGCGGCCCGTGGCCATGATGTCATTCCCAACTGGGACGCCATGCTGGAGTCTGAGCCCCAGCGCCCGGCAGAGCACAGCATGTCGGCCTTCCTGACCGAGCAATTTCTAGGCTGGATGGGCCTGCAAAAGAGCCCCTGGTTCGCCCATATCAGTCAGACGAGGCCCCATCCGCCCTATTCAGCAGCGGGGACCTTTTCGACCCTTTATGACGCCGCCGAACTGCCGACACCCATTGCCCCGGTCCCTGGCCTGCATAAGCTGCATGAACGCCTACTCGCGGTGACTGGCTATGCCGCCCCTGCCGACATGGATCATGTGCAGCGGCAATATTTTGGCATGGTCAGCGAGGCCGACCATCAGCTGGGACGGATCTGGGCGGCCCTGGAAGAGTCCGGGCAATGGGACGACACCCTGATCATTGTCACCGCTGATCATGGGGAGCAGTTGGGTGATCACGGCCTGATCCAGAAGGCTGCCTGGTTCGAGCAGAGCTATCACATCCTCTGCATTGTCCGTGACCCGCGGGGGAAACAGGGCCTGACCGTCGAGGCCTTTACCGAGAATGTCGATATCTTTCCAACCCTCTGCGAGGCGGTTGGGGTGCCGGTTCCGGCCCAGTGCGACGGCGCGCCACTGACTCATTTTCTGCGCAATGAAACCCCGCCCTGGTGGCGGGATGCGGCCCATTGGGAATATGACTGGCGCCAGGCCCAGATTCCGGCCAGCCCCGATCCCTGGCCCTGGGACAGGCGGCTTGAGACCCGGAACCTGGTTGTCCAGCGTCGGGCCGATGTGGCCTATGTGCATTTTGGCGACGGCGCGTCTTTATGCTTTGACCTCGCCGCCGATCCCAGCTGGCGCACCCTCGTTACCGATCCTGTCGTCATACTTGAAAACGCCCAGGCCCTCTTGACCTGGCGCGCGACGACCATGAACCGCACCTTGACCGGCATGCTTGTTCAGGCGGGCGGCGTTGGCCGCTGGCCCCCCATGCCCGCCCATTGGAGAGAGACCGCAAATGTCCCAGCCTGAACCCTTTGCTGATATTGCCGCCCTCGAGGCCTTTCTGGAGCTTATGGGCCGGACCCCGTCCTCAGAGGCCGAGGGCCTGACCGAGCTCGACCACGGCCTGCAGTGCGCCGCTGAGCTGATGGCTGCAGCGCCGCAGGATGTGGAGCTTCAGGTGGCCGGCCTAATCCACGACTTGGGGCACACCGTCTCGCATATTCGGGACCATGGGGTCGCTGGCGCCACCCTGGTGCGCGATCTAATGGGCGACCGGATCGCCGATCTGGTGGCACTGCACATTCCTGCCAAGCGCTATCTGGTCACCACAGACCCGACCTATCGGGCCAGACTCTCCCCCGACAGTGTCCGCACCCTGGCCCTGCAGGGCGGCGACATGTCGCCTGAGGAGGTTGCCGCCTATGAGGCTGAGCCTCACGGCATGCCAAGTCTGGATCTACGTCGTGCCGATGAGGCCGCCAAGACGCCAGGGCGGGTGGTTCCTGATCTGGATTATTGGCGACCGGCCTTGCGGCAGTTCGCTCGGGCTTAAGCGGCCTTCAGAAACGGCTGGGGGTTCCACTGGACCAGGGACCGCCAGAGCCACTCGAAGGGCCCGTATTGGAACCGCTCCAGCCAGGGCTTGCTCCAGATCAGGATGAAAGCCCACACGGCAAAAACCACGCCCAATTGCTGGAACCGTGACAGTTGTCCATAGAGGCCCAGGCCATAGCCGCAGAAGGTCAGGTTGGTGATGATCGAGGTCATCAGATAGTTGCTGAAGGCCATCCTACCGGCTGCAGCCAGCCGCTCGGTGAGGGCGGGAAGGGTCGCTGCCCGCACGATCAACAGCAGGACGCTGGCATGGGCCAGGCCAATGATCGGCCGTGTCGGTGCCTGCCAGACTTCGAGGGCGTGCAGGGTGATCGGCTCAAAGCCGCTCTTCCAGATTAACCAGGCCAGTATGGCTGTGACCGGAACCGCCAAGCCATATCCCACGGCGATCAAGGTGCCATAGGCGCGGTTTGACCAGCCCAGGGTGAAGAAGCCAGTCTGAAAAAGGCCCATACCGATGAACATCTGACCGATGGCCTCGGGGATCTCGTCTGTGGGCATAATGGTGGTCTGTAGCAGGGAGGTCACCCGGGTCCGGGCCTCAAGGGCCTGGAAGAAGTTGCCCCGAAATTGCATTATCTCCAGCTGACCCATGGAGGCCGGCGGATTGATCAGGAAGGAGGCCTCCTTCCAGGCCGCTATGGCGGCGGGGCTAGCGCCCGGATCAATTGCTGCTGCGTGCATGGCATCCAGCATGGCGGTCTCGAACAGGTGATAGCCCAGCAGGGCGGTCAGGACGGCGACACCGATGACGATCTGCAGACGAGCGTTCAGCTTGCGGAAGGGGAAGATGAAGATGCCGGCCAGGGCGTAGGTCACCAGAATATCGCCGAACCACAGGAAATAGGCGTGGACCATCCCAATAACGAACATCCAGAACAGGCGGCGATAGTGGGTCTGGGCGGGGCCTAGGCCTGATCCGACTTCCGCGCGGCTGGCGATCAAAACGGTGCTGGCCCCAAACAGCATGGTGAAGAGGGCGCGCATCTTGCCGTCGGTGAGGACATTGTTGATGGCCCAGGTCCAGAGGTCCGCACCCTCGTGACCGCCCGCATAGGCCGGATTGACATAGGCGAAAGTCGGCAGGCCCATGCCGACGATATTCATCAGCAGAATGCCCAGAATGGCCATGCCGCGCACGGCGTCGATGGAGATATGGCGGTCCCCCGCTGATCCCGTAGCCATCTGCCGTCTCCCCCGTCTTTGTTGGGGGCAGGATGCGCGGGACGGGACGGGAGTCAACTCAGCTGTCCAAGTTTGGGTCTCTTCGGCGAGGCCGTGATCTAGGACCTGGATACCGGCCTTCGCCGGTATGACCGGAGGTGGGGTTAGCCCAGCAACCTTGCTTCATCCACCGGTCACCCCGGCGGAGGCCGGGGTCCAGTTCATAGGGCTGTGAGGGGGTGAAGGTTCCCGGTGCGGCCCTAGCCGATAAAACCGGAGTTGGGGGTGTTAGGCAGTCAGCTTGATCGCCGTCCCAAATGGAACGGTGGTGGCTGAGGTTTGAAGTGCAGCCTTTGACTTAAGCAGCGTCCACCAGTACCAGTTCGGCGTCTTCCAGGGCGGTGACGGTCAAGGTGGCTTCATCGCGGATGGCGGCACCGTCCCGGGTCTTGAGGGTAACGCCATTGACCTCAATCGAGCCGGTGGCGGGAACCAGATAGCCGAACCGCTCAGCGCCCAAGGGATAGGTGGCGGTTTCGCCGGCCTTGAGGGTGGCGGCGACCACCCGGCCATTGGTGCGAATGGGCAGGGCGTCCTCGTCTCCGGCTATGCCTGAGGCCAGGGTCACGAACTGCCCGGCCCGGTCGCCCTTGGGAAAGGGCTTGGCGCCCCAGGAGGGCTGGCCCCCAGCCTGGTTGGGCTCTATCCAGATCTGGAAGAGGGTGGTGGCCCCGGCCTCCAGATTATACTCAGCGTGGCGAATGCCCGACCCGGCGCTCATCACCTGGACGTCGCCCGCCTCGGTGCGGCCGCGATTGCCCAGGCTGTCCTGGTGGGTAATGGCCCCTTCGCGGACATAGGTGACGATTTCCATATTGGCGTGGGGGTGGGGCGGAAATCCGGTGTTCGGGGCGATGCGGTCGTCATTCCACACCCGGATCGGGCCCCAGCCCATGCGCTTGGGATCGTAATAGTCGGCGAAAGAAAAATGGTGACGGGCGTCTAGCCATCCGTGGTCGGCGGCGCCCAGGCTGTCAAAGCTGCGGACTTCGATCATGGGAGAACTCCTGGAAGGATTTCAGATAGGCTCAGCGCTGTTAGCTGGGCAGCTGTAGACATAATGTGCACTGACCGACCCTGTGCCTAGGCATGCGGCTTCGATAAAAATCCCACCGGGTCGCCGACAAACTCGCCAAAGCCTTTCAGGCAGCCCTGCCAGACGCCCAGGTGGGCCTTGGTCTGGTCCTGGGTCATGTGGCTGTCCAGTAATGCGGCGTACATGACGCTGGGCAGACCGTCAGGGGTTTGCAGGCCGCGGCAGGCGAACTGGCTGCGGTTGAAATCGTTGAGCTGGGCCAGGGTGATGCCGGTCTTATCGAAGACCGTGAAGAGGGCCATGGCGTGGCAGGCGGCGCCCTTGGAGTCACAGCCGATCATCTGAACCCCGAAGGAGGTACCCGGCGCCGTGACGTCCAGGAAGACCATGCCGTCTTCGGACTTGGCTGGGGTCGCCTTGGCGCCCATGGTCGAAAGCAGGGTGACGATGTCAGCCGGATTGCTGGCGTTGAAGGGGCCCGACTTGGACTTGGTGTCCGTGGCCTTGGCCTGTGCTGCTTTTGCGGGTGCGGGCTTGGGCGCGCTTGTCTTTGCAGCGGCGTCTGACAGGGGCATGGCCGCCGTTAAGCAGAGGCAAAGGGCGAAAATGGCAGGGCGCATGTCTAATCTCTCCGAGGGCGGCGCAGTGCATGTGCGCCCCGAACATGGCGCGATCAAAGCCTGAGTCGGGCACTGCCGTGACATTCTGCACGGGCGAGGGCAAATTGCCCCCATGCGGCTCCCCCTCATTTCCTTACTGACGGTCGGACTCATGCTGGGGGCACCCTGCCAAGCCCTAGCTCAGGAGCGAGACCCTGCCAGCCGTCAGACCCTGGTGGACCTGGCCTATGTCCTGGGTGAGGCCCACGGCCTGCGCCAGGTCTGTGAAGGCCCTGATGATCAGTTTTGGCGGACGCGCATGGTGGATCTGGTGGAGACTGAGCAGCCCGACGCCGCCCTGGCTCGGCGGCTGAAGGAGGCCTTCAATACTGGGTTTGTGGCGCGGCAAGGGGCCTTTCCCGCCTGTACCCCGCTGGCCCGTGCCGCAATGGCGCGAGTCATGAACCATGGTAGGGTCCTTGCAACTCGCCTGGCCCATCCTACATCTCTCAGGTCTGGATCAACCCAAACAGGCGACACCGCCTCAAGACCCAGATAGGGTGTCTGCCTAGGTTCAACGGAGGCGACTATGCCCCAATTGTTTGCGACCGCACTGTTCTTCTTTCTGGCCCTCACCGTCGTTCTTGGTGCGATCAAGATCGTGCCCCAGGGCACGGAATTCACCGTCGAGCGCTTCGGGCGCTACACCCGGACCCTGAAGCCCGGCATCAGCTTCCTGACCCCCTTTGTTGAGGCCGTCGGCCGGAAGATCAACATGATGGAGCAGGTCCTGGACGTGCCTCGCCAGGAGGTGATCACCAAGGATAATGTGACCGTCCAGGTGGACGCCATCGTCTTCATCCAGGTGATGGATGCTGCAGCCGCCGCCTATCGGGTGACCAATCTCGACTTTGCCATCACCCAGCTGACCATGACCAACCTGCGAACCGTGGTCGGCAATATGGAATTGGACGAGGTGCTGAGCCAGCGCGACCAGATCAATACCCGCCTGCTAGAGGTCATCGACCAAGCCACCAGCCCCTGGGGCGTCAAGGTGGCGCGGATTGAGATCAAGGACCTTCAGCCGCCACCAGACATCACCAACGCCATGGCCCGTCAGATGAAGGCCGAGCGGGAGCGTCGGGCGGTCATCACCGAAGCTGACGGCGAGAAGCAGGCCGCCATCGCCCGGGCAGAAGGCGCAAAGCAGTCGGCCATCCTCCAGGCTGAGGGCCGCAAGGAAGCCGCCTTCCGCGACGCTGAGGCCCGGGAGCGGGCGGCTGGCGCTGAGGCCAAGGCAACCCAGCTGGTCTCCGATGCCATTGAGGCCGGCAGCGTCAATGCCATCAACTATTTCGTTGCTCAGAAGTATGTCGAAGCCTTCGCCAAGCTGGCCGAAAGCCCGCAGCAGCGCACAGTGATCGTCCCAGCCGACATGGCGTCCCTGGTGGGCTCCATCGCTGGCATTGGCGAATTGGTCAGTGG
>Ga0007796_10000806_pt1 | contig 11014 bp, 9 predicted proteins | sample CryBogmetaGMA0M_FD_60373 | JGI IMG/M metagenome (GOLD analysis project Ga0007796, IMG submission 60373) | Freshwater microbial communities from Crystal Bog, Wisconsin, USA - MA0M | ecosystem: Environmental > Aquatic > Freshwater > Lake | place: Crystal Bog, Wisconsin, USA | collected 2009-07-06 | reverse complement strand
GTTTTATCCCTTTTAGAAGGTCAGGCCGCTAAGGTAACAGCCACTAAAGCCAGTGAAGAAGAGTTAAATCTCTTGGACCACCTCCACCACCGTCTAGAAAAGGCAGCGGCAGACCGAGATATTGAGCAATTTTTCGAAATAAATGGCAAATTTCATGAATTAATACAAGAAATTGCCGGGAATCGCTGGATGAACGGCGTGATTGCCGATTTACGCAAAGTCCTCAAATTGCACCGTCGAGACTCCCTAACCAGCACCGGACGGATTCAAAACTCCCTTTTAGAGCATCGAGAGATTCTCAAAGCAATCCTCAAAAGAGATGAGCTGGCTGCCGAGACAGCCATGCGTAAGCACTGGGCACATGGACTTGAAGCTATTCGGTAAATCACTAAACCTATAAATAATAGAGGCTTAGAAGATGCTTCTAAGCCTTTATTTGAAGTTACTAAACGTTAGCGGTTTACTTCTTAATAACGAAATTTCCTGGTAATGAGGCAATATAAGCCGCAATATCTTGCATGTCGGCATCAGAGAAAGCTTGAACCTGTGATCCCATGATGGCATTGTTACGACCATATTGTGCATTGCCATTACCTACTTTGTATGCCTTTAAGGCATAGTAGATGTAGTCAGCATATTGACCGCCAAGCTTAGGGTAAATAGGCAAGATTGGTGCATTGAGTCCAGCACCATGGCAAGAAGCGCAATTGGCTTTCTCAACGAGGGCTTGACCTTTATCTGCGCTGGCAGCATTAGCCAAATTGGCAAGACCGATACTCGATAGCAAAACTGCAGTAACTAGTGCGACTTTCATAAAAATGCCTCTAAATATCACTTCAATGGGTTGTTAGGTGAGCTGGCTGTTTGCGCAGCATAGTATTCGCCGAGATCAGCCATATCTTGATCAGAAAGACTGCCTGCAATAGCGCGCATTGTAGGATGCTTTCTTTCACCTTTTTTATAGGCAGCTAAGGCGCTAGCAAGGTAGGCAGCATTCTGGCCGCCCAACATAGGTACTTTGTATACCAATGGATAATCTGCACGGTAGTCCGGGATGGAATGGCAACCAATACAAAGCCATACTTTGGGATTACCAGCGGCAGCATTACCTTTAACTTCATCAGCCTGAACCGCAAATCCAGCAAATGCCAAGCTAGCGGATACGACCAATTGAGGAAGAATGGAGAGTTTTTTCATAGAAATCAGTATTAATGAGTTTGATTTAAATCAATTTGGGAGAGTATAGCGGACAGAAGCTTTCTTAACCCAGATTTAGCCATTTCAGAGCCCAAAATCAGTAAAAACACTGAAAGATTGTCACCATTTACCTATACTGGAACGCCTAACTAATGACTTTTTCAGGTAATCCACATGAGTAAATCCGCGATCCAATCCCAAGCGCGCTTTGATGGCAGTAGTAGCTATGTTGCAACTGATGATCTGAAACTGGCTGTCAATGCTGCCATGGCATTACAGCGCCCCCTTCTCATTAAGGGCGAGCCAGGTACCGGAAAAACGATGTTGGCTGAAGAGGTTGCTGCTGCGCTTGGCATGCCCCTATTGCAATGGCACATCAAATCGACCACGAAAGCACAACAAGGGCTGTATGAATACGATGCCGTCAGTCGCTTGCGCGACTCTCAATTAGGCGACGAAAAAGTAAATGACATTCGTAATTACATTGTGAAAGGTGTTTTGTGGCAGGCCTTTGAGGCTGAGGAACCCACTGTTTTATTAATTGATGAAATAGATAAAGCGGATATTGAATTTCCGAATGATCTTTTGCGTGAAATAGACCGCATGGAGTTTTATGTTTATGAAACACGTGAATTAATCAAAGCAAAACATCGTCCATTAGTCATCATCACCTCAAATAATGAAAAAGAGTTGCCCGATGCTTTTTTACGTCGCTGCTTCTTTCACTACATTGCATTTCCGGATGCCGAAACAATGCAGCGCATTGTGGATGTCCATCACCCCAAGATTAAACAAGATCTCCTTGATGCAGCCCTAAAGTCCTTCTATCAGATACGCTCCCTGCCCGGCCTTAAGAAAAAACCCTCCACTTCTGAGTTGATCGACTGGCTAAAGCTCTTGCTAGCAGAGGATATTCCTTCTGAAGCGTTATTTAGCCAAGAAGAAAAGGTCGTAGTGCCACCATTGCATGGCGCTTTACTCAAGAATGAGCAAGATGTTCACCTCTTTGAGCGCTTAGTCATGATGAATCGCAATCATCGCTAGCTCTTAAACATTCAAGTACATGCTGATTCAATTTTTCCTGCAACTAAAAGACGCTAAGGTGCCTGTTTCAGTCCGGGAATTTTTAACTCTGCTTGAAGCGCTAAAGGCTGGAGTCATCAATCCATCAATTGATGAGTTTTATCAACTCTCCAGAATGACTTTAGTAAAAGACGAGCAACATTTTGATCGTTTTGATCAAGTATTTGGCGCTTACTTCAATGGCGTAGAGCAAATCATTGCGCTCTCACCGGATATTCCACTGGATTGGCTTGAGAAAAAACTGCAACGCGTTCTTTCAGATGAAGAAAAGGCGGCCCTTCAAAAGCTCGGCGGCCCGGAGGCCTTAAAAAAGCGTCTCGAGGAACTTCTGAAAGAGCAAAAAGAGTGGCATGGCGGTGGTAATAAATGGATTGGTGCTGGTGGCTCCTCAGCCTTTGGCCATAGCGGCTATCACCCAGAGGGAATTCGAATTGGCGGGGAAAGTGCTGGCAATCGCACAGCCATCAAGGTTTGGGAAGCCCGTGAATTTAAGGACTACGACAGTGACCTCGCCTTAGGAACCCGTAATATCAAAGTTGCATTACGTCGGTTGCGGCGTTTTGCTCGTGAAGGATCTGTACTGGAGCTCGATCTCGATAAGACCATTCATTCAACCGCTGCCAATGCAGGAATGCTCGATATTCAGATGCGGCCTGAGCGGCACAATCAAGTAAAAGTGCTTTTATTAATGGATGTTGGTGGCTCAATGGATGATCATATTCTGCGCATTGGCGAATTGTTTTCCGCTGCAAAGACGGAATTTAAACATCTACAACATTACTATTTTCACAACTGTGTGTATGACCATTTATGGCAAAGTAATCGTCGTAGGCGTGATCAAGTCACCGCTACTCAAGACATCATTAATAAATATGGGCCTGACTACAAGCTCATTTTTGTAGGCGATGCCACCATGTCTCCTTACGAAATCCTTAGCCCCAATGGCTCAGTCGAATATAACAATCATGAGGCTGGGGCGGTGTGGATGAATCGTCTGCTAGATCATTTTCCACATTTTGCGTGGTTAAACCCAGAGCCAGAGGCCGTTTGGGAATACCGCCAATCCATCGATATTATGAAAAACCTTCTCAAAGATCGCATGTACCCTGTAACGATAAATGGTCTTGAGAGCGCGATGCGGCAACTTTCCAAGTAAGATGGTTTTATTCTTTTTAATCACTCCCTTCATTTTTTTTGAAACACACTATGAGCACAATCATCAGCGAACGCCTTAAGGCCCTAGGAATTGAGTTACCACCAGCAGGACCCCCTGCCGCTGCGTATGTCATGGCTGCAAGCACTGGCAACACCGTGTTTCTATCAGGTCATATTGCCAAACAAGATGGTAAGCCCTGGGTTGGCAAGCTTGGAAAAGATATGGATACCGAAACGGGTAAAGCAGCTGCAAGATCTATTGCGATTGATTTACTTTCTACTTTGCAAAATCATCTAGGCTCATTAGACAAAGTAAAGCGCATCATCAAAGTGATGGGCTTAGTGAATTCCACCTCTGAATACACCGAACAACATCTCGTGATCAATGGTTGCTCTGAATTGCTCTTCGAGGTGTTTGGCGACGCTGGCAAACATGCTCGCAGCGCATTCGGTGTAGCGCAGATACCCTTAGGCGCCTGCGTAGAAATTGAATTAATCGCTGAGATTTAAGTTTGCTTTAAATTAAACCTTTGGATGTCGGCCGGTGTATCGACATCCAATACAAAGGCCTCATTCTCAGTCTCAAAGACTCGCACAAGCTCTGGATGCTGGTCCATAAACGGTCTACATACCATTGCCGGGATAGCCAAAATGTCTTCAATAACTTTTTTGGAAAACAGCACCGGATTCCCGCGTTGCTGCCCAAACATTGGCAGAATAATTTCTTCTTGATCTGATCGCTTCTCAAACTGAGCGAGCAAGGAAATAATTTCGCTTGCTTCGATGGCTGGCTGATCACATAAAGCAACTAGCAAAACGTCGTAATCACCTTTTAAGGACTCTAGTCCAATACGCACTGAGGATGATTGACCTAATTCTGGATTGGGGTTACGTACCCAATCGATTGATAAACCAAGCTCTCGTTTTAATTGAAAGACTTCGGTCTCCATTGCAGGTGCATGAAAGCCCGTCACTACCAGCAACTCTATGGGGGAAAGTACTTGTACTCTTAGGCAAAAGCGTTTTAATAGGCTTTGCCCCTCGAGCGCTAATAAGGCTTTAGGGATTGATCCTAAACGGCTGCCCTCGCCTGCTGCAAGCAAAAGTACTGCAAGGCGCAAGTTGGGATGAGGTGAAGGCTTACCTAAAGAAGTCATTAGAGTGATAATAAATAGGAAATAAGAAAAATAAACAATAAAGATAAAACACAGCATGAATAGTACCGATTTAAGCGTTCTCAATTCTGCCGTCAGTTGGCTTAAAGCGGGGCATTCCCTAGCGATTGCCACGGTAGTCCAAACTTGGGGCTCGGCTCCTCGTCCTGTGGGTTCATGGCTTGCCATTCGTGAAGACGGTCAAGTCGCAGGGTCAGTTTCAGGAGGTTGTGTTGAAGATGATTTGATTCGACGTGTCCAGACAGAAATTCTGACTCGCGATACCCCAGAAATGGTTGTCTATGGCGTCAGTCAACAAGAAGCTGCTCGTTTTGGGCTACCTTGCGGTGGTACTCTGCGGCTACTCGTTGAGCCTAAACCTGAATTGGTTATCTTAGAACAATTACTTCTGGCAATCTCTTCGCATCAAATCACGAGCCGTACCGTGAATTTACTCACTGGTAAATCTACGCTTGACACCGGTAATCGCAATGATGAGTTCGTCTGCACAGAGCAGAAAATGGTGACTACCTATGGGCCCCGTTGGCGTATGGTAATCATTGGTGCAGGACAACTATCACTCTACACTGCTGACTTTGCACTGGCTTCTGACTTTGAAGTGATTGTCATAGACCCTCGCGAAGAATATGCCGAAGGACTGAACCGCAATGACCTGACCTTTGTTAAAGGCATGCCTGATGACGTCTTACTCGACATTGGGGTCGACCCCCATACCGCAGTTGTCGCATTAACTCACGACCCTAAGTTAGACGATATGGCACTCATGGAGGCCTTACGCTCCCCCGCTTTTTATGTCGGAGCTCTAGGTAGCCGGAAAAATACCCAGAAGCGTAAAGATCGCCTGATGGAGTTTGACTTAAGCAAAGAACAAGTCGATAGGCTGCATGGCCCGGTTGGACTCTATATTGGTGCCCTCACTCCACCAGAAATTGCTATTTCCATTCTGGCAGAGGTGATTGCTATCAAATATGGCGTCAGCATTCCGAAGAAGAATTGACGTCAACTTTCTTTAGTTTGCTATGAGCTTGCCATCTTTTAGGCGAGGCTCAACAAAGTGCCCCTTACGCGCCCGATTACCCGCAAATGATTTGAGTGTCTTGGCATCTAAATTGAGTTCAGTTGGTTTGCCAGCACGTCCGGCACCAGTGTAAGTAGCGCCATCAGGACCAACAGCAATTGCAGAAGCTAAAAATTCTTTATCGTCCAAGCCCATCAAGATCACACCTTTGCCACCAGTCGGCAGACGCTTTAACTCACTTAAAGGGAAGACCAACAACTTAGAGGCCTCCGATAAACAAGCGACCTGCTTCATACCTACATTAACCTTAACAGCCCCCAGAGGTGCGTCACCAACAACTTTGGCATCGATGCTGACAAATGATTTACCCGCTTTATTGCGAGTACTCATATCGGCAACATTGGCTAAGAAGCCATAGCCTGCTTTAGTAGAAAGCAATACCAAGTCATCAGGTTGGCCAGCATAGTAAGCCACCATTTGTGAGCCGGGAGCAAGGTTTACAAAACTGGTTAATGGCGAACCATCGCCACGAGCACCGGGTAATTCACTCACTGGTACTGTGTAGACACGGCCATCACTACCGAACCCTTGGATCACATCAACGGTCCGAATCTCAAAGGTGGTGTACATGGCATCACCCGCTTTAAAGCTAAATTGGGTTGCATCATGCTCATGACCTTGACGCACACGAACCCACCCTTTTTGCGAAACGATGACCGTTACCGGTTCATCAATGACTTTAGTTTCCGCAATAGCGCGTTTATCTTCTTGAATCAGGGTGCGGCGATCATCGCCGAAATCCTTCATATCCGATTCGACTTCTTTAATGATGCGCTTGCGCAAGATGGCATCACTTTGAAGCAGACCTTCTAAATCATCACGCTCAGCCTTCAGATCTTTGAGCTCTTGCTCAATTTTGATGCCCTCGAGGCGCGCTAATTGGCGTAAACGAATATCGAGAATATCTTCCGCCTGACGATCGCTCAGCTTAAATTCTTTAATCAAATCGGCTTTAGGTTCATCGCTATTGCGAATGATCTTGATTACCTTGTCAATATTGAGAAGAACGATTAAACGTCCTTCCAAGATATGCATGCGGTCTTTGACTTTACCTAAACGATGCTCAGTACGACGGGTAACTGTAGCTACCCTAAACTCCACCCACTCAGTCAGAATCTCTTTGAGACCCTTCTGGCGTGGACGTCCATCATTCCCAATCATTACCAAGTTCATTGGCGCATTTGACTCAAGGGAGGTATGGGCTAATAAGAGATTAACGAACTCATTGACGTCAATATTCTTGCTCTTAGGCTCAAATACCAAGCGCACAGCAGCATCTTTGCTGGACTCATCGCGCACGCCATCTAAGACGTTCAAGATGGTGGATTTGAGGTTATTTTGCTCAGGAGTGAGTGTTTTTTTACCAACCTTCACCTTAGGATTGGTAATCTCTTCAATTTCTTGCAGTACACGCTGCGATGAAGTTGCTGGCGGTAATTCATTGACGACAATTTGCCATTGGCCACGAGCCAATTCTTCTACTGACCAACGCGCACGTACTTTAATGCTGCCACGCCCTGCCTCATAAATCTGCGCAATTTCTGCTGTCGATGAAATGATTTGTCCACCTCCTGGATAGTCTGGGCCAGGCATGATTGCAAGTAAGTCAGACGTAGACATCTTAGGGGACTTCATTAAGGCAATGGCTGCAGAAGCTACTTCGCGCAAGTTATGTGATGGGATTTCAGTAGCCATACCCACTGCAATACCAGAAGCCCCGTTCAGGAGAACAAAGGGCAAGCGTGCTGGCAGTAACTTTGGTTCCTGAAATGAACCATCATAGTTTGGAGCGAAATCAACTGTTCCTTCATCAATTTCGCTCATCAAGAGCCCGGCAATCTTCGTTAATCGGGCTTCGGTATAACGCATCGCAGCAGCGCCATCACCGTCACGCGATCCAAAGTTACCTTGGCCATCGATTAATGGGTAACGTAAAGAAAAACTTTGTGCCAAACGCACCAAGGCATCATAAGCAGATTGATCGCCATGGGGATGAAACTTACCAAGCACGTCACCAACTACACGCGCACTCTTGACTGGTTTTGCATCCGCACGCAATCCCATTTCGCTCATGGAGAACAAAATTCGGCGCTGTACTGGTTTTTGTCCATCGGCTACATCGGGTAAGGCACGGCCTTTGACTACGCTAATAGCGTAATCAAGATAGGCGCGCTCAGCATAGACAGCCAGTGTCAAACTATCTTTACCATCCTCATTTAAATCGATGGTTTTTGGATCATGCGGGCCTTTAGGACCTTTAGGTGAAGCCACTGCTAAAGGGACTTTATCCACCTCAACAATATCGATTTCAATGGGATTGGCAAACAAATCTGCTTGCTCTGCAGCGTCATTCTTACCAGGAGTTTTCTTTGTAGCCATTAAATATCTGCCTCAACTTCGTTACCGCGCTCTTCAAGCCAATCACGTCTAGCGCCTGATTCAGACTTCCCCATCAACATGTCCATGGTTTTAAAGGTTTCATCCTCTGTCCATAAACCTAAGGTGACCGGTAAAAGACGTCGTGTATCGGGATTTAAAGTCGTGTCCCACAATTGTTCAGCACTCATCTCGCCCAAACCTTTAAAGCGGGAGATTTGCCAAGCAGATTCTTTCACCCCATCTTTACGTAATTTATCTTCAATCGCCTGCAATTCACTGGCATCCAGAGCGTAAATCTTTTGAGCTGGCTTTTTACCGCGCGCCGGAGCATCCACCCTAAAAAGAGGTGGGCGAGAAATATGGATATGCCCTAAATCAATGAGTTTAGGGAAATGCTTATAAAACAGAGTGAGTAAGAGGACCTGAATATGGGCGCCATCAACGTCCGCATCCGACAAAATGCAAACCTTGCCATAACGCAAGTTCGATAAATCGGGGTTGTCATTAATCCCATGAGGATCTACACCAATCGCCACTGCAATGTCATGAACTTCATTGTTGGCAAATAGGCGATCACGCTCTGCCTCCCAAGTATTTAATACCTTACCGCGGAGCGGCAGAATAGCTTGATACTCCTTATTGCGCCCCATTTTGGCTGAGCCCCCTGCCGAATCACCCTCAACTAAAAAGATTTCATTTATGGCGATATCTTGGCTTTCGCAGTCAGTTAACTTGCCAGGTAACACCGCGACGCCAGAAGATTTTCTCTTCTCCACTTTTTGACCAGCTCTGGTTCTGGCTTGCGCCTGCTTGATGACTAAATCAGCCAGCTTACGACCGTAATCCACATGTTGATTGAGCCAAAGTTCTAATGCAGATTTGGCATAGCCAGAAACTAATCGTACGGCATCGCGCGAATTCAGGCGCTCCTTAATTTGCCCCTGAAATTGAGGATCCAACACTTTTGCGGACAAGATAAAAGATGCTCTTGCAAATACATCTTCTGGCATGAGCTTCACGCCCTTGGGTTGCAAAGCATGCATCTCAATAAAGCCCTTCACTGCATTAAAGAGACCTTCGCGCAAACCACTTTCATGCGTACCACCTGCAGGTGTTGGAATGAGATTGACATAGCTTTCACGCACCGGTGCGCCGTCTTCGGTCCAACTCACTACCCAAGCCGCGCCTTCACCTTCCGCAAATGAGTCATCCTCACTATTTCCGGTGGCATATTGTTCGCCTTCAAATGGGGGTATGACTTCCGGACCATGTCCGGCCTGAGCGATTGCTTCATTTAAATAGCCGCGTAAGCCCTGTGCGTACTGCCAAGTTTGGCTTTCACCAGACTTTTCTTGAATGAGCGTTACCTTTACACCGGGCAATAACACCGCCTTGGAACGCAAGAGACGAATCAGGTCGGCCATCGGAATCGTCGAGCTATCGAAGTACTTTCCATCTGGCCATGCACGAACCCGTGTACCGTGCGATTTGTCTTCTTTAGATGATGGTTTGGTCTTGAGTTTTTCAATCACCCTACCATCAGCAAAAGTCAATGTGGAAACTTGTCCATCACGCCAAACAGTCACTTCCAATCTTTTAGACAGTGCATTGGTTACTGAAACACCAACCCCATGCAAGCCCCCGGAGAATGCATATGCGCCACCAGATCCTTTTTCAAACTTACCGCCAGCATGCAATTGGGTAAACACAATTTCGACAACGGGTAATTTTTCTGTGGGATGCATTCCAACCGGAATGCCTCGACCATCATCTTCAACGCTCACACTGCCATCGGTATGCATGGTCACAATAATTTGCTTACCAAAACCACCTAAAGCTTCATCTGATGCGTTATCCAGTACCTCCTGGATGACGTGCAAAGGATTGTCGGTGCGGGTATACATCCCAGGCCGTTGACGGACTGGTTCGAGGCCTTTTAAGACCTGAATCGACGATTCGCTGTATTCGGAAGTTTTACGGGTAGCCATGCGCGCAAATTGTAGTCATGTCTGGAGTCTAAGCTGAAATTTTCAGGTATTCCCCTGTCATCCATGCCAAAATTGGGGCATGGGAGCCTTAAGTCATATCCGTGTTTTAGACCTCAGCCGAGTGCTGGCAGGTCCTTGGTGCGCTCAGAATTTAGCGGATTTGGGTGCTGACGTCATTAAAGTGGAGCGCCCAGGCTCGGGGGACGATACCCGCCATTGGGGCCCTCCTTTTGTAAAAGATGCCCAAGGCAAGGAAACCGAAGAGTCTGCCTATTTTATTTGCATTAACCGCAATAAACGCTCCATTACGGTTGATATCAGTAAGCCAGAAGGTCAAGACATCATTCGCCAGCTGGCTGCTGAATCTGATGTCGTGATTGAAAATTACAAAGTTGGCGACCTCATTAAGTATGGTCTCGATTATGAAAGTCTCAAAAAGAATAAGCCCGACTTGATCTATTGCTCCATCACCGGATTTGGTCAAACCGGTCCTTATGCAAATCGCCCTGGCTATGATTTCATCATTCAAGGCATGGGTGGTTTTATGAGTGTTACTGGCGAAGCCGATGATTTTGAAGGGGCTAGCCCACAAAAATCAGGCGTGGCCATTGCTGACATCTTTACTGGCATGTATGCCAGCACCGCGATATTGGCTGCCATAGTTCATCGTGACCACTTCGGTGAAGGTCAATACATTGATATGTCGCTTCTGGATACACAGATTGCGGTGATGGCCAATGTATCCAGTGCCTATCTCACTTCAGGTGAAATTCCGAAACGCTGGGGAAATGCATCAGCGATTATTGTCCCGTATCAAACCTTTCCAACGTCAGACGGCTGGATGATTGTGGGGGCTGGAAATGACGGGCAGTATCGTCATTTTGTCACTGTAGGCGGTGAAGCACACTTGGCAGATGACCCACTCTATGTCACCAACCCCTTACGAGTACAACATCGCA
>Ga0007796_10000805_pt1 | contig 11016 bp, 16 predicted proteins | sample CryBogmetaGMA0M_FD_60373 | JGI IMG/M metagenome (GOLD analysis project Ga0007796, IMG submission 60373) | Freshwater microbial communities from Crystal Bog, Wisconsin, USA - MA0M | ecosystem: Environmental > Aquatic > Freshwater > Lake | place: Crystal Bog, Wisconsin, USA | collected 2009-07-06 | reverse complement strand
AAATTTTTGTATATTATTATGATTTTGTAATTTTAAAAAATCATTATCATCATAAATTATTATCATATTTGAACCATTAGTTGAATATTTTGGTTTACAAATAGAAGGGTATGTTATATTTTTAATTTTTACATTGTTTAAATAATATATATCTGGTATGTATTCTATAAAATTGTTTAACATAAATTCAGTAAACATATTTTTATCATCTAATAAATTAAATGTTTCTTTAGTCGGATATAATATTTTTAATTTGTCATCCAAATATTTCATATGAGATTTAATTAAACTATAATCAATTTCAGATAAAGGTATGATATATGTTATATTTTTACCTAATATGATTTTTTCTAAACTTTTCAAATCATTAAAATCACTAAAAACTATATTAGTTTTATTTATTTTATCCAATGCTGTTTTCCAACAAGGAGAAAATGTATTTTTTCCAATTAACACATTTTTATATTCGGTCATTTATATTTATATGTATATAACTATATAAAAAATAAATTATATAAATATCGGCGTTTGAAATGTAAAAAGGTGTAAACACTCACTACGCTTTAAACATTGAAATCAAAATACGGATTATCCGTGATATTCATTCCACAATACGGTTGTGGATTTTTCTTATAATCAACTGGCTTGTATAAACCAGCGTCCTTTGCGTTTTCCAATAAAAATTTAAAATTTTGCCAAAATATTTGCTTGTGACCTTCTGATAGAGTCATGATATGTGCTAATTCGTGAAGAGCTACAAATGTGAGCGTATTGACGTCTATTAGGTCATCTTCCTCCTTCTTTTTGTTCAAACAGAACGCTATTTTTTCTCCCTTGTTTTCGCTATAAGCCGTGAATTCGCTGGTCGGCAATGTTTCAGATATTTTCGTTGGATTAAATTTTTGAACAAGACGTAGTACATCTTCGTTATCCGGATATTTTTTACCACAATAAGCTACCAATTTTCTACATTTTTCGGTAACTTCTGCTAACAAATTAGCTGCTAATTGGAGTTTTGATCGTTCTCTTACACAATAACGCTGTCCATCTACATCGGAAATAATACATTTCAAATTAAACGCGTCCGATTCGTTATAAATTTTTAAACATACAAAAATTACAAACGCAATAAATACGTACATAAGTATACCATTTTTACCAATCATTTATATTACGCTTGGAAAATAATATACCAATATATAATAATTTGCTAATCTATATACAAAATATACATCTTCTAAACCATGTAAAACATTTATACAAAACAATATAAATATTTTATGAATAATATATTTATTATGGATAACATTTCCAATGAAAACTTGTACAAAATTCGTGTTTTTGATGATGGTAATCAAAAATACCAGTACATAATTAATGAATGGACTATTACGTATGTCAATGGTTCAAAAGTGTCGTTAAAAAATGTGAATGGTAGAGATGTAATCAATAGTATCTCATCTTGGAAATTGGATACTATTACGTTTGATGAATAGATATTCAGTTAATAAAATTTTATAAAGTTAAGAGGCAATTTAAACCTTCTTGGTGTAGAAATATGAAAACAAATAAGTATTTACCTTTTGATTTTGTTATAGAGGATTTAAAAATTATTGTAGAACAAGATGGCCCTCAACATTTCAAACAAATAGGAAATTGGCAAACTTCGGAACTAACAAAAATAAATGATATTTATAAGATGAAATGTGCTAATGCCAATGGTTATTCTGTAATTCGTATTTTACAAAAGGATATATGGCATGATAGATATAAATGGTTAGCTCAATTGCTAGACAATATTGAACGAGTAGTTTCGGAGGAAAAGGTTCAAAATATTTATATGTGTAAGAATGATGAATATAAAGATTTTGATAAATAATTTACTGAAAAATATTCTAATAAATGTGTGACGATATATCGTCTATTGATGGCCTTGTCCAACCTCCAACGGTGGTCTAAGGAAGTCGGGTTCAATTGTGCTCAAATTCCATGGCCCGACGTTAACTTGTGGGTTAGGAGGTTCCGAACGAATTTGTAAGTTGGCATTGCGTAATGTTTGGCCGATAGTGTCAATACCAATGTGGTAACCAGCTTTCAAGAGGTTAATATTGGCGAGGTCGCCCTTGCCAGCGGGGTTGAGTTGAGCCCATTGGCTGTTGGTGTCCTTAGGCAAGAGGTCGGCGGGGTTTTGAGTTGAGCCCTTGTTACACGAGGGAGGAATGCCCATTCCAGAGCTTTGCATAGATCCGCCTACGGATGAATATACTTCGTTGCCGGATTCTTGAGCGGGTTGAGGGCCAGTGGGTCCCATAGAAGCACCGTTGTTGTATGCTTTCTTACGGTCTTGACTCATCATTTCATAGCCGGTATAAGCCTTGGACTTTGAATAATAATAGAATACTAAACAACCTAATACTATTAAACCGAGTATTACTGCATGTTCCTTAATAAACTTCAAGGGAGAACTCATTATATAAAATTAGCGATAAAATATTTTTTTAGATTATTAATTAATTGTTGAATTAATAATCATTTACGTTTTTGTTTCTAAAGTTTTAAGTAGCACCGCTTTAAAATTCTTCATTGTCTTCATTATTGTCTAATTCATTATCACTATCACTCTCATCAATATCATCCAACATATATGTTTTCTTAATGTTTTTCATTTCTAAATAAGCAAGTAGTGCTGTTTTTTTTGCTTCCTTTGCTTTTTCTCTGGCCTTTTTATATATTTCATAATAAACTTGATTCGGTTTTTTGAGGGTGAATGTTTCTAAACTATTCTCTATAAATGGATTTACCTCTTCTAAGACCAAATTATCTCTTGGTTTTGGAGATGGTGTTAGTTCTTCGACATCTAAATCAATAGATTCTTCCGCTAAATTATCAAGTGACGGTGGTTTCGATTCCTTAAACTCGGGTTCTTCTGTAAATTCTACATTTAAATCTATATGATTCTCTGTAGGTACAAAATTAGAAACTGCTAAATCATTTACCGAATCCTCTACAAATGCGTCTACATCAAGAGTATTATTTATGTCATTAGTATCAAGAGTATTATTTATGTCATTAGTATCAATAGTATAACTGGTATCATTTGTAATTGTAACACTTGATTGTTTATTAATAGGTTTTCTAATGAAACATTCGTCTAAAAAGGGATCCGGACTAACAACCATAGATTGCTTAAGTTCAATCTCAATTTGAAAATTTCTCGAAGTAAATTTAATGCCTTGGATTTCTAATATGGAAATTATAGTTTTTTCTGAACTGATTTCGTCACTAGATACAATGATATCATTTTCATTATATATTTTAATATTTGGTTTAATGTTAACCCTTAACAAATAGAATTTACCAGATTTAAAAATTTTAAGCGGTGATGTAAATGCTGATTCAATATCCTCCTTCTCCAGCTTAGTTTCAAACCATGATTGACCTTTGCTAAATATTAATTCTTGACATTTTGATTCTAAATTTTCCATCCAATTAATAAAAACAGTATCGTTGTTATCAAACATTAAATCAGCATATATTTTTTTACCACTTTTGACAAATCCTTGTTTCGTTAAACTCTTGGGTGTTTGAATGTATAGGGGTTTGTTATTGTTGTACATTATTCTTGTGAAATAGGCCCCACCAACAGTCGATGGAGGTCCTAAATACAATTTGGAAAAATCGTAATCTATCGTAGGTTCAATTATGTGGTCCATTAATGGTATTAAAGAAAAAAATAACGAATTTATCACGCAATCATCAGATCAGAGAACTACGTTCTCCGAACCTCTCCTTATTCCAGAACCGCTCCTTAAATATTGCGACTAACATTATAACTACGTTTTTACTTTATAAAATTTTTATTCCATTATAAATAATGAAAGATTCGTTAATAAAGCAATGTTTAGACATATTAAAAACAGAAGATGTTAGAAATGAGATCAAAGTATTATTCTCTCCAGTAACAGATTTAATATTGTACGAAATATATCCATATATTTACGTTATTATCTTTTTAGTTTTCCTAATTTTTGTACTTATTTTAGCCATATTAATTTTGTTAGTTACTTTATTGCGTAATAAAACTGTCATAAATAGTTTTCATTAGTATTTTTTCTTAGTTAAATATATAATGGCAAAATATCACAGTCGTAAAGCTTACTCTAAATCAAGACAAATGCGTCGCACCCGTAGCCAACGTGGTGGTGAATTAGCCGGAAACCCTCCATCAGCGTGGGGCTGGGGAATGGGAACTTTAGGCAATGGTTGGAGACAATTTATGGACACTTTAACGATACAACCCGGACAAAATTTAGGAAGCGCGCAAAGCAATGCTATAGTTGCCGTGAAGAACTTTAATGCGCAAGATAGCCAACCCTCCATTGGCTTCAACTTAAAAGGCGCGGTTCCTCGTGGTGGCAGCCGCAGACGCAGATACAGAAGAAAGGGTGGCTCTTTAAGCGCCGTACTTAGTCAAGCCGCAGCTCCTTTTGCTTTGCTTGCTGCTCAACAAACATTGGGTCGTCGTAAGCATGGTGGCAAGCATCATAGCCGAAAATACCGTCGTTAAGTTCTTTAAGTTAAAAATTAAATAATATATTTTTTAACTTAAAGCCGTTTAGCATCGTACCAAGTGTGTTTTTATTGGACTATAAATTATTTTTACACCTATGGAAGTTAAATAAAATTTCATATACTCTTCAGAAACAACTGGTGTTATTATGACATATAATTTTAATTTATTAAGCCCTAGTCCATATTTAATGGCTACGTTTGGTTTCGCAATACAAAATCGGTCATTTAGTCCGTGATATGAATGTTCGAAGGGTATTATAATACTGTTGTTAGTTAATAAGTTAAATGACTGTGTATTTATTTTAGTGTCCAAATATTGGTCTGGACGAGTAATAATAACATAATCATACTTGTTTATTTTATTGTATTTTGCGAATAATTGAACAACTTTTTTTTTTGAATGTAAAGCAAGTACCATATTTCGAAGTAAATAGCAATACATCTTTGGTGTTGATGCGCAACCCTTCCAATTGCCTATTTTTTTAAAATATTGAGGTATATTGAGTTTAGCTTCAATTAAACTTTGCTTTTGTAAAATAAAATCTTTGGGATTTAAAATTTTGAAAGCATTATTATCGTAATTTGTAACAGATTCGCCACTCCATGGATTTTTATACGGGTTGTCTAGAATATAAGTATGTACGAAAATATCATACTCAAAATTATTTTTTGTTAGTTCATTAAATAGATTCTCCTTTAAATTGTTGTATATATCTTTTAAACTTCTCGTTAAACCATAAAATAGAATTGCTACCCTTTTCCCCATATATAATACTTTTTATAATATATAATAGTATGTATTATCTATCCGTTTTAGCACAGTTTAAAAATGAAACATTAAATTTAAAATTATGGTTGGACCATCATTTATCACAAGGAGTTCAACATTTTTTTTTAATAGATAATGGCAGCACAGATAATCCATTACGTATATTAAATCCGTATATTCAAAAGGGAATTGTTAGTTATTATTTAAGACCAGAGAAGTATTCTCAAATTAAAAATTACCGTGAAATTTTTGCTAAAAAAATATGGTTTAAAAGTTATTGGTTGGCTGTCATCGATTTAGACGAATTTTTATATGGTGTAGATAAACGACTGTCAAAAAAACTAAGAAGCTTACATCATTATAATGTTATTTATTGTAATTGGTTTGTATACGGAACCAGTGGTTGCAACGAACATCCATCTGATATAAGAATAAGTAATGTCCATAGAATACCGAACATGGACCCCGTTAATACCAAATATATTGTTAAAACATTTGCTATCGCACATCCATCTCAAATATGGATTCATTGGTTATTTAACCCATATACTGAGATACCTATAAAAAGTGGCAAGAGAATAAGAGTTGCTAATCAATTAATACGATTAAATCATTATGTATGTCAATCAGAAGAATTCTTTAAAAAGGTGAAATCTGTTCGAGGTGACGCCACTCATGCTGGAACAAAATGGACCCGAGAGTTTTTTGACGCACATAACAATTCGGCAACGTTTGTTGACGAAACATTAAAGAATATAGTGTTGTATCCACCAGTTTTATATTAGATTACGAATAATATTTTGTAATTTTTTGTAATCTATTATTAAATGAGTTTTGAACAACAAATTCAGCAGTGGGTTGCGATCGATAATCAAATGAAACTAGTTAGCGATAAACTTAAGGAACTACGAGATAAAAAACATGATATTAGTGCGCAAATTAATTCTTATATTGAGACTAACGAATTATCGAATGCTTCTGTTAAGATAAGTGATGGGCAGCTCAAATTTGTAAAGGTGAAAGAAACCCAGCAACTAACATTTAAACATTTAGAAACGTGTCTATCGGAAATTATCAAAAATGAGGAACAAGTTAAGAAAATTGTAGAATATGTGAAAAATAAACGCGATACCAAATATGTCCCCGAAATAAAGCGATTTTATAGCAATTAATTTATATTTGGGTATTGTATATGGATAATTATAATACTGATAATGATAATGATTTGGAATATGAATTATTTGGAGGCGACGATTTTGTATTCACACAAGACAGTAATAAAAATATTGTAGGCGGTGGCTACAAAGTGGAATCTTTTTTTTTACAAAATCAAATACCACTAATGACGACAATGAATGGAGAAAAAATGGAAGAGAATCGTATCGGTTCTGAACAATCCGGAGGGAAACATGTTTCAAGTCCATTTGAAAATTTAGCTGTCCCAGCCGGTCTCTTTTTTATTAACCAACGAGTACCAAAAAATAGAGAGTCTATCGAAGAACATTATAAACCACATGAAACTGCTTCCGATGATATTATGGATAAATTATTTGCTATGGTTGAAATGGATAAAAAGAAAAAACGAAAAACACGTAAACACGGCGCCAAACCTATTAAAAAACATACACGACGAAGTAAATCATAGGTTGTTTATCCATTTTTTTACATTTATATTATTTGAATAATATAAATGTTCTATACACTATACACCTCTTCTGATGACTATGAACTAACAAGAAATAAATCAGAAAATGAATTGTCTTCCACGAATACAATAGAACAAAACCTATGTATCATTTGCTGGACACCCGAAAAAAACCATCGGTATGCTTATTTAATTAAAGATTACGTGGAATATTATACTGTTTGTACATGTAATACATATATTCATGAAGAATGTCTGAAAGAATGGTACAATATTACGAATTCGTGCCCTATATGCCGCACCACTATAGAATATCGATCGCTAAATACATTTATCGTTGGCGAACAATGGAAATATATAAGCGTTTTTATAGTTGTTTACAACTACGGTGTTAGATGTGTTCGATTTGTTAGTATATTGTCCATTATAAATATATTTATTATATTTTTTTATATGGTAGGTTATGTTTTCTATCATAGTTATAACTTAGACCACGTATTGTGATTAAATGGTGAGACTAATATTTCAGTTAGTTTATCCTTCCAATATTCCACTCTTTTTTCCGCCGCAATGTCCTTCAACGTTTTAGGGTAAATTGGCTCGTTTGCCATCAGTTCTTCTTCGGTGCTGTTAATTGGCGGCTTATAACCAAAACAATTGACACCAAATTTGACAACCGGATTAGCAATATATCCTCCGTTTACTCCCGGTCTACCACAATCATTTTCATGTCCCTCTATTTTTTGTAATTGGTCATATGTTTCTTGTTGTGTGGGAAACAATGCCATTTGGCCGTCTGACCATCCATAATTACACCATTCTCCTCCACTTTTATAAGCATCTTCCACTTCTTTATATGTTGCTAATCTTGAACCGTAAGCTGTACACAAAGCTTTAGCATCATTGTATCCATATGTATTTCCCGGAATGTTGAATACTTGCGGTCTGCTAATTAAATCGGGTATGGGAGCATTTGGTAAACTGGGAACATTATTTACGGTAATATCTACTTCCGGTGTTCCCGAGAATAAGTTTTTAATGTTAGCCATAATATCCACGCCAAAAAAGTATTGTAAGCCGTTTAGCAGTATTAAAATGATTAAAAATGCGATAACAATAATGGTGATTATATTAGAACTCGAATTGGATACCGGTTCTTCATAATTTGAATCATTGTTTCCTCCTAAAGACATAAATATAATGAGATATATCACTAATACCACTACTAAAATAATAATTACACTTGGATTGGCCAATATGTTATTTATATAGGAATATGTGTCATCGACCACGCTTCCTAAACCTACATTCATTGTATTAGTTGAAGTGTCTGTATCTGTATTAGTTGAACTGTCCGTATTATCCATATATATTATTATATATAAATATCCATATACATTTTTACAATTTTTCTACAATTTGTTAATTTCAACAATTTTACAATTATTATAAAAATCTATTATTTTGTTTGACGCTTTCTATAAAAGAAACAATACGCTTTGGCACTAATAATTTGTTTGTCTAATGCTACCTCTGAAACACTCGTATCATTGTAATGGTACCATTTACCATTAGCATTTTTTACAAATGAGGTATAATGACCCCCTAATACAGACCCACTATGATTACAAACAGCATACAAATCATATACATAAGAATCTTTGTTATAACCAATGACATATTTAGATAAATTTAACTCTTCAAGTGGAAAATCTATCATGACTTGGTTTTTCCGATTTGTCGCATTAAATCTTTTAATATCAATTACTAAAATACTAGGGAAACTCCAAAAAGTGATGCTCTTTTTAGCAGCAACTTTTTCACCCGTTTTTTCATAATTGACACAATTATCCCCATCTAATATCTCACCTTCTACGTACAAGTCAAAACAATCAATTAATGACGGTAACTTATTATCAGATGGAATTGGTAAATTAATAATAAAATATGGTTCGGGAACCATACTTATTCGCTCGCCCGTTTGAGCGTGTTCCAATTGCGAGACATGGATACCATAAAAGATATTCCATATTTCAGAATAATCTTTTTCAAACATTTGTTTGATTCTTTCGAAACATGCGACAGCAATCTTGTCTCTATCATCCTTTACAGTTCCTTCTATAATCATACTCACTTCACGTGCTAGCGCATTATGAAAACAATCAATGACAAAAATTAAAAATTCGGGTAAATCATTCTGATTAAACCCGGTAAACATATCTTGACCTTTTAGATGTGACAGTTTTTGAACCGTCCGCACAAATTTATTCGGAGATACTATACAATTTTCGCTCCATAACAATTCTCTTAGTTCATCCCATTCAATAAGAAGTGCTGAATCATACTTATTATTGAGGCGTTTTTTATATTTTTTGGCTTCTAAAAAGTCATTAAGTTCATAGGTATGTGATAATACTTGCAGCGTCGAATTTAGAAAACATGTGTTACCTAAATTTGCTAGTCCCGATAATCCCTTGTCTTTATATTTTTCCAAATTCATTTTTAAATATAATTTATATATTCGTTTATATTTAAACATATTTCATATATTATATTTATATGTCATCGAATACTAATTTGACACGTGATCAACGTGAATTGATTAATATGTATATAACGCAATATAATCAAACTAATACGCATATTGACCGGTTATATGATACATTGGATGATATTCGGGAAAATATACAGAATGTTATTAATACTAGACCAAATACAAGAACCCGTAATACTACTAGTAACCGCCAAACAAGACCTAATAATTATAGTCGAAATTATATTCTTGGGGACGCAGAATATCAATATCTTTATAATATACCACTAAATACCCGTAATAGAACATATACGAATAATCGGTTTTTAAATGAATCGAACTACGATACGAACAATTTTTTAAATTCTTTTTTGAATACAACTGTCCCGGTTCGACCCAGTTCTGAACAAATTCGTATTGCTTCCAGAGTTATTCGTTATGGAGACATTGAAAATCCGTTGTCTACATCATGTCCCATTTCATTAGAACCGTTTTACGAGGATGACATGATTACGCAGTTACTACCATGCGACCATTTGTTTTGTACGTCTTTTTTTCAGCAGTGGTTTACAAATAATGTGAGATGTCCGGTTTGTCGTTACGATATTCGTAATTATCGAGCTCAAAGACAAAGTCAAGATCAAGATGAAGATCAAGAACAAAGACAAACTATCGATACAAGTCCGGTAAATACAAGTCCAGCAAATACAAGTCCAGCTAATACAAGTCCAGCAAATACAAGTCCAGCAAATACAAGTCCAGCAAATACAAGTCCAGCTAATACAAGTCCATCAAATTCAACCACCGATTTAGTTAATAACCTCGCAACCAGATTATTCCAGTCTATACTAACATCACCAATATTAAATGATATTACTAATGATAATGATCGAGTTTTATATGATGCGTCGAATAATGTATTGCTATTTGAGTCTATTATACGACCTCATTATGATAACAATCCATAATAATATATTGAAATAAATGATATAAAGACAAAACACAGTATATATGTATATAATGACTGCTTATAAGAGAACTGGAAATCGCTGGACTATTAACGAGATGCTCCAACTACAACGTGAATTCGAACTTTTGAATATGCCGCTTGAAGAAATAGCGGCGGTTCATCAAAGAACACCGAACGCAATTTTGTTTAAGTTGGACCAAGAGGGATTTGCTGACTATGACACTCTTTTCGCCAAGTATCATAATTTGGTAGCACCTACACATGATATTATTGTTTACGACGATGTTTCTGAAGTAAATATGGCTACTGAATCGTTTAGTGATGATGATTCATCCAGTCCCAGTAGTTTGAAGCAACATATGGTGCGTTTGGAGAAGCAAATTCAATCGCTTACACAGATGATGATTCGACAGTCACAAAAGCCGAGTTTGTTTCTCGCATAAAAAAATGTAAAAATGATATAACTTGTTAAAAATAATTATTATTAAAATTTATTAATAATTATTCAATTACTTTTCGCAAAGAAC
>Ga0007796_10000804_pt1 | contig 11019 bp, 7 predicted proteins | sample CryBogmetaGMA0M_FD_60373 | JGI IMG/M metagenome (GOLD analysis project Ga0007796, IMG submission 60373) | Freshwater microbial communities from Crystal Bog, Wisconsin, USA - MA0M | ecosystem: Environmental > Aquatic > Freshwater > Lake | place: Crystal Bog, Wisconsin, USA | collected 2009-07-06 | reverse complement strand
ATCGACACCTGGATGCGCTCGGCAAGATCCGGCAGTTCGTTGACGGCGACGATCCCGCGGTGCGCGCGCGGGATCAGGCCGTAGGCGATGGTCTCCGGGTCTCCGAGCGTCCTGCCCTCGGCCACCTTGATCGGGTCGATGTCACCCACGAGGTCGGCCACACTGGTGTCCGGGGTGGCCAGTTTCTCTGTGTAGCGCTCGCTGCGATGCCGCCACGCCAGCGGCAGCGCGTCGCCGAGTTCGCCTGCCCGGCGGATCGACTCCGGGGTGATCGGTGTGTAGGGATGCTCGCCGAGTTCGGCGCCGGCGATCACCGGCGTCCACTCATCGAGCAGGTTGGCCAGCGAGCGCAACAATCTGGTCTTGCCCTGTCCGCGTTCGCCGAGCAACACGAAATCGTGCCCGGCGATCAGCGCGCGCTCAAGCTGCGGCAGAACGGTGTCTTCGAATCCGAAGATTCCGGGCCAGACGTCATCTCCGGCAGCCAGCGCAGCCAGCAGGTTCTCCCGGATCTCCTCCTTGACGCTGCGCTCGCGGTGGCCGGATGCGCGCAACTCGCCGAGGGTGCGGGGAAGGGTTTCGGAGCCGGTACGGGATGCAGTCACACCCCCACGCTAGACGGTCGGCGAGTCACGACGAAGCGAGTCCCGCTGACCGATGCATGACGAGTTCCGCCCGCATTCGCGAGCAGACGCAAAATCGCACCGACGCGCCGCGAAAAGTACGACTTTGTGTCTGCTCGGCACGAAAAACTAGTGCGCGAAGTGGCGTGCGCCGGTCAGATACAGCGTGATGCCCGCAGCGGTGGCGGCGGCAGTCACCTCGTCATCGCGCATCGATCCGCCGGGATGAACGATGGCCCTCACTCCGGCTGCCGTCAGCACCTCCAAACCGTCCGGGAACGGGAAGAACGCATCCGAGGCCGCTACCGCGCCCCGCACCCGATCGCCACCGCGCTCGACCGCGAGCCTTGCCGCGTCGACCCGGTTGACCTGTCCCATCCCGACTCCGGCGGTGGCGCCGTCGACCGCGATGACGATCGCATTCGACTTCACTGCGCGGCAGGTCCGCCAAGCGAAGCTGAGGTCAGCCAGCGTGGCCTCATCAGCTGCCGCGCCGGTCGCCAGCGTCCAGTGGGCCGGGTCATCACCCGGCGCGTCGATCGCATCGCGCTCCTGCATCAGCAGGCCACCGCTGATCTGGCGGATCTCCACTCCGCCGACAGTCGGCTCACCGGCAACCAAAACCCGGATGTTCTTCTTGCCCGCCAGAATCGCCACCGCACCTTCTTCGTAGGCCGGCGCGATGATCACCTCGGTGAAGATCTCCGAAACCTGCTCGGCCATCTCAACCGTCACCTCGGTGTTGGCCGCGATGACCCCGCCGAACGCACTCAGCGGATCGCACTCGTGGGCCTTGCGATGAGCGTCGGCCACCGACACGCGCGAGACCGCGATACCGCACGGGTTGGCGTGCTTGATGATCGCCACACAGATCTGCTGGTGGTCGAAGGCTGCGCGCCATGCTGCGTCGGCGTCGGTGAAGTTGTTGTAGCTCATCTCTTTGCCGTGCAACTGCTCAGCCTGGGCAAGGCCGGGCCAGCCGATATCGTCGCTGTAGAGCGCCGCCTGCTGGTGCGGGTTCTCGCCATAACGCAGCACCGAAGTGCGCCGCCAGCTACGGCCAAACCACGGCGGCAGAAATGCCGCCGCGCTTCCCTCCTCCGGTGCCAGGGTCGAGCCCATCCAGCTTGCTACCGCGACGTCGTATTCTGCGGTATGCCGGAAAGCCAACGACGCCAGCTTTTTTCGTTCTTCTAGCGTGAATCCACCGCCCCGCACTGCGGCCAGCACTCCGTCGTAGCCCAACGGATCAACCACTACCGCCACGCTGGCGTGGTTCTTGGCGGCGGCCCGCACCATCGACGGGCCGCCGATGTCAATCTGCTCCACGCACTCATCGGTCTCAGCACCGGAGTCCACCGTCTCGCTGAACGGATACAGGTTCACCACGACGAGGTCAAAGGGTTCGATCTTGAGCTTCGCCAGCGCCGCGACATGCTCCGGATTGCGGGTGTCGGCCAGTATTCCGGCGTGGATATGTGGGTGCAGCGTCTTCACGCGGCCGTCGAGAACTTCGGGAAAGCCCGTGACGAACTCGACCGGGGTTACCGGAATGCCTTTGTCAGCAATCGTTTTGGCGGTCGATCCGGTGGAGACGATGTCTACCCCGGCCTCGTGTAAACCCTTGGCGAACGGAATCAGTCCACTCTTGTCGTACACACTGATCAGTGCGCGCCGGATCGGCTTGCGTCCAATCAAAGTCTGCGCCGTCATAGTTCCACCATTCCCAGGGTTGCCTTTCTTCCGTTCCAGGTCACTCCGCGCGTCGCCAGCGCGGCCAGCACGTCCACCAGAAGTCGTCTTTCGACAACCTTGATGCGTTCGTGCAAAGTCTGCTCGTCATCGGCGTCGAGCACCTCGACTGCCTGTTGGGCCAGGATCGGTCCGGTATCCACGCCGGCATCAACCAGGTGGACGGTGCATCCGGTGACCCTGACCCCATAGTCGAGTGCCTCGGGCACGGCGTGCGCACCCGGGAACGCCGGCAGTAACGCCGGGTGGGTGTTGACCACTCTGCCGAGGAATCGCGAAAGGAATGCCGGTCCAAGTATTTTCATAAAACCTGCCGACACGATCAGATCGGGTGCGTGTTGGGCCGTGGCCTCAGCGATCGCCGTGTCCCAGGCCGCCCGCCCGGGGTAATCACCCAACTGCACGCGGTAAGACGGAATCTCGGCGTCTGCAGCAATGCGCTCAGCCCGGCAGTCACGATCCACTCCGACGGCGACCACCCGCGCCGGATAGTCCCCGACAGCGGCGGCAAGCAGCGATTGCAGCAATGACCCGGTTCCGGAGGCCAGCACCACCAACCGCGCCGGCACGCTGGGTGGCACCCGGATCGGTTCTGGCACGGCCATGAGACTAACGGCTGGGCGGTTGATCGTCTTCGGCGTGGACCACGTCAGCCTGGATCACGTCGGCCTCGATGTCGGCGTCGACGAACATCAGATCCTCGACGTCTTCGACGCCTGGCGCGGGCTTGACCGGGGGCGGCGGCGGAGCAGGCTCGGGTTGCGACTCGACATCGGTCACAGGTTCGGCATCCGGCTCATCGACCGGGCCGTCGATGCGGGATTCTTCGACATCGTCGGCCCCGGGATCGCCATCTTCGTCGGGCTGCAGGTCCAGGGATTCGCTTATCGGATCCTGCTGGTCGACGCTGGCCGGTGCCGGTTCGGTGGGCTTGGCCACCGGTTTGAGCCGCGGGGTGATACCGCCGGCCATCACCACCGTCAATCCACCGATCACGAAGAACCAGAAAAACGCTCCCGGTATGAACGTCGCCTGATCGACTCCGACGTGGCCGAAGTTACCCAACTCACCACCGGCCGCAATCGCCAGCAGTGCCAAGCCCACCGCGGCAGCCAACGAGGCCACCGCCAGCTTGGCGAACGCGATGGGAACTGGCAGCGGCTTGCGAGCGCATTGCTGACCGATAGCCACTCCGGCCGCCGCACCGATGATCAGCAGCGCCACCCAGATCGGCCCCAGTGGAGGGGCGGGCACTGCCGCAAGGATCGGCAGCGCCGGGATGTCGCCACCGAACACCGTGAACGCGCTGAAGGTCGCGAAGCCGATGTGGGCGCTGGAACCCACCGCTATGGCCGCGGCGCCGACCACCACATTGGGCAGGTAGAGCAAAGACAGCAGGGCGAGGCTGAGCTGACCGAAGAAAGAGTCGGTGATACCGAACAGTTCGTGCATGGTCCCCCAGTGCACGATCAGAGATATCGCAACGGCGGCACAGGACAACGAAAGTAGTGCGGCCATCCCGATCATCGCTGGACGAAGGGTGTCAGTCAGCCAGACTGGCAGTCCCATCCTCTCCAACTCGCGCCGACCCACTCGCGAACCGACACCGATGACTGCGCCGAGTCCGTGCACGCCAAGCACTCCACTGAAGGCGCGCAACGCATTTGGCGTCTGCAATACGGTGATCACCGAGGCAGCATCGTGCACGACGGCGAGCGAGATCGCCGCGATGAGCAGCGGGCCGCCAAGGGCGGATCCAACGATCCAGCGGATGACGAACCAGGAGCCCCGCGACGGAGTGATCTGCGCCGTGCCATGCGCGGTCGCCCACACCATCAGCGCGGCCGGTGCCAGCGGCAACACACCCAGTTGCTGGCCGGCGATCGAGATCGGCACGAGGTGCGCGGCCAGCCACATGCTGGCAACCGCCCCCAGGGTTCCGGTCAGGTCGCTGTTGGCGATAACCAGCTGAACCAGGACAACCGCGGCGATGATGACCAGCGCCACCAGGGATGGGCCGAATGCGACCCGAACCAAATCTCGGGGCTGCGGGGCGTCGGGTTCCGTTGGGAGCCTGCCCTGAATCCGTGTCACTCGTCGCGGGCGTTTCAGCCGAGTGGCGTGCAGCGCCCGGTCAGGACGACGATGTCGTGCTCGACGGCGGCTCCGAGGACAGCGGCTGCTGACTGGCCGAAGGTGGCGGCTGGTTCGACCCGGCCGAGGGCGACGGTGAGAAGCTGGGGAAGCCGGTCGGCGGCGTATCGATGGCCGTGTCCAAACCGTCGAATGCGCCATAACCGCCGTTCGACGGCGAAGGCGGGTAGCTACCCGGGTACTGGGTGGGATATCCGGGGCGCTGTGGCGGGGCCTGACCGGCGGGCTGGCCGTAATACCCGCCCGAAGGTTGGCTGTAGTGGCCGTATTGCTCATAACGTGGTCTCGGCGGCGGCGCGGTCAGCACACCGGTCTCAAACAGCAGCGCAGCCACCGCCGCGATCGCCTGCAGCAGCGTGAAAGCCAGGACGAGCCACAGGGCCCACCCGATGGAGAAACCATTAGGGCGGTTGATGGCCTGGCCGAGAACCAGCAGCACTCCGAGCACCGCGGCCATCGCGACCACCGCGGTGTAGCTCTTCGTACGGGGAAGCAAGCCCACGGCAGCAAGCAGGGCGGCGACGAGCGCGGCCACCGTCCAATAGCTCAGGCCGCTGGCGGTGAGCTCGGCGCCGCCGAAGGGGCCCATATCGGTGTTGACGCTCAGCAGCGGCCCAAAACTAGCCAGATAGGCGGCCAGTCCCAGCGCAACTACTCCCCCGGTGAGATACATCGGCATCTTGCTCGCCGCGGGCGCCGGATACGCGGGCGCGGCAGGGGCGCCGTAGGCACCCGGTTGCTGCGGCGCCGGGTAACCCGGATTGGTGGGTGGGTAAGTCATGGACTCACGCTAGCGCACCGTCACCTGGCTTTGACCGACCGTGGGCGTGTCAGCGCAGGCCCGCGCTTGCCCCGCGTACTAGAACACGTTCTAATCTGGGAATGGATTACGGGCTCGTCCTTTTCACCAGCGACCGAGGCATCACACCTGCGGCGGCTGCCAAGCTCGCCGATGACCACGGCTTCGCCACCTTCTACGTGCCCGAGCACACCCACATTCCGGTCAAGCGGGAGGCCGCGCACCCGACGACCGGAGACGAGTCGCTGCCTGACGACCGCTATATGCGAACCCTCGACCCCTGGGTCAGTCTGGCCACCGCTGCCGCCGTCACCTCCCGGGTGCGGCTGTCCACCGCCGTCTCGCTGCCCGTGGAGCATGACCCGATCAGCCTGGCGAAAACAATTGCCACCCTTGATCATCTCTCCGGTGGACGAGTCAGCGTCGGAGTCGGTTACGGCTGGAACACCGACGAACTGACCGACCACAACGTGCCACCCGGCCGGCGCCGGACCATGCTCCGGGAGTACATCGAGGCCATGCGCGAACTGTGGACCAAGGATGAGGCCGCCTACGACGGCGAGTTCGTCTCCTTCGGCCCGAGTTGGGCCTGGCCCAAACCGGCACAGGCACACATCCCGGTGCTCGTCGGAGCGGCCGGCACCGAGAAGAACTTCAAGTGGATCGCGCGTTCGGCCGATGGCTGGATCACCACACCACGTGATTTCGACATCGATAAGCCGGTTGCACTACTGAAGGACATCTGGGCAGAAGCCGGCCGTGAGGGTGCCCCGCAGATCGTGGCACTGGATTTCAAGCCGGTGGCCGAAAAACTCGAACACTGGAAGCGGATCGGCGTGACGGAGACCCTGTTCGGGCTACCCGACAAACCGGCCGATGAGGTCGCAGCCTATGTGGAACGGCTGGCGGGCAAGCTCGCTGCAATGGGCTGACGTCACTCATGCACCGCTGAACACAGTCGACTAGGGGTTGACCGCGGCAGGTGATTCCGGCAGCACCTGCCCGCCGTCGACGGCGATGGCCTGACCGGTGATGTAGCCCGCCTCCACGGTCGCGAGAAATGCTGCGAGATAACCGATGTCCTCCGGTTTGCCCAGCACGCCGGCCGGGATCGCACGGACCATCCCGGCGATGTAGTCCTCGCCCATATCGGCTAGACCCTCGGTGAAGATATTGCCGGGAAGCACCGCATTGACCGTGATGTGTCGGGGCGCGAGTTCAATAGCGGCAGTGCGCATGAAACCCAACTGCGCCGCCTTCGAAGCCCCGTAATGGGACCAGCCGGGGAAACCAGTGATCGGACCGGTGATCGACGAGGTCAGGATCACCCTTCCGCGCCCGGACTTCGTCAGTGCCGCCAAGCAGGCCTGCACGGTGTAGATGTTGCCTTTGACGTTGACATCGAGCACCTCGGCCAACTGTGCCGGCGTCATCGTCGCCAGTGGGGCCTCGGGAAAGATTCCTGCGTTGGCACACACCACGTCCAGCCCACCGAACTCCTTGATGACGGCCGCAGCGAGAGCAGTACACGACTCTGGATCAGACACGTCGGCTGAGACTCCGAGGACTTTCCCGGAGCCCAGTCTGTCGAGATCGTCGACTGCCGCGTTGATATCGGCTGTGGAACGGGCCGCGATCGCCACATTCGCACCGGCGGCGGCGAATACCGACGCGATACCGCGACCGATACCCTTGCTACCGCCGGTCACCAGGACTGACGTCGATTGCAGATCGAACATGAGGTTGCCTTTCTCAGCGTTGTTAGGTGGACCCACGCCCGAAGATCGCTTCGGCCAGCCACGAACGGTCATCCAGGTACCGCTGGGCGAGCCGTGCGGTATTGGGGGCGAAGTCCTCGCCCACGCCCATGGCGGCATCGGCGTCGAAGTGCGAGGCAATCCACGCCGTGAGCATGATCCGGCGCATCATGACAAATGCCGGGATGAGTTCGAGGTGACGGTCGGCAATCGTGCCGACGTCGAAATAGCCGTTGAGCCATTCGGTGATGATCCGCTCACCAGCGGCAGTGTCCTCGATGAAGGATACGGCGGCGCCGAGGTCGGCCAAATACCAGGACCACCCACAGTCGTCGAAGTCGATCACCGTGATCCCGCTGTCGGGCTCAGAGGGATTGACCATGAGGTTCGCCAATCTTAGGTCGGCATGGATCAGCCCGAACCTGTCGGGGGCACAACCGAACTCGGTAAGTCTGACGGTGATGTCATCGGCTGCCCGCTGAATCCAGGCGCGGTCCTGCCCGGTCAGCCCCGGAGCCAGCCGCCAATTCCCCCACCGCGCGTCGGGGCCGAGGATGGTCTCGAGATCCCATCGGAAACGGGTGAAACCGGCTGGGGTCGGCCAATTTCGGGCGTGCTCGTGCATGATCGCGGTGAGTCGGCCGAGCTCGTCGAAGCCGACGGCGTCGGGATCTTCCTCGGCAGTGCAACCCGGGACGAAACTGACCGCGTCCACGTGCAACATGTCCCCATCGACCTCAGCGGCCACCACGTCGCTGCCATCGGTGGCACAGATCAGTTCAGGCGTGATCACCGGCGTCTCGGTACGTAGGGCGGTCATCCAGGCAAGCTCCGATTGGATCGCCGCCAAACAGTGATAGCCGGGCCGATGTACCCGCAGGACCATCGGATCGTGGTCTTCAACGAGGTAGGTGGCATTCTCCGACAGACTGAGCAGCCGCATCGGAGCCTCCGATGAACGGCCGTAAGCGGGAAGTGCGGCCCGTGCGAACGCATCGTGGTTCGGCGGGAGTCCAGGCATGCATGAGAGTGTGGACTAAAACGCCGTGTTCCGCGATACCGGGTGTTTGGCGATTCCGGCCACCACACGCTACGAATTGAAACGAGACAAATCGCCAACCCAACGAACCGCACCAACCAACCAGGGATGTCGACATGAGCTTTTCGAACATCATGGACTCCAACAGCTACTCCCCTGATCACCCCGTCGATCCGGTGACCGGGTCCATGATCGCGGCCCGCGACCGCATGCTCGGCCCGGCATATCGGCTGTTCTACGACGACCCGGTACATCTTGTCCGGGGCGAGGGAACCCGTCTCTACGACGTCAATGGCGCGTGCTTCCTGGACGCCTACAACAACGTCGCCTGTGTCGGTCATTGCCACCCGCATGTCGTCGAGGCCGCCAGCCGTCAACTCGCGACGCTGAACACCCACACCCGCTATCTGCACCGCGGCATCGTCGACTACAGCGAACGACTACTGGCCACATTGCCCGATTCGGTAGACCAGGTGATGTACGCCTGCACCGGTTCGGAGGTCAACGACCTTGCGCTCCGAGTCGCCGAGATGCACACCGGGGCCAAGGGGGTGGTGATCACCCGCGATGCCTACCACGGCAACACCGCTACGACGACCGCCATCTCGCCGTCGATCGGCGGAGCGGGGGCTGCCGGCCCACACGTCCGCATTGTGGCCCCTCCGGACAGCTATCGAATCCCGGCCGATGAGCTGGCCACCCGATTGGCCGCAGACGTCACTGCGGCGATCGCGGACCTGCAATCCGCGGGATTCGGGCTGAGCGCCTTGATCGTCGACACCATATTCTCCTCCGACGGCATCTACCCCGAGCCGTCGGTATTGGCGCCGACAGTGGACGCAGTGCACCGGGGCGGCGGCGTGTTCATCGCCGACGAAGTGCAACCCGGATTCGCCCGCACCGGTGAGGCCATGTGGGGATTCAGCCGCCATGGCGTGCTGCCCGATATCGTCACGATGGGCAAGCCGATGGGAAACGGCATGCCCATCGCAGCGATGGCGGCCCGGGCCGGAGTGCTGGAGGCCTTCGCCAACGAAGTTCCGTACTTCAACACCTTCGGCGGCAACCCGGTCACCATGGCCGCAGCCGCCGCAGTACTCGATGTGATCGAGGGCCAGAATCTGATGGACAACGCCGCGACGGTCGGCGGGATGTTACGCGCCGAACTGACCGGAATGACCGCACGCCATCCGCGCATCGGTGAGGTCCGCGGCGCTGGGCTATACATCGGCGTCGAGGTGATCACCGATGCGGGCGCCCCAGACCGGGCCGGCGCAAAAGCGTTGGTCAATGCCATGCGCGACCGCAAGGTGCTGATCTCAGTGTGCGGACATGACGGCAGTGTGCTGAAAATCCGCCCACCGCTGGTGTTCTCGCGCTCCGACGTCGAGTGGTTCTGTACCGAGTTCGCCGCCGCGCTCGCCGCTGAGTTCTGAGCGCGGTCAGGCCAGCGCGGCCCGATTCGCCTTCTCGTGTGGGCGTACCCGAATACGTGCGCCCAGCGGCTCACCGTCGGTGAGCAACTCAACGAGATCAGGATCCTCGGTAAGTGCCATGAACCGGCTGTTATCGGAGTCGAGTCGGCCGATGATAATGCCGGTGCACACCGGCCAGTCATAGCGCACGGTGTAGGTCTCGACAGTTCCCATCCCGTCGGGGTGTTCGGCGATCGGCACTGCGGGGCGAGCGGCAACAGAGGTACACAGCTGCGCGCTATTGTCCGATTTCCACGGGGCTTCCTCCGTGGAGTACACCCCTACCGAGTACTTGCTCATGATGCCGCCGTTTGCGGCTACCAGTCCGAACGCTCCTGGCTTGGAACGCATTTCGCTCACCGTCTCAGCAATTGCGTGCAGGGAATAACTGTTGCCCGGCCCGCCGAAGTAAGGCAGACCACCAGTGAGGGTCAGCCCACGTGGATCGTCGCAAGCCAGTTTCATACCATCGCAGAAGTTGAACACCGGCACCGGGAAGCAACTGTAGAGGTCGAATGTCTTAACGTCGTCGATCGTCACACCCGCCACTGCCAGTGCCTCGTGCACGGCGAGGATCGACGAGGAGTTGTAACTGAGGTCAACGCGGTCGAGCAACGGCTGGTCTACGACGTCGGCGTGCCCACGTAGGTATACCCATTTCTCCTCCGGTATCCCAAGTCGGCGTGCTGCCGTCACTGACATCAGGACCGTCGCCGCGCCCTGGTTAACCTGGTCCCGCGCGACCAGCAGCCGTGGGTACGGATCGCAGATCATCCGATTCCTGGAATCGACCGTCAGGATCTCCTCAACGGTGCGCTCCACCGGCGAGGATGAGAACGGGTTCTTGGCGGCCACTTTGGTGAACGGAGCGAAAAGTTCGGCCATGGCTCGCCGGTAGTCAGGCGTGCTCAACCCGATACGCCCGCGGCGGGCGTTCTCCAATAGCCCGTACTGGGCCGGCGCGCCGAGCAGTCCGTGCGCGACGGTGTAGTCGTTGAATAGCCCCGCGTACCCGTAGCCGCGGTCCTCGAGTTGGCCGTCAACGGTCTCGGCATGGTCCGGCTTGTCCCCGGCCTGGGCGAAGGACCGCAAGGTGGAACCGTTTTCGGATCCGAACACCAGGACGACATCGGCCTGGGCGGCCGCGATCAACCCGGCGAACTCAGTTATCACGTGCTGGGGTCCCTGCCCGCCAATCGGTTCGAGCACAGCACGCGCCGGTGATGCTCCGATGCGCCGGGCAACCGAACGGGGGTAGTTGGTGGAACAACCCAGAGGTGCCATACCCCTACCGGAGATCTCGAACTGCCGGATGCCGACGACGATGTCTATGGCACCCGCGACCGCGGCCGGATCGACTCCGGTGTCGTCCAGTGCCGCCGAGGCCGCGGCCGCCGCGAGTTCCACCGATGACATGCCG
>Ga0007796_10000801_pt1 | contig 11029 bp, 9 predicted proteins | sample CryBogmetaGMA0M_FD_60373 | JGI IMG/M metagenome (GOLD analysis project Ga0007796, IMG submission 60373) | Freshwater microbial communities from Crystal Bog, Wisconsin, USA - MA0M | ecosystem: Environmental > Aquatic > Freshwater > Lake | place: Crystal Bog, Wisconsin, USA | collected 2009-07-06 | reverse complement strand
TAAACCGCCTCGTGGCCGCGCGAGACCCTTGGTAGGGGTCTCGCGGGCCACCGCCTAGTGGCGCTACACCTTAAACAAGGCCCCCGACTGTCCAACAATTGGGGTCCACCTCAGTCATCCTTGTAGAAGGTCTTGGAATCCATTCCGCACCTCGCGGGCCGGCGGCCCGCTCAATGCGACGTGTTCGCGTCATCGCGAGCACCTTCGTCGCACCTCTTCATTGTCTGAGCGAAGGGCTCACAACGCCCGCGTTTTCAGACGTTTTGAGGCGATCTGCGCCCATGCAGGCGCCCACGCTCGCGCCCATGCCGAAGTGGCGGGCCTGTCGATAGTTGGCCGCTACGCCGGCGGCATCGCGTCGCTTGGCCCATCAGCGATGGGCTTCCACGCGATCTTGCGACCGTTGCCCGTGGACTCAAACTGGATGCCGCGAAGACCCGAGTTGAGCGTGGCAACCGCGCGTCGGCGACGATCAGTTGGGCCATCTTGTGGAAACGGATCGTAGATGTCGTCCGGCCATCCATCCGTCTCGAATGCCTCGAGGATGGCTCGCAGGTTCTCGGCCTCGGGCTTCACCTCGCGGATCACTTCACCGCGGTAGCGAAGCTCGCCCAAGCCCTTGTGCCACGACGGCTTGGCCTCGCGGCGGGCGCGGATCGCGGCACGATCCGCGGCGGCCTGGTCCTCCGGCGGCAGCGCTGCCACTAGCGCGTCGCGTGACGCCTGATCCAGAAAGCCGAGCGTGTGGGCCACCTCGGCAATGGCGCGGTTCCACGACGTCCCGCGGGCGCGGCACCACAGCCCGATGGTGCCTTGGTTGCTCGCCCACACATCGGGCCACGTTTCCATGAACCTCGCCCTGTCGGCGTCGGTGAATCGCTCGCGCCAGAGTTTCTGCCCCGCCGTCATGTTCTGAATACGGTGGTAGGCCTCGGTGAGGCGGGCCACCACCCAATCGGGCAAGTCAGACGTCGGGTTTTCTGGATCGTCGGTCACGCGTGCGAACTCTTGGTTGTTGCATATGACTGGCGGCAGACTCCGACTCCACCGCCGCGAGCACGAGCCTCGCGAGCATATCGATCAGTTCTGCTTGGGCCCTCGCGACGGTCACCCGACGGTCGGCGTCGCTCGTCGCCCTTATAGTACCGCCCTCGGGGGCGTGGTCACTTGTTGTTTTCGTGGTCATCATTGTGGTCTCGTGGGAAATGAAAGCACCGATGGCGTGGGCGACCGAACGTGTCGGCCGGCACCACGCCATCGGTGCGGATAAGAGCCAGACCGCGACGACGCGGCGTGGCGAAATACCGGCTAGCCCGGGATCACCGGGTCAGCACGGCAAAGCACTGCAGAAGCTGAGCAATCAGTTTCGGGGTATGCGCCGGGAGCGCGGCCCGCACGATCGCCGGAGCCTCAGCGAACGGCATGAAGCGTTCCCGCAAGCATGGTGGCTCGCAGTGCGACGTGCCGTACCGCGCGGCGTAGTCCTCGGCGTCCCAGCTTGTGCAGCCCAAACCGCCAGGCATGAGGAGCGCGGCGGCATACACAACCCTCCGCTCGTCGAAAGCCGGCGATGGGCTGGCCGTCCGCGAATACAGCGGCGGGCCTTCGAGTTCGAGATTATCGACTCCGAGCTCAGCCAACTCGCGGAGCTGCTGATTGATTTGTGGAATGGCGGAGTCAGCCAGCGACACGCTGGTCCGAATCAGATCCACGAGGCTGGCGAGCTCTTCCGCCCGCCCGTAAAGGGGTTCGATCATTGGCATATTCCTGGGTGAGAAAGAGCGGCCGATACCGCACGGCTGCTCACCAGATATGCCCGGAATTCGGCCGAGATTTAGCGGCTTCGGCAAGCAGTCTCGGACTCCGCCCTTGCCGCGGAATCGCACTGCGAGCATGCCCTGCACACATGACGCCGATGGCGGCAGTCACGTGATCACCACCGGGCATACCAGAGATGACCAACTCGACGATCGCTCGCCTGCAATCGCTGCTGGTGGACAATGGATACGACATCCAGCGGCTCACCGACACGCTGCTTGTGATGCCTGTCACGACTACCGCGTACCGCAACCCAAAAGGGCTCGCGACTGCGGCATTCTTCTTCACGACCGACCGGGCCGAATCGTTGCTCACCGTCGACGTCCCGTGGGCGTTCGACGGATCCAAAGCGCTCCACAAGGATGCGCTGCACCGCTGTCTCCTCGTGGCGGCGGGCAAGGTTCCGTTGGTGAAGGCGCAGCTCGATCCCGACGACGGTGAAGTCCGGCTCCGTGTCGATCTGCCGCTCGGCAAGGACGGGCTTCGCGACGACGACGTGCTTCGTGGCATCCAAGAGTTGAAGGTGTGCATTGAACAGTGGCACGCGCCGTTGATGAGCGCGATGACAGCCGGCGCCTTCGAGCCACCGCCCCGCACGCCGATCATAACCACGACTTCTGCGACAGCCCCATTGATGGATATCGCCCGGCGGGCTGGTGGCATCAATCGGCTCAAGGTGCTCTTCGAGTTTCGGAAGACTTTGGAACGGGAACAGAACAACCACAGAAAGGAAAACAACGATGGCGATCACGTTGAATGAATTGAAAGAACGTATCGAGAGCCTTGACCTCCGCTGCCAAAAGGTTGGCGAGCTCAAGGCGATCATGGTCGGCTTCAAGCTGGACGAGGATTCGACCTACCGTGATCGGGACGGCGACGCCTGCCTGGCAATCGTATTTCGGCTGGCTGAAGACGGAGAGTTTTTGAGCGCATTCGTGCCGGGATGCTGGCGGCTCGGTGAGATACTTCACCACGCGGCGGCCCGGGAAGTTCTTCTTGCGGTGCAGTCGCGCTTCAAATTCATCAGATTCGACCTTGCGGAGGACATGGTCGTCGCGAACGTTGAAGTTCCGATCGAAGATGGCACGCTGACGACCAATCAGGTGCAGCGGATTATCAGCGCACTGGTTCAGGCCGTCGAGAAATACGACGTGGCGATCCGCAGGGCGATCGAAACGGGTGAAGCGTCCGTCGTTGATGCCGAAGTGGACGCGATCTCGGCTGAGAAAGAAGCCGAGGCCGACGAAGAGGACTCCGCCAACTCGCCGCCCAATGGCCTCGCCCGGCTCCTCGACCTCATGGAGCAAGCAGGGGGGCTCGATGGCCACGGCATCGAGTCGCTCGAAAGGCTGCTGGGGGGCGACGGCCCGCCCTCGGTGGACCAGTGACACTCCGCCTACCGTGCGGAGTCCATCGACCAGCATCGTTCATTAAGAAACCACACCCCACCAGAAGAAGAGGAGTCACCATGCCTATCCCCGTCGAAGCCATTCAGTCCTACCTCATGCGCGCGGGATTGAAGTTTGCCGCCAACGACGACGGTGACAACGGCCAGTTCATGCTGTCTTTCAAGACCCGGAGCTACCAGAACCCGATCGGAGAAAAGTCGCTGACGTTGTTCATCACGGTGGCCGAGGACGGGAAGTACCTCGAGATCGCCGCCGTCGGCATGTACTCCGGCAAGAAGGCGAAGGACATCGGCAAACTCTCCCTTTTCCTGCTCGGGGAGAATTACAAGACCAAGCTACTTCGGTGGGAGCTCGATCGGACAGACAACGAGGTGCGGGCCACGATCGAGGTCGCCCCTGTCGACGGGTGCATCACGTTTGACGCGTTCATGCGAATGTTGATGCTGTTCCCGCTTGTCGCCGACGGCATGCACGCCGCCATCACCAAGGTCATGACCACGGCGAAGTTGCCGACTCCGACGCGGATCGACAAGCGGCTCCAGGAGCTTGTCCGGCGGGCCGGCGGCGTTCGGGGACTCGAGCGGCTCGTTCGGGCTCATGAAAAGACCAGGCAGGCTGGCATCACCGTCGATCCTGATGTCGGCAAGAAGTTCGGCTTGGAGACCGACGCTGCGGCGAATCCATCGACTCCGGACACCGCTAACCCGGTGCCGCCGTCGCCTACTCCGCCGATTCCTCATTCGCCTGAAGCCCCTCCGCACGACCCGGTCGGCGAGAGCCCTCGGCCTGACGACGACGAGGGCCCGTGCTCGTGCGACTCGCCCGCTGGGGGTGAGTAATCGTAGCCCCGCCGGCAGGCCCCCATCCCCGTTCCAAATCAGCCATCCCCGGAGAACCTGAAGCATGATCAACGCCAACCTCGTGTCCGATCCGATCGATAATGAAATTTTCAACGCCGGCAGCAAGCCGTCGCCGACCTTCGCGGATCGCGAGGCCGTGTCGCTCACGCGGCCTCGACGATCCCACCGGCCGTTCGATGCCGTGGTCGGCCAGGCCACGGCGGTCGAGTTGTTGCGGCGAATCGCCACGGGCATCACGTATGGCGGCGAAGCCGATCCGATCCTTCTGCAGGGTCCGAGCGGCAGGGGCAAGACGTTGCTGGCGTCGCAGTTCGCCACGGCGCTGTCGATGCCTCTGATCTCGATCACGTGCGGCCGCGAGGTCACACCGGTAGCGTTCGTCGAGAAAATTTCTGCCCAAACCGCCCCCGCTGTCGTGTTCCTCGATGAAGTCCATTCCCTGCCGAAAAAAACAATGGAGACCACGTTTCTCGCGATCGACGACGCCAGGCTGCCGGCACTCAAGAACGGTTCCATCGACCGGACGTCTCCGCCGACGGAGATCACTCGGCACGTCTGGATGGCGGCGACGAACATGCCGGGGGGATTGCTCCGCGCCCTGCGATCGAGGCTCGTGACAATCACGCTTTCCAATTACTCCCGCGAGGAACTGGAGCAGATCGCTCTGCTCAAGGCGGAGTCGCTCTACCTCACATTTGATGCCGACGCCCTGACGTTCGTGGCCCAGGTCTGCGGCGGTTCGCCGCGTGTTCTGGGGCATCTCCTCAAGACGATCGCTGTAACGACGATCGATTGGCGGTACGAGCGAGACTACGAAGACGCCGATGCCACACTCGGCCTCGCGATGGTCGAGGAGGTGGTAGCTCTGATGGGTCTCGCCCGTGACGGGCTCGACGCGACCAGCCGTGGGATCCTTGCCGCAATTTCGGCACAGCCGTCGGGCTCCACTTCGGCAGAGTCTCTGTCGGTGGTCACCGGCCTGGACCTCCCCTTCGTGCGAGAACGGCTGGCCGAGCTTCGCGGCCGTGGGCTTGTCACGGCCTCACCCGGGCGCGGCTGGACCGTTACACCGCGCTCCTGAAACACGTCCCAACCCCACCTTCACGAGTCTTGTTCCATCACCACCCAAGGAGCCCGTTCATGATCGCCACCAACCTCGGCTGCACACCCTCCGCCTCCGATGCGACGATCGCCGTTCCGATCGGCGAGCCGGTCGTGGAAGTCATCAAGCGGTGTGTAGCCAGTGGCCTGCCCTTTCTCCTCGAGGGCAGTCACGGCTGCGGCAAGAGCGAAAGTGTGCATGAAGCCGCCCGCCAACTCGGCATCCCGATCATCGATCGAGATCTTTCACTGCTCGAGAGTAGCGACCTTGCCGGGTATCCATTCCGACACGAGGAAGACGGACGCTCGTTCACTAAGTTTGCGCCGCCCGACTTTCTCCCGAAACCATCGCAACCGCGCGGCTTGCTCCTTCTCGAGGAGCTCAACCGCAGCAGCGAGGCGACACGACATTCCGCGTTGCAAATTCTCACCGCCCGTCGCATTCACGACTACGTGCTCGCGCCCGGCTGGACCCCGTGCAGCACGATAAACCCTCGCGTCCCCGGGAAATACTTTACAGCGCCCCTTGATGCAGCTTTGCTGTCACGGTTTGTCCGCGTGACGGTGAAAGCCGATCCCGTGCACTGGCTGGCATGGGCCAGGGGTGCTGGTGGCGTCCACACCATCGTGACGGAATACATCTCGCTGCTGCACGAACCGTTCGACGACGCACAGTGCCTGTCGAATCCTCGCAGTTGGACGTACGTGAGCCGACTGCTGCAAGCCGTGGCTGACCTCCAGACGATGGACGACGCGATGGCGGCCGCTCTGGCCACATCGATCGCGGGTCTCGTGGGTAATGCCCATGCCAGCGCCCTGATGCGGATGCTGCTCGGCACCGAGAAGCCGATCACACCCAAGGCGATTCTTGAAGATCCGGCCGTTTGGTTGGCGACGGTGCGGCGGTGGCGTGGCGATGGCCGGCTCGACGTGCTTTCGGCGACCCTGCGGCAGGTGCTGCGGCATCTGCGACCGCAGTCCCGCGCCTCCGAGGTGATGAACAACGCCGTGCACCTCGAACACCTGAAGCAGTTTTTTCGCGAGTTGCCGCCCGACCTCGCGGCCCACGCCCGGGCGTTCATCGCCGACAGGGGCTACCAACCCATGAACTGGCCCGACGAGTCGTCGATCGACACGCTGCGGTCGGGTGGTCGCCAACCGCATGCCATGCTCCAGCGGTTGACCAAGGTGGTCGACGCCGCCCGAGCTCTGCACCTCGCCGAAATAAACGCTGCCAACGCGGCGGGAGGTGCCACGTGAGCGAATCCGCCGCCGCCCCATGGACCCCCGAGGATATGACGGATCACAAGGCGGCGATTCTCGCCAGTGTGAAGCTCGCCAAGGCCGTTGAGATCCTCGCACGCACGATGCCGTTCCACGCCGAGGTGATGTCATCCTGGACGGCGCAAGCCGATCCCGGCGTGAACACGTGCGGCGTGTTCTGGAAGCAAGGCGCTCTCCAAATGCGGTATGCCCCGGCGTGGTTCAATTCGATCTCCCTTCCAGAGATCTGCGGTGTGCTTGTTCACGAATGCCTGCACGTCCTGTTCGGCCACGCGGAAATCGTGCCCGACGAGTCCACCGACCTGCAGGCGCTTTTGATCGCAACCGAGACAACGGTCAACGAGTTCGTTCGTGGTTTTCCGCTGCCTGGCAATCCGCTGTTGGTCGAGCAGTTCCCCCAGCTTGCCCCGCTGCAATCCACCCTGCAGCGTTACCGGTTGCTCGAGCGACATCCGGACGAGCGGGCAGGAGGGGATTCGGCGGATGATGCTGGCGACGCCGCGCGATCTGACGCCACGGGCGGTGCCATCGACGACCATGCCGGGTGGGAGTCGATCCGCCAGGGCGGCACGGTCGCAAAACTCGCGATCGGCGTCGCCAAGGAGCGGGCTGCACGGACATATGGCCACCTCCTCGATGCCGCGACGAAAAATGCGTTGGGAGGCGCGGGTGCCACCATCGGGGAGCATGCCGGTCAGGCGGTCGAACGGGTGCGTTCCACCGCACATGCCTGGCTCGATTGGAGGATGATTCTCGGGCACCTCCCGCCGCCTCGGCAGCAAACTGAATCCACGCTGTCCCGTCCCGCCCGTCGCCGACCCGAACTCGTCGGCATCGTCCCGGGCCGGCGGCACGTGTCGCTGCCGCCGATCGTTCTCGTGGCGGTCGATGTGTCGTCGAGCATGTCGGCCACGATCCTTGGTTGGATCAAGCAGGAGGTTCGCGCGTTGGCGGGCATCTGCCGAGTGGCGCTCGTCGAGATCGACGTCCACGTGCAGCGCTCGCTGCGCCTCTTCGACGCTATGGAAGTCAATCCCGACCTCGTCGACGACGCCGTCCACGGCCGAGGCGGCACGTCCTTCGACGCGGCCTTCTCGCCCGAGGTGCTCGCCTGGGCAGGCGATGACGAGGAGGTCGAGGCCGTGCTGTTCTTCACCGATGGGTTTGGCACATGCCAGGCAAAGCCGCCCACCGTTCCCACCGTATGGATTCTTGCCGACGAGCACGACCGCGTCCGGGTACCGGCCTCCTTTGGCATGGTGGTCGGCACCCGTGGCACGATCGTGCGGCCGGGCTGAAACCAACTCATGGACGCTTTCGTGGAAAAAAGAATGTCTCGTCGTCACCCCGGACAGCCGCACTTCTGTCTCGAGATGATCGAGGCCGCATTCATCGACTCTGACTTCCAGCACCGCGTGGTCACTGGCGACATCGACCCCGACGGAACAAGGAAGGAATGGATAGAGATTGACGCACAAACAGCTCTCTACGCCAACGAAATGGACGAGCAGTCGCTGACGGTCACAATCCGCGTGGAAGACGGCGCCGTCCAGATTCTTGCGGCTGGCTTTTACCCGCCAGGGTCGCTGCATCGCTCCGCCAAACCAAAAGTTCAGCCCGATGGCTCGAAGCAGGTGCTGTGGCTCGGACATTCACGTTCGGATCTCGTCGTCGAACTGGTTGAAAACCCGACGGGCCAGATCGATCTGCGACTGTGTCTCCAGAGCACGCGGCCCTTCAATCGGGCCGACGTACCAAACTTCGTTCGATCTTTCATCGCCGCTGCGGATCTCGTCGAACAGACCGTACGCGATACGGGACTACGACAGGATCGACGGAGCATTTGACCGCTCCCCGCTGACGGGGTAGACCACCAGATCGCCGCGGTCGCTTACGCTGCGGCCCACGGACGGCTTGGACCGACCTCCGATCGCTGGAGGGAGTGAGGAACGATGACGAGCCTGGGCGGAGCACCGACGCGGCTCGAGATCTCGCTGGTGGGGGCGGCTGGGCCGACGGACCGCCCGGGTCGTGGTTTCGGCTTCATCGCGGGCGGCCCGGAACAGCTTCTCGGCTGGCTCGAGCAACAGTTCGGGCTCGCCGGCGTGGACGAGCGCTGGTGGCGGGTGGAACTCCTGGCGCGGGCCGTCGCCGCGGCGCTCGGTGGTGATCGCGCCGTCTCGGACTTCGCGGCCTACAAACCCCTCGAATCCATCGAGGCGAGCTTTCGCATCGACCGGTTCGGGGCCGCCGGGAAACTGCTCCACATCCGTGACAGTCTGCTGCTTGAATGCCCGCTCAGCGGTCCCCCGAACATCGTCGATTGGCCAGAGACAGACTATGCCCGCCTGCCCGTGCTGGCCGCCGCGGCGTCCGCCGCCGCGAAGGCGGCTGTGGACCACCTGCCGGAAAACGGCCTCTTCTTGCTCCTCCGTGGTGTCGCCGATCGGCTCGAGGCCGTGGCCGCCGCGCTCACCGCCGGCCAGATTCTGCCCCGCTACGAGATCGTCCTCGTCGAGCCGTTAGACGCATGGCCTCGCCGCTGGCAGGATCTCCTCGCAAAGCTCCACGTCCCACCCGCCGAACGGGCCGAACCGGCCCATGTGCAGTCCGTGGAAGGGTTCCCCCCCATTGCAAGCCCGGCCGCTCCGCCCGACACGGCTCTGGCCGCGTGGCAGGCGCTCATCAATCCCCGGGGCACTGAAACTCTTCCGTCGGCCTCGGGATCGTTCGCCGCCACGGCGACCGACAAGACTCTCGCCGCCCTCACCTGCTCAAGCATGCACGCTGCCTGCACTGCTGTGGCTTCCGCTCTCGCCATCGAGTTCGCCGCGCGGATCGAGCCCGCCGACGGCAGCCCAGGACTCGCCTCCGATATGGATAAGCCCGTGGCCGACCGTCGGCCAACTCCCTGGCTCGACGACATCACGATCGTCTGTGCTGATGACGACACGGCCCTCTGCCTCGACGGTGAGCTCTCACGCCTGGACCTGCCAACCTTCGGGGCATCCGCCTCGCGGACGTCTTCCGACCTGCTCGCGATTCTGCCGCTGGCAATCGCGGCCCGGTTCACACCGGCGAACGCGGACCGCGTCCGCGAGCTCATCTGTCTGGCCGTGCCTCCGGTGGACGACGGCCTGGCCCGCGAACTCGTCGGTGTCCTCCGCTCGCTCCCCGGCGTCGGCAGCCCGAAGTGGGACGCCACCGTGCCCGCCCATCCTCGCGTTGAGAATCGCGTTGCACTCGCCCACTGGGTCCCGCGGCCCGTCATCGATTCCGCAGGCGGCCTGGCCAATCCCTCCCGCGGTGCCGACGGCCGCGAGACGCTCTCCGTGGCCGAACTCCGCGGCGTGCTCGACCTCGTGGAAACCTACGCCCTCGACCACCGCGTCTTCGACAATCAGGGGGGCGACCCGGCGGTCCAGGCGCAGCTGCGAATCCTGGCCGAACGCGCGAGGGCGATCGGCCGGCTCATCCAGCCGCGTGCCTCCGACGACCGCCTCGACCACGCCGAGATCGACGCCCTCGTCGAGCACGTGAGCGAGCCCTATTCGGCCCGCGTCTTCATCGAGCAGGCGGGGAGCCCGTTTCGCGTCCATTCGCTCGCCGCGATCCGCCATTCGCAGGACGAAGCGCCGATCAACATCCGCCACGTGATCTGGCTCGGCGTGCGGAGCGATAGGATCGGTGGATCCAACTGGTCGTCGGCCGAGATCGATCAGCTCCACAAGGCAGGCCTCTGCGTTCCGAAGCCAGCTGAAAAAACGCTCCTTGCCCGGCATGCCGAGCAAGACGGCATCCTGCGGATCGCGGAGTCGCTGACGGTCGTCGATTTCCCGGCCTCTGACAACAGCCGCCATGCCCATCCACTCTGGACGCTCCTGAAAGACTGCCTCTCGCCGGCGGGATCGGCCTCGGCCCTCGTGAATCTCGACGCCGAGTTGGCGGCTGCGACTGACAAGACGACAGCCGTGCCGGTCGGCCGCTGGACGATCCCGGTGGCGTGGACGACGCCGGAGCCCGCACCGAGCCCACAGCTGGAGTGGGTGATTCCTAGCGACATCACGATCCGGCCGAGGAAGCACCTCTCCTGGACCGAACTCGACAAGCGGGTCGGCTGCCCCCTGGCGTGGATGCTCGAGCGTCACGCAGGCCTATGGCCCGGCCGTCGTGCCGACGTGCCCAACGATTTCGTTCTGCTCGGCACGGTGGCCGAGCAGATCATCCGCGAGGAGGCGGCCACCTGGCTTACCGATCCTCCTGCCGACGAAGACGCCGCTGCCGAACGGATGCTCGGGACCGCCGAGCGGATGCTGCCGTTTCTCTGGTCGGCCGTCGCCACTCGGCCGGGCAGCAACGAGCGGCGCACGCTCGATGAGGCGATCGAAGGCACGGCCCGTGGCTTGCAGCAGTACGCGAGCATTTGCGACGGATTCGGCACTTCGCTCGACGCCTTCGGCCCGAGCATCGCGATGCGCGGCGGCCACACGTTCACCGGGGAGATCGACTGGGCCCCGACCGCCGACCTCCTTGTCTTCGACTTCAAGTGGGGCCGGA
>Ga0007796_10000800_pt1 | contig 11041 bp, 7 predicted proteins | sample CryBogmetaGMA0M_FD_60373 | JGI IMG/M metagenome (GOLD analysis project Ga0007796, IMG submission 60373) | Freshwater microbial communities from Crystal Bog, Wisconsin, USA - MA0M | ecosystem: Environmental > Aquatic > Freshwater > Lake | place: Crystal Bog, Wisconsin, USA | collected 2009-07-06 | reverse complement strand
GCTGTCTGCGTCAATCCGCTCTACACACCGCGCGAACTCGAGCATCAGCTCAAGGACTCGGGTGCCGAGGCGATCGTGATCCTCGAGAATTTCGCGCACACACTGCAGCAGGTGATCGCTCATACCGCCATCAAGCATGTGGTACTGACCTCGATCGGCGAGATGCTCGGTGCGGTTCGCGGCCGGATCATCGATTTTGCGATTCGCAATGTTCGCAAGATGGTGCCGCCCTTCGATCTGCCGGGAGCCAGCCGGTTTGCCGATGCGGTGTCTGCTGGCGCATCGATGCGCTATCAGGCGCCTGATGTGAGTGGCGAGGACCTGGCCTTTCTGCAATACACCGGTGGCACCACCGGCCTGTCGAAGGGGGCAATGCTCACCCATCGCAACGTGATTGCGGCCATTCTTCAATGCGAAGCCTGGTTCCTGCCGATCGACCGCGCGTTCAAGGCCAAGTACGGCGAGGAGGCCCCGTTTACCGGGCTGTGCGCCTTGCCGCTGTATCACATCTACATGCTTGCACTCGGCTTTGGCTTCGGGATGAAGTCAGGCGGCTGCAACCTGCTGGTACCCAATCCGCGCGACATCCCCGACCTGATCAAGGTGCTTGCCAAGCATCCTGTCAACAATTTCCCGGGCCTCAATACGCTTTTCAATGCGCTTGCCAACAATCCCGAATTTGCGAAGCTCGATTTTTCGCGGCTGATGTTTGCCGCCGGCGGTGGCATGGCGACCCAGCAGGCGGTGGCCGAAAAATGGCTGGCGGTCACTGGTGTGCCGCTGGGTGAGGGTTTCGGCCTGTCCGAGACCTGTGCGGTCGGGACCATCAACCCGGTTAACAGCACGGCCTTCAATGGCACGGTCGGCCTGCCGGTCAGCTCGGTCGAGGTTGTCATCCGCGATGATGCCGGCAACGATGTGCCGTCGGGTGAGCGCGGCGAGATCTGCATCCGCGGGCCGCAGGTCATGAAGGGCTACTGGCAGCAGCCCGAAGAGACTGCACGGGCGATGACCGCCGATGGTTTTTTCAAGACCGGCGATATTGGCGTGATGGACTTCAAGGGTTTCGTGAAGATCGTCGATCGCAAGAAGGACATGATCATCGTCTCGGGCTTCAATGTGTTTCCGAACGAGATCGAGGAAGTGATCGTTGCACTGCCAGGTGTGCTCGAGTGCGCCGCGGTCGGTATTCCCGACGAGCATTCGGGCGAAGCGATCAAGGTCTTTGTGGTGCGAAAGGATCCGGCACTCACCGAACAGGCGGTTCGAGACTGGTGCGCCGAGCGCCTGACCGGCTACAAGAAGCCTCGGCACATTGTGTTCTGTGCCGAGTTGCCCAAGAGCAACGTCGGCAAGATCTTGCGCCGCGAGCTGCGCGATTCGCCGCCCGCAGCGCTTGCCTGAGTATCAGCCGGTGATCGTGGCGCCGCCGTCGGACACGATCGACTGGCCAGTGATGAAGGCTCCGGCGCGGCTGGCAAGCATGACGGCGACGCCGCCGATATCGTCGGGCTCGCCGAGCCGGCGCAGCGGAAAGCGGGCTTCGGCGGCGGCCTTGCGCTTCGGGTCTTCGTAGAGCGCTTTGGCGAAGTCGGTCTTGATCAGGCCGGGCGCGATGCAGTTGACGCGGATGTTGTCCGGGCCCCATTCGCAGGCGAGGTTGCGGGCCAGTTGCATGTCGGCGGCTTTCGAGATGCAGTAGGCGCCGATCTCGGTCGAGCCTTTCAGTCCGCCGATCGACGAGACGATGATGATCGCGCCGTCTTTCTTGGCCACCATGTCAGGCCTGACCATGGTGCACAGCCAGTGGTTGGAAAGCACGTTGTTGCGCATGATCTTCTCGAAGACTTCGTCGCCCATGCCGGCGGCCGGGCCGAAGTAAGGATTGGACGCGGCATTGCACACCAGGACGTCGATCGGGCCAAAGGCCTTGCGGGTGCCGTCGACCAGGGCTTGCAGGCCCTGCTTATCGGAGATGTTGGCCGGGATCGAGATTGCTTCGCCGCCGGCATCTCGGATCTCTTTCACGACGGCTTCGCAGGCGTCGGCCTTGCGGCTCGAGACCACGACACGCGCACCATGGGCGGCAAAGTTGAGGGCGATCGAGCGGCCGATACCGCGGCTCGAACCGGTGACGATGGCGACCTTGCCGGTCAGATCGAAAAGACTCATGGTTGTCTCCTGTTGCAGGTTGATTGTGTGAGGGTCTGCTTTCAGCGACCGATCACCAGGCCTTCGCGGCGCGGATCGGCTCCGCCGGCAAGCGTACACCGACCCGCCCGATCACATCGCCGTTCGATCGCCTGCAGACCGCTGGTCATGTCGATTTCACGGATTTCATGGCCTCGGGCGCGCAGTGAATCGGCAAGACTGGCGCTCACCCTGCCTGCCTCGAGTTCGGTCGGGCCATTGCGATTGCCCAGATTCGGCATGCTGATCGCGGTCTGGACATCCAGACCGTCGCCGATCGTGGCAAGCAGCGTGCGGGCGACATAGCCGATGATCTGCGAGCCCCCGGGCGAGCCGAGCGTCATCAGCAGCGGGCCGGGCGCAATCACTGCACCGGCGGGCGGCTTTGCAGCGGTCGCTGATGGCTGGCTCGTTGACCGGACCGATGATCTGCCGGCTGTTTGCGCGAAGACCAGCGTGGGCGCCATCGAACTGCGCGGCCGTTTGCCCGGTTCGACCCGATTGGCCACCGGCAGGTCGTTGGCCTGGGCGGCAAACGAAAAATCGGTCAGCTGATTGTTGAGCAGGAAACCGCGCACCATCAGACGCGCGCCGAACTGGTCTTCGATGGTGGTGGTCATCGCAATCGCGTTGCCCCAGGCGTCGATGATCGACAGATGCGAGGTGCCTGGCTGCTCCAGCGTTGCTTCGCTGACGCGCAAGGGCGGCGCACCCGCCGGGTCGCCCGGCAGCGCGCGGCCCATGTCGCGTGGACCGATGAGACTCGCACGGCGCTTGAGGTAATCCGGATCGATCATCCCGGTCGGCAGCTTGACGAAGTCCGGGTCGGCGACGTACTGGTTGCGGTCGGCAAAGGCGAGCCTTCCTGCCTCGGCGAAGACATGTGCCCCCTCGTCTTGCGGACTGGCATCAACCGAGGCAAAGCGCGGCGCGCCGGCAGCGTCATAGAGCCCCAGAGTCTGCGCCACCGCAATCGCGCCCGACGAGGGCGCCGGCATGCCGCAGATCGTTCTGCCGCGAAAGCTCGAACACAGCGGCGTGCGGACCTTCGGCTGATAGAAGGCCAGATCGCGCTCATCGAGCAGCCCCGGGTTGATCGGATGCGAGCGCACCGCCGCGACAATGTCGCGCGCAATCGGGCCGGTGTGCAGGGCGAGGCTGCCGCGTTGGGCGATTTGTGCAAGCGTGTCGGCGAGCTGGGGATTTTTCAGGCGATGGCCGAGCGGCCAGGGCATGCCGTTCGCGTCATAGAAATAGCGGGCAGCAGCGGGGTCGCGTTTGAGGTGGGGCTCGATGGCGAGCAGCCGGTTGAGCCGCGCACTGACCTCGAAGCCCTGGTCAGCCAGCCTGATCGCCGGCTCGAAGAGCATCGCCCAGGGCAGTCGGCCATGCTGCGCATGAGCCGCCTCCAGCATTCGCAGCACGCCTGGCGTGCCCACTGATCGACCGCCGACCACCGCATCGAAAAAGGCCAGCGGTTTGCCGTCTGGGCCTTCGAAGAGCTTTTCGGTGGCTGCCGCAGGAGCGGTCTCGCGGCCGTCCCAGGCCTGGACTGCATGAGTTTGCGCATCGTAGTGCATCAGGAAGGCGCCGCCGCCGATACCCGATGACTGCGGCTCGGTGAGGGTCAGCACCATCTGCGCGGCAATCGCGGCGTCAAGCGCCGAGCCGCCGCGCTCAAGGATCATGAAGGCGGTGCGTGTGGCATGCGGGTTGGCTGTGGCGGCCATCATGTGGCTGCCGCGTACCAGCGACCGCGCGGTCTGTCCGCTGGCCGCTTCGGGTTGGGCGGGAGCGGTCTGCGCGAGCGCGGTGCCGAGCATCAGGCCGGCGATTGCACTCGCCATGACCTGCCGCAGACGGCGCGAGATCTGCACGACAGGTATCGATTCGCGGCGCTTCATCAGGGTCTCCGGTCCATGCGGCCCGCTACTATACGGTGATGAACTCATCGCCTTCTTCCGTTATCGCTGCGGGCCTGGCCCGATCCCCCGCCATGCAACCCGGTACGGTCAGCTCCGGCATCCGAGCCGCGGTGTCCGCGCAGGCCCAGGGCGCACTCTCCAGTCGGGACCTGCTCGACGCTGCGCGGGCAGCGCACGACGCGCATCGCGATCTCAATGCGATCGCCTGGGTCGATTTTGATGCGGCGGCACGCGATGCCGATGCGCTTGATGCGCAACGCCGTGCAGGCTCGCCGTTGCGCCCTTTGCACGGCGTGCCGGTGACCATCAAGGACCTCTTCAATGTGACCGGCATGCCGACCGCAGCCGGCACCCGCGCCCGTCTGCCCGACTTCGGTGGTGAGGCGCTTGCGGTGAGCCGCTTGCGCGCGGCCGGTGCGCTGGTCTTTGCCAAGACCAATATGCATGAGATTGCGCTGGGCGCTACCGGTGAAAACATCTGGACCGGCGACGTTCTCAATCCTCATGATCCGGCGCGCCAGGCTGGCGGCTCATCGAGCGGCGCAGGGGTTGCGGTGGCGGTGGGCATCGGTCTGGCCGGCATTGGCAGCGACACCGGCGGATCGGTGCGCATTCCGGCAGCGTTCTCGGGGGTGGTCGGCTTCAAACCCACCTTCGGGGCGATTCCGCTTGCCGGCGCCTTGCATCTGTCCTGGACCTGCGATCACGCCGGGCCGCTCACCCGATCGGTCGATGATGCGGCCCTGATGTTCGAGGCGATGTCGGGCCGACGCACCGCCCATGCCCGCGTCGCCCGCCGGCCGCGACTGGCCGTGCCGGCGCGCTGGCTGACCGGTCGCCTGCAGCCGGCGATGCGGGCCTGGTTCGAGTCCAGGCTGTCCGACTGGCGCACGCAGGCTGATATCACCGAGGTGCAGACACCGGTCATGATGGATGCGAGTGCTCAATACACGATCATTGCCCGCGCCGAGGCGGCCCATGTTCATCGCGCGGTCCTGGCATCCGGCGGCGAGGGTTTTTCGCCCGGCGTGCTTGCGCCGATGCGTCTTGGCGAGCAGGTTTCACTGCGCACTTATCTCGAGGCCCTGCAGTTTCGCGAGGCGCTGCGCGCCGAACTCGATGCCCTGCTGCGCGACCACGATGCGCTGGTGCTGCCGTCATCGGCCGTGCCGCCGCCCTTGCGGGGACAGACCGAGATTGAGGTCGAGTCGGGGATCGTGACCGTTCGCGAGGCGGTTCTGGGGCAGACGCTGCCCTTCAGCTTTGCCGGCTTTCCCGCGATCAGTCTGCCGGGGGGCAGCGTTGAGTCGCTGCCGGCCAGCATTCAACTGGTGGGCGCCCGCGATCGGGATGCCGCCCTGCTCGGGCTGGCTCGCTGGATCGAGGGACAGTCTGTCGCTGAAGCGGGTCGATGAAGCAGATCGCCGCAGCGCATCTCAGCCGGTCGTTGATGTCGGCCGCTGAAGCAGATCACTGAATGATCAGGGCCTCGCCATCGTGATGGCGCGGTCCTGATCAAGCGCTGACGACTTACTGCTGGGCCGAGATCTCGACCCGTCGGGCTTCGCGCCCACCGCCGGCATCGGTCAGGGCCGGCTTCTGGAGCACCAGCCGGTCTTCGGGGACACCGGCCGATTTCAGCACCTCGGCGACTGCCACAGCGCGGTTCTTGGCCAATTCGGCGTTTTGCGCCGCATCGCCGGTCGAATCGTGAAAGCCCGAAATCGAGACCTTGCGCTCCGGGGCCGCCATGACCCAGGCCACCAGTTTGGCGGTTTGCACAGAGGTATCACCCGGCAGAGTGCTTTCGGCCGTCTCGAAAAAGAGGACGACTTTCTCGGGCTGCTCGCCGGCGGTGCTGGCGATGTTCGCGGCAGTCGTGGACGCCGCCGGCACCGGCGCCGAGGTGGCTGCACCGGGCGCGGCCACGACAACAGGTGCCGGGCCATGGCTGACTTTGACGTTGCCAGGCACCGAGTTGCCGATCACCGGCACCAGCAGCAGCGCCACGATGTTGATGATCTTGATCAGCGGATTGATCGCAGGACCTGCGGTGTCCTTGTAGGGGTCGCCAACGGTGTCGCCGGTGACCGCTGCCTTGTGGGCTTCGCTGCCCTTGCCGCCGTGATGGCCTTCCTCGATGTACTTCTTGGCGTTATCCCAGGCGCCGCCGCCGGTACACATCGAGATCGCCACGAACAGACCGGTGACGATGGTGCCCATCAGCAGGCCGCCAAGCGCTGCCGGGCCGAGGAACAGACCGACCAGGACCGGCACGACCACCGGCAGCAGCGACGGAACGATCATTTCCTTGATGGCGGCGGTGGTCAGCATGTCGACCGCGCGGCCATATTCCGGTTGGGCCGTGCCTTCCATGATCCCTTTGATTTCGCGGAACTGGCGGCGCACCTCGACCACCACCGAGCCGGCTGCACGGCCGACCGCTTCCATCGCCATCGCGCCGAACAGGTAGGGCACCAAGCCGCCGATGAACAGGCCGACGATGACCATGTGATTCGACAGATCGAAGCTGACCGCTTTGCCGGCCGACTCGAGCGCATGGGTGTAGTCGGCAAACAGGACGAGCGCGGCCAGGCCGGCCGAACCGATCGCATAGCCCTTGGTCACCGCCTTGGTGGTGTTGCCGACCGCATCGAGCGGGTCGGTGATTGCACGCACCGACTCGGGCATTCCGGCCATCTCGGCGATGCCGCCGGCGTTATCGGTGATCGGGCCGTAGGCGTCGAGGGCAACGATGATGCCGGCCATCGAGAGCATCGAGGTGGCGGCGATCGCGATGCCGTACAGGCCTGCGAGCGAGTAGGCGGCGATGATCGCGCCGCAGACCATCAGCACCGGCCAGGCGGTCGATTTCATCGACACCGCCAGACCCGCAATGATGTTGGTGCCGTGACCGGTTTCAGAGGCTGCCGCCACATAGCGTACCGGCTTGTATTCGGTGCCGGTGTAGTACTCGGTGATGACCACCAGCAGGGCGGTCAGGACCAGGCCGACCACCGCCGACAGATAGACCTTCATCGCAGCGCCGGTGCCGCCAAGCGCATTGTCGGGAATCATCCAGGTGGTGATCGGATAGAAGGCGATCAGGGCCAGCACGCCTGCAACGATCAGACCGCGATAGAGCGCGCTCATGATCTTCTTGCCCGGCTCGGCTTTCACGAAGGCGCAGCCGATGATCGACGCGATGATCGCGAATCCGCCCAGTACCAGCGGATAGGTCGCTGCGGCCATCGGTGCGTTGGTGAGCAGCAGTGCGCCCAGCAGCATCGTGGCGATCAGGGTCACCGCATAGGTCTCGAAGAGGTCGGCCGCCATACCGGCGCAGTCGCCGACGTTGTCACCGACGTTGTCGGCGATCACCGCCGGGTTGCGCGGATCGTCCTCGGGAATCCCGGCTTCGACCTTGCCCACCAGGTCGGCGCCGACGTCGGCGCCCTTGGTGAAGATGCCGCCGCCAAGTCGCGCGAAGATCGAGATCAGCGAGGAGCCGAAGGCCAGTCCGATCAGCGGCTTGATGATGTCGTGGAGCTTTTCGGGTGCTGCGTCAGCGCCACCGAGGAACAGGAAAAAGCCTGCCACGCCGAGCAGGCCCAGACCGACAACCAGCATGCCGGTGATCGCGCCGCCGCGAAAGGCCACCGTCAGGGCGTCGTTCAGTCCGCGAGTGGCGGCTTGAGCGGTTCGCACATTGGCTTTCACCGAGACGTTCATGCCGATGTAGCCGGCCAGACCCGACAGAATCGCGCCGACGGCAAATCCGAGGGCGGTGGTGCCGCCAAGTCCCGGGACAAAAAAGATCAGCAGAAACAGGACGGCGCCGACGATGGCAATCGCGGTGTACTGGCGATTGAGGTAAGCCTTCGCACCCTGCTGGATGGCGGCCGCGATCGATTGCATTTTCGCGTTGCCCGCATCAAGGCCGAGAATCCATCGGCTGGATACGATGCCGTAAATCACGGCGAGGGCCCCGCAGATCAGGGCGAACCAGATCGCGGTGTAAGAGGTAACCGTCATCGTCAGAGTCTCCGTGTCGTATTGCTGATCATGGTCGGTTCGACGTGTTGCCCGATATGGCGTCGGGACAAGCTCATCGCAGACCGTCTATTGCACATGAGCGCCCTTTGGGCGCACTGAAACGTCAAGCAAATGGCGCCTCAGCGGGCGCCATTATGGGGGATTGTTCAGACGAGTGCTGCGAAGGCCCGTCCGCGAATCTCGTCGACCGTGCCCAGACCCGAGATTTTCCGATAGCGAGGGGCCCCGGTCGCGCCAGCGACAGCCCATTTCGAGTAGTAATCGACCAGCGGGCGAGTCTGGGCATGATAGACCTCGAGTCGGGTCCGCACGGTGGCTTCGAGATCATCATCGCGCTGGATGAGATCTTCACCGGTTTCGTCGTCCTTGCCTGCAACGCGGGGCGGGTTGTAGGTGACGTGATAGACCCGACCGCTATTGGCGTGAACGCGTCGACCGCTCATTCTTTCGATGATGTCGCTGTCGGGCACATCGATTTCGAGTACGTAGTCGATGCCGACCTTGGCGTCTTTGAGCGCATCAGCTTGCGGGATGGTTCGCGGAAAACCGTCGAAAAGATAGCCGTTTGCGCAATCGGGCAGCGCGAGGCGATCCTTGACCAGGCCGATGATCAGGTCGTCGGACACGAGTCCGCCCGAGTCCATGATTTTTTTGGCAGCAAGTCCCAGCGGCGTTCCGGCCTTGACCGCCGCGCGAAGCATGTCGCCGGTGGAAATTTGCGGAATGCCGAACTTTTCCTTGATGTATCCGGCTTGGGTTCCCTTGCCCGCACCGGGCGGGCCGAGAAGAATCAGGCGCATGGAGGTCCCTGAATTGGTCAAAAATCTGTAATCGTCGATCGTAGCATTTTGACCATAACCGCAAAATGCGGCGGGGGTCAAACCGGACGCTGCGCGGGCGGCTTGTCGGCGTAGTGGCGGCGAACGCGGTCGAGATCGGCCTGTGTGTCGACGCCCGCGGGGGGCGCCTCCTCGACCTGCATCACTGCGATACGAAATCCGTGCCACAGGGCTCGCAATTGCTCGAGTGACTCGATCGACTCAATCGGTGAAGGCGTCAGGTTTCGGTACGCCCGCAAAAACCCGACCCGATAGGCATAAAGACCGATATGTCGGGCAAAGGCTGCGTGCATACCCGGCCCCAGTGCTGCATCAAGCGAGATCGATCCGATGTCGCCCTGAACCGGTGTCATCAGGCTCGCCGGGGCGAGCCGCGCCATCGCATCGCGGGCATACGGAATCGACGCGCGTGAAAAGTAGAGCGCCTGTCCGCGTGCGTCAGTGGCCACTTTCACGACATTTGGCGAGAGGTAGTCGGCCAGGGATTCGATCGCATGCGCCGCGGTGGCAATGGCGCAGTCGGGGTTCGCGCGCAGGTGCTCGGCGACCCGGGCAATCAGGGGCGGCGGAATCTCGGGCTCGTCGCCCTGCACGTTGACCACTATGTCGTCGTCGCGCAGTCCGAGCAGGTCGGCCGCCTCGGCGAGCCGGTCGGTGCCTGACGGATGATCGGCGCGGGTGAGCAATGCCTGAATGCCGTGCGCCTCGACCGCATCGATCACCTCGGTCGAATCGGTGGCGACCGCCACCAGCCGCGCGCCGGAGTCGGCGGCTCGTCGCGCCACCCTGACGACCATCGGCTCGCCGGCAATATCGGCCAGTGGCTTGCCGGGCAGTCGGGTCGAGCTCATGCGCGCCGGAATCAGCGCGACGAAGTCGGGTCCGTGCCTCATGCCTGGCTCACGACTCGGGCAGGACCCGGGCTTGCTCTTCGACCATGATCGGAATGCCGTCGCGGATCGGGAAGGCCACGCGATCGGTCTGGCAAATGAGTTCCTGCGCCGTGCGGTCGTGCTTGAGCAGACCTTTGCAGATCGGGCAGACCAGGATTTCGAGCAGACGGCTATCCACGAAGACGATCCTCCAACCAGTCGATGAGCGCCGCCTCGGGGACGGCTTCGATGTGCAACACCACGCACCGCGAGCGCAGGGCGTCGTCAAACCCGACGCATCTTACGGCGTCCTTCGCCGTCATGATCAGCCAGCGCCCCGGCAGCGCCGCAAGCCAGGCCTCGTCGATCGGTGCATGGTCGGCCATCGGCCAGCACCTCGCCTCGATGCCCAGACCGGCGAGTTGCCCGAAGAAGCGCTCGGGCGCGCCGATTCCGGCCACCGCGTCGAGTGACAGGCCCTGCATTTGCGCGGCGAATTCGCCAATCTCCCAACGCTGACTGTCGTCCAGGGTGGCGAATCGGGTCATGAGCGTCTGAAAGCGAAACATCCGCGAGTGGGCGATTGGCGTTGGGGTGGCGCTGCCACTCAGCACGATCGCATCCAGCAGCAGCGCATCCGACAGGGGCTCGCGCAAGGGCCCGGCTGGCAGGCACCGCCCGTTGCCGGCGCCACGCGAGTCGAAGACCGCAAGTTCGATATCGCGGCGCAGCCCGACATGCTGCAGGCCGTCGTCCGACAGGACCACATCGAGTGCTGCCAGAGCGCTCAGTCGACGCAAGGCAGCGCCCCGGTCGCGTCCGACCACCACCGGCAGCCCGGTCTCTTGCGCGATCAGGATCGGTTCGTCGCCGAAGTCGATGGTGGCGCCGTCGCGTCGCACCAGCCGCGGGGCGTTGCGGGCGACCTGGTCAGTGCTGCCGTGCCCGCGGGCGATCACGCCGACACGCCAGCCGCGCGCAGTCAGGCTTTTGGCCAGGGCAATGATGAGCGGCGTTTTGCCGGTACCGCCGACCAGCAGATTGCCGACGATCACGACCGCAGGCTCACCGAAGGAGCGCGGCGTCAGCTTGTCGTTGGCGATCTGCTCGCGTCGTTGCGCTGCGATCGCGCCGAGCAGACTGCCGAGCGGGCGCAGCG
>Ga0007796_10000799_pt1 | contig 11046 bp, 14 predicted proteins | sample CryBogmetaGMA0M_FD_60373 | JGI IMG/M metagenome (GOLD analysis project Ga0007796, IMG submission 60373) | Freshwater microbial communities from Crystal Bog, Wisconsin, USA - MA0M | ecosystem: Environmental > Aquatic > Freshwater > Lake | place: Crystal Bog, Wisconsin, USA | collected 2009-07-06 | reverse complement strand
CAATTAATAAACATTTTTTTACAACGAAAAGACTTTTATATAAAACAAGTAATACAATATTATAAATTTTATAAAAAAACTCATAATTATAAACGACAAAAAATTGATTTTGGCTTTGATTTGCGTTCATTAGATGACCCACTAACACACATAAATGACAACTTTGCTATTTTATAGTACATATTTAAATAATATATACATAAACAACTTAAAGACATTTCGTTTACTAATATTGGAGGGGCATAATGTTTCAAATACTTGTTTTTTGCGACCCTTCGCTAGACCGACTTTAGCTCATATGGCAGAGCATTTGACTGTAGTGGTGTTTATTGTAATCAAAGGGTAGCTGGTTCGATTCCAGCAAGTCGGATATGGTATTTATATTTTTGTGATAAAAATATAAATAATATCACTTTATAGTAATGGCACAACAGCCCAGTAAAGTAAACGCAGCCGCTATTGGGTTTTCGGCGGCAAAATTAGGGGCTTCAGCGGCCGCGGGTTTCACTAAATCGGCATATTCGGGTATAACGCAAGGCGTAAATTTAGCAAATATAATATCAGAATTAAGAAGCAAATTCAATACAAATCAACAAGCCGAAATTATTAGAGGTGTCCCATTAATAATAGATAGTTATGCGAAGGCAATATTAGCAAAAAACAATACTCCCGGACTAACACCGCAAAAAATAATGACAAACAGAATGGCTGCCGCTGTTATGGAAGCATCCAAATCTACACTAAATTCTGCGTTAGGTACGGCGAAATTTGGTAGACAAGTATTTGGCGAAGTAAGTAAACACGTGAATATACCTATTCAAAACCAACAGCAATCAGTAGCAGTAAAAAAACCGCGCATTGGCGGTAAAACGCACAAGCGCAAACATAAAAAACATAAAAAATCGCGCAAATATTTATAAATTATTTTATTGGTAAATTTATTCATCTATGTAATAAATATGTGCGATTGTAACGGTTTAACATTCTCGAACTGTCAAAATTGTGGTGTTACGAACAGTAACACATCATGTGGAACTTGTCTCGCTTGTGGCATTATTAATAGTTTGGGAACTATACGTAATATGAAAATAAGTTCAGATGGTGGATGGTCTGCGCTGTATGTTGTAGGCAACGGACAGAAAAAAATTGTTTTACCGATATCTGGTCGTAAATATAATATGGGTTATGACGATACTATTAACTCTAGCAAAAATCTAACGAAATCTAAAACACTATTTGGTGCCAAAGAGAATGCGATTTCGTATGCTCATTTGCATATACCTAATACTAAAAGTAAGCAAATTTTATCCTTAAAATTTGAGAAAATAAAAGATAAGGTCGAGGCTGAAATAACTGCCACATATACAAACCCCCCAGACAAAAAAAAACATTTGCCCGAAAATATTGTAACATTAATTGGAACATTAAAGGGTGACATCATGAAATTTCACAAATTAAAGGCATAATAAGAAAATAATTTATATTATATAATATAAATGTTTAATAAGTTTAATAACTTATTCCAAAAACCCGCAGCATCCGAACTTCAACAACAACCAACCGTGCCTCCAAGCCAACAAACTACCAGTACAAGCCGAGTTACCGCCGTCTTTATGACGATGATGAAAACAACGGTAATAACCATTATTGAAATAATTTCTACATCGACATATGCTTCACGTTTATATCAACAGTTGAAACTATTAAGTCCCGAAAGCCAAAAAAGTGCTTTTGATAATAGTTCACAATTATTACAAGATTTTATGAAGGAACAAGAACAGCAAATTGATCTACTAAGAAACCAATCGGGCGAACAATATCAAGAAGAGAGAGCTACTAGAATGCTTGCGATCCTTTCTATCGACGTTTCTAATAAGACTATACCAAATTTGGTGAACAGCTGGATTCAATTGAATGATCAATTAGGTAATGCGTCCCAACAAATAATAAATACAGTTAAAGGTATGTTTAATTTTAAACTTTTTGGAGGCAAGCGTGGTGGTAAAACATATAAACGTAAACACAAAAAATCTCGTTAGGTGACCATAGTTATTTTATAGCATAGATAAAACAATTAAAAACCAATAAAAATAAATATAATTTAAAAATCTTTAGTTAAATTATATGCTTAAAACGCGTAAATATCGCAATAAAACTGGGACTAAAGGGCGTGGCGCTTTTCTACGCGGATGGTCTAAACAGCAACCCGACATTCATCAACGCACTGTTATGATGCAAAAATGCGGTAAAAAATGCTTTCTAGGCCCCAACAAAACGTTCCCCATTTGTACCAAAAACACGTGCTCTGTCAACAAAAAAGGCCTTTATGCTGCTTATATACGCGCCCGCGAATACACTACCATACGCGGTACCAAAAAATACGCAAAAATAGCCAAACGGGCTAAAAATATGCTGAAAAATGAAACAAACTAAATTTCAAAATCGGCATTGGGGTTCTTTAAATCGTTTTTCAAATAATAATATAAATTATGCTTAATTCGGCTTAAACTAGCGTCTTGGCAAAAGGTAATATTCATGAGTTTAATAATGGCCTTCTGATAAATGACCGATATTTTATCACTATTATCAAATTTGTCGCTGTTCTCGGTTTTCCATTGCGTCAAAGCTTTGATCATGCGGTTTTGAAATGTTTTCAATATTACTATCATATCATTGAGTTCCAATTTTCGCCATTTAATAGCCATATTTGTGTCTTCTTCGGCAATATAAAAAGTATTGGACTTTTGTGTGAAACATTGAATTGGATATATATACTCGCTTGCCTTATTTAAATTGAATTCAAGAACCTTTTGAATAGTATAAAACAGCGAATTTTCCATTAGCGTTTCAAAATGGTCAATATTCACAAAGAAGTTGTGCTGTATCCACTCGGTAAATATCATTGTTGGCTTAATATTGGTATTTAACCAAGAAATTATATCTATTTTTTGTTTTTTTCTGCTGACCCATTGCTGTAGGTGCCCGTATTTTTCTTCCATTTTTGTCAATTTAATGCTTAACTGCTGTACAATACTTACCAACTCGCTATAACTTGGCATATCATCTTGTTCCTCTGATGCTACTTTTTTTTCCCATTTAGATTTAGCTTTAAAATCGCATAGGATTTTATGTTTGTCGTATGATGATTTACGAGTATACTTTTTTTGACAAACTAGACAATTAAACTGATATGTGGGATCGCCAATCATATTGTATATTAATGAAATAACGTGACAAAATAATTCTTAAATCAATTTTTTACGTTATTCCATAATTAAATAATAAAATAATAGATTAATACATATGCTATTTGATTTAAGTCGTCGTATTTCTAGAAATTTGTTATTAGGTGATCCCAAATATATAGCACCAGTATACAGTTGCCGCAATTGTAACTCCAATTTAGCGGGAAGCGATCCAGCAAGTCAATATCAACGGCAAAAAATAATCCAAAATACTGTGAGGGTGTATGCGTCTCTTTATACAGCTAATTTAGGTGCTCTTACGTCATATAGACAACCGCTGCCTACACCGCAGCTAGTGGAGCAAGCGGGCACAGTATACGAGGTTCCGGGGGGTGTAAATTGGAACCAAATGAGTGACCGATATAGACCATCTGTACAAGTGGCTAAAACAGCTAGTGGTTCTACATACCATCCTAGTAGCACACGTCACACTATTGTTAGAAATCGTCCAAACGCGTTGACGCCGGGTGGTGTAGGTGTAGATATTAAACATAATTCGTATCATCGCTACCTAAATAGGCTAAAAGGTAAGAGCGCTCTTAGACGCGGTGTTATACCACCGAGATACGGTGAACCCATTCCATTCAACAGAGCGTTTCCTATTTATGGTGGAAAAACAGTTAAAACGAATATTGTTACGGGATGTGATTGTCCCGACGTGCCAATTAACGAAGTGGCTGACGAACGCATTTATGGACACAAAAGCAGCGCATTACAAGATGAAATTTATTCGGTTACTTATCAGTTTAACGAGGGAGACCTAGTTTATGCCAAAAAATCAGCAACAGACGAAACTTTATATAAGGCAAAAATAATACTCATTAATGATGATAACTATACAATTGAATTTTTGGATAATAACGATATAATAATAACAACTAGGGCTAATTTACTTATATATTATGATTGCGATTGTAAACCCACGTTATCTATAGAAGAATATATTTTAGCAAATCAATTTAATCCGAATAATACAAGTAAATATATTGAATCTATGAATAACTTTTATTGTGATTTGTTAAATAGAGTGGTGACCAAAACGATTCTTTAGCCGATATTATAAAAATTGTATTACAAAAATAAAATATATGTTTTTATATATGCCAGCACACGGTTCACGATTCGTAATGAATTTTAGCAATAAAACACAATTAGCGCCTTTTAATCATTCGTTATATAATAGTATAGCGGCTAATGTGGTTGCCGCACCCAAAGCAAGAGTCGCTTCCAATGGCGGCGACTTTCGTGCTCCTATGATTAGTCGGGTTCACAAAGCCAAAGCGGGTTGTAGTGCTTGTGGTAAAAAAGTAGCATAATACTGTATGACTTGGCCATTTTACAAATGAAAACAAAATAATAGTATAATAAATATATACTATTATTATAATGCCTAGAACTCCCTACCTATTTCAATCTTTAAACGGAGCCGTATTAGAAAACTCATCAAATAGTAATGTAACCGCATATCCACAAACATTACTACATCGTTCGGGGAACTATATTAGTCTCTTTTATACTACTCTATTACCATATAATAAGCAATACAATAATTGTACCAATACTTTATGCTATACTCAAAGCAAGGGCACATTTGTATATAAACCCCATAACGATTATGGTATGGTAGGAACGACTGCTGCGGCGTATTTGTTTCGTCGGCGTAGATTGTAGGAAGTTTCTTTAAGTTGTTTTAAATAATATATAACAATAAATGGCGCGAAAAAAAGGCGCGCTAGGCGTCTTTCTTTACTTCTTACTAATTATAATTACATTAAATGTTAGCGTTACAATAATAATATGTACTATACAAATTTTTATATTTTTATTAGGGAGGTTTATATCATAGTAGTTAGAACCACTCCATATTGCCGACTTCAAAATCTACATCCATTTCATGGACTTCTTCCGGGCGGGGCGCATTCTCGTAATAAAGCCCCTCTTCAAGTGTAGCTTGCCAGTTGTAGCCGAGGCAGTGGGCGTCGTGCATCACATAGTCATGTACGTTGTCAAAATGGATGTCACAATAGTCGCAATATAGGCCAGTTGTGGTCTTCACTTCTGAAGTGGCTTGAGGACATGGCACGCATAGCAACTCGTGTCTAAGCGAATCGCATAATGGGATGTCTTTTCGGCAAACTTGGCACCAAACGTGTGGTTGCGACTCCTCCTCTACATCCATCTCCTCCGAACCCATCTCAACACATGCTTGTAAAATATCAGCATCAACATCGCTTAATGGATAATGACGTAAGCGCTTGCGTGCTAATAGACGATCATCTTGCTCCTCTTCGTCGTCGACAAGCATATCGTCTGTTAGTGGCTCATTCAAATCAGATGACACATTATTCACGTCAAAGCAATACTCATTGTAATACTTGTATCTGAGCAAGTCATCAGCCCAAGCATATTGTTCTGTAAGATCCACGCAATACTCGTTGTAATACTTGAATCTGAGCAACGCATCAGCCCAAGCATATTGTTCTGTAAGATCTGTATCCATATTGTAAAGGTTTTAAATGTATTGAAGTAATTAAAGTAATTAAAGGTATTGTGGTAATTGTTAGTTTAAAAGCTATAAGATTTGGTGTTGGCACGCGCTTTGTTGGTTTATATATAATGTTTTTAGATAGCGTTTAAAATATCAATTTTTTAATTTTTTAGTAAAAAAATAAAATACTAAAAAATTTGTTTGAAAATAAAAGAATAGTATGTATGTTTAAAATTAATTGGCTCGCTTCGCTTATCCAGTTACCTCTACTGCTTGTTCCGCATTTTTTTTGTTTCCATACTCATTCAACATTTGGTAAAATTCTTGAACTTTTTTATTAATTCGTATGCGCTTCGCATCAAAAGCACTCAAATACAGTCCTTCTAGACTCTTTACACGCGACAGCGCTACATAGGATTGACCGCATTCAAATATTTCCGAGCCAACATCCACTTCGGCCAGCTCCAATGTAGCCCCTTGCGCTTTATGTATGGTTAGAGCCCACGCTAAAATGAGCGGCAATTGCGAGACACCTACTCCCGGTATAGTTTCAGAGGGCCATACATGATACGACATGCTCATCTGATAGCCATTATTGAACCGAACGGTAGGCATACCTTGCGAATTTATACCCATAACAACACCTTGTGCGCCGTTACATAACAAATCGCCATTACTCAGTTCAATGTTCGCTATACACATCACTTGGCTGCCAACTTTTAATTTTACTACTTCATCGCACATTATATTACCTTGTAAATACATTAGCTCCGCATGTATTTGTTCTTTGGTGTATCCTATGCGCGTTATACGATCTTGTGCTGTCATTTCTAAATCAGTATGGTGTTTTATTTCATACCTATGCTCTTCACCACCTAACTTCATCATCTCCACGCTATTTATTGCCTCTACTTTATGCCGTGTTGGGTACAATTTGGTAGGTCGCATAGGCAATTCGCTAGGTATTTCTCTTTCTGAGTGCTGAATAAGTAGCTCATTGGACGACTTTTTAAGGCGGCCCTCCCGCACTTGATTCAAAATAGACTGATAAACGGGGTCGTTTTGCCTAAAAATGTGAAGTAATTGAATATGATTTGCTAATGAAAATGTCTGTAGCCATAACAACGACTCAAAGCAAAAGTTGGCGGTTTCGGGTTCATACTTATTACCAATCGGCGGCAATTGATAGAAATCGCCAGCAAATATGACTTGAATGCCTCCAAATGGACGCGGATTTTTGCGACACGACTTGCCAATCAAATCCAATAATTCAAATATTTTTTGAGACATCATGGATACCTCGTCAATAATGAGGATATCAATTGCTTTCCAGTTTGCTTTTGCGTTGCGGTTCTTTAGAATACGGTTCACGATAGCTTGAGTCGGACCATTGGCAATGCCTATACCAGCCCAAGAATGTATTGTTTTGGCCTTACATTCTAATAACACCGCAGCACAACCAGTTAAAGCGCACACTTGTATATACTTTTCTCGTTTTACAGCATCGGCATAAATTTTGCGAATAAGCGCTGTTTTCCCGGTGCCTCCGGGGCCCGTAATAAATATATTTTCTCCCGCAATATATTTATTATATGCTATTTGCTGTTCTGTAGAAAAGTTCATGTTAGTTATTATGTGATTTTGTATTTAATATGTTACCGAATATATATTTGGAATTATATATTTTCAATTTTATATTATATTGGTTATTTAGTATCTAAATTTAACACAATATATATTATATGAATTTCGACTTGAATATTGGCAACTATAATATTAGGGAACTAGAGGAATTATTTGACTTGGGCGGCGACTATAATATAGAGACCATCAATGAGCGAGAACACAAATTGAGTCAAAATATATCAAAAGATAAAAAGATTGAGGCGGGTCATAAAGCAAATATTCTACAATTTATCGCTCAAGCAAAGCAAATTATAACTAACAATCGGCAGCAGCCGTTTATACCAATGACAGTTACAACAGCGGGAACCAGACACCCCGCAAATAATACAGTCAACACATTGGATTCCATTTACCATTTAGATTATGGTTTAACTAAATCAGAAACTGTAGACGCGGGCAATACTACAATTGTTAAGCAAACCCCTACGCCATTTGTTTACGCATCGGTTAATGACTATAATCGCGGGTCTATCAACCCACTTGATATACAAACCATAAAAAAACATATCAATATTGATACCCGTTTCCGTGAAAATTACTACGCCACTACATCCACCAATTTTCATGTAACTCTACCCCTTAAATTATCAAAAGTGGTCAATTTAGAACTATCAGCGATGGAGCTGCCTAACACATTTTATGCGGTGTCCAAAGTTCTTGGAAATAACACGTTTGTTCTTGAAATACTTGACGAGCCCCGCCTAGTTGTTAGTGTACCCGATGGCAATTACGATTACTTGTCGCTTCAAAATTATTTAAATAACTTTCTCGGTAATCTTGAAGACTCGCCGTACAGCGAAATAGAGTTTTTAGCCGATATTAATAAAACGAGCGGCACAAATAATGGCAGCGGTAAGATGATTGTAGGCAGCAAGTCCGGTGAACTCGCATTTTCTATTAATTTTTTGGTTGATAGTGTTGGAAATGAAGACAAACTAATTCCATTGCCGCTAAAATTTGGATGGTTAATGGGTTTTCGCGCCGGATACTACGAAAACGCACTCACTTACGTTTCAGAAGGAGTAATTGATTTAACCGGACCAAACTACATTTATTTAGTCGTAGACGATTTCAATAACAGCTACGACGATGGGTTTTACGGTTCATTTAATGCATCCCTATTAAATAAAAATATTATGGCGCGTATATCGCTTCAAGGTAGTGTATTTAACTATTCGTCATCCAATAGCAGCAATGTAATCACTAGTAGTCGGCAATATTTTGGCCCAGTAGATATACAAAAACTACAAATACAGCTTTTAGATGAATATGGACGTATTCTAAATCTAAATAATATGGATTACAGTTTTTGCCTCACGTTTCAGACACTATATGACTTTTAAAAATACTAATATTATCATAGTTTTTATATTGTTATAAACTATATGATATTACACATGAATGATACACAAATAAATGATTATATTAATAAGTATTTACCCGTCAAACAAAAAGAAAAGGACAAATATGGCGAGGTGTTTACGCCACCACATCTTATCAACGATGTATTGGATTTGTTTCCAAGCGCGGCGTGGGCCAATCCGCATCTGAAATGGTTGGATCCGTGCGCCGGCGTTGGCTTCTTTATGATATTTGTTTATAAACGGTTGTTACACGGTCTTCAGCAATGGGAGCCCAATTTACAGAAACGCAGCCATCATATTCTCAGTAAAATGATTTACATGGCCGAAATCAATAAGACCAATTGCCGCATCATACGAACCCTTTTCGGCTCAACTGTCAACCTATTTTGCGGCGATTTTTTAGAATATAACCAACCTACCACTACAGAGGCATTCAATTGTATCGTTGGCAATCCGCCTTTTAGCGACGATTATGGCGCCAATAAACAAGGCAAACGCATTTTAGGCGGCAAAAACAAACTGTATGAGCGCGTATTTATCAAGTCGTACCAGTTATTAGATCGGTATGGCTTCTTAGCGTTTATTGTGCCGGCCAATATGTTTTCGGGAAATGGGTCCGCCGCGTATCGCATTTTTCTGGAAAATAGCGTCCCCGTAATCCATTTTGATAACGCAAGTAAAAGATGGTTCCCCACTATTCAGCACGAACTGTGCTACTTTTTATTGGAAAAGACCGACAATAAAAATAATGATTCTACTACGACTATACAACAAAATAATACTAACAAATTTACAATAGTATTAAAGGACCGACCCGTAAATCCTATCATGAACTGGACACCCAAAACAGAAAAACTAATTAACGCATATATTAGTAATGAACGCAACGCAGTCATCTACAATCGCGGCAAGAACAAGTCGGCCTATCGCGGCAGCAAGTACCGCGTAGTATATACGCCTACAACCACTCTAGGGACGAATAATCGCGATTTGGCGGTCGGTCTAGGGCAGCCGAAGGCAATTGTGTTTGCCATTTCGCCGCATTTGGAATACGTAATGGACTACAATGGCGCACTAGGCGTCGGACCAAACACGTTCCTCATTCCGTTCCATACAAAAGCAGAGGGAAACAAATTGGATAAATTCTTGAGAAGCGATGACTACAAGGCGATGGCGCTAGCAACTAAAACGAGCCGGCAATACTTGAAATTGGCCTTTTTGGAGCATTTGATACTAACAAAAATAGATAAAGACAAATATACGCGCAAAAAACGTACTAACAAAAGGGTTATAAAAACGCTGAAAAATAGACATATATAATACTTTGTTAGTATATAAGTATTATATATTATATTTTATATAATGCCTCATAGTAAAAATAGCCAATCAACTATCCGTGACATTACATGCGCCAAAACTATCCACGATATTAAAAACATGAATTCATTAACACCTATTATGATTCAAAATATAGCAACAATGTCACATGACGAAAAAATGAAAGTTATATTAGCTTATGATGATATGATGAGTTGGATGAGAGAATTTATGGGCATGGTAGAATGTACTGGTAAATAGATGTTCTGCGCGTAATATATATTGCGAAATATGTGACTTTGTTAGTGAAGTGGTGAATAAAAGGTGTAGCTCTTCCATTGATTATTTTAAGTGTCCAAATCTAAATATTTTTTAATAATATTCTATATGATAGACATCGGCGATTTATTCCACTATTTAATAGGCATCATCATTGTTAGTTTTTGTATATGGGTTATCGTAAAGATTCACAACTATTTTAGCCGAAATAATATTCCATTGGAACAAATATTGTATCCGAATAGTGTTACAAGTAATATTACACCGACCGAAAAGAAAAATGAGACAAAAACATATTAAAAAATAAATCAAAAATCTCATTCTTTAATCTTTTCTTTCGGTATTTATAACTTTGGTTCTATCACTCGTCTTGTGATATGATTAATGGTTTCCTACAAAATATCGTAGGTCTTTTTCTATGTTGTATCCATTCTTTCATTAGATACAAGATATTTCTACTCCCATTCAAATCTCGGTTCATTAAATGGGAATGAGACGACTTACTACACTTCGTGCAAGTTAGTAATCCGTGTATATTCACCATACCTTCTCTAAATGGTCTTGGGTTTTCTCGTTGTTTATAATAACATGTTTCTCCTTCTAAACAAAAACTACACATTTTAGATGTTTTGAACTCATCCACAATACATAAATTAAAATGTTTTGC
>Ga0007796_10000798_pt1 | contig 11050 bp, 8 predicted proteins | sample CryBogmetaGMA0M_FD_60373 | JGI IMG/M metagenome (GOLD analysis project Ga0007796, IMG submission 60373) | Freshwater microbial communities from Crystal Bog, Wisconsin, USA - MA0M | ecosystem: Environmental > Aquatic > Freshwater > Lake | place: Crystal Bog, Wisconsin, USA | collected 2009-07-06 | reverse complement strand
GAAATTAGGCTGACGTTTGCGATGTCGCCCAGTTCCTTGTTGGTCGGCAGGCGATCGCCCGGCTGCATTTTGTTATCGGCGATCATTGATTCGATGAGCGTCATGACCTGCTCGTAGCGCAGTTGTTCCCGGCGATCTAGCACCATCGTTAACCCTTCACTGCACGCGAAACTCGTGGTTGAACGATAGTGCATGTACGGGGATTGTGTATATGGACAGGCACACCGTGTGCTGTTTGTATGCGGGCCGTGATGAAGGGTCAGTCGCGGAAGGTTCGCGAATATCGGCAATCGTGCCGGCTCACCCAGACCGCCATACCGTCAACGACTGGCCCTATCGTCAATCTCTCTGGAAGCCGAGGGTCGTTGCCCTCGCGGAAAACGCCGGGCGCAATTTCAACAAGTTCGACCGTGCCGGGTGCTTCCACGCCATTTGGTGCAACGAGCCAAAGTTTGCCGCCCGATGCAGCGATTCGCAGATGGGTAAACCACGGACTGAAGGAGCGGTAGTGGCCAACATACGAGCTGTATCTCTCGTCAACTGATCCGTCGTTACCTCGCGGTAGCGACGGACGTGGGGCGGGCGAGTAGTGAGTGATCTCAGTCGGTGTGACCGGCTTGTTCTCAACGTCGGCGCGCACGATGTCGAATGCGGCCCGTGCAAGCCACGCAGCACCGGGTGCATCGCCAGGTGCATTGGTCAAAACGATGACCCCGAACCTTCGAGTAAGTTCGCCGATCAAGAACGTGGAGTAACCAACCATGCCGCCGCCATGAGTGATGCATGGTTGGTCGTGAATCCGTTCAATGTTGATTCCCAAGGCGTAACGCGAGTAACCAGGTGCGGGCTCACCCCCTGGAGAGGTGGGCGTCACCATCGCGGCGTGCGATTCGGACGTGATGACGCGGTTACCGTCGAGTTCTCCACCGTTGAGCAGCATCGCGAGATAACGACCCATATCTCCTGCCGCAGATGCGATATTGCCATCCACAGCGGAGATTTCAAACCAGGTCGCCGGCGCAAGCGGATCTCCCGGGCGCCAAGGCTCATCCTCATGAACCGGTTGACTACCAACGGCCATCCGGCTGCGATCGTGATCGGTGATCGTAGTGATCGTGTTCGGCATGTCGACGACGTCGAGTATGCGTTCCCTCATCACATCGGTGACCGGCCTTTTCGCAACGGTGCTAACGACAACGCCAAGGGTCATGAAACCCACGTTTGAATAATGAAAGATCGAATCAGGTGCCGAGCCCGTATGGCTGTCGCGAAGTGCGTGCACCTGAGCGAGTTCGTCGGGCCAGGAATCTGAGCCCATGATGAGTCCGGACGAATGGTCGAGTAGATGGCGAAGGGTGAACGGCGCGAACGTGCTCTGGACCGTGAACCATGGCACATGCTGCTCGACACTGTCGGTAAGTAGGAGTTTGCCGTCGTCGAGGAGCGCCAACACCGCAAGAGCAGTGAACGATTTGCTGATCGAGCCGATTTCAAACAGGTGATCGGTTCGCATAGGCGTATGGCCGGCGGGGTCTGCGGATCCTGCTGCAAGCGTGTTCACAACGCGCCCGTCTTTGACGATGCCGATGCTCACGCCAGGCGCAGCGAGGCCGTCAACGAAAGCTGTGGCCAACGCGTTCAGTGACGCAGTGGTTGTTGCGCTCAGCGTGGGGTGTTGGGTGTCGTCATCCATGGGTAGATCTTGCCTGACTCGGGGTGATCTAGTCCCCACGGCGCCGCGACTATTCGATCCATCTTGATGCGTCATGATTAAGCCATGACAGTGGACGAGGCTATGTCGCGGCCATCATGGCGCGAGCGTGACCATCCGCGCTACAAGTGGGTCGCGCTGTCGAACACCACCCTCGGCTTGACCATGGCCACGATTAATTCGTCCATTGTGCTGATCTCGTTGCCAGCGATCTTTCGCGGGATTGATCTCGATCCGTTGGATCCGGCAAATGTGAGTTACCTGCTGTGGATGTTGCTGGGCTTCTTGCTGATTACCGCAGCACTTGTTGTCACCTTCGGTCGGTTGGGAGATCTGCAGGGGCGAGTTCGTATCTACAACATGGGATTCCTGGTGTTCGCGGTCTCCTCCATTGCGCTGTCCCTCGTTCCGTGGAACGGATCGGCCGGTGCGCTTTGGCTCATCGGTTTCCGTGCGGTTCAGGCCATTGGAGCGGCGATGATCATGGCGAACGCGACGGCGATCTTGACCGATGCGTTCCCGGTGAACCAGCGCGGAATGGCGCTTGGGGTTAATCAAGTGGCGGCCATTGCCGGGTCGTTTTTGGGCTTGGTAATCGGCGGTGTTCTATCCGAATGGCATTGGCGCGCGGTGTTCTGGGTAAGCGTGCCTTTCGGTGTCATCGGTGCCATCTGGTCCTACACCTCGCTCCATGAGGTAGGCATTCGGCACAAGGGAAAACTCGATGTGCCGGGAAACCTGACGTTCGCGCTCGGCCTCACGGCATTGCTGACCGGAGTTACTTACGGACTGCAGCCTTACGGTGGATCGGCGATGGGTTGGGGTAACCCGTGGGTGTTTGGATCATTGATCGCCGGCGTTGGCCTACTCGTGCTTTTCGTGGTTCTAGAAAAGCGTGTCGACGATCCAATGTTCCACATGGATCTGTTCAAGGTCCCGGCCTTCTCGCTTGGAAACCTTGCAGGTCTCTTGGGTTCAATTTCCCGAGGCGGACTTCAACTCGTTTTGATTATTTGGCTGCAGGGGATTTGGCTTCCGCGCCGGGGATATTCATACGAAAGCACGCCACTTTGGGCAAGTATTTTCCTCGTGCCGCTGACGATCGGCTTCCTCGTTGCAGGTCCCGTTTCGGGCTGGTTGAGTGATCGTTATGGAACCCGTCGGTTCACAGTTCTGGGCGCAACTATTTCTGCCGTGTCCTTTCTTGGCTTGGTTGTGCTACCCGTTGACTTTGCGTATGAGGCCTTCGCCTTCTTGATTTTCATGAATGGTGTTGGTTCTGGAATGTTCTCCTCACCGAACGCATCGGTTGTTATGAACAGTGTGCCGGCCGCTCAGCGCGGAGCTGCTTCTGGAATGCGGATGACCTTCTTTAATGCGGGGTCTGCCATATCGATTGGTGTCTTTTTCTCACTGATGGTTGTGGGTCTAGCTCACTCGCTGCCGTCAACACTTGCTAATGGGCTTACGGCGCAAAATGTTCCAGGTGAGATTGCGCATCAGTTGGCGAGTTTGCCGCCGGTTGGCATCTTGTTTGCGGCGTTCTTGGGAATCAATCCGATTGCATCCCTACTCGAGCCAACAGGTCTTCTGCACATCCTTCCCCCAGAGAATGTCGCGACGCTCACCGGTAATCAGTTCTTCCCGACGCTTATCTCGGCGCCATTCCAATCTGGGTTAGCTCTCGTGTTTGGCATCGCAGCGGCGATGATGTCGATCGCTGCACTTGCATCGTGGTTTGCAAGTTCGCCAACTGCAAATGTTTCGCAAGTTGATGGTGGTGAGCGTCTCGGCGAAGAGCCGAAAGACTATGTGCGCGTTGAGAATCCAGATGCGGAAATGACGTAAACGAATGCGCGTTGTTGTCCATCTCATCTCACTTCTTGGAATGAGTTTGGAAAGTCGTCGGAATTCTGTTTAGGTGAAGTTATGGCTGGAGCAGCACTCACGCGTCGACGTAGCGTCGACTTGATGCGCGTGTGCTCCTGTCGCTGTCTGCGCGTCGGCTAGTTGCTGATTCCCGCACATCTGTGGGAGTTCCGCGCCACTTTCTTTCTGTGGCCTGCTAGCCGACGAGGATGCAATAACACCGCACGCATTGTTGGGCCGTACCCGCTCATGTGTGCGTGCTGTGCGCCTTCAAGCACCCTCAATGTCACTTTCCCCTCATTATTGGAGTACTCGCATGTCTGTTCTGCCTGAAGTAATTGCTGCCAACGACGCTTATGTTGCAGAGTTTGGCGATAAGGGTTCACTTGCCCTTCCCCCTGCTCGTCGGTTCGCCATCCTCACCTGCATGGACGCGCGACTGGATCCGGCCAAGTACGCGGGCCTATCCGAGGGTGATGCGCATGTCATCCGCAATGCGGGCGGCCGCGCAAGTGACGACGCGATTCGTTCACTAGTCATCTCGTACAAGCTACTGGGCACCAAGGAGTGGTTTGTCATTCACCACAGCAACTGTGGGATGGAGTTCTTCACCGACGAAGTCATTCGTGGACTGCTAGAGAGCAGTTTGGAAACCGCCGCTCTCGGCGCCGATGGATTTACGGACGTGGGTGCAGGACCGGGATCTGCTGCCGGCAAGTACATCAACTGGTTGACCATCAAAGACAATGCACAGAGCGTCGTTGAGGACGTCGAGCGCATTCGCAACCACCCGCTTGTTCCAGCGGGGATTCCGATTTACGGCTACATCTACGATGTTGAGACCGGACGTTTGGTTGAGGTTGCTGATGCAACCAAGGCTGGTGCAGCTTCGTAGTTTCGTGCACGGTGATATCGGTGGGTGAGTGGGTATGGGAGCCCATCACCCACCGATTCCTCTTATTCGCAGGTTAAGTCGACGTACCGGTCGTCTATGCCAATGTGAACGACGACGTTAAATGCGCGGTGATGAGTGCGGTACCGCTGTACGTCTGCAGATTTCCAGCATTGTCCTGGATTCGAACTCGCCAGATGTTCCACTTGCCTTTCGGACTGGCTGCGGCGACGAAGGTGTGCATCCGCCAAACTCCGTTCAGCGCGGTTCCGCTGTAGCGGCAGTGGTTCACCGCAGTTTTGACCGAGCACAGAACGTCAGTGGTGGAGAAGGTGACGATGCCGGCGGTTGGCTTCGCTGCGGACTTGTAATCGATCCACATCTGCTTGACGCCCGAGACGGCGTCTCGCGCACTTACCTTGATTGCGGTGTCGAATGTGCCAGCCTTCACCTTCACGGTCGGAGTGAGCACGGTGATCCCTGAGACGATTGGACCGCTGGTATCACCCGTTCCTGTTTGGGTGAAGGTGGCCGATGCGTTGGCCAGGTTGAGATCGGCAGCAATGTCGTCGAGTCGATTCTTCGCCGCGTCTACCAGGCTGACATGCGTCAACTGGTACGTGCCCTGAGCCGACCAGCGTGGAACCAAGAAGTAGACCAGGTATGACCCATCAAGGGCGGTGCCGCCTGCTTCGCGGCATACGTAGCCGTACTGGCCGACGAGTGCTGGGATAGACGAGGGTGCAGGACAAGCGCGTCCGGCGTAGGCGGACGTCTCGATCTCGGGGGCGAGATATTGCGTCACACCGTTAACGACTGCGGTGCGACGGAATCGCGCACTGAGCAAAAAGATCCCAGACAGATCGTCAGTGGCGTGGACGCGCATGGACGCAATGGCGTTCTGTTGAGCCGAGTTGACCGTCGGGGTGAGCATCGTGGTGGAGACCAACGCTGGCGCTACATCGTCGCCGGCACCATTCTGGTTGAAGCCGGTGGTCGTGTTCTTGGTCTTGTAGTAGTCGAGATCAAGTCGCTTCGCCAAGCTATCGAGAACTTCAACCCGGTCCAGGGCGTACAGGCCGTTGGTAGACCATCGGGGTAGCAAAGTCCGAAGTTCGAAGATTCCGTTTGCGACAGTTCCGGATACCAAGCACATGGTCGTGTCGCCATCCACGGGGGACTTGGCGTGATTCCCACTGGTGCACTCCTTGCGCGCGTTGGCCTGGATGGGCACTGATGCAGCAAGTACGACGATGTTCGCCTTCACGTCGGCCGATGGGTGACGGTAAAACGTCAGGCGAATATCTGTGACGTTTGCCTTGGGAGAAGCAACAAGGCGCACTCGGATGGCGACCTCGCTCGCGTTAGCACTGGTGTTAATACTTGGCGTCACGATCGTGACGCCGGCAAGAGTAGGTGTGGTCGCCACCGTGGCGGCGGAACTGGTAGGTCCGCCCATAGCGAGCATTCCAAGGCTGAGCGCGGTGGCCGCGCATCCGGCGGTAAGTCTTCCCCGTAGATTCATTTGGCAATAGTAGGCATCACTTTTGTTACCTGACCCGCCGTGTAACCGAAGTGGGGTAACGATTGCGCCCAAGTGGATCAAGATTGTTACGCAACGTGATCGAGCAACCTCAATGCGTGGCGCTTTCTTTGATCGTCGGATGCCTACTCCGCTGAGTAGACCAACTCACCCTCAACGTAGGTGCGCGTTACGTGCGTATTAGCGATGGTGTCTGCCGCAGCGGAGAAGGGATCACGATTCAGGACAACAAGATCGGCGTACGCACCTTCTACTAGGTGACCGGCGACGTCATCGTTGTGCATGATGCGTGCTGTTCCCGAGGTGTAGGCGCTGTAAGCCTGAGCCAAGGTGAGTTGGTTGTGCGCATACAACGGCTGGGCGTAGTCGCCCGTGGCACCAGGGCCAACTCGATTCACCGCAACGTGCATGCCCTCAAGTGGATTGGCTGACGAAACCGGCCAGTCACTGCCCGCAGCGAGACGGCTGCCGGCACGGAGCAATTCAGCAAACGGATACTGCCATGACGAGCGTGGCTCACCGAGGAACGGGATGGTCAGTTCATCCATCTGCACTTCGTGACATGCCCACAGCGGTTGGGCGTTGGCCGTCGCGTTGAGTCGGGCGAATCGAGGGATGTCGTCGGGATGCACAACCTGAAGGTGGGCCAGGTGGTGGCGGTTATCCGTCGGACCATTCGCCGCTAGGGCGACCTCGATTGCATCGAGAGCTTCGCGTACCGCCCGGTCGCCTAGTGAGTGGAAGTGCACCTGAAAACCAGCTGCATCAAGGGTTGTGACGTATTCGCGTAGCGCGATCGGATCCACGAAGCTCAGGCCGGAGTTCTCCGTCGAGCAACCGCAGCCGTCGAGGTAAGGCTCGGTCATGGCGGCGGTGTAGTTTTCGGCCACTCCGTCCTGCATGATCTTGATCGTCGTGCCACGGAATCGCCCGACCACCGCCTCAGCGCGACGATCGATGAGATCCTGGATTTGATCAGCACTGCGGTTGCGATCCCACCAGAGGCATCCGACGACGCGCGCCTTCAGGTCACCATTGCGAGCGGCCTTGATGTACGTCGGCAGGATGTCATCGTTGCCGAATACCTCACCGACTGCGGCATCCTGCCAGCCCGTGATGCCTAGAGAGAACATGTGCTTCTGTGCGGCCATCAACCCGGCGTAATCCGCGTCCGGTGTAGAGCCTGGCACGAAGCGATCAACCAGGGACATGGCGCCCTCGTGCAGGGTTCCGGCGGGGAAACCATCGGGCTCACGTTCAATACGTCCGTCGCTAGGATCCGCAGTGGCTGCCGTAATACCGGCGATCTCAAGGGCTTTGGTGTTGACCCATGCGCCATGACCATCGCGATTTGTTAAGAACACGGGACGGTCGGGGACGACTGAATCAAGCATCTGTCGAGTTGGAGTGCCGTTGGGGAAATCGCCCATGTGCCAGCCGGCACCGTTAATCCACGCCACGTCGGGATGGGATTGCGCATAGGCGCGTACAAGTTCGATCGTCTCGTCCGCCGAGTGTGCGCTGTGAACATCGCACAGAAGCATGTTGACGCCGGCGAGCAGCGGATGGGCGTGCGAATCCTGAAAGCTGGGGGATAGGAGCTTGCCGGAAATGTCGACGATGTCCGTGGACGAGTCGGTTAGATCGCGAATCTGCTCATCGGTGCCTATGGCGGCGATTCGTCCATCGCGAATCGCTACGGCAGCGCGCTGCGGTACGCCCAGCGCGTCGCTGAAGATAGATCCGCCGACGAATGCAGTTGTGATCTTTGAATCCGACATCGTCATCCTTATGTGCGCCCCGTGACGGATGTGGTGAACCTATCGGATAGTTTCCGATCAAGCAGTAAGTCCCGGGTAGTCGGCTCTGAATTGCTCTGCTTCGTTCCGACAATGCAGCGGGCGGCGCCAGGGATGTGAACGCGCACATCCTTCATGTAGCTTCCCACTGAAGCAATCACACGATTCGCGATTCGCTCTCGGGTCGCTTCGTCTGTCTTCCGCAGAGCCGCAACCGCGAGCGAGACGTGCTCGCTCATCAGGACTCGCCGGTGTTCAGCCGCCGCGACGCCGGCTACATCCCCGTCTGCAGCCTCCACAGGGTGTTCTGGCCCGACCGTGAGGCGGCCGGACGCCCAGATCTGCACGTCCACGACCTACGCCGCACTGTAGCCGCAGTGGCGGCCACCACCGGCGCCACCCTCGCCCAGGGCAAGGTAATCGACCTCAAGGCCCGCAGCGTCACCGGCTGACTTCTGGGCTGAGCCAACAACCGGGCGCGTGGTAAGGATTGCGCCCTCATCGCAACTACCGCCGTAGGAGTTGAGGATTGAACCCGAGCCCTGGCATTTTCTTACCTTGTCAATGCGCCGTGAGCTACAGGCCTTTTGGGTCGAGCGGATGCGGTATCACCGTTGCATTAGTTGCCGGCTGCTCGATGATTACTCCCGCGAACAGTTCGGTAGCGCCGTGTGCCCGTCCGTCGTGCCTCGAAAGTTACCTCCGACGTCCCACCTGAGAGTAATGTCATCCCCGGCGGGTGGTTCTCGGACGAACTCCCCGATGCGCAAACCTAGGGGGGTTATGAAGCGCCGAATTGTCCTGATCGCGGTAGCAGTTGCCGCTTCATCGATTTGGGCGCCGCTGCTCTGGGCTAAACCGGCAATGGGCGGCTCGCAGCTAGAGATCCTGGTCGTTACGACAGGCAATGAGAGTGATGCTGAGGCGATCGCGAATATGTCCGCCAAGGACCCTCAGTACCGCACGGACGCTATGGCACTCATCGAGGGGTGGAAGTCTTCGATCGCGTCTGGTGACTCACTGGACTTGCGAGGCCTGACCTCGCCGCTCACTGCGCAAAGGCAGCTCGATCAGCTGTCGGCGCTGTCAAGTCGGATCAGCACACAGTTTGCATCTGTCTCGCACACCGCTGTCACGCAGCCGCCCGGAAGCGCCACCCCAGTGGAGTCGGCCGGAACGTCCCTCATTGCCAGCGACACGGTGGCAGTAGCGGCGGTGGATGGCGGAGATCCCAACTCTTTTGCGGTACGGGGCGTCGTCGGGAGTGGTCGGACATCGTGGACCAAGATCGGGTTGATCGTTGCAGCGCACTTCTGCAACCTACAAGGCTGCCAAGCGGATACGGACCGATTCTCCTGCACGGTCACTGTCAATCCGGGCGCTGTCACGAGCAAGATCGGTTCCCCTCTGTGCTTGTACTCGCCGAACGCCGGAAACTTCGGCAATAAGCACTACCAGTTGTGGGCGATCAACCGCGGCAGCGTTGTCGGAAGCGCGAACACCGGCGATGTGTCGGGCTCGGGGACCTACTACGTCTCAAGTACAGGGTCCCTCCGCGGAACGGTGCTCACCGTGGCCATCACTTTGTGGGTCTTTCTCAATCCGTTCGGGTCGTACACGGCGGATGGCACGAAGACGCCGGACGCTACTTGTCACACGACAGACAACGTCTGTGTCTACTGAGTCTGGGTGAGTGGAATGAGTCGAAACGAGTTGCGCACGTGAACAGGGAGCGAGTTATGCCCCGCCGGGATCTGGTTCCACGGGAGCTGGGCACCCCGGTTTGGATGGTCGCGCGGGGGGATTCCGCGACCGCCGTCTTTCACGGAGTTGCGGCAACGGAGGAGGGCGTCTTTTGCGTCCTTGACGTATTGGGTCAGGACTGCGATCTCTCGCTGGGATTTGGTCTTGATGGACCAGGCGGTTCGCAAGAGCCGCAGGTCTGGTTGGAGGTACTCAGTGCGGATGGCGATGTTGGCGATTCGCATCTGTCACAACTCGTAGCCGGGGAGGGCGGGCGATCTGACGACGGACTGGAGCGCTGGACGTTTCGACTTTGGTTTCCCCTAGACCTCGATGCAACCAAGTCCGCCACACTGCACATCCGCTGGGCGATGCTCGAACCGAAAGACGGCGAGGTGCAACTGTCCCTCGAGGCGCTGAAGTCCGCCGCGGCGCAGGCGGCGCGATTCCAGGACCTTAAAGCGCTTTGAGCAATCGGCCGCGAACGCGTCTCAGACGGTCAGCAGACATGTGCATTGCAAGACCGTCGCTCCGCCAGACGAGAGCCCATGCGGGGCAATGGTTTCCCAGATTGTGCCGTTCTCTGACGTGCGATCGTTCCGAAGGTTGTCTGGTGCCAGAACGATGCTGACCGTTACAGTGACGACCAGGTGAGTGATGCTGGCACGGCTGGGCGTCGCATGGCTGTTCATCGCGAGGGGGGCAGAGATCGGCGATGGCGTCACGTTCGCGAACCTCCATTCCCCTCCCAGTACCACGGCCAAACGATCAAGATCGCGGCGATGACTCCTCTGGCTCCACGAAGCGGAGCGCCCGGCAGGGCAAGAGGCGAATCACACCAGTGGAAGCCTCTGAAAGCCCCAAGTGGCACGAAATGTGGCACGAGATCCGGAAAATCGCTGAAATCCCTTGTTACCATTGAAGAAGTTGAGTGCCCCCGGCAGGACCCGTCGAATCGCTTTCGCGATTCTCCGGACCTGACTGCGTCATGAAAACGCCATTTCCTAACCCCGCACTCATGCGAGGTTAGGAAATGGCGTGCCCCCGGCAGGAGTCCGTCGGCCGTCTGTTGACGGCCTCCTCCTCGAATCCTGGCTGTGTCATGAGAACGCCCTTTCCTAACCCCGCACTCGTGCGAGGTTAGGAAAGGGCGTGCCCCCGGCAGGATTCGAACCTGCGCGCATGCCTCCGGAGGGCACCGCTCTATCCCCTGAGCTACGGGGGCCAGGAGTGCAATGACCCTATCAGCGCCCATGTCGGTAGGCTCACCCCATGACCCCCGAGGTACTTTCTGCAGCGATTCGCCACGCAGTTGTCGTATGTGTTGAGCGCGGCGATGTGAGTTTGGCACCAGAGCAGGTTCCGCACGAGGTCGTTGTGGAGCGGCCAAAGAACCCCGAGCACGGCGATTACGCGACGAATGTTGCTCTTGTGCTCGCAAAGCCCGCGGGAAGTAACCCGCGTGCTGTCGCGGAGCTTGTTGCCGGCCAACT
>Ga0007796_10000796_pt1 | contig 11053 bp, 14 predicted proteins | sample CryBogmetaGMA0M_FD_60373 | JGI IMG/M metagenome (GOLD analysis project Ga0007796, IMG submission 60373) | Freshwater microbial communities from Crystal Bog, Wisconsin, USA - MA0M | ecosystem: Environmental > Aquatic > Freshwater > Lake | place: Crystal Bog, Wisconsin, USA | collected 2009-07-06 | reverse complement strand
TGCCACAGACGTTTCTGGGCTCGCAACTGTCGCGAAAACAGGAAGCTATACCGACTTAACCAATCAACCCGCCACAATGACATTTGGTCGAATTCTCGCCCTTTCGTAGGACATCATGGCTAATCCAAACATCAACAGTCCGACATCCTGCTACGCGAACAACGCGCAGGTGTCGTTGTCCACCACCACGGAAACACAGCTCGTCAGCAACGCCGCGGCGAGTGGAAAGGTGTTCCTCATTGACTCCATCATCCTGACCAACGTCAGTGCCGCGGCTGTGACTATCTACGTTACGTTCTGGAACGCCGCCACCAACACCGGCACCAGCACACGGCTCGCCAGTGCGATTAGCCTTACGGCGGGGACGACACTCCCAGTGTCTATCAAGTCACACGGCGTGAACCTCAAAGAGGCGCAGTCGATCTACTGCACGGCCACCGTTGCTAATGCCGTCACCTGCACTGCTTACTGGAAAGAGTTCAGTTGAGGCGCACCAAGGTTTTTATCGACAGCAACAACACCCTCAACCCTCGCAAGGTGGATGGCATCTTTACCATTGGTGAGCATCCAGAGAACGACGGAAAGGTTGGCGGTTCTACGTTTCAGCGACTGTGGACTGCCATTGCTGACATCGACACTCTGACCGATGACCTGCCTCCGCAGACGATAATGCCGCATTTTTACTTCCACGAAACAATGCCCTTCTTCTGGAGCAAGTAATGGCTACCCCCGATCTCGCACGGCCGAACAAAGTCGAAGCACACCAAGTGATGTTCAAGCCCGCGAACGCCACGGCAATCACTGCACTGACATGTCCCGCCGATTCGCTGATTCGGCTCCGCACTATCTACGTTTGCAACACCACTGCTGCTGCTCAGACGTTCAATCTATACATTCAGCGCAGCAGTGTGAACTACTTCCTGCACACTGGCGTGACGGTGCCGATCAAGAATCTCTTCAACGCCACAACCGTCGATGACGCTCTGTACCTCGAAGCGGGCGACATCTTGCTTTTTAACCAAGCAGCTACCTCTGCCGCGCTGACCCTAATCGTTGCTTACGAATTGGTGACTTAATGCCGAAATCCAACTACGGGTTCAAGGGCGAGGGCGGGCAGAGCTTGAGTGCGGCTGTCACGAACGGGGCAACAGTCCAAACGCAGGACTACCCCTATTTTGTGCAGTTGTCTGCCGTGACCGCATCGACAACGTACCCCGCGATGGCGGCAGACCCTGGTTCTCAGACGGCGTTGTTCTCTACTCCCAACACCCTGTGGACTACGTTGTTTGGCGCAACAACATCTAGTTCTGGATATGTTGGTACACCGTATTCAGCATCATTCAGTGGTTTCGATGGCCCAGCCGACATCACCGTAGCTGTGATTGGAACGCTGCGAATCACCGGCACAGTGTCTGGCGACGATGTGTTTTCGCTAACGTACATGGGTTCTGGAACGCAGATAGCCGGCGTTGGAGACTACAACGGATATAGCGGAACGTCGGTCAACTGGACTGTGACAAATGCCTCTGGCCCTTATCGTCTGCTTGGCGGCAATGTTGCGGCGACAAACCTCACCATCTGGTTGGTGCCCAACTAGCCTCCGGTGCCATAAGTACAGCGGAGGATCCTATGGCTGAGCCGCTCGAAGTCCTACTCGCAAAAATCCGCCGCCCCCGCCCCAGGCAGCAGTATCAGCCTATGGAGCAGGTGGGCGGCGAGAACCCCGGCATGCGCGGCGGTATCAACCCGCTCGACTCCCAGGCTATCTCCGACCGGGCCCAAGGGGTGGACATCTCCAGCGTAGCCCCACCGACCCGCCTCCTGTCGAGCCGGATCGATGACGACATGTATGCCGGCCAGACCCCGACAAACCTAGCCTCGACCGATGACGAGGCACCGAACCCGTTCCGCACCGCCGCGGGCAGCAACGCCCGCCAAGGTGCAGCTCAGCAGACGGGTGATTGCCCAGGTGGTGTGTGCCCGCCGCCTGGGCGGCAGATGATGACGCAGCAGATCCTGTCTCAGCCGATGATGACGCAGCAGCTCCCTGAGGGTGTGACTCTCTCTCCCGGCGAGAAGTATGTAGAGGGCTCTCTTCGGCAAGGCCCGCCGGCCGCAGCTCGGCCGGCACAGGCCATGGCCGCTCAGTCTCCGGTTGCTCAGTCGCAAAGCTCTTCGGAAGCGACCATCCCAAACAACAATTGGATGTTGAATCAGCCGTGGATGGATCCTGGAAAGCACTTTAATAGGGCGGAACAGCAGCGGTCGCAGGCAATGTCGGATCTAAATTCTGGAGCCCAGACTGCCGCGATTGGGCACATGGCTAACCGGAACTTTGCGAGAGAGTCCGACCAGATTGGTTTGGCTACCATGACCTTGGCTCACAACATCCGCGCTCTGGAGCTTCAGAACCACTGGATGACCAAGGGTCGTGAGGATCGCCTAGCCGCAGAACATAAGAAGAGTCCCGTTGGGCAGGCGGAAGAAGAAGCGAAGGTCATGTCCATGCCAGGCGCATCTGTGGATTACCGGGCCAATCAAGTAATTGGCCTGCGCGTTGGACATCGCAAGGTTCTGGGTGTGCCTGAGGATCCCGCTGAGCTGGCGAAGGAAAAGGAAATCATTGAAGGAGTGATCACGGCTCACGACGCTGTTACCAATCAGATCCGATATCAGACTCTGGTGGACAACAGCCCAAACGCTACTAGCAAAATCAAAACTGCTCACGCCCACCTCTACGACGGCCTGCTATCGCGGTATGGTGGGATCCAAGATCATGGTGCCCGCGCCGATAAGATGTCCAGAGAACTGATGCCTGTGTACCAGCAGGAATACGCTGAGTACTACAAAGCCCATCCGAAACTCCTCGGCGGAAATCCCACCGCAGACGACATTGACACAGCCGCTCACGACACGGCAATCACCAGGGTGAAGACAAACATTGCCCGCGTCAAAGACATGGTCACGACCCGTCAGAGTCCTTGGGCAACACTGACGCACGACGAGCTGATGCAGGCCGCTGGCCCGCAGCAGGCGGCACCGGCGCAACAAGACGCCCCAGTTAACGAAGACGATGCCGCTGCTGCCGGCGCATGGGGTTCTGCACCGGCTCACCCACCAATAGGACGGTAACGCTCCATGGCTGCAATCGTTCCGGCTTTAATTGAGATGTGGTTGAAGTCTGCCCGCGGCGGTCGCGGCGGCGGTGGAGGATACGGCGGCGGCGGCGCACCAAAGCCTCCGAAGCCCGCCAAGGACTCCATGTACTACCTCAACCTCGAAGCACTCAAGGACGGCATCAAGGAGGATAGTGGTGGCGGGATGACAAGCTACAACAAAATCCTTGGCGGCTTGATGGACGTTAACCTGTCCGACGCCTACAACGCCGGCTACGGCGGGAAGGAACCCAAGTAGCATGTTTGGGCTTGGTCTTCTCGGCGGCTTGATGGGGCGCGGCGCAATCGGCCATGCGATCACATCGCATCCTATGGGGCATCGCGGCCCTCTTGCCGGCCTGCTTGCAAACCGCATGCACCATGGCCTGGGGCAGGCTCCACAGCAGAGTCATTCATCCTCCATGCCAGCCGGCCAGCATGAGCAACAGCAGCAGTCGGAAGAGTCTCAGCCGCAGATGGAGCAGCAGCAATCTGCGCCGACGCAGCACGGCGAGATCCAGCACACTGAGGTGGAAGCTCGTCCTCTGGTGCAGACTGCACCTAAGGGTATTGAGCAGCATGAGCAGCAGCACCAGCAGGCATCGGCTGGACAGGAACAGCCAGCTCGCACCGTCACTTCAGAGCTGCTCGAGCCCGGCCCCGCAGCACCGGAGCAAACTCCTCGACTCGGAACCGACGCTATCCCACACCCTGAGTCGGTTGTGAATCAGACATCGACAAGTGCCCCAGTGGTGGAGCCGCAGCGAAAAGAGTTTGGTGCGATCCCTGAGGTTGGCATGCCAGGCATTGCTGACCACCTAAGCGAAGCACCACCGCACCATCAGTTCGCTCAGGAGGATCCGAACCCGACACAGCCGTTGCAGATGAGCCAAGCTGAGTTCACCAGTAACGCTCCTCCGTACCGTTACCAGACTGCCGGAAGCTCGACGGCCTACACTCCGACGTTCTCCTACAACCGCAGGTAACCGATGCTACCTGCCTCATACTTCGAGCTAGCAAACAACCGCACTCGCCAGCCTCAGATGCCTGACGAGGAGGTGGAGTCTGGCCTAGCCGCTCTCGCCCGCAACACCGGCAGCTACCTGCAGACGCTGGGGCTGGCACTCGACACTCCCGGTGCTATCGCCCGCGGTGTTCTGGCCGGCGACCCGTACTCTGGATTCTCTTGGGATTCTGATCGCAGAGTAAGCGGCGAGGAGTTGCTCAAGAGCTATGGACTGTTGAGCGACAAATCCAATAAGTGGGGATCTGCCGCAGCGGGCCTAGCGGCTGAGATCGGGACTGACCCACTCTCTTTCGTCACACTCCCAATGTCGAGCCTGACGAAGGCCGGCAAGGCGGCGAGGGCGGCGAACATACTTGACCTCGCCCCTATAGCAGCTCAGCGGCGTATGGGAACCAGGGCCGCAGGTCAGACGATGACGGGCCGACTAACGGACGCTGCCCTCAACGACCTGCTTCCGCAGGGGCTAGCCAAGACGGACGCCAACTACGCTGTCCGTCCACTTGTGGGGCCACGGCTAGCCCGAACTCAGGCCACACTGGACGACGTTGTGCAGGCGGCACCAGACCCGGTGAAGGCCATGGACGAGGTGTCTAAGTACCTGCGTTCGTCGGGCACCGGGTACGACGCAATCAAAGACCAGAAGTTGGGAGGCGCATTCGGCCTTGGGTTCATCGACCCCATGGTGACGTTCACGCCGCCAGGGTCGGAGAAGGCACTCGACGCCCTCGACGCGGTCGGGCAGTCGATTGCTTGGAGCAAGCCGGCCAGAGTGGCTAGTGCCCTGTTCGACCAGCGGGTCGCCGGCATGACTGATACCGGGGATCAGATCGCAGCTCTGCGTCAGTGGGGCGACCTCGACAAGGCCCGCCAGGCCGGGCGACGAGCCGCCTCTGAGCATGCACAGATCGTCTCCCGCATCCCGATGTCGGAGGATGCGAAGGAGCTGCTTGGTGCCGACAGCCTCATGTCGCCGCAGGGAAACGACTTCCTTACCAGGGCGTTTGAAAACAAAGCTACCGCGGCCGACCGACAGCTCATGCAGGAGCTGCCTGGGATCAATGATGCAATTGCCTCTTGGGACAAAATCCGACGCAACAACATCGACTCCGCCAAGAACCTCGGCCTTGCCGTCAACGAATACGCAGACAAACATGGCACACTCTACTCCCCCCGCAACGGTGGCGAGTTTGATTTCGGTGAGTACGGGGAGGGCCTGAGGAACAGCCTGTTCAACACCCGCACCGTCGAGGGCATGAGCCGTAACCCTGCCCTCGCCACACCGGGCGGGACGATGGATCTTCGAGAAGTGTCGATGCTTCCGATTGTGCGACAACATGCGATGGATGGCTCGAAGTCTCCTCGCACCATCGAAGAGGTGGGCACTGCGATCTCCGACTTCCTCAACCGCAAGCACGGCCGCGGTTCCGTTGACCAAGCACAGGGAGAAGCAATTGCCGCCACCATGTACCGCATGAACAAGGACTTGCCAGACAAGTACCCTGTCTTTGCGGATCATCCGATCAATGCCCAAGCGCGGAACATCGTCAACCAAGAGGTGGCGAGGGCGAACGCCAAGCATGTCTACGAGAGCCTGGTCGAGTCCGCGATCAACACGAAGTCCAGCCAGGTTGTTGGCAGTGGGTTCAAACGTCTCGACTCCGCAGCTCAAGACATCGCCGGTGCAGTCGGACTCCGAACCGACCAGGCCGGGCTCGACCCCGCAGTCAAGCAGCAGATCGTAGACCGGGTCGCTGCCAAGTTTGGTATTGATCCGAAGCGGGTAGACCTGTCGCAGCTCGCAGTACCAGAAGCAGTGTACAACCGGCTGAAGAGAGTGCAGGACTTCTACGCTAGCCCGCGGGCACAGCAAGAAGTTTCGTCCATGCTCGACGGGTTCACCAATCTGTTCAAATCGTTCGTCCTCGCATGGCCGGCAAGGCATGTTCGTGACGCTTATTCAAACGCACTGAGTGTTTGGCTGGAGACGGGAAGCGTCACTGATACCCTCAAGGGTTTCAGCATGGCGAAGGCTATCCTCGCCGGCAACATAGACGCTGTGCTGCCAGACATCGCCAAGCTGCCCCAGTACCAAGGCATCTCCGACCCGGCACTGCTGAAGCAGAAGTTCTTGGGTGACATCGCTGCCTCCGGTGTGATGACCGGCATGTCCAGCTCCGACCTGCTCAGCTCGAAGCGGGCAGGCGAGCTGAGTCAGCTCGTCCCCGGTGCCACGCCAATCACTCGGCTAGGCGCATTCAAGGAACTGCTGCCGAACGGAAGCCGCAATCCATTGCAGATGCTAGGGGACGCAACACAGATCCAAGGGCTCACCAATACTTTCGAGACACGCAACCCACTACTCAACTGGTCGCAGAAGCTCAACGATGCGAACGACAGCATCGGTCGTCTTGGTGGTGCCATCGCCATGCTTCGTCAGGGCGCGACCATGGACTACGCTGCCGACCGCATGAGGGCCGCGCTCGTAGACTACGGGTCTTTAACCGCCTTCGAGAAAAACGTCGCCAAGAAAATTTTTCCTTGGTGGTCATACAATTCCAGGATTGGCAAGTATGTCGCTGAGTCGATGATGAATAAGCCGGGTGGTCTGTACGCTCAGGCCATCCGCGGGATGAACACACTGCAGTCGAGCGACGACGAAACCTACATCCCTGTGGGCATGCGGCAGCAGTTCTCAGTTCGTCTGCCTGACTCCATCGCCCAGTACTTCGGCGGCAATGCGGAGCCGGGGTCGCAGACGTTCCTTCGAGACTTTGACTTCCCAGGCGTCGATACCGGATCGCTGCTCGACCCGACCAGCTTCCAGGGAACGGTGGCGAACCTCTTCGGCCAGACCAACCCGCTACTCAAGGGGGCCGCGGAGCTGGCGTTCAACCGCGATCTCTTCACGAAGCGACCGCTAGAGCAGTCCGACCCGGCGATCAACAAGGTGTACCGCTATTTCACTGGTGACAACCTCTCGCCGCTGGCAAAGGTGGTTGGCTCAAACATCCCAGGCACCCAGCGCGTAGTCGGCCTGGCCGGCGGGCTCATGAACCCCGACCTCCCGATGGGAGCAAAGGCCGTGAAGGAGCTGTTCAACGCCGGTGCGGGCGTGAAGGTTAGCACCGTTGACAAGAAGTGGCGAGATCAAGACGCCACCGAACAGCTCATGAAACAGATAGGTGGCCTGACTCGAACCATGCCCATCACCTACGTTGACAAAGAAGCAGCGGCAGACGCAACTCCCGCAGAGCAACAGAACATCTTGCTCTTTAATGCAATGCAACAGCGCAGGCGCGAAGCTGCGAAAGCCAACAAGCCGCCATCTCCGAAGAGTCTGCGGAGCAAAGGCGTCGATCCAACTGCTTACTTGCTGAATCAATGAGCGACATCATTCGCCAAGCACAGGAACTCTACGGCCCCGCGTTCGAGCAGATGATGCGAGACGCCGGCCGCGTAAAGGCTGAGTATGTCGCCGCAGGTGGCGACCCAGACCATGTCTATTCGCCTGAGCGAATGGCGTTGCTGCAGGCCCGCGGCCCGCAGGCCCTCATGGCAGAGGACGCCACTGTTCGAGATGACGGTTCTGTGGCGGGCCCGTATGTGCCGGCTGAGCTGGCCCTCGCCAATAACATGATTGAGCCGCGGGCCGTGCCGGCAGTGCTGTCTGCCCTTCGAGATGGGATACACACCGTCAGCTCAGGTGTTGATCGCCGCAGCGGGATAGGGTTCGCAATTGGTCGCGGGCCGGATGGATCAGTTGTTCGAGTGGAGGAGTGAGATGAGTGAAATCATCCGCAAGCACCAGAAGTCCGCGGCATGGCAACGCTCGGAGGGGAAAAATCCCAAGGGCGGGCTGAATGAGAAAGGCCGCGCCTCATACAACCGGGAGACGGGCGGTCATCTGCAGAAGCCACAGCCTGAGGGTGGATCTCGGCGCGACAGCTTTTGCGCCCGGATGAAAGGGATGAAGGCGAAGCTGACATCCAAAGAAACGGCGAACGATCCAGACAGCAGAATCAACAAATCCCTTAGAGCATGGAAGTGCTGATGAGCAACATCATCCGAAAACACCATGGTCTTTACGCGAACATCCACGCCAAGCAGGAGCGTATCAAGCATGGCAGTGGCGAGACGATGCGAAAGCCAGGATCCAAAGGCGCACCGACCGACAAGGCATTCGAGCAATCAGAGAGGACGGCAAAGAAATGAGCGACCTCATCCGACAACTGTGCTGCCAAAGCACTGAGCAAGAGCAGCGGGAGAACCAGCGGAATATCGCTCGACTGATCCGCGCATCGCGTCAGTCGGCAAGCAGTGGTGGATCCTTCTACACGCCGCCATCCATCCCGGCCGGCTCGAACATCATCAAGCCAATCTTCGTCGTCAACATGCCAAGGAGCATCCAGGGATGATGGACTACACGCCGCGGCCTCGCCGCCCGTTCTTCGCGGCCACGCCCCCGAACATGAACATCGTAGTGCCTGAGCTGGAGACGCCCCACCCGGTCTTCGATCCGCGTCTCCAGCCCATGCACCAACAGCCACACCAGGTGGAACCAGCACCGCGGGATGATCCCGACACGCCGCCCCCTGTCCGCTCCGTACTGAAGCGGCAGGAGGCAGGGCCGGCAGACACCATCCGACGCATGCGTCCCCGCTGATCACCTGCTGCGGATTGGTGGCGGGCCGACCATGACGGTGAGCTGTGAAGCGTCGAGGTAGTGGCGGGTCGCCAGGTGAGGCTGGCTGTGCTGAAGGAAGTAGGTTGCGGCCCCCTTCTCTTGCAGCTCAGTCTGTGTCGCCGCCGTTCGCCTCAGCCATTTCGAGCTTCCGACGAAGTTGTGGTCTGCCAAGAACATCTTCCACATGTTGAGTGCCCGCCGTCGAGGCAGGCACCAGCTAAACAGAGTCTTGTTGGGACTCAGCTTCAGCAGCTTCTCGACGGCCCTTCGCGTAGCCGGCGACAACTTTCTGATGAGTGGCTTACCCGTCTTGTTGGCTACCACACAGACGCAGTCGTTTCGGAAGTTCTCTGCCTTCAGTTGGTGAACGTCCCCGAACCGCAGACCGGAGTCATAGGCAATCCCCACCCAGGCCGGCAGCACATCGCACCTCCGCAACTGCACCCGACCGCTGATCCGCGTTTCGTCGGTGCTAGCACACTTCGATAGCCTCCGCAGCTCCTTCATAGTCCAGCACTGAGGGGGTGCGAACGCTGCCCGAATCTTACGGATGCGGGCTGGGTAGACCTCCGTAAGGTTGGACTCATAGGCGTATTTCCATAGGGTCATAAGCTCCCTTCGGATGTTGTGGCGGGTCGTCTGCGATAGGCCGGGAAGGCCCCCCACTAGGAATTTATTGACTGCTTCCGGCTCCAGTTGACATACGTCCAGTAGACCATTAGATTCCGCTTTTCGTATGGTTCGCCTTAGCGATTCGACATACCTCTGACTGCACTCATTTGCAGCCAGATAACGCTCGAATAGCTGAGACAGGGAGAACGACATCTTGCTGAACGGATTGTGTGCATCAGTGGTGAGAGACGAGGAAACCATTGCCCACTCCAGATCGTTGGTCAACTAACTTGAGGGGGCATCAATGCCCGCTAGGGGGTACGGTCGTCATGACCGCGCCCGGCTACGACCAACCGTCTGGGTGGGAGCAGGTCTGAGAGAGTGGTCAACCATTAACCGGGAGGGATAACGATGACTGTTAGGGCTCAAGGCCCTGACACTTTTTCTGTGGATAGCAGTGACGCCCGGCTTCATAAGCCGGGTGTCGCCGGTTCAAGTCCGGCCGCTGCTATTGGTGAGGAAAAGGGTCAGGCTCAGATTGATCATGCACCTGCGGCGGAATACCACCGCAGGCCAGAAACTTCCTGCTCCCAACTCAAGGAGTTGGCTGAAAGTCCGCTGGCATTCTACCTGAGGTACATCTCAGGGGAAGCACCCCCAAAAAGTAGCAGTGCCCTGGAATACGGCACCCTGCTCCACCTTTGGGGCGAGCTTGGCGAGGAAAAGTTTTGGGAACTCGCCCTTGAGTATCCCGCCAAGACGCTGACCGCGACCGGCCTGGTTGGCAAGGAAGCCAAGGCATGGGCTGAGACACAGCCGGCCGGGTCGGTGATCATCACGCCCTCCGACCGGCAGAGGTTGTGGGCTCAGACCAGGCAGATCCTTGCCAACACCGCGGCGAGGAGCCTGCTCGAAGAAGCCGTTGACCATGAGTTCAACGTCACCTTCAACTGGTTCGGTCACGCCTGCCGCTGCCGCGGCGACGGTGCCACGCCGGATCATTGGTGGGATCTCAAGACCACCGCCGAAGTGAACCCAGCGAAGACGTTCTTCCGCGCGGTCGAGAAGTTCAACTACGACCTTCAGTCCGCCTTCTATGGCGAGGCCAGCACCCAGCTTGGGTGGAAGCCACATGCCATGCGGTTCATTGCGACCAGCAGTGTCTGGCCGCATCTCTGCACCGTCGTGTACCTGCCGGCCGAACTGCAAGAGCAGGGTCGTCGGCGTTGTCTCAAGCTGCTCAGCGAACTGCAGCAGCGTCGTGAGTGGGATTCGTGGATGCCGCCCGACTACGGCGAGGTTCGCGAAATGGAGTGCCCGGCCTGGATGTTGAAAGGAGTGGAGGAATGAGTTCGTTGGCGTTTCCACAGCCTCGCAAGTCGAGGACTGTCTATCGGGAGAAGTCCATGTCGGTGGCGAAGCTGATGCCAGCTCTCGCCAAAGCCATGGCAGAGTTCACGCCCATCGCCAAGGACGGCGAGGGGCAGGTGCTGCGGGGTGGCAAGATGGTGAAGTACCGCTATGCCACCCATGACAGCATCAACCGCAGCACCAAGCCTGCGTTGCTGAAGCACG
>Ga0007796_10000793_pt1 | contig 11069 bp, 6 predicted proteins | sample CryBogmetaGMA0M_FD_60373 | JGI IMG/M metagenome (GOLD analysis project Ga0007796, IMG submission 60373) | Freshwater microbial communities from Crystal Bog, Wisconsin, USA - MA0M | ecosystem: Environmental > Aquatic > Freshwater > Lake | place: Crystal Bog, Wisconsin, USA | collected 2009-07-06 | reverse complement strand
CTTGAACCTTTGCTTCCTTGAAGTAGCTTTTGCCAAGGCCTTGCAACTGACTCCCAATCTTTTTGGCATTGCGCATCACGACTAGGATTAGAGCGCAACTTATCAATCCTCATGGCAATCGCTTTTAAGTAACGTGGTAAGTGCACAAGCTGCCCATAGGGAATCTCAGCTACGAATTTAGGGAAGATCAAGGCTTGCATTTGGGTTTGGATATCTGCATATGCAGTAAGCGAAGATGCCTTGGCACTGGCCATCTTTTTCTGCAAGTCAGTATAGGCTTGCAATGCATTTAAGGCATGGCGTGAGATCTCTTGAGCGATGAGAGCCACTCGTGTTTTACCTACCTGTAATCTCTCGGTAAATTGCTCCGCATTAACTGGTAGTGGCTCAGTCATGAATGCGCGCTCGAGGGCCAGATTGAGAATCTGTTCGATCAATCCCTCTAATGAACCCACGTTGATAAAAAGTAATCCTAATTCTCGAATACCAGGTAATTGTTTTTGCAACGCTTTAAGTGTGTCTTTATTATTTAGAGCAAAGAGTCGGCGTAATCCCAGGTGATGCTGCTTTCTAGCTTCGAGCAAGTCATCAAATACCTCTAGATCACAGTAGTCTCCTCTATCTACCAATGCGGGGTAACCAAATAAGGTTTTATTAGCTTTCTGAATCTCTAGGGTTTCCGGCAACTCACCAAAGACCCAGGAGCGATAGCCGCCCTGCTCCACTGCACGGCCCTTCTCATCAGAATTCATAGTTTTAGTGGGGGCCTCAACCCCCAACTCAGCTTGTGCTGTCTCTTGGGCAATTGCCTGAAAAGCGCTCCGGGCTGTCTCACCATACTCAGAACGAAGGCGAACTAAGTTTCTCTCAACTTCGAGTTGGCGCCCATGCTCATCAATCAGTCTGAAGTTCATCGCTGAATGTAAGGGCAATGATTCAGGTCTAAAGTCTGTACGTTTAATTTCTAAACCGCGTTCTTTGCGTATATCGCTAATTAAGCTATCTAAAAAATCACCTACCCCAAATTGCTTTTCTTCTAATTTACGATCTAAAAATGACTTTGCATATTCGGGTAGTGGTACGCAGTGACGACGCAGTTTTTGTGGCAAGGATTTGAGAAGTAGCAATACTTTCTCTTCACACATCCCAGGCACTAGCCATTCGCATCGACGCCCATCAACTTGATTCAGTTGCGTTAAGGGTACTACTAAAGTCACGCCATCTTTAGGGCTGCCGGGTTCGAAGTGATAAGTCAGGCTGAGTTCGACACCACCTACTAGCACCCTCTTGGGATAGCGATCAACTGTAATTCCAGCAGCCTCATGGCGCATCAAGTCGGCTTTTTCGAGTCTTAACTGCTGATCTAGATCGGCCTCCTTTTTAAGTAAAGCTTTGAGGTCTTCCCGATTACAAATTCCCTTGGGAATACGGGACTCATAAAATGCAATCAGTAAATCGTCATCTACCAAGACGTCAGGACGGCGTGAGCGATGCTCAAGTGCTTCGATATCTTTAATCAAGCGACAGTTGTGCCAGAAGAACCCAAAGAGCCCAGGATATTTTTTCTTACCATCAGCCTCAGTCTCACGGTACAGAGCGGGCGTATCCATGCGCCCAAACATTTCTTCTTGTACTAAAGCCTGGCGTATAAATAACTCTCTAGCCTCTTCTGGGTTATGCGGTTCATAGCGCACTCGGCGGCCATGATAAATAGGTAAACCATATAAGGTGCCACGTTCAAAGGCTAGTACTTCACCTTGACGGTTATCCCAAAATGGATCACTGAGCGATTTGATCAGGCGATGGGCTGCCACCTTCTCTACCCACTGCGGCTCAATCTTCGCTATAGTGCGGGCATACATCCGGTTGGTTTCTTGTAACTCCCCCGCCAAGATCCAGGCTCCAGCTTTTTTACCAATCGTAGAGCCTGGCCAAATAAATGGTCGGATACCACGGGCACCTAGATACCCACCAGTCTTGCTATTGCGGTCTTGAGATTTTTCATCGTCTTCTTTCTTGGCAACATAGCCAAGCAGTCCCGTTAGAAGAGATAGATGTACTTGTTCATAAGTAGCTGGGAGTGGATTTTCTTTCCAGCCCTTTTCACCAAGCATGGTATGCAATTGACCATATACATCTCGCCACTCTCGCAAACGACGGGGTGATAAGAATTTACTTCTACATAAGTTTTCTAATTGGCGATTGCTATGTTTATGGTGTAAGGCGTCTTGATACCAATTCCAGAGCTTTACAAAACTTAAGAACTCAGAACGCTCATCTGCAAACTGAAGGTGCGCTTGGTCAGCTGCAGCACCCTGATCCATGGGTCGCTCACGTGGATCTTGGGTTGCTAAAGCCGAAGCAATAATAGTGACTTCTTTTAAGGCATTCTGCTCTTTAGCCGCCAATAACATTCTGCCAATACGAGGGTCAAGTGGAAGATCAGCTAACTGCTTCCCAATGGCAGTGAGCTTAAAGTTATTGTTGATGTCTCTGCTATCAGGTGCATCTGATTCATCAAACTCAATCGCGCCCAGCTCATCTAGTAGTTGCACGCCATCAGCGATGGCCCTGCCTAAAGGTTTATCAATAAAGGGAAAATGCGAAATCTTCGGCAAGTGCAGTGAACTCATGCGCAGCAGCACTGCGGCTAATGAGCTACGAAGAATTTCTGGGTCAGTAAATTTAGGACGGCTTTGATAGTCAAGTTCGCTATACAAACGAATACAGATACCATCTGACACCCGGCCGCAGCGCCCTGCTCTTTGATTAGCTGCCGCTTGTGAAATCGGTTCAATCTGTAATTGCTCTACTTTATTGCGATAGGAGTAGCGTTTGACTCTCGCTAAACCACTATCAATCACATACCGAATATTTGGCACAGTTAAAGAAGTCTCGGCAACGTTCGTTGTCAGAATGATGCGTCGGCCATTTCCAGGACTAAAGACTCTTTCTTGTTCTGCAATAGATTGGCGGGCAAACAGGCTGAGCACTTCTGGGTGGAAGCGTTGTTGCAGTATATGATCTTTACGCAACGCCTCAGCACAATCCCGAATCTCGCGCTCCCCCGGCAAAAATACCAATACATCGCCAGCACCTGATGCACCTTCTCGCCAAACATCGGTGATTTCTTCTACGACGGCATCCGCAATTTCCTTTACAGCCTTTGATTCTTTTTTACCGTCAGGTTTGGGGTCAGCCTCTAATGGAGAATACCGCTGCTCTACTGGAAACAGACGACCACTGACTTCGATGACTGGAGCAGGGTTGCCATTGATTGCAAAGTGCTGAGCAAAACGCTGGGCATCAATCGTCGCTGAGGTAATGATCAGCTTAAGATCAGGTCTTTTGGGTAGTAGCTGCCTTAGATAACCTAATAGAAAGTCAATATTTAAGCTACGTTCATGCGCCTCATCAATAATCAGAGTGTCATAAGCTTTGAGCTGTGGGTCACGCTGGGTCTCCGCTAGCAAGATGCCATCGGTCATGAGTTTGATGGAGGCAGTATGACTGGTCTTGTCTGCGAAGCGCACTTGATAGCCCACATCTTGGCCAATGGGTGAGCCTAGCTCTTGGGCAATTCTCTTGGCTGTGGCAGTGGCTGCTATTCGGCGAGGTTGGGTATGGCCAATGAGCCTACCGCCGTTGATCGTGCCTCTCCCGAGATCCAAGCAGATCTTGGGCAGCTGGGTAGTCTTACCTGAGCCCGTCTCTCCACAAACAATCACGACCTGGTGATTCTGCAAGGCATCCTTGATGATTTGCCTTTGACTAGAGACGGGTAATTCTTCCGGAAAGCGGATCTCTAGCCTGCGCGAGGTGTTGGAAGCAGGCACAGGCTTTGGCATTGCTTTGGGTTTTTGTTGGTTTATAGGCTCTTGCACCCTATAATTTTCTCACTATGCCAACAAATGCACCTAACCAGGCCTCAAGTGCCGAAGAATCTACCTCCAACTTCCCCTTTGTAGGGTGGTTGCGCGATGTTGCGCCCTACATTCATAGCTTTCGCGAAAAGACCTTCGTCATTGCTTTTGCTGGTGAGCTCGCCCAGGAAATTGGCCTTGAGAATCTCATTGAAGATATTGCCATGTTGCATGCCATGGGTATGCGCATTGTTTTGGTCCATGGAATCCGCCCACAGATTGAAGAACAGCTCACCTTACGAAAGATCAAGAGTAAGTTTGGTAAGAGTACGATGCACAGCTACCGAATTACTGATGCCGCTGCACTGGAGTGCGTAAAAGAAGCTGCTGGTGAATTGCGTCTCGATATCGAGGCAGCCTTCAGTCGTGGCTTACCAAATACTCCAATGGCAGGCTCACGTATTTCTGTGATCTCTGGTAACTTTATTACTGCAATGCCAATTGGTGTTGTTGAAGGCACTGATTACATTCATACTGGTTTGGTGCGTAAAGTAGACTCTACTTCTATTACACAGTCTTTAGATAGCAACAAAATTGTTTTACTTTCTCCTTTAGGCTTTTCGCCAACAGGGCAAGCGTTCAATCTCGCTTACGAAGATGTAGCTGCCTCTACGGCAGCAGCACTGAAAGCAGACAAGTTGATTTTTTTAAGTCCTTATGAAGGCCTTCATGATGCAGAGGGCGAACTCATTACAGAGCTTTCTTTGCCTCAGTTGCAAGAATATATGGCTGAGAGCAAGGATTTAACAATTGGCATGAAGAACTTACTCAATATCTCTGGAAGAGCTATTCGAGCAGGCGTAAGTCGTGTCCACTTCTTACCGTGCAATCAAGATGGCGCATTACTTGAAGAACTCTTTACCCATGATGGTATCGGCATGATGCTCGCCTCCTCTGATATTGAGAACTTGCGCGAAGCCAACCAGGATGATGTGGGCGGTATTTTGCAATTAACAATGCCGCTTGAAGAAGAAGGTATCTTGGCAGCTAGGGGTCAAGATGTGATTGAGCGCGATATTCAGCGTTTCTCAGTGATCGAGCATGATCGTGTTCTATTCGGCTGCGCTGCCCTCTTCCCATTCCCTAACGGGGTTGGCGAATTAGCTTGCCTTGCAGTAGATCCTGATGTTCAAGGCTCAGGTGATGGCGAGCGCCTGCTTAAGCGTGTTGAAATGCGCGCTAAGCAAGAAGGCATCAAGAAATTATTTGTACTCACGACCAGAACAGAACATTGGTTTTTAAAGCGTGGCTTTAAGCGGGCAACGGTTGATGACTTGCCTGAAGAAAGAAAGCAAATTTATAACTGGGACCGCAAGTCCATGGTTTTAACTAAAGATCTATAAGAAAAATAAGAAAGGTATTACAGATGGTACGCATGGTTCAATGTATTAAGCTTAATAAAGAGTCTGAAGGAATGGATTTCGCCCCACTTCCTGGCGAGCTGGGCAAAAAGATTTGGAATCAAGTATCCAAAGAAGCTTGGGCTGCATGGTTAAAGCATCAAACCATGTTGATTAATGAAAACCGCCTCAATATGGCTGATCCTAGAGCTCGCCAGTACCTTCTAAAGCAGGTTGAGAAGTACTTTTTTGAAGGTGGTGCCGATATGGCCGAAGGTTACACTCCGCCAGCAGAATAAAGAGATTTCGTCGTATTGCAGTACGGCATAAATAAAACTAAGAAACTTGTTTCTAACTGTTGACACTCTCATTACGTAGGAATAGGATGGATTCGTAGCAAGGCAGATATAGTGCCCCGCTACATTGGCGAAAGCCACTCAGAATGAGTGTATCTATATGCTCATAGGCTAAGGAACTAAATCTCTTCCGAGCGCCTGCGCCATGCAAACCATGGCAAACAACCCGATGGGGAAGCCCCGTCGGGTTTTTTATTTCCTTTTTGCAACTAGAGTGAGATGCGGCTAATGCCAGAGGCGTTACTGACCAATAAGATGTTGGCCTTCTCTTTTGCAAATAAGCCCACTGTGATCACACCAGCAATCTGGTTGATTTGCATCTCCATATTGATAGGATCAGTAATCTTCAAACCTGCCACATCCAAAATCCATCCACCGTTATCAGTGACAAAAGGCTCACTCGGGGTTTGATTTAAATCTGTGCGGATATTTTTTGCTGGACGCAATGTGACCTTGCCGCCCAATTTTTCTAACTCTCTGCTTACTACGCCTTTTGCTAAAGGAATAACTTCTACTGGAAGCGCAAAGTTACCCAGTATAGGGACCTGCTTAGAAGAATCACAAATGCAAATAAATTGATTGGCCATAGAGGCAATAATTTTTTCACGGGTGAGCGCCCCACCGCCGCCCTTAATCATGTGACCTGATGGATCAATTTCATCAGCACCATCTACATAAGCAGGCAATTCTGTTACATCATTGGGATCTAGAACCTGAAAGCCATGCTTGAGCAAACGCTCTGTTGTCGCGTTTGAACTCGATACCGTTCCTGCAAAATGGTCTTTATGAGGCGCCAGTGCATCAATAAAGCAATTAGCAGTAGAGCCAGTACCAACCCCTAAAATTTGTCCTGCTGGCAACTTTAAGACCTCGTCTCGTGCTGCCTCCCCCACCATTTGTTTCAGTTGATCTTGGTTCATAAGCCCGCCAAATGCCTTTATTGGAACTGAGTAATTAATACATCTATCATATGATAATCATAAGAAACCCATTACATCAGATTTGATAAGCCATGAATAGCACCCTTTCAAGCCTCAACCAACTTGATCAGCTCAAAAAACACACCACGGTAGTAGCCGATACGGGTGACTTTGAGCGCATGAAAGAGTTCCAGCCGCAAGATGCCACTACCAATCCATCCCTGATTCTCAAAGCCGCCCAACAAAGTAATTATCAAAATTTGGTGCAGTCGGTTAAGGATGCCCACCCAGGCATGAGCCCTAGCGATTTAGTGGACTACATTCTGGTGGCATTTGGTTTAGAGATTCTTAAAATCATTCCAGGGCGGGTTTCCACTGAGGTTGACGCCCGGCTTTCTTTTGATACCAAGGCAACGGTTACTAAAGCCAAGCATCTCATTGCTTTGTATGAGTCCCATGGGATTGATCGTAACCGTATCTTGATTAAACTTGCCGGTACCTGGGAAGGCATTGCTGCAGCAAAAGAATTAGAGGCTGCAGGTATTCATTGCAATATGACACTGCTCTTCTCATTAGTTCAGGCCGCAGCTTGTGGCGCCGCAAACGCAAAGTTAATCTCTCCATTTGTAGGTCGCATTACCGATTGGAATAAATCTAAGTTAGGCGCCAATTGGAATGATGCTAATCATGGTGGTGCAAATGATCCGGGGGTTACTTCAGTCAAGAAGATATTTCACTATTACAAGCATTTTGGTATCGCAACAGAGATCATGGGAGCGAGCTTTCGCAATACGAGCCAGATTCTAGAGCTTGCTGGTTGCGATTTGCTAACCATTAGCCCCGAACTGCTAGCCGAACTACAAAGTAGCACTGCTGCTATTAGTAAAAAATTGGATGCAGGAAGCACTGATGGGGATAAGCTTATTCCATTGAAGCTAGATGAATCTAGTTTTCGTCTGCAACTGAATAATGATGCGATGGCTACTGAGAAATTGGCTGAAGGGATTCGCAATTTCTGTATTGATACAGACAAACTAGAAGCTTTACTCGCTAAGTAAAGCTTCTAGACAATTTTTTCTTACTACTTGGCGGTATTAATACCCAGCAAACTATAGGCTGCACAATTACCAATCATTCCAGTTGCTAGGGGGATGATGCCTATCCATGCCCAAGGTCCAGTAATACCAAAAGCAGCTAGACCAATGAGAGTAACGCCGACGGTCATGCGCAGAATACGATCAGTGTGACCAATATTGCATTTCATAAAAGCCTTTCAGGAAACTGACTTGGCAGCTTTAGGTGCTTTCGCTAGGCGCTGTCTTAATACCTCATACAAGCATACGCCACTTGCAACAGAAACATTCAAACTTTCGACTACACCCTGCATTGGGATGCGTACGAGCTCATCACAGGTTTCACGGGTAAGACGACGCATGCCCTCACCCTCACCGCCCATTACAATGGCAATAGGACCGCTAAGGTCGATGTCATAGATGGATTTTTCAGCTTCATCGTCGGTACCGATTAACCAGACACCTGCTTCTTGCATCTCTTTCATACTACGAACGAGGTTAGTAACCGTAATCACTGGCATTACTTCAGATGCACCACTCGATACTTTACTAACCGTTGCATTAATTGAAGCCGAACGGTCTTTTGGAATCACAACTGCATCAACTCCTGCACCATCAGCTACGCGCAAGCAGGCACCAAAGTTATGAGGATCAGTAACGCCATCTAAAACCAAAAATAAGGGTTTCTTCTGGGCACTCTCCGCATCTTCTACCACTTCGGTTATGGTCCGTGCAACAGTCATTTTTTCAGCTAAGGCTACAACACCTTGATGACGATCGTGACCGGTAAGTTTATGTAAGCGTTCAGCATCAGCAGCATGCAAGCGCTCACCCAAAGTCTCCTCTGCTTGCTTTAAAAAATCACCCATGCGTCTGTCACGACGACCTGAATCAAAGTACACCGCTTTCAAACTATCTGGGTCAACACGTAAACGCGCCTGAACCGCATGAAAGCCAACTAATATCTGTTTCATTTTGTTTTGTTCAATCTTTATTTACGTCGGGCATTAGTACTACGCACTGGAGGCTTTGTACCAGCCGGCTTACCTACAGACCTTCCAGGCTTGGATTTACCATTCTTACGGCTAGCCTTACTCTTGGATTGGTTGGCACTTAAATTGCCAGCAGACTTAGCCGCATTCACATTAACACCGCCAGGTTTTTGTGGAACTTTATTTGCAGGGCGGCTCTTCTTAGATGCAGCTTTCTTATTAGGCCTTCCGGTATCAGCAGCTAGAAGCAGCTGACGACGGCTAGATGTGCTCCCCACTTCTGCACCCATAGACTTCACAAGACTAAATTCAATCTTACGAGCATCCAAATCAACACGGCTTACTAAAACATGTAGGCGATCACCTAAGCGATACCGAATACCCGTTCTCTCTCCACGCAATTCTTGTCGGGCTTCGTCATACTGGAAATAATCTCCACCCAATTCAGTAACGTGAACCATCCCTTCAACAAATAGATTCTCAAGCTGAATAAATAATCCAAAATTAGCAACACTCGTTACTGTGCCAGCGTATTCCTGACCTAAATGATCTCGCATGTAATAGCACTTGAGCCAAGCCTCAACATCTCGTGAGGCCTCATCTGCACGGCGCTCATTCGATGAACAATGCACGCCCAATTGACCCCAAATAGGTAAAGCGGCATTAGCCCCTTTAGGCGCTCTAGTGCCCTTAGCCACTCCGGCTTTAGCGTCACTATGAGACTTCTTAGCATTGACTGCATTCTCACGACCTTTGCCTTTTCTGGGCAATGTGAGATTCAAGGGTACAGTTGGAGGGAGAACAGGCGTGTAGGGTTTTTTCTGCAGAATAGACTTAATCACACGATGCGTGAGTAAGTCTGGATATCGACGAATTGGGCTAGTGAAATGCGAGTACGCTGGATAAGCTAATCCAAAGTGACCTTCATTATCCGGTTGGTACATCGCCTGCTGCATCGAGCGCAACACCACTGACTGCAACATATTGACGTCGGGACGATCCTTAATCTCACGCATGAGTTTTGCAAAGTCACGTGGCTTGGGTTTTTCACCGCCGTCCAGAGAAAGGCCTGAGGTCCTTAATACTTGACGCAAGGTTACTAACTTCTCTTCAGAAGGCTCGCCATGCACACGATACAGACTTAAATGTTTATTTTGATCAATGTAGTCAGCAGCACAAACGTTGGCCGTCAACATACACTCTTCAATCAAGCGATGCGCCTCATTGCGCAGACGCGGCTCAATACGCAAAATCTTGCCTAACTCATTACTAATGATTTGAGTCTCGGTAGTTTCAAACTCGATTGCTCCTCGCTTCTCGCGAGCTGACAACAGAATCTTGTATAAGGAATAAAGATTTCCAAGCAAGGGGCCGAACTGGGCAAAACGTGCAGCTTCAGGACCTTTACTATTAGAGAGAATTTCCCAAACAGTGTCATAGGTGAAACGTTGCGCAGAATGCATGACTGCGGGATAAAACTGATAGGCCAATACAATGCCGTTGTTATCCACAACTGAATCGCAAACCATACACAGGCGATCTACACCAGGATTTAAGGAGCATAGCCCATTAGAGATCTTTTCAGGAAGCATTGGGATGACGCGTCTTGGAAAATACACTGAGGTGGCCCGTAATAAACCCTCATCATCCAAAGGATGTCCTGGCTTCACATAATGTGAGACGTCGGCTATCGCAACGATTAAACGCCAAGCCTTCGTCTTGCCGTACATGATTGGCTCACAATAGACCGCATCATCAAAGTCTCTCGCATCAGCGCCATCAATAGTGACTAAAGGGATGTCCCGTAAATCGACACGACCCTCTAGGTCCTCTTGCTGAACAGAATCTGGTAATGCTGCAGCCTCTTTCATAGCGGCAGCTGAGAACTCATGAGGAACGCCATACTTTCGTACGGCGATTTCTATCTCCATGCCGGGATCGTCAATCTCGCCCAAGACTTCCACTACGCGACCAAGAGCTTGACGATAGCTATCAGGGTAGTCAATGATTTCTACACTAACGACCTGACCTAGTTTTGCTTGGCCCTGCCCCTTTGGTGGAATCAGTATGTCATGGCCAATACGGTTATCTTCAGGCGCAACAATGAGAACACCATTTTCATTTAAGAGGCGGCCAATTACTACTTTATTTGCATGGAGTACTACTTCGACGATTTGCCCCTCTGGGCGACCGCGACGGTCTGTTCCTAACACTTTAACATTCACTCTATCGCCATGCATGACGCGAGACATCTCTCGTTCAGAGAGAAAAATATCTTCACCACCATCATCGGGAATGACAAATCCAAATCCATCTCGGTGGCCCTGGACTGTTCCTAAACGGTCAGCCTCACGCGGCACCAAGTCTTTTGCTTTACGCATTTAATTCCTTCGGCAATACATGCCCTTGCTATATATCTATTGATATCTATTTTTGTTATGAATAAGGCTACTGTATCAAACCAT
>Ga0007796_10000791_pt1 | contig 11074 bp, 7 predicted proteins | sample CryBogmetaGMA0M_FD_60373 | JGI IMG/M metagenome (GOLD analysis project Ga0007796, IMG submission 60373) | Freshwater microbial communities from Crystal Bog, Wisconsin, USA - MA0M | ecosystem: Environmental > Aquatic > Freshwater > Lake | place: Crystal Bog, Wisconsin, USA | collected 2009-07-06 | reverse complement strand
CGTAAAACTCGCACTTTTGCCGATAATTCAGCTGCGCTATTTGAGTTTCCCCAATTTATCGTCAGCGCTTTTCCAGTGAGATCGCTGGTCATAACAATCGGTTCGGCGCCTCCTACTAAGAGGGTGCGCATTGCCGCTAAAAGATCATCCGGCATCTGCGAAATGAATTGGCTGGCCGCTAACCGGCTACTTGAGTCTTGCGAACGCAGCGATACCTGTGCCAAACCCGAAATAGCGACCGGTTCGGTAAATTCAAAGCCCGCGGCATCAAGGTATTTGACTTGCCCTTCACCCGAATCAATTGCCGCAACTGGAGTTCTTGGTACCAATGAAATATTAATTTTACCGGTTAGCCAATTGCGGGAAATTGAACTCTTCTCGATCCACGAGATGGCCGAAATCCCTTTCGAAATCGCTGGCAAATTGAGTCGTGCCATAGGTTCCCCCACACGCAAGCCCGGCACCGATACTGAAAGTTGCTTTGCAATTAAATCACTCTGTGGGGTCCCGCTAAAATTGATCTCTTTTACGCTAAGGATATTGGACCAGCCCAAGATATAAGCGAGTCCAGCAAAAATTATCACCACAATGACCCAAGTAATAACCTTTGGGAGTTTTCCTAGCTTAAATATTTTTACCAATTTAACTAAATCGCTCCGCTAAGCCATCAATAATTACGGGGGCCAATGAATTCACATCTCCAGCACCAAGTAGAAGAACAACGTCTCCCGGTTGCGCCGAATTGATTACTTGATTAGCAACTTCAATCATTGATGGTTCGTACGCAACGATGCTTTTGCCATCATTGCCATCATTGCCATTTTTAGTGATCCTTTGGGCAATTAAAAGTGATGAGACACCCGGTATTGGAGTTTCACCAGCCGAGTAAATTTCAAGCAGGTAGACCCGATCGGCTAGTTTTAAAGTTTCGGCAAATTCACTTGCAAATCGCGCGGTACGAGAGAATCGATGGGGCTGGAATATTGTTATTACTTTTCCCGATTGCGCAAACCTTCGGGCCGTCTCTAACGTCACGCGAAGTTCAGTTGGATGATGACCATAATCGTCTATTACCGTGATCCCATTCACCGAGCCGCGATTTTCAAACCGCCGGCGTGCGCCCGAGAAGGTTGAAAGTCCTTTAAGGAGCGCGATCGAATCTGCTCCCACTGATAATCCCGCCGCAAATGCAGCAAGCGCATTCTCTAAGTTATGCGCACCGGGAATACTTAGTTCTAGCTCCCCCATGACTTTTCCTTTTCTAGTGACGCGAGCAGCGCCGTTACCCGCACCTAGGCCGATGTGTGAGAGCGAGAAATCCCCTCCTGCTCCGTAGGTAATTAAGGAAATATCAGTGCGTTTGATTCGAGAAATTAATTCGACAACGCCGGGGCTATCGGAACCCAAAACTAGGAAGCCGCCACTTTGGATAGATGCTACGAAATCTTCGAAGAGCGCGAGTACGGCTTCTAGATTCGGGAAATGATCAACATGGTCCAGTTCGATATTAGTGATGATCGCGCCAAAGGGGCGGTAAGCAAGAAATGAGCCATCTGATTCATCAGCCTCGGCAACAAATATATTTCCAGTACCAAGATGCGAGTTTGTTCCAGAACGATTGATCATGCCCCCAATTGCAAATGATGGATCTAATCCCGCGCCTTGAAGAGCAACTGTAAGCATCGAGGTTGTTGTGGTCTTGCCGTGTGTTCCGGCAATTGCAATTGCCTTTGATTCTGACATCAAGAGAGCAAGCGCCTCGGCTCGGGTAAGAATTACTAGACCCGCCGCCGTTGCCGCCACAAACTCTGGGTTGCTCGCTTGAACTGCACTAGAAACAACAAGTACTTGCGCTCCCGAAATCTGGCTGGCATCGTGCCCGACAAATACTTTTGCTCCTAAGGTTCTTAATCCGGAAAGCGTTGGGGAGTCTTTCGCATCAGAACCAGAAACGCTGATGCCATGGGCAAGCATGATGCGGGCGATGCCGCTCATCCCAGAGCCACCCATCCCAATAAAGTGAACTTGCTTTGTCATTAAATTTTCTAAAGTTAAGTTGCTCATTTTTTAGTTCCCGATAGCAGGGTTAGCGCCATCTCGCCTAATTGTTGCTCTGCACTTTTTGGCTCCAAATTTTTATTGCCGCTTTGAGTTTGGGCTAGCGCTTGCGCTGACCCAAGTAGGCGCGAAATATTTGAGTTCAACCATTCTGAGGTAAAACGCGAGTTATCGCAGATTTCAGCCTGCTTGGCTGCCACCAGATCTTGCGCATTAGCTAATTGTTCACCGTTTCCAATTGGAAGTGGCACAAGAAGAGCAAACTTTCCCGCAGCCATTAACTCGGCACAAGTTACTGCACCGCTTCGAGCAATCACTAAATCAGAAATTGCATAAAGCTCATTCATATTGGTGGCATAAGCCAGTGGTGCGAACCCCGCTACCGCGCTAGGTAAGGCGTTAGCTTTGCCAACAACCTGAATCAAATTCAATCCCAATTTCGGTAGTGTGCTGATGAGGCCGGAAATCGCAGCATTCATAGATGTAGATCCCTGCGAACCACCAAATGCAAATACGATTGGCACACTCGAATCAAGATTCAATTCGGAGCAAATTTTAGATTTTAAAGCGGTAATTTCACTTTTACTGAGAGCGCTAACTGTGCGAATCTCTTCTCGTATCGGCATCCCAACTACGATCGCAGCGCGCCAGTTTCCGCCAACGCTTTGTGCGCTCCTAAAGGCAACCGTATTTACTTTGGAAAAGTGCGACCCAAGGGTATTTGCCCAGCCGGGCTTGGCATTTGCTTCGTGAATAATTATTGGAACTCTTAGAATCCAAGCCGCCAGATAGGCCGGAGCGCTCACATATCCACCAAATCCAATAATTAGGTCAAATTTCTTTATTAGTGATAGCGATTGTAGAACCGAGAAAGTAAAGCGAACTGGCCAAATAACAGCGGACACGTCTAATTTACGAGGAAGCGGTGCTCGGGTGATCGTATTTAATTTAAATCCTGCGCTTGGAACTAATTCGCGCTCTAACCCAGATTTCGTTCCCAGGAATTCACACTCGAACACAATTCCATCCCCGCTGTGCCTGCCTAACCATTTTCCAACGGCAAGTGCCGGTTCGACATGCCCAGCAGTGCCACCACCTACAAGTAGAACGCGACGCTTCATTTGGCCGCTCGTTTTGCAGCCAGACTTGCTCGCAAATCACTTTCTTGGCGCGCAACATTTAGCACGAAGGCGATACCTAAAAAGTTGGCAACTAGCGAAGACCCACCGTAAGAGATGAATGGGAGGGTCACGCCAATCACTGGGATGATTCCAACATCTGTTAAGAGATTTACCAGAATTTGCAGAATCAACCAGCACCCAATTCCAGTGACCGCATATTTGGCGAACGAATCCTTTGTTTGAATGGCAACTCTAAAAATAGCGAAGAGAAGTACGCCATAAAGAATTAGCACCACTAGCGTGCCAAGTAGGCCCATCTCCTCTCCGATTACCGAGAATATAAAGTCTGTGTGTGCCTCGGAAAGGTTTGCCCACTTTTGCTTACTCGCGCCTATTCCTACTCCGAGCAACCCGCCACTAGCCAAACTCATGAGACTGTGTGCTGGTTGCCAGCCAGCAAATTTGTAAACTGCTGGATCAAATGGATTTAGTACGGCGCGAAATCTGTGCATCCGACTTGGTTGCGAGATTGCTAGCGCAAGTGCACCAGCAAATCCCAGACCAAGTAGTGAGATTACATATCGGAGCGGAACACCGGAAATGAAAAGTAATCCGATCACAATTCCACCAACGATGATTGCTGTTCCAAGGTCCTTTCCAGCCAAAATAAGTGCAACGAAGCCAACTGCCCCCGGTGCCACAAGGCCTAAAGCGTGCGAGGTAATTCCGTTAGCAAGTCGATCTTCATGGCGCCGCAATTGCCGGGCACAGTAAAGAATTAACGCAAGCTTTGCGAACTCACTAGGCTGAAGCGTGAATGGGCCCAATGGAATCCAGTTTTGGTTTCCATTAACACTCTGCCCCACTCCTGGTATCAACGGCAGAACTAGCGCTATTAACCCAGCGACCAAGGCATAGCGAGCTAACTTGTCCCAGAATTCGAATTTCATTTTTGCGCCGACAAAAGTTAAAGCTAGTGCCAAAACCAAGAAGAGAAGTTGCTTTAGAAAAATAGCGTAGGAATTTCCCGACTGTTCAAATGCGGTAACCGAAGAGGCTGACAAGACCATAAGCAGTCCAAGCCCGGAGAGTGCCCCAACGCTTGTCAGGATCATTAAGTAAGAAGCGGTCGGCTTGGAAAGGAAATTTGCGTAGACCTCTGTTTGTGCCCGCATTTTTGCCTTCATGCCTTCACCAATTTTCTAACTGAATTTGCAAAATATTCACCGCGTTGGGCGTATGAATTGAACTGATCCATCGAAGCACAAGCTGGGGCTAGAAGAACCGTGTCCCCTGGTTTGGCAATTTGTTTAGCGCGCTCAACGACGGCATCCATTAGCGCGGGCGAATCACTTGCCATATCAACTCTAAATATTTCTACCTTTGGTGCATATCTGGCTAGGGCATCGGCGATTATTTCCCGATCGGTACCAATGAGAATTGCCGCTTTAATTCTGGGAGCACAACGTTTAACTAGATCATCCATCCGAGCACCTTTTGCTAGCCCTCCGGCAACCCAAATATTTGAGAGGTGAGATAGGAGCGCGGCTGCAGCTGCATGCGGATTTGTCGCCTTCGAATCATTAACCCAAGAAACTTCATCAGCAGTTAAGACAAGCTCTAAACGGTGGTGATCTAATTTAAAGTTACTCAGCCCGGTTTTAACAAACGGATGAGGGGTACCGAGCGCAAGTGCAATTCCGGCAGCAGCTAGTGCATTTGAAATATTGTGGGGAACTGTAGGTGAAATATCAGTGAGATCAGCGATTACTTCTGCCGCGTCCGATGCAACGACAAATGCACGATCCACCAAAATCTCTTCAACTAATCCGAGCTCGCCAACCTGCGGAGTATCTAGGCCAAAGAAAATTTTCCGGCCGCCCCAGCTAACACTTTGCAAGATAATTTCTGGATCACCGAGGTTTAAAATCGCACATTGGCTCATACCTAGTAATTTGATCTTGGCGGCAGAGTAGTTAGCAAAACTTCCATGCCAATCAATATGGTCCTCGGCAATATTTAGGATTGCCACCGCTTCATAGCGCGGTAATTCACTCCAGGCGATCTGAAACGAAGAGAGCTCCAGAACCAAAATTTCATATTGCGCAGGATCGCAAACCGCTTGAACAACTGGAAGCCCAACATTTCCGCAGGCGATAGCCTTCGAAGTGGAACTCTTAAGAATCGACTCAACCATTTGTACCGTAGTTGTTTTGCCATTAGTGCCGGTAACCGCAACCCACCTCTGTTTTGGATTTAGTTCCTCTTTTAACAACCAGGCGAAATCCAACTCCCCGATCACTTCTACGCCACGGGAACGAAGCTCAACAATAAGGGGATGTTCCGGCTTCCACCCGGGGGAAACAATCGCTAAGTCGGGTTGGAAATCCACTGGTAGTTTGCTAAAAATTTCCAGACCAGCGATTTGTGTTATTTTCTCATCGATCACTCGAAAATCTATCTTCTGATTTGCCAGAAAATTAATCAGTGACTTACCTGTGGTGCCCCCACCGATAACTAAGACTTTCTTTGCGGCTAGTTCGGCTAGATAAGACATTATTGCGCGACAACCCATTGGCCATAGAAGAGGCCTAGACCAGCAGCTACGCCCATACCTGCGATGATCCAAAAACGAATAACGATTGTCACTTCGCCCCAGCCAAGTAATTCAAAGTGGTGTTGAAGTGGTGCCATTTTAAAAACTCTTTTGCCACCAGATAACTTGAAATATCCGGTTTGAATAATTACCGAGAGTGTAATTATCAAGAATAAGCCACCTAGTGCAGCTAGAAGCATCTCTGTTCTAAGCGTGATTGCCAGCCCAGATATTGCGCCACCGAGTGCAAGGGAACCAACATCACCCATAAAAATCTTTGCCGGTGAAGCGTTCCACCAAAGGAACCCAGCGCATGCGCCTGCCAGTGAAGCCGCAAGTACCGCAAGATCTAGTGGATCTCGCACTTCATAACATTGTGGTGCTAACGCAAGTGCACAGCTCTGCTTGAATTCCCAGACGCCAATTACGATAAAGGCTACGAAAGTCATGATCGCGGCGCCGGATGCTAAACCATCTAAGCCATCAGTTAAGTTGACGCCGTTACTTGTGCCTAGTACCAAAAATATTATCCAAACAATTACAAGCGCTGCCCCAAGTTTGAGCGATGTTTCGCGGACAGTTGATAAATGGTTAGAGATCGGTGTGAGTCCGTAACTGTCGCGAAAGTGCAAACCGGCATAACCAAATCCAATTGCAACAATTGCTTGCCCGAATAATTTCTGCCGAGCCCGAAGTCCTAAAGATTGCTTCTTCGCAATTTTAAGCCAATCATCAAGGAAGCCAACTAAGCCAAGACCTGCCATAAGTGCGAGGACGAGTAGTCCAGAAACGCTGACTGCAGCTCCACTAAACCAATGACTTACAAGATAGGCAATCGTTGTTGCGGCAATCAAGACCAAACCACCCATAGTTGGGGTTCCACGTTTAGTGTGGTGCGACTTTGGGCCATCTTCACGAATCATCTGTCCAAAGCCTCGGTGCGATAAAAACCTAATTAGTAGCGGTGTGAAAATAAAACTTAGTAGCAACGCGAGGGCGCCGGCAAAGAGAATCCCTTTCATTCGGAAATCTCCACCCATTTACTGAGCAATTGGTCAGCTAGAAGTTCGAATGATTCCGAGCGCGATGCTTTAACTAAAACGACATCGCCCGGTGCAAAATGCGCAACCATTTCAAGGGCAGCTAATTGGGATGGGAAGCTATGCAATTCGCTCTCCCCTTCGTCCGCTAATTCATATTCATCCGTACCAATGGTAACCAAATGATCGATTCCAATTTCAGAAACGAGTCTGCCAATCTTCTGATGCTCTGGGGCGGATGACGCGCCGAGTTCCTGCATCTTGCCTAAGAAAGCCCAGCTGGCCCCGCCTCGTTCTTGCGCTAGCAAAACCAAGGTGCGCAACGCGGCTGCCATACTCTCTGGATTTGCATTGTAAGAATCATTTATAAGTTGCAACTCATTGGTCTCAGAAATCGCCATGCGCCATTTACTAGAAACCTCAGCTGTCGAAAGTGCGGCTGCAATCGAATCTATTGGGATTTCAAGCGCCGTGGCCACAGCAGCGGCGGCTAGTGCGTTTGGAATTTGATGCAAGCCAAGTAATTGCAAACTAACGGCCGCCCGGCCATCTCGAGTCACTAAATCAAAGTGCGCCCGTCCTTCTCGTACTTCGACATCTGCAGCTCGAACATCACAACCGGCTTTCTCCCCAAAGTTCACAACTGCAATACTTTGGTTAGCCGCCATTTGCGGGGTAAATTCGTCATAGTTTCCAAGAATTGCAATACCGGAGTTTGGTAAACCGCGAATGAGTTCAGATTTTGCGGTTGCAATGTTTTCACGAGATCCAAATTCGCCAATGTGTGCTCGGCCAACCACCAAAACAACACCAATCTGTGGCTGTGCGATTGAGACCAGATGCGAGATATCGCCGATATGTCGGGCACCCATCTCAACAATGCAAAATTTGGTATTTTCGTTACAAGCCAAGATTAGGAGTGGCACGCCTATTTCATTGTTATAGGACTCTAAAGCTGCGACAGTTTCACCGGATATCGAAAGTACGTGTCGCAATAAATCTTTCGTGGTGGTTTTCCCTTGGGATCCAGTAATTCCTATCACCTTAAGTTTTGTGAGGCGATTACGAACCTCGGTTGCCAGTTTCGTTAAGGCAACAAGCACATCGCTAACAATTATTGCTGGCGCTCCGGTTGACTTAGTTGCCAGCGCAAATTCGGCGCCACGTGAGATTGCCTCCTTCACAAAATCGTGGCCGTCGTTGTGCTCACCATTAAATGCAACGAAGAAGGTACCGGGCTTAGCAGCTCTTGAGTCAATTACCGGATACGCATTGGTCTGGAAATTAGCTGAAATATTTTCTAATTCGCCCCCAACGATGTCTGCAATCTCAGCAACAGTTAACTTAATCATGCTAACTCCTCAATTGCGCGAGCTAGCTCTAACCGATCATCAAATGGATGTTTTACGCCAGCGATTTCTTGGCCAGTTTCGTGGCCCTTACCGAGGACAACTATGCAATCACCGGGTTGAGCGCTGGCAACCGCTAAGGCAATTGCTTCACGGCGATCCAATACAACGTGGTTGCTTTCGGTTAAGACCAAACCTGTAACCATCTCTCGCAATATTGAATTAGCATCTTCCGAGCGCGGATTATCGCTTGTAAAAATTGCAATATCGCTACCGTCCTGGAGCGCTTTGCCCATAATCGGACGTTTAGATTTATCTCGGTCACCACCACATCCAAGGAGGGAAATGATTCTTCCAGTAGTGCTTTTACGTAAGGTGGCTAGAGTTCGTTCAACTGCATCAGGCGTATGCGCATAGTCAACTAACGCTATGAAATCTTGTCCAAGTCCAACCCGCTCAAGTCGACCAGGTGCTCCAACTAGATATCTCAAAGAGTTTCCAATTACCAGTGGATCAACATCAGATTGGAAAGCCATGGCAACTGCCATCAATAAATTATCTAAGTTGTGATCACCAATTAGTCCCAGTTCTCCAGAAATTTGAATGCCGCCGCTTCCTCGCATCGTCACCGAATAGCCATTTGTAACCATTTCAGCTGATTCAAAATACCATTCTGCTTTTGCGTTACTTCTTGATAGTGAAATCATTGGAATATTTCGCGCGGCGAAGAGTTCGGCGCCATAAGCGTCATCGATGTTTACAAATCCCAACTCGGCAAATTCGGAGGTAAATAGTTTGCGCTTCGCGGCGAAATATTCAGCCATACTGCCGTGAAAATCTAGGTGATCTTGCGTCAGGTTAGTAAATCCAACCATCTTAAATCGCGTCCCATTGATACGGTTCATAGCGATTGCGTGACTACTAACTTCCATAGCAACGTTGCGCACGTGACGTTCCTGCATCACAGCAAAGATCGCTTGTAAATCCGCCGCCTCCGGCGTTGTGAAAGAAGTTGGCAAAACTTCGGCGCCGATCTCAATTCCAATCGTTCCAATCAGCCCAGTTTCACGTTGCGCATATTTCCAGATTTGATTCAGAAGTGCGGTGGTGGTGGTCTTCCCATTAGTCCCCGTTACTCCTGCAACTGAAATATTCTGCGATGGCGAGCCATAAAACCAAGAGGCGCAATCTCCGACAACACGTCTTGGCTCTGTAATCAGCATGGTCGGTAAAGCTCCAGAAATATATTCGGCGCCCTTGCTATCGGTTAACACGGCAACCGCACCGGCTGCGGATATTTCAACGATAAAAGCGGCGCCATGCGATTTTGATCCTGGAAGTGCAATAAATAAATCTCCCGGCCGCACGCTGCGGGTATCCGACGCAATTCCGGTAACTAAAATTTCGCCTTGCTTTTGGTCGCCGACTTCAATTCCTAAGAAACGAGCAAGTTCTGATAGCGATTTAGCGTTGCTTGTTTCTGGCCGAATCATTTTAGAAGCGCCACCTTGCTCAACTGGGCTTCAGTAAGTGGATAGGCCTTAAACGTCGGTGGGGTTGGTGGAATGTGTCTGGACTGCAAAACGAAACTCATAACTTGCTTGAAAACTGGGCCACCAAGTGAGCCGCCCCAATGCAGACCCTTTGGATCTTGAATTGTCACACTCACAACGTATTTCGGTGCATCTGCTGGCGCGAAGCCAATGAAAGATGCGGTGTAGCCGCTATAACAATGACACTTGTCGTTATAACGCATTGCCGTACCTGTCTTACCAGCGACTCGATAACCGGGAATTGCCGCAGTAGGTGCGGTTCCATTGTCTGAAACCACACTTTCTAACATTGTTCTAATTTTTTGTGCGGTGTCTACGCTAACTACTCGCTCACTCTTTTGCCCAACAGCTGGCGAATAATTACCACTGCTATCGGTAGTACCTGCAACGACTGTGGGCGTAACTCGAACACCATCATTTGCGATAGTGGCAAATACACTTGTGGCTTGCAGGGCAGTTACCGAATAACCTTGTCCAAAAGCAATCGTTGGCTCTGAAGTTCCAGACCACTCGGAGACCGGGTGCAAGATTCCAGCAGATTCCCCAGGAAGATGTGATCCAGTATTTTCACCAATTCCAAACTTTGTGAGATAGTCATAAAGCTTTGTGCTTCCAAGGGCCTGTCCAACTTGAATCGCACCGGTATTACTTGAAATTGCAAGTAAGCCAGTTGATGTTAACCGCTCCGTCTTATGTTTCTCGTGATCATGAAAAGTTGTTGCACCAACTTTGTATGCATAAGGGATGGTAAAAACTGATGTTGGCGTAATCTTCTTCTCTTCTAAGGCCGCAGCCAATGTGATCACTTTTCCCGTTGATCCGGGCTCGTAAATATCCTGGACTGCAGGATTTCTAATACTTGTCAATGTGATTGTCTTAGGATCAGCCGGATCAAATGTCGGTGCACTCGCTTGCGCAACTATTTCACCAGTTTTAGGATCCATAACAATAATTGTTCCCGACTTGGCACCGTCTTTTTTGACGGCTTTACTTATTGCATCTTGGGCAACCCATTGAATGTCGCGATCGATTGTTAGCTTTACCGAGGTTCCAGGTTTTGCTTCAACTTGAATCTTCGCAGAGCCAGGAATAACAGTCCCCGCACCGTTCTCGTAAATGTATTGACCATTTGTTCCAGCAAGTATCGGATCCAAGCTGCTTTCGACTCCCGCTGCACCAATTCCCGCATCATTTGTAAAACCAATTAAAGATGCGGCCAATTTTCCTGTTGGGTAACTTCTAACATATGCACGTTCTGAGAAGAAGCCAACTATGCGTCGGGAAATGCCACCTTTAGTAGCCATTACCTTTTTATTGTATTGAGCAACGGCGTCCTGCAGCGCGATCCAAACTGCAG
>Ga0007796_10000790_pt1 | contig 11081 bp, 13 predicted proteins | sample CryBogmetaGMA0M_FD_60373 | JGI IMG/M metagenome (GOLD analysis project Ga0007796, IMG submission 60373) | Freshwater microbial communities from Crystal Bog, Wisconsin, USA - MA0M | ecosystem: Environmental > Aquatic > Freshwater > Lake | place: Crystal Bog, Wisconsin, USA | collected 2009-07-06 | reverse complement strand
TGCCAAACTCGAGCTCGCCCTAGCCAAGGGCAAGCAAAATCATGACAAGCGCCAGGCCACCGCTGATCGTGACTGGCAGAGGGATAAGGCGCGTCTCCTGCGGGATCGGGGTTGATTGCGAGGGGCGATATTGAAGCCATCGAGCGCGCCACCCTGGCGGGCTTGGGCTGTGATCCGGTTGCCGCGTATCCGGGTTGGCTCCTCCCCAAACGTCACGGCCCTATGGGGCGGGCAAAGAGCGCGGTCCCGATCTGTCATGATTTGGAGCCTGACCCACCATCTCTGAAGCGCATCCTGTCAGCCTACCGGGAGGTTGGCCTTGCCCCTACGTTTCGGATGCCTGACGTCACGGGCCTAAACGCGACCCGAAATCATTTGGCAGCCATGGGCTTTAGCCCCGGCCTTAGGCCCACTCACGTGATGCTCGCCGACCTTAAAACAGTTGCGGCTCTAGCCGAGGGACAGGCCAGTTTCGCAACCGTGGCGGACGCGCGTTGGGGGGCGGTCTTCGCGGGCCCCGGCTTTGACCCCATCGAAGGGGAAGCCCGCGTTCGCATCCTGGCATCGGCCAAAAATACCCTATTTGGTCAGGTCGACGTCGATGGCGAGGCCGCCGCTGTTGGCGTTGGCAATTATAATCATGGCTGGGTCTCTATTCATGGCATGCGTACCGCTCAGGCGGCCCGGGGTCGGGGATATGCGGCCGCCATCCTCGCGGGCCTAGCTCGGGTCGGACTTGAGCGCGGCTTAACCCAGGCAGTTTTGCAGGTGGAAGAGGGGAACTGGAGCGCCCTCAACCTCTACCGACGGGCTGGGTTTCAAACCGCTTGGCGTTACGATTATTGGAAGGCTTAGGCTTGATCGCTGGCCTCAGCGGGTCCCGCATGAAAAAGCGGGTGGAAGGCCACTATCCTGTTGGGCGAAGGATCGCCTAGGGGGCGGACCATGAAGTATTTGGCAGGCTCCCCCGGTGGGGCGAGGTCTGGCCGCACCACAAAGCCGAAGCGCCGGTAATAGACCGGGTTACCCGTTAGGATGCAGCCAGCCGCTCGAAGGGCGGTCAGCCTTGCGAGGCATGCCTCAATAAGTCGACCCCCTATCCCTTGGCCCTGAAGTGCGGGGTCAACCGACACTGGACCCAGGGCGTACCAGCCAAGGAGGTCGTCGGCAGCGCTGGCAGGGGAAAAGGCGATATGCCCAACAATCTGATCATCTCGCACCGCCACCAATGACAGCGACAGGGCTCCTGCAGCACGCAGGGCGTTGATCAGGTCTTGCTCATCTCCTGCGGCGAAGGCCATGGGCGCAAAGGCCCGCTGGGTTAGCTGATAGATCGCGGCTTCATCGCCGGGCTGCTCATCCCGTAGGACGGTGTCTGGATGCGCCATCTTTCCCCAAGCCCAAAGGATCTAAGCCTCGATAAGTGTCCGTGCCCGCTGGAACACCGCCTCGAACATCTCCGCCGTCAGCCGTCCCGTGTTCGTATTGAGCCGGGAGCAGTGGTAACTGTTCAACACCGTATAGGGCCCGGCCGAGAACTCCGTCCCGTGGCCGGGCAGGCCCGCCGAAGCCTTAAGGCCAAGCGCCTTGAGCACATTCCGCCGTGAGACATCGCCGAGCGTCACGATCACCTTCAGATTCGGCATGGCCTCAAGCCGGGCCGTCAGAAAGGGTCGACAGGCGTTTTCTTCAGATGTCTCCGGCTTATTTCCGGGCGGCGCGCAGCGGACCGCGTTTGAAATCATCGCATCGACGAGGGTGAGGTCGTCATCTGGCCGCGCGTCATATTGCCCCCGCGCAAACCCTGTCTTGATCAGCGTCTCGTAGAGCATGACCCCGGCATGGTCGCCGGTGAAGGGTCTGCCGGTCCGGTTGGCGCCTGTTCGGCCCGGGGCGAGGCCCATGACCATCAGCCGACCGTTTGGGTCGCCGAAAGAAGGTGCAGGCCCGTTCCACCAAGTGGGATTGGCCCGCTGGTTTTCTGCGCGATAGGCAACAAGCCGAGGGCAGAGGGGGCAATTTCGGGCCGGCTCTGCCTCAGTCTTCGGCATAGGCTTCGGGGTCACGGTCGCCACCGGTGCGGCTCTCTTGGATGAACCGGGGTAGTCTGGATGGCCGACCAATCAGATCGGCAAGGTCGGCAAGATCGATGAAATTATCGGCCTGCCGTCGCAAATCGTCCGACGCCATTGGCGGCTGTGACTTTACGGTTGAAACGACGGTCACCCGGGCGCCCTTGCGCTGAACGGCTTCGATTAGGACGCGGAAGTCACCATCTCCTGAGAACAGCAGCAAATGGTCCGCATGCTCTGCCATTTCCAGCATGTCGACAGCGATCTCGACATCCATGTCGCCGCGCCAACGTTTGCGGCCCTGAGCGTCGGTGAACTCGCGGGCCGACTTGGTCACCAGCCGGAACCCATTGTAATCTAGCCAATCAACCAGGGGTCTGATGGGGGAATATTCCTGATCTTCCACAAGGGCGGTGTAGTAATAGGCCCGGATCAGCACCCCGCGCTTGCGGAATTCCTCCAGAAGTTTGCGATAGTCGATGTCGAATCCCAGGCCCTTGGCCGCAGAATATAAATTCGCACCATCGATAAAAAGCGCCAGCTTATCGGTCGGATAGAATGTCATTGAGATCGGAAATCCATAATGGGGGCTGGGGCGCATGAACCTGGATGAGGCGGTGATCGTCGCTTTGGGCGGGAATCTGGCCGGCGACTATCAATCGCCACAAGCACTTCTAGAGGTTGCGCTCTCTCGTTTCGCCCAGGCGGGATTGCCTGTGGTGCGTCGGTCGTCTTGGTGGAGCTCTGCCGCCTGGCCCGACCCGACCGCTAACGAGTATCGCAATGCCGTCGTAGTTGTCGAGACACAGCAGAGCCCGGAAGAGACGATTCGAACATTGTTCGGTCTGGAAGCAGAGTTTGGGCGGCTTAGAGGCGAAAAAAATGCGCCGCGCACCCTGGATTTAGACCTGATTGCCCATGGCCGCACGATCTTGGATACCCAAGACTTGATCCTGCCTCACCCCCGCGCGGCGGAGAGATACTTCGTCATGGGGCCTCTCAGCGAAATCGCGCCGCAATGGCGGCATCCGAGAACGGGCGAAACAGCTGCGCAGCTTGCGAAATCTGCCGCTATCGGTCGAGATTCCTATGCCATTAAATCCTGATTTGGCCCTGGGCAGACACGGGATTGATGGAGCGCTTTAACGCTTGCTGATTGACGGGTGCCAAAGGGAAGGCTAGCCGGACTGCAGGAATTTTGCGGGATAAGCATTTGGCCTATCGGCTTGTCATTTTCGATTTCGACGGAACGCTGGCGGACAGCGCCGACTGGTTCATCTCCATGGTGAATCAGGTGGCTGAAAAGTTCCGGTTTCGGAAGATCACAGAAGCAGAAATCGAAATGTTTCGCGGGTGGTCGTCCCGCGAGGTTGTGGCCTACATGAAGGTTCCGGCCTGGAAGATGCCGTTTATCGCCCGCCATACCCGCAAGCTGGTGGCCGAAAACATATCTGAGATGAGTCTGTTCCCAGGGGCTGACCAAATGCTCATGAGCCTTGCCGATAAGGGGGTAATGATTGCCCTGGTGAGCTCAAACGCTGAGGCCAATGTCCGCAAGATCCTAGGGCCGACCTGTGCCGACCTGGTTTCCTACTATGCATGCGGGGCCTCGATCTTCGGTAAGTCGCCGAAATTTCGCGAAGTGCTCCGCCGCACCAAGGTTGCCAAATCTGATGTCATCTCCATCGGCGACGAGACTCGGGACATCGAAGCGGCCACAGAGGTTGGGCTCGCCTCTGGGGCTGTGACCTGGGGCTATACCCGGCCCGATATCCTGGCCAGCCATAAGCCGACCTATCTGTTGAACACGATGGAACAGATCATCGAGACCATCGCCGGATAGGCTTTCGCGGCGCATCGGGTTTGCGGCGTTGCACAAAGTCGCCAAACCCTCTATTTTGACAGGTTCTATTCGTCTCCCGAGGATTACATGGCTCGCGTCACCGTCGAAGATTGCATCGAAAAGGTTCCCAACCGCTTCAGCCTCGTGCTGTTGGCGGCGCATCGCGCCCGGGCGATCTCGGCCGGTTCGCAGATCATGGTCGATCGCGACAATGACAAGAACCCCGTCGTCTCCCTGCGGGAAATTGCCGACGATGTGGTCAATTCTGACGATCTTCGCGAAAATCTGATCACCACCCTGCAGCGGGTTGATGAGCGGTCTGAAGCCGAGGAAGAGGCCGAAACCCTCGCCCTGCTGGCTGATCCGACTCATATGCAGATGAGCGAAATTGAGCTGATCCGCGCCCTGCAGAGCGATCGTGACGGCGGCCAGGAGGAGCGGTACTGAGCCCCGAGGGCGCAGAACCACTCTCCATCACGGCGGCGCAAGATCCTCCGCTCGCCGAGCCTTCAGACACGCCGGTCCCCGATACCGTCAAGCGGCCGCGGATGCTGCGTCAGTATGAGCTGATCGATAAGGTCAGGTCCTACGATCCCACCGCTGACGAGGCGATCCTCAATCGGGCCTATGTCTACGCCATGCGTATGCATGGAGCGCAAAAGCGCGCCTCCGGTGATCCCTATTTCGCCCACCCCATCGAGGTGGCGGGGATTCTGACTGACTACCGGCTGGATACCGCCACCATCGTCACGGCCCTCCTGCATGATGTGATTGAGGACACGCCGGTCACCCCAGACGATATCGCCCATCTGTTCGGTGCCGAGATCACCGAGCTGGTGGAGGGCGTCACCAAGCTAACCAAGCTAGAGCTCAACAGCGAATACACCAAGCAGGCCGAGAACCTGCGTAAGTTCATCCTGGCGATTTCTAAGGATGTGCGGGTGCTGATGGTCAAGCTGGCCGACCGTCTGCACAACATGCGGACCCTGCAATACATCAAGGCCCCGGCTAAGCGCGAGCGGATCGCCCGAGAAACCCTTGAAATCTATGCGCCTCTGGCACGGTCCATCGGCTGTCACCGCATCTGCACCGAGCTTGAGGAACTGGCCTTCGAGCATCTGAACCCCGTGGCGCGCAATGCCATTTCACGACGCTTAGCAGCCCTGCGCACCGAACAGGGCGGGGCGGTGGATGTGGTCTCCCGAGAAATCACAGCAAAGCTTGAGGCTGCAGGCCTATCGGTCCGGGTGTTTGGCCGGGAAAAGAACGCCTATTCCATCTGGCGCAAGCTGCAACGCAAATCCCTGGGCTTTTCACAGCTGTCTGACATCTACGCTTTCCGGGTGATCGTCGGCACGGAAGAGGAGTGCTATCGCGCGCTTGGCGTGGTGCACATGGCCTGGCCGTCCGTGCCCGACCGGTTCAAGGACTATCTCTCGACGCCGAAGCGCAACAATTACCGCTCCCTGCACACCACGGTCGTTGGCCCCAAGGGCCTGCGCATTGAGATGCAGATCCGCACCGAGGACATGGATCGGGTGGCCGAGGACGGCGTTGCTGCCCACTGGCGATACAAGGACAAATCCTACGGCTTTGACGCCGACCACCAAGCCGCGGCCGGCGGCCGCGATCCCCTGGTCAATCTGCGCCACCTGGTTCAGGTGTTGGAGCACGGCGGCGATGTGGATGAGCTGGTCGAGCACGCCAAGCTGGAAATGTATCTCGACCAGGTCTTTGTTTTTACGCCCAAGGGCAAGCTGGTGAGCCTGCCCCGGGGGGCCATGCCCTTGGACTTCGCCTATGCCGTCCACACAGATGTGGGCGATACTTGTATTGGCGTGAAGATTAATGGTGACCTCAAGCCCCTCCGCACCGGCCTGGTGAATGGTGACGTCATCGAGGTGGTGCGCGGGCCAAAGCCTGTTGTGCCCCCAGACTGGCGGTCCCTCACAGTGACAGGGCGGGCCCGCTCGGCCATTCGTCGCCATATCCGCCAATCCGAAAAGGAAGAGCTGACACGGTTGGGTCGCGCCACGGTGGACCAGACCTTTGCCCGGGCTGGCAAGTCCCGCAGCCATGTCTCCCTGATCCCGGCCCTGGAGCGCTGGGGGGTCACCACCGAGGATGAGATTTTCGAACTGATCGGCCGGGGCAGGGTCTCTCCCGGCCCAGATTCTCGATGTCATCTTCCCCGGCCTGAAGCCCGCAGACCGCGCAGCCGCCACGGCGGTCCGCCGGATCGAAGATGGCAAGGGTGCCAGGCTCTATGTACGCGGCGGCGGTGTGACCTCGGGCGTGGTCATGCACTTTGGCGACTGCTGCACGCCTGTGCCCGGCGATCGGATTGTCGGCATTGTTGGTGAGGACCAGACCAGCCTGACCATCCACACCATCGACTGCGCCAACCTCGCCCGATACGAAGACCAGGAAGACCTCTGGCGTGACCTGCAATGGACGCCAGAGGCGGACCGCAACACCGTCACCCAATCACGTCTCACCGCCACCATCCGAAACGCCCCAGGGGTTTTAGGACAGGCCTGTACCGTCATCGGTGACGCCGGCGGCAACATCGTCAACCTGCGCATGCACCTGCGCCAAGAAGACTTCTTCGACGTGGACTTCGACGTTGAGGTGAAGGACGCTAAGCACATGACGCACATCGCGGCAGCGCTCAGGGCGAACCCGTCGATCGAGACGGTGGATCGCGCCAAGGGGTAAGGGGGATTACTCGGTCGAATTGATGCTATTTACAGCATGACTTTTGATGTCTTGGGTGTTGCGTAATACGTCCCCCAAACCCTGATGCCGACCTGGGCCTAGTCGCGAATGTCCGTCATCGGGCGAGCAAGACTTTGAGGCCAGGGACTTCGATCTTGGCCCATTCCTGATCTGCGGTGAGGGCCGGCAAGCCCTCCGCGATCGCCAACGCCATGCAGGTGCGATCCCCAAGGCCGCTGCCAAACTGCTGCGTGGGGATGATGAGCTCTGCGGCCCCGATAGCATCATCACGCCCATGCGCCCGCACATCGAGATGGAGAGCATCCAGCATGGCGAGGGCCGCATCCAATGGCACCCGTCGCCGCAGCAGCCCCTTCAGAACCTCCTGCAAATTGACCGCAGATATCAGCCCATCGCCGATGTACTGAGCCACGACATCGGCCCCCGGCTCATCGCGCAACAATGCCAAGATTGCCGAGGCGTCGAAGACGACGGATGTCATGCCTTAAGCCTCGTCTTCGCGCAGAGCTTCGGCGCGTCGCTCAGCGAGAAAATCTTCGATGGGAAGATCGTGCGTGGCGTGTTGTCGGTAGAGTTCCTGAGCGCGCTTGATGCTCTGAGCCATCGACGTCAGCTTTACGGCGTCCCCATCAATCGACAGCACCACAACGCCAGCGCCTGTCACACCCAGCGCATTACGAGCTGAGCGTGGAAGGACCATTCGGCCATTCTGGGCAATCCGAATATCAATCGTCTCTGACATTCAATGGACCTTAGTCAATATGTGGCACTGATCATAGTATGCCATATTTGTAGAGGTATCCACAACTCGCCAGTGGTGCCAGGTTCGACTTCATCTGCCCGCCCACCCCGTCACCGCAGTCCATGACCCAAATCGCAGCGGCCCTGGGGAATCGCCGATTGATATTGTGAATCCGGTTGAGGGGTAGGGGGTTACCCCCACGACTTACTCTTCACATAAGCCCGCGCCCGTTCCTTGCTCTCTACAATCGCATCACGGGTTTCAGTGATCAGCCGGCTCACCAGCGGGTCTTTCTGGATGGCCTTCCAATAGGCCAGGAGCTTGGGGTAGCGCTGTAGGGGATCGTCCATGTTGAAGGTGGGCGGGGCCCATTCTGTGGTGAGGATCAGCTGGGGTGCCAGGGCACCGTCGGCCTGGCTGACCGCCTTGCCCACCGCATAGCCGTCTTCGCCAATGAACTGTTCGAGATAGGCCAGGGCGTCGCTGATCTTGCCAAAGGCCTTTTCGATCCCTTCCTGGTCCCAGGTCTTCCGCGGGCGGGCGGAATAGTCGAACAGGGGGACCATGGCCATGACTAGGTAGAAGTCGCAGATCCGGCTCAGCAACCGCATACGGGCCCGCTCAAAGGGATCAGCGGGGCGCAGGGATGGCTCGGGATAGGCGTCTTCGAGATATTCGCAAATCACCTCGCTCTCCGGTAGGGCGCGGCCGTCATCGAGGACTAAAGCGGGTACCCGGCCGATGGGGTTGATCTTCAGATACTCTTCCTTGGTCAGGCCATCGAAGTGAAAGCCCGGCGGCTGAATGATCTCAGCGCTCAGGCCCTTTGCCATGAGCAAGAGGCGGACCCGGGTGGGGAAGGGCGAGTCATAGGTCTGGAAAAGCTTCATAGGGTTCAGGCCTCGGTGGCGATGAAGGTTCGGCGACCGGTCGGTGTGGCGCAGAAGGGGTCGGTGCAGCAGGCGGCGCGTCCGGCGGCAATATAGTCGGCGTCGTGCCACCAGGGCTGGCTGGCAGCGGCGATGGCGAATGGCGAGGCGGCCCTGGCCTGTTTGGGTTGGTTTAAGAAGGGCCCAATAAGATTTGGCATATCAAACACTTCACCATTTTTTATAACCTGATTTACTGAAGCAGCATCTTCAATGCGCGACAGGGGATTGCCTTGGCAGATGACCAGGTCGGCCAGGGCCCCCTTGGACAGATAGCCCAGGGGTTGGTCGAGAAACTCCCCGGCGGCCTTGGTGGCGGTGCTCAGCGCCTCCACCGGCGTCATGCCAAAGCGCACCATAGCGCGTAGGTTCATATGTAGGCTGATCCCATTGAAATCGATGGGGGAATCCGTGCCTGTTACCACCTTGCCCCCAGCCTTCAGCATGGCCTTCAGGTGGGCAACATTGCGCGCGAGGGACTCCAGGGCAGGCTTGGTATCGCCCTTGGCGGTCATCTCAACCCTGGCCTTGAGGCGGGCATATTCCCAAGGCGGATAGAGCGCTTGGGTACGTGGGTCCTCTACCAGGGACCGATCCTCGGCATAGAGGGCACCTGCGGAAAACAAGGTAGGCGTGCGCCGGGCACCGCTGGCAGCGAAGAGGGCGGTGACATCCTGATAGCTGGCACCGAGGGAGCTTTGGGTTCGGGAATAGCCAAACCGGCTGGTGGCGCCCATGTGCTCCATGCCGTCCAGGCCAAAGGCCAGGGCTGGGTAGTGGTAGTGCGAGACCACAGGCAGGCCGTGGGCGTGGGCCCAGGCCGTCAGGTCTCGCTGCATATCCAGCGGCAGGCGGACATAGGACTTGATGAGATCATAGTTGAGGGCTGTAACCCGTTCGAGCTCTAGGGCCATTTGCCCAGGCTCGGTCACGGGGCGCATGAAGTTGTAATAGATCCGCCCGCCGTCGATGGCCTCACCCGTCGCGAAATAGCGGGGTCCGATCCGGGTGCCGGAATCCAGGGCCTCCCGGTCCTCCACCATGTGATAGGCTGGCGATCCTGGAGAGCGGGTGGTGGTGACGCCAAGGGACAGCCAGAGACGCCCTTCGCGGTCGCCATAGGCATAGCCGGCCATCTGGCGATGGGCATGCATTTCGACAAGGCCAGGCATGACAGTGGTACCGGCGCCAGCCTCAATGAGACGAGCGTCCGTGGGGCCCTGTCCCTTAGGAAGGATATCGACAATCCGATTGCCGTTTATGACGATGTCGAGGTCCTTACGGGCTTCGGTGCCAAGGCCATCCCAGACCCGGTCTGCGCGGACAACCGTCTTTCCCGCGGGCTTGGCGTTAGCCCATTTGAGGTCCAGAGGCACATCCCGAGGGGCGGTGCCATCCAGAGTGATCAGACGCAGCTTTCCTGCCGAAAGGTAGAGGAGGGTGTTAGAGTCACCACCCCAGCTGGGGGCGTCTGTCACCTCGTTGTTCAGCACCTTCGGACGGCCGATAAAGCCCCCCTGCGGATCGATCTCGACCACCCAGAGGCGGCTGGCAAAGACATAGGCCAGGTGATTGCCATCGGGGGACCAGACTGGCCCATCGTCGCCCCTGACTCCCAGGGATTTGTGCGGGGCGTGTGGCTGATAGGTGGTCTTTGAGCTGACCACATCGACGGTCAGGATTTCGCTCAAACCCTCACGATAGCGCGCCGAATAAGGTTTGAAGGCCGCCATGGCTATGGTCTTGCCATCAGCGCTCCAGCTGGGCCTGCCCGGTTCCCAAATGGCCGGCAGGATTTGGCGGATGGTGCCTGTGGCCACATCGGCCGTGTGTAGCGCGCCGGTTTGATCCAGAAAGGCCAGGGTCTTGCCATTGCGCGACCAAGCCGGAGCCAAGGCGGCACCGGAATGTCGGGTGATCTGGCGGTCTTCGCCGGTAGCGAGGGTGCGCACCCAGACCTGCAGGTCGCCGCCCCGGTCGGTGGAATAGGCCAGCGATAGACCGTCGGGGGACCAGGCTGGATCGCATTTCCAGAACTTGTCCTTGGTCAGCGCCTTGGCCGTGCCGCCGATGGGTAGGATCCAGAGATCATTGAGGGCTCTGAAGACGATCTGGGTCCCATCGGGTGACAGCATGGGACTACCGATCCCGACCACAGGGCTGGGCACGGTCGAGTCGAAGTCTCGGCTCCGCTTGCGATAAAAGGGGCGGGAGACCTGCAGTTTCACCTGAAAGGGAATTGGGTGGCGACCCGTGGCACCCTGGCGCTGGATCTGGCCGTCGGCAGCGAAGACCATGTCGCCATTGGTTAGCCAGGTTGGCCGAAAGGGAAAGGCGTCGACCCCAGTGACCAGGACAGAATCGACGGAGCGCAATTCCGCCTTGCCCTCATCGAGGTGGGTAAAGATCAGCTGGCCTTGCGGACTAAAGCTTGGGCTATGCAACTCGCCCGACGCCACTGAGTAGGCGATGGTTTTGACGCCGCTTAGGGTCAGGGTCTCAATGCGACGGCGATCAACCACATAGGCCAAGATCTTGCCATCATGGGACCAACAAGGCTGGCAAGCCTGTCCGTCGGCCTCGGCCACTAGCTTTGGTGGCCCGCCGGAAATCGGCATGACGTGTATGGCGTAACGCCCTGTGGCGTCCGCAGAAAAGGCGATGGTCGTGCCATCTGGTGAAACCCTAGGCTCGCGACAGTCATAGGGCCCCTGGATCAGTTGCGTCAGGCCGTTGCCATCGGCCTGAACTGACCA
>Ga0007796_10000786_pt1 | contig 11117 bp, 9 predicted proteins | sample CryBogmetaGMA0M_FD_60373 | JGI IMG/M metagenome (GOLD analysis project Ga0007796, IMG submission 60373) | Freshwater microbial communities from Crystal Bog, Wisconsin, USA - MA0M | ecosystem: Environmental > Aquatic > Freshwater > Lake | place: Crystal Bog, Wisconsin, USA | collected 2009-07-06 | reverse complement strand
CGCTTAGCTTGCAATTCCTCAGTTCGGGTTTGCAAAGATTTACGCTCAGACTCTAATGCGTTGAATTTCTCAACATCAAGCTGGAATTTACGAGTGGCTAAACGCGCAGCAACTGCAGCGATATCTTTACGGAGTAATTGCGGATCAATCATCTGATGCTCTATGAATTAGGGGTTCTGGGTTTTAATTTTATATAGATGCTAGTTTAAGCGTAAGACTTCAGCCCCGGCTGACGGAGTAAATGTAAAGCGATTTGGCGGTAAATTAACGTTGAGCTGAATCTTATCGAGGGTTACCAGAACAACACTACCAAGTCCATCCGTTAACTCTAGTGCTTTAGGCAAGCCATTAACCATGCCAATCGAGATTTTTGTATAAGGCAGATCATTTTTGCTCTTGGCATTGGGGTCTTTTTTAGGCGTTAGGGCTACCCACTTCATTCCTAGACGCTCTTCACCCTCTATAAGATCAAAGTGCTGATCGAGTGAGTTTTCACCAAACAGAATTGCTGCTGGCGTGGAAGCCAAGGCTTGCCCTGCCGGACGAAAGGTTGCTTGGTTCAAATCCTTATCCCACATGATCAGCTGCTTACCATCGGCAATCAACTTTTGCTCGTATGGTTTTTGCGTATCCCAGATAAAACGGCCTGGACGCTGAAACACAAAATGCCCTTGAGTTTGGCGTACAACTTTCAAACCTTTGTCTTGCGCTTCATTTGCTTTAGGTGCACGTAACTGTTGTTGCACAAAATCACCTTCAGCAGTTTTAGAGTTGCGCACAAATTGACGCAACTGCTCTGCGCCACTTTCGCTTTGGGCAAGCGAGGCGCCTGAAAACAGGATAGTTGCAATTATCAGAATTGCTGTAGTGAGAAATCTTGGCATGTATTCTTATTCGGAGGTGCGATGCAGGATTTCGCGATTGCCACCATTACCCATTTTGGAAACAAGACCCGCTTTTTCCATATCCTCGAGAAGGCGTGCAGCACGGTTGTAACCGATACGCAAGTGACGCTGTACTAAAGAGATTGATGGACGTTTGTTTTCTAGAACAATAGCGACTGCTTGATCGTATAGTGGATCTGCTTCGCCACTACTCTCGCCAGTCAATGCATCCATATTGGACTCATCAGCACCCTCGAGTACGCCGTCAATGTAGTTAGCTTCACCCTTCTCTTTGAGCCACTCGACAACGCGATGCACTTCATCGTCCGATACAAACGCACCATGTACGCGCACCGGCAAACCAGTACCTGGGGCCATGTAGAGCATGTCACCCATACCAAGCAATGCTTCCGCACCCTGCTGATCCAAAATCGTACGGCTATCAATCTTAGAACTAACTTGAAATGAAATACGGGTTGGTACGTTAGCCTTAATCAAACCGGTAATGACATCAACGCTTGGACGCTGAGTTGCCAATACTAAATGAATACCAGCAGCACGCGCCTTTTGTGCAATACGCGCAATCAGCTCTTCAATCTTCTTGCCAGAAACCATCATCAAGTCAGCTAACTCATCGATCACAATGACAATCACTGGAGCTTTATAAATTGGTTCTGGATCATCAGGCGTCAAGCTAAATGGGTTAGTGAGCTTCTCACCCTTTTCCTCTGCTTCAAGAATCTTCTTATTAAAGCCAGCTAGATTACGTACGCCAAACTTACTCATTAGTTTGTAGCGGCGCTCCATCTCATTCACGGCCCAGTTCAAGGCGTTATACGCCTGCTTCATATCAGTCACTACTGGGCAAAGCAAATGTGGAATCTTGTCGTAGATAGCCATCTCAAGCATCTTTGGATCGATCATGATCAAACGTACTTCATCTGGCTTGGCTTTAAACAGCAAAGACAGAATCATCGCGTTGATACCGACCGACTTACCAGCACCAGTCGTCCCTGCAACTAGACAGTGAGGCATCTTTGCCAAGTCGGCCACCATCGGACTACCAGAAATATCTTTACCTAAGGCTAAGGTCAACAAAGAATGATTGTCGTTGTATACCTGTGAACTCAGAATCTCTGACAGGTAAACCGACTGACGTGTTGGATTTGGCAATTCCAGAGCCATGCAGGTCTTACCAGGAATCGTTTCGACAACACGCATGCTGACCACACCCAGTGATCGAGCTAAGTCGCGTGAGAGATTCACAATCTGGCTACCCTTCACACCTACTGCAGGATCAATCTCATAGCGAGTTACAACAGGGCCAGGATAAGCAGCGATCACCGTTACCTGAACATTGAACTCTGCAAGCTTGCGTTCAATTAAGCGGGATGTGAATTCCAATACATCAGCAGAAATTGTTTCTTTTGCTTCTGGTACAGGATCAAGCAATGCAAGTGGGGGTAATTCAGAATCAGGGATATCCACAAAAAGCGGTTGCTGCTTCTCACGCTCGACACGTGCACTCTTTTGAATCTCTATTGGCGCACGCACAATTTGTACGGGGGCTGCCACCTCCACGCGACCGCGGAACTCTTCCACAAATTCTTCACGCTCTTCAGCAGCAGCTTCACCTAGCTTGCGATCCTCCACACTATCGCGCCGTTCACGAATGCGGTCATAGGACACTTCTAAGAAACGCCCCACTTTTTCAGCGACATCCAACCAAGAAAAGTGCAGGAACAAAGATAAACCCGCACACAGACCAAACAGAAGAATGAGCGTAGCACCAGTAAAACCCAAGGACATTTGTAGGGGATCGCCGATCAACTCGCCCAAAATGCCACCAGGAGGTCTAGGAAGCTCCCAGGACAAGGAATGCATCCGAATGGACTCAAGACCCATGCTGCAGATTAAAGTCAATCCAAAGCCTAACCAACGAACCAACAAGGAGTCTGGCTTGGCTTCAGGGTCTGGAGGAAGCGGAATACTCCAAAGTTCACGCCAACCATTGAGAACGCGGCGCCCAAATAGAACCACCCACCAAAAGGCAGAGATTCCGAAGATATAGAGTAATAAATCCGCTAAATAAGCGCCAAAACGCCCACCCAGGTTCCTGGGGGTCTCAAAACTGGCATGGGACCAGGCGGGATCCGCCTTGGAATAGGTCAGCAAAATAGCAAATAAACCTAGGCATAAGCCCAAGGAGATAAACCAACGCGCCTCAAGCAGCAGGCGAGGCATCCGGCCCTGGCTACCGTTTTCCGGTGGCTGGGTCATTGGGGACTTCGGGTATACAGTTCTCGCCATGTTCTGCTGATTGTAAACAAGCAAATCTATAATTTGGGGATGACTACAAATACCCCAAAACACTCCAAAGTTCTTATCCTCGGTTCTGGCCCTGCTGGCTATACAGCTGCTGTCTATGCTGCCAGAGCCAATTTGAACCCTACCCTCATTACTGGCCTGGCTCAAGGCGGTCAATTAATGACCACTACAGACGTCGAAAACTGGCCCGCTGACGCGGATGGCGTCCAAGGACCCGAGCTCATGGAGCGCTTTTTAAAGCATGCGGAGCGCTTCAATACCGAGATTATTTTTGACCATATTCATACTGCAGCCCTCACTGAAAAACCCATTCGTCTGGTTGGCGACTCTGGAACCTATACCTGCGATGCGCTGATTATTTCTACTGGTGCTTCTGCTCAATACATTGGCTTACCGAGCGAAGAAGCATTTATGGGACGCGGTGTTTCTGGCTGTGCAACGTGTGATGGCTTCTTTTACCGCAACCAAGATGTCTGTGTAGTTGGTGGTGGTAACACGGCAGTTGAAGAAGCGCTCTACCTCACCGGCATTGCGAAAAAGGTCACTGTGATTCACCGCCGCGATAAATTCCGCGCTGAACCGATTCTGAATGATCGTTTAATGGCTAAAGTTGCTGAAGGCAAGGTGGAGCTCAAACTCAACTCCACACTGGATGAAGTTCTTGGCGATGAAAAAGGCGTTACTGGTGTACGCATTAAGAAACAAGACGGCAGTACAGAAGATATCGCTGTTACAGGCGCATTCATTGCCATTGGTCATAAGCCTAATACCGAGTTATTTATTGGCCAACTCGATATGAATAATGGTTACATTAAGACTCATTCAGGCCTGGAAGGCAACGCCACTGCCACCAATATCCCTGGCGTGTTTGCTGCAGGCGACGTTCAAGACCACATCTACCGCCAAGCAATTACTAGTGCTGGCACTGGCTGTATGGCTGCATTGGATGCACAGCGCTATTTAGAAACTTTGGATTAAATTTTCTGGGGGCTTTAGCAATAAAAAACGCCTAGCAGTGCTAGGCGTTTTTTATTGTTGCTTTTATTACTTACTGCATATGCTTAACGTGAGATCACTGGCAAGAGCGGCACGATCAGCAATGCCACGATGTTGATGATTTTGATCAGTGGGTTAACTGCAGGACCTGCAGTGTCTTTGTAGGGATCGCCTACCGTATCACCAGTCACTGCTGCTTTATGTGCTTCAGAACCTTTGCCGCCGAAGTTACCTTCTTCGATATATTTCTTGGCATTATCCCAAGCACCACCGCCAGTACACATCGAGATCGCGACAAATAAGCCGGTCACGATCGTGCCCATCAACAAACCTCCCAATGCAGCTGGTCCTAATACCAGACCAACAACGATCGGCGCAACTACAGGCAATAGCGAAGGGACAATCATCTCTTTAATGGCTGCAGAGGTAAGCATGTCGACTGCTTTGCCGTACTCAGGCTTAGCGGTGCCCTCCATGATTCCAGGGATATCGCGGAACTGACGACGTACCTCTTCCACTACTGCACCAGCACAACGACCAACTGCTTCCATTGCCATCGCACCGAACAAGTAAGGAATCATTCCGCCAATAAAGAGGCCAATAATCACCATATGGTTAGACAGGTCGAAAGAGACCTGTTGGCCAATGCCCTCAAGTGCATGGGTATAGTCAGCAAAGAGCACAAGCGAGGCTAAACCAGCAGACCCAATCGCATACCCCTTGGTAACGGCTTTAGTAGTGTTACCAACAGCGTCTAATGGATCAGTAATATCGCGAACTGCTTGTGGCAAACCTGCCATCTCCGCAATACCACCCGCATTATCAGTAATAGGACCGTAGGCATCTAGAGCAACCACAATACCGGCCATAGACAACATAGCGGTTGCTGCAATTGCAATACCGTACAAACCTGCCAACCAATATGCCGCATAAATCGCCGCGCATACGAAGAGCACAGGATAGGCAGTGGACTTCATCGAAATACCTAAACCAGCAATGATGTTGGTACCGTGACCCTTGGTAGAGGCTTCAGCAATATGTTGCACTGGCTTAAATTGGGTGCCGGTGTAGTACTCAGTAATCCACACTAAGCCTGCAGTCAGCAATAAACCTACTATGGTCGCACCAAACAAGCGCCACTGACTACCCGGTATACCGAGTGCATCATCAGGCATGATGAAGTTGGTTACAAAATAGAAGGCAATCAAAGATAAACCACCAGCAATGATCAAGCCCTTATACAAAGCAGGCATCACATTCTTCATACCAGGCGTAGCTTTAACAAATGAGCAACCAATGATGGATGCAATGATAGAGACGCCGCCCAAGACTAATGGGTAGACAATCGCAGCCACTGGTGCACTTGAAACAATTAATGATCCCAGCACCATTGTTGCGATGAGTGTCACTGCATAAGTTTCAAATAAGTCAGCTGCCATACCGGCACAGTCACCGACGTTGTCACCAACGTTATCTGCAATGACTGCCGGGTTGCGTGGATCATCTTCCGGAATTCCGGCTTCAACTTTGCCGACCAAGTCAGCACCAACGTCAGCACCTTTAGTGAAGATGCCGCCACCCAAACGGGCAAAGATCGAAATTAATGAAGAGCCGAATGCCAAACCAATCAAGGGATGCAATACAGCAGAGAGATCTTGTCCTGAGCCGATGGAGACGAGGAACATGAAGAAAAGACCAACACCCAGGAGGCCAAGACCAACTACCAACATACCCGTAATGGCACCGCCTTTAAATGCAACGTTCAGGGCTTCATTCATTCCTTTAGTAGCTGCTTCGGCAGTCCGAACGTTTGCGCGCACTGAGACGTTCATACCAATGAAGCCACATGCTCCTGATAGAACTGCACCAACTACGAAGCCGATAGCAGTAGCAAAGTCTAAGAAGAGTGCCATCAAAATAGCCAGAACTACCCCGACCACAGCGATTGTTTTGTATTGGCGGGATAAATACGCAGCGGCGCCTTGCTGAATCGCCTCTGCAATCTCTTGCATTTTGGCATTGCCTGTACTCTGCTTCAAAATCCAGCCGCGCATCACAAACCCGTAAATTACGGCCAGGACACCGCATGCCAAGGCAAAATACAAGCCTAAAGTGACATTACTCATGCTTGAACTCCCTAAAGTTGATCTCTATTGTTTTGTATATCTAGTGCTTAGGTAGGCCAGGTTTTGGAAAGCTTTAAACTAGGGTCTGTAAGCAGTACCAGTATGTAACAGAATCACCCCTGCGCCCCTTTGCTGGAATCAGGGTATTTACTAATCACTACGCGGAGTATTTATGAGTCTCGACAACGTCAAGCCAGGCAAAAAGATCCCTGAGAGCTTCAACGTCATTATTGAAATCCCAATGAACGCTGATCCAATCAAGTATGAAGTGGATAAGGAAAGTGGCGCAATTTTCGTTGACCGATTTATGGGTACTGCAATGCACTATCCCTGTAACTATGGCTACATTAATAAAACAATCGCTGGTGATGGCGACCCAGTTGACGTTCTCGTAATCACTCCGTTTCCGCTTATTCCAGGAGTTGTCGTTAGCTGCCGCGCAATTGGCCTACTGAAGATGGAAGATGAAGCTGGTCAAGACGCAAAATTATTAGCCGTTCCTGAAGACAAAATTTTGCCTATCTATACCCATTGGCAAAAACCAGAAGACATCAACCCATTACGTTTGAATCAAATTCAACACTTCTTCGAGCATTACAAAGATCTCGAGCCAGGCAAGTGGGTGAAAGTCAGTGGTTGGGGTGGTGTTGCCGATGCTCATCAAGAAATTCTGGAAGGCATCGCGCGTTACAACAAAGAGCATCAGTAATCAGTAAAGGCTTTGTGATTCGGAGTGAGCGCACAGAAAATTGCCTTAGCCCAAATGAACCCACTACTGGGTGATTTGGTTGGCAACGCACAGCTGATTCACAAAGCCGCTTCAGATGCCTTTAAACAAGGTGCCAAACTGGTAGTAACACCTGAGCTCTCGCTCACTGGATATCCCCCCGAAGATCTATTGCTCCGCCCCGCTTTTATTGAAGCAACGCAGCAACAGCTCGATCTCTTAATCAAAGAGTTGGCCCAATACCCTGGTCTGACTGTAGTCGTGGGCCACCCCAAACAGACTCCCGTTGGTTTGCAAAACTTTGCGTCTGTTTTGCAAAACGGCAAAGTCATTGCAGGGTATGCCAAACAAGAATTGCCCAATCATGAAGTGTTTGATGAAGTGCGCTACTTTGTTCCTGGCAATCAAGCCTGTGTTTTTGCATGCGAAGGTATTCGCTATGGTTTGATCCTCTGCGAAGATGCATGGCATGCGGGTCCAGCAAAACAAGCCCACGCTGCCGGAGCGCAAGTATTGCTCGTACCGAATGCATCACCTTATCACCTGAAAAAAGAAGCGCTGCGTATAGAAGTACTGCGTAGTCATATCGCGCAAACCGCCATGCCTTTGGTCTATGTGAATGCTGTTGGTGGTCAAGATGAATTGGTCTTTGATGGCGGATCTTTTGCTCTTAATGCCCATGGCGATGTCGTCATGGCGATGCCTCAATTTATCGCTGACTTAGGTTTCGTAGGAGTGAATTCGACAGGCCAACTAGAAACAGGCTCTATAACCCCGCCGCAAAGCGTTGAAGCACAAGCCTATCAAGCGCTAGTGCTGGGTGTGCGTGATTATGTGAATAAGAATGGGTTTCCCGGTGTCATTCTTGGTCTATCCGGCGGCGTAGATTCTGCTTTAGTTCTGGCGCTTGCAGTGGATGCCTTGGGTGCCGATAAAGTACGCACTGTGATGATGGCTTCGCGTTACACCGCCGACATCTCTTGGATAGATGCTCGTGAAATGGCTCAAAATTTAGGGGTTCAATACGATGAGATTCCCATCAGTGGTCCGGTAGATGCTTTAGAGCAATCTCTGGCCGAGCAATTTATAGGCCTAAAGACCGATGCAACCGAAGAAAATATTCAGGCGCGGGTCCGCGGTACTTTGCTAATGGCTTTATCGAATAAAACAGGACGCTTAGTATTAACCACTGGTAATAAGAGTGAAATGGCAGTGGGTTATTGCACACTCTATGGAGATATGGCAGGCGGATTTGCAGTGATTAAAGATATCGCCAAGACTTTGGTTTATCGTCTCTGCGCTTATCGTAATAGCATTAGCCCAATTATTCCAGAACGAATTTTGACGCGCGCCCCTTCTGCAGAATTGCGCCCCGATCAAACGGACCAAGATAGCTTGCCTTCTTACGAAGTATTGGATGGAATTGTGGAACGTTATATGGAGCAAAACCAATCCATCGCTGAAATCATTGCTGCCGGCTTTGATCCCGAGAGCGTTGAAAAGGTCACTCGTCTCATCAAGTTAAATGAATACAAGCGTCGCCAAGCCCCGCCAGGAGTTCGTGTCACTACCCGTGCTTTTGGCCGCGATTGGCGCTACCCCATTACCTCACAATTTAGAGCCTAAAACTGCCGATTTAGGGCTATTTTGCAGGTATGCTCTAGTACTAGGTATGATTACTGCATTAGGGAGAACATATGAAATTAATCACATCAATTATTAAACCGTTCAAGCTCGACGAAGTACGTGAAGCATTGGCTGAAGTAGGCGTTACTGGCTTAACCGTTACTGAAGTAAAAGGTTTTGGTCGCCAAAAAGGACACACAGAACTCTATCGTGGCGCAGAGTATGTAGTCGACTTCTTGCCCAAGGTAAAAGTAGAAGCAGTGGTTCCTGGTGATCGCGTTGAAGCTGCTATTGAAGCGATTACTAAAGCAGCGCGTACCGGAAAAATTGGTGACGGAAAAATTTTCGTAACCGCCGTTGAGCAAGTGATTCGTATTCGCACAGGCGAAACAAACGAATCTGCAGTTTGATCACTGCTTAATCTAATACAGATTCTCAGTTTCGCTGAGAATCTGTTGCAGGCACAGGCGGACTGATTTCAGTCGCCTCCAAAATTATCGTCTTGCCAGTGCCACCTGTTCTCACCTTGCCGCCCTGGAAATACAAATCCACCTGATTTAATCCTAGGGTCATCACCTTAAAAGGTGGCTTGCCATAAATATTGGCACCTACGCCAGGCTCAAGCGTTTTATTCTGCGTTTTGCCTGTCGCATCCGTGATGCACACTGTTTGTGCAATCTTCGATTGCATGTAAACCAAATCACCGGCCTTTCTAGGGGCCTCAGGCTTATAAGTCACTGCAGTTGAATCAACAGGCGGGCATTCTAGAGAAACCACTGCAGCAGGTGGTGCAGCCTCTACCGCAGGGGTTAGGGCTTGAGCAGGTACCACACCTTTAGCATCCTCTACCGGGACGGTGGGTGGAGGCATCTCTGGTATTGCTTCTACCACCAGAATTTCTTCTTTGGGCGGATCGGGGAAAAATAGAGGCCGTAAATTGACTACTGAAAACACCAGTGCGGCAGCAATACTCAATAAAACAAAGAGTTTCTTTTTGGGATTACTTTGTGTGGCTGCCTTGCTGCTCTCAAAAAGTCTCGCAGGCTTTAAATTTTTGATAATGGCCTTAGGCATCTCCTCCACTCGTTGTGGCCTAGATTTTTTTTCTAGGGCAGCTACTTTTTCTAGTTTTTCAACTACCTGCTCTTCGACTTTTTCAGCAGTAATTTTTGCGGGTGGCGCTTGATCACCAAAATCAAAAGCGTCCTCTTGTGTCAGCTTAAGTAGGCCGGCAACTTTTTTAGCGGCAGTGACTTTAACCTGAGGGCCGTAAAAAGAACTTGTCTCGCCGTTTTCAATTTGCTCAATCTGGCGTGCAGAGAGGCAAGCCATGCCAGATAATTCTTTCGTGCTTAAGCCAAGACTTTCTCTAGCCTTCGTAAAAGCCTCTTTGCGAATCTCCGGTAGCTTTGTTGGCTTACTCACGATTTATCAAGTGTCTCTTATAAAAAATAATGAATCTGATACTAATACCAAAATGTTGCAGCATTAATTAGCTCTGTGGCTAATGGTTTAAAGGGTGACTCTCAAGATCTGACTCAAGATACTTCTTCACTAAGGTCTGAACTGAATTAGCATGCATCTTATCCATCACCCTAGCCTTATGAACCTTAATTGTGGCATCAGTTGTGCCTAATTTGACAGCAATATCTTTATTTAATAGCCCTTTAACTAACCAACCGCATACTTCTCGCTCTCTAGGAGTCAAACTTTCATATTCTCTTCTGATCTCTACATCCATCGAGATACGCTTGAGTTGACTACTGTCAAAATTAACCGCATCTGCTACCGCCTTTAAAAGCTCTTCTAGATTGAAGGGTTTAAATAAGAAATCTACTGCCCCTTTCTTCATTCCTTGCACTATCTGATGGGGGTGACTCTGACCACTGACAAAAATAATAGGGGTTTTGCGACCCAATTTAAGAAGTTTTTCTTGTAGATCCAAGCCTGTCATATCCGGCATCAACATATCCAAGAGAATGACTGCAGGAGACACTGGAACAGACTTTTCAAGAAAAAGGGTTGCTGAGGCGTACTCGTCCACTAAATAACCTAATTCACGCAACATCCTTGTCAAAGACAATCGCATGGAGTCATCATCATCAATTAAGTAAATATGGCCGACTTTAGTCATTGAATTCAAAGGAAAAAGTAACAAATGTCTTAATGTACCGCAGTAAGTTTCGGTAAGCTATTAGCTTGATAGCTAATAGTTGCGGTCTAAATCAATGAATTCCTTCATCTTTTCTATTGCACCGCAGCATATTACTTGCGTATTTAGCACCTAATGAGAAGCTCAGACTCCTTTTGCGTATCACGGCACAATAGAGCCTTTCGAAATAAACCTTTTCTGGAGTAATAAGCATGAAACGCCTAAATGAACGCTCGCGCATGGTCACAGAAGGAGTCGCTCGCGCCCCCAACCGTTCG
>Ga0007796_10000782_pt1 | contig 11141 bp, 7 predicted proteins | sample CryBogmetaGMA0M_FD_60373 | JGI IMG/M metagenome (GOLD analysis project Ga0007796, IMG submission 60373) | Freshwater microbial communities from Crystal Bog, Wisconsin, USA - MA0M | ecosystem: Environmental > Aquatic > Freshwater > Lake | place: Crystal Bog, Wisconsin, USA | collected 2009-07-06 | reverse complement strand
GCTTCAGGCGGCTGCTGATTGGCTTGGTCAGGAAGCCGAGCTTCGCGGGCTTCCGCTTGGCTACTTTGGTGCCAGTACGGGGGCGGCGGCGGCTTTGGCGGCGGCGGCCCGGCATCCCCAGCAGATCCAGGCCGTGGTTTCTCGGGGAGGGCGTCCCGACCTGGTCTGGGAGGTTCTGCCCAGCGTGACGGTTCCCACCCTGTTGATCGTGGGTGGGGCCGATGATCTGGTCCTCGAACTGAATCGCGATTCCTTTGACCACCTGGGTGGGCCCCGGGAACTGGCGGTAATCCCAGAAGCCACGCATCTTTTCCCAGAGCCAGGCGCGCTCGACCAAGTTGCCAGACTCGCGTGCAACTGGTTCCTGACCTACTTTGGTGGTGCCGACCAGCCGCATGGTGAGCCCCGGCCGTTATTCTAGGGGGGCAAAGCCTCGGTCTGAAGCGCCGGGATCGTTAACACCTTTTCACTCTGATCGACTCGCCCACAATCACTGGCTATGTTAACCTCAAGAGCGGTACTCGATAGCGATTGACGATTCGGTTGCACATGGGGGACAGCCGCCCTCGGCTGTCTGTTGCGATTGTTTTTACTGGCAACCCCATTGTCTATCGCTCGGGGCGGTTCCTGAAGGTCCGGTGGTCGTGGTTGGAGAGGCCGTCGGCGGCGTCTGAGCGGATGCCGGTGGTGCTGGGGAAGTCAGAGAAGGGTCGAGGCATGAAGGTGTTCGTCTTGGGGCTCGACGGAGCCACATGGGATGTGCTTGGCCCTCTGACGCAGTCGGGAGAGATGCCCAACCTCGCGCGGTTGATGCGTCAAGGAGCCTCGGGCACGCTGAACTCGATCTTTCCGCCGCTCAGCCCCGTGGCCTGGACCGGTGTCATGACCGGCAAGAATTCGGGGAAGCACGGGATCTACGAGTTCCTTGAATTTGACCACAACCCGGGCCAGGGGCGGGTAAATTCGTCTCGCGCGATCAAGGCCCCCCTGCTCTGGGAGATTGCCAGCCAGCACGGCAAGCGCTCGGTTGCCGGCGCTGTGCCGATGAGCTATCCGCCTCGGCCGTTCAACGGTGCCTTCCTGGGCGACTTCCTCAGTCCGGCGAACGCGCCTGACTTTTCGAGTGACCCCGCGCTTCTTGCCGAACTGGAAGCACACCTTGGCACAGCCTACCAGCCCTGGGATACCACGGTTCACGACGGCGGCCGCGAGGTTGAGGCCGTGGGCACTCTCACCGCGTTCCTCGATCATCACCTGCGCTCGGTCGAGTTTCTGATGAAGCGCTGTGAGTGGGATCTGTTCATGTACGATCTCATGGCGACCGACCGCTTGCAGCACGAGCTGTGGCATGCCTGGGACCCAACGCACCGCGTGGCCAAGGGGCGAGATCTGAGCCAGGCCCGACAGGGGTTCATCAATTTCTGGAAGCGTCTGGATGACGGCATCGGTCGGATCGCCGCTCAACTGCCCAGTGAGGCCAACCTGATCCTCATGAGTGATCATGGGTTCGGCGGTATTGAATGGTATGTGAACTTCAATGTCTGGCTACTGGAACAGGGTTTGATTCAGCTCCATGATTCGTTTTATGTGCGTCAGAAGCGCTGGTTTTATGAGCGCGGTGTGACCCCGGAATGGTTCTACGGCCTGATGGCCCGTTTCGGCGGCGCCAAGGGGCGTGTGAGCCGGTTCCGGGGTAAGCAGATGAGTAAGATCGACGCCCTGGCCGACACGATGTTCCTGTCGCGCAAACATATCGATTGGTCCAAGACCCGCGCCTATGCGCAAGGGAACTTCGGCCAGATCTTCCTGAACCTGAAGGGGCGGCAGCCGCACGGCTGTGTCGACCCCGCGGATGCGCGTGGCGTGCTGGACGAGATCAAAGCGAAGCTGGCCACCCTGAAGCACCCAGAGACCGGTGCTCCCCTGGTTGAGCGGGTTTACGAGCGTGAAGATCTGTACTCAGGTCCCCACATGGATCGTGCGCCCGACCTCACGGTTGTGCTTGGCGACTGGAAATACAGGACGATCGGACTTTACGACTTCACCACCAATACGGTGATCTCGCCGGCGTTTGGTCCCACGGGCGATCATCGCCTGGAAGGGGTGTTCATTGGAGTGGGCCCCGGCTTCCGCGCGGGTGGAATGTTGGGCGACACCGCCAACCTGCTGGATATTGCCCCCACCGCGCTCCGGTTACTCGATCTGCCGATCCCTCCCGATATTGATGGCCGTGTCTTGGGCGAGGCACTCGACACCTCGATCGTACCCTTGGCCCAATCCACGCCCCACGCCTCGACCACTCCTTTGGAACCTGTCGCGGCGTCCAGCATGGCCGAAGCGGCGGGGTACTCAGAGGAGGACGAGGCGATCATTCAGCAGCGGCTTGCCGACCTGGGTTATCTTTAAATCCAGTACGGCGTCCGATCGGTTGGGCGGCCAGAGACTCACGTGGCTTTGCACTTGGCCCCCAGCCGGATAGCACAATTACTCCAGCGTGATCGTGTATTCTTTTTTGTCGCCATTCACATCCATTTCAAGCTTGGATGACTCATAATTCGAGTATTTTTTCGGAATCGCACGCGAGCCCTTACCTACTGGACCTGTTACCGAGATCCTATGGCTGCCGGGAACAGCGCCATCATTCTCTCCATAGGTTGATAGGCTGAACGTCCCGTCTTTCTGGATTGTTCCGAACGCTTCACGGCCGGGCCCTTGTGGCTCAAACATAATCTTGCCGCCGGTCAGCGGTTCACCTTTGAAGAGAACCTTGCCAGTGACAGGGAGCGTGGCTGGTGGCGTGGTTGAAGAGCCCCCACCGCAGCCCGCGCACACGAGTGTGCCGAGTACGGCCCAGCCTCCCAGGCCGGAACGAATCTGACGAAACATGAATAACCTCTGTCTTGTGGAAATAAAACCGGGTGCAGAACATGCTGCACCCGGTCGGTGAATCAGGTTGTGAATCGAGCGTCACATTGCCAATCAAAGATCGTTGGCCGAGATCACTTCGCCGCCGGCGATCGAGCCAACGGCTCGCCAGGTGATTGGGTTGATCGAGTCTTTGATGTAGCGGACGGAACCGTCGGCGAAGAGCGAGTTGACGCCGCCAGGATGTGCGCTGCTGGCGGAAAGCGACATGTAGGTGGGGCCGCCATCGTTCTCGTCGGTGGAATCCCAGTCCATGGCCACGATCGCACCGGCGTTGCTCGCTCCGGTGGCCCGGCTCTTTGCCTTGACGGTGGAGTTGGGGCCCATGGCGGTGGTGAAACCGGAGTAGTAAACGCCACCATTGCACCAGCGGGTGTGGCCGACAGGGCCACCGGCCTTGATCTTGCCGGTAGCGGTTCCGCAGCCACTGATCACCTGCGTCAGGGCAGCGGCTGAGGCTGGGCCTGGCAGTGGCACGTTGGTGGGGCTCCAGGTACCGGTTGTTGAATCCGAAGGGTTGGTTGGCGTGGCAAGGCAGCTACGCATCTGGGCGTGGCCGATCAGGCCTTCCGAGGCCATCAGCGTATTGCTGAGCCCGTCCTTGACCATAGCCACGGAGCGCGAGTAGTTCGGGCCGAAGAGAGACCGGTTCATCGGGCCGACGGAGTTCGGGGTGCCCCAGTTGATGGAGAAGACGTACCAGTCACCTTCGCACACACCGTAGCTGGTGGTGGCGAAGAAGGTGCCACCCAGCGAGCTATCGTCAATCTTGGACCCACCATCGCTGGGACAGTACAGGAACGGCAGCGGCGTGGTGGAAACCGTGATGTTCGAGGGGGCGCTGTAGGTCAGGTTGAAATTGATCGCGTTGAAGAAGTTGCCCTGGTCGAGGAACGGGGCGGAACGAGCGAAAGCGCTCCAAGACGACTGGAACGACCATGTACCGGGCGCGCCACTTGGGGTTGGCACCAGAATGGTCGTCATGGGAAACGCGCCATTGGTGTTTTCGTAGTTGTGGAACGCCAGTCCCATTTGCTTGAGATTGTTCACGCACTGGGCGCGTCGAGCCGCCTCACGGGCCGACTGAACGGCGGGCAGCAGCAGCGAGACCAGCACACCGATGATCGAGATCACCACCAGCAATTCGATGAGCGTGAAACCACGCCGATCGGTTGGACGTTGCATACGCATCAAACAACACCTTTCAAGAAATCAAGAAAAAAAGAGAAGTGCGGAGCGAACGGCCTGGCAAAACCAGGTTGGATGGTCAAGGAGAGGCGAACAAGGAAAAAGTGGTATCACGGCCATCGGCTCAACGCGATGGCGTGTGACGCCTGAGAGTGAGTCTCTGGAATCGACTTGGTGTTTGGGTTTTATGCGCATCGTTGTCGAAAACGATGATCGCGGCGAATTCGTGATCGCTACCGCCCGGCAGCAGGGTGAACCCTTCGGCTTTCTGGGTCGGTTCGAAGGTCCAGACGAGTTCCGGTTGAACAGGTTTGGGGAATTGGTTATTCGGGCCTGGCGGGGTAAGTTGCTGGTCAGAGATAAACCAGAGCCGGTTGCCGTGAAAAACGTTGCTGGCATCTTCGCTGGCTGTCACCACGAAGTAACCTGAATGAGCGCCGCTGTTTCGGTGTTCGAGCGACGTCAACTGCAGGTCTTCTTGACCGTCGGGTGACTTACCGGCGGCAAAGCTGAACGCTGGCTGGAGTTTGAGCTGAGCTTCAGGCGCCGGTGGAGTTGTGATATCGACCTCGAACACACGGACCAAGTCGGCCGGTTCACGCAGGCCGATGGCCAGGTGGCGAGACTGAATTTGACCAGCGGTGTTCCATGTTTCCCGGACTGCGAGGCCCTCGATTTTGCGGCGGTCGGTTTGTTCGGGTGTCAGTTTTTCGTTCTTGAGCTGCTCGTGCAGGTTTTCCGCGAGATGCCATCGTCTCACACTGCCTGGCTTGATCGTCCAGGGTTGCTGGGCGGTGCCAGTACCGACAACCTGAAATCGGAGTAGGTAGGCGCGCTGGGTTCGTTCGCCATCATCTTTTCCGGAATGCGAACCAATGACGTAGTAGGCACCATCGCTATCGCGTGCCAGGCCTTCCCACTTTGGGCCCACCGGCAAGCCTTCTGGGAATTCGCCACAGGTCAATCCCGAGCCGACTGGCTGACCGGAGCTTTGTTGATAGACTCGCAATGTGGGTGCTTTATCATGTGCGATCAGCAAATGCGATCCATCGCCCAGTAATTCCACACCCGAAGCTTCGACGATCGTTTCAACCTGGCCGTCGCGATTCAGAAATGGACTCGGTGAACCGGCGGGAATCACGTCCCAGGTGGTTGCATCGCTGGGAGTGTCGAAGCTCCAGGCCAACAGGCACACAATGAATAACATGACTTACTACTGAGAAGGTGAACGAATGCACCAAGGCATCTTGCCCGCGAGGGGATGAACGGACAGCGTCCCTGCGTCTGATCACATTGAACAAGTCTAATAGACCCCTGGCCGATTCAGGATGACGATTCGGCTAATTATCCATGAAGAAATAATGAAGAAGTAGGCTTTTCGAGCAGGCTGACTGGAGGCGGAGATTGGTTTAATCCTGGTGGTGCCATACTCGAAGCGATCTGAATTGTGGCCAGATCATCGGCGGATCAAAAAGAGTCTGTGTTTATAATATATAAAGATATAAGTAATTTATAAAATGAAGATCAGGTGTGATTTTCCATGAAAAAACGAATCAGGCGGCCGACTCACGCGGTTCCGCGATCGGCCGCTCGGAACGGATTGAGGAAGACGTATCCAGTCAGCCGAATTCAGTAAAAACCGTCAGAGCGGTCTGTCCTGAGCCCTGTAGCGGCGATTCAAGATAGCCCAGGGCAACGCCCTCGTTGTACTACACAAGTCTTGGCTAACGTTTGAGCCAGGCACTCTCCTGGATGGTGCCATGGATGACTCTTCTTAGAGTCATACGTGACGTGTGATAAAAGACGCGTGCTTGCGTCTTGTTGTCTCCGTGACGATGAAAGCCGCTTCGCGGTGGTCTATGCTACCGGTCACGGATGACTCTAAAGAAGAGTCATCCATGGCACCTATTTGTGCGCTTCGCGGTTCGATTGAAGCAAAGGTTTTTCTCGTTCAACGCCCCTTCAAACACCGCGAATACTGGTATAGAGCGACTTGTGTAGTACGACAAGGGCAACGCCCTGAGTCACCGTTGTCCAACGAGATCTCTCTTGTTTTCAGGTCTTTGTGGGCTCAACCGGCGATCCCATTCCATGGGATCGCCGGTTCAGCCCAGGAGCTTTTTTTGGGGTGACCGTTGACCCAGGGCTCTCGCCCTGGGCTATCTTGAAACGGGCCATCAGCCCTAAGAAATAGCCATTTGGCATCTGCTCCTGAATTCGGCTGAATGGATACAGGAAGACAGGAATTCGATGTGGTGCCGCTTGGTGTTTATTGGATGCTGACCGCGACGTGTTTAGCTGGGTTTGCTGTCGGCTCGATCTTGATTACCCGGTCCAGAAAGCAGGTAATCACACGCGCATTGGTGAGGAGATGCTGAGTTGCTTCCGTGGTGGTGAACGAGCTTGAGCCATGCGCCAGGCTCAGGGGCAGCAAGAGCTGATCGGCGGAGTGGGGGTCGACGATGCCCGGCTGGTCCAGGAACGCGAGCAATTCGCTGGCGGCCTCGCTGGCGACCAGCTCGGCGGGCTTTCCGGCCGCTCCCAGGCCAACGAACGTGGCGGTTGTGGAATTCTGGCTGCCGGCATCGCCAAAGACGGCTGTGACAGTGAGTGCGGCCCCCTGCCCGGCTCCCGACCACTCCTCGGTGCTGAAAGCGCACAGTTCACCAAAGCCAGCGGCATTGAACTGGTCACGAGCCGAATTCAGCATCCGTTCAGCGACATGGTTTTTAGGCAGGTTCAGGACACCGGCCTGCACCTTGATGGCGATCAGTGAGCCACGTTCTCGCAGTTGGAGAGGTTGTGGTTGGCCGGGCTCGATCCAGGCTTCGAGCAATCCGCCTCCCCGAGGGTAAAAGCCGGCCTGGGGCATCGAGAGCCCTACTCGCATCCCGATCAGATCCTGGAAACTCCTCCAGGTCTCTTGAAGGAACGGAAAAGAGGGGGCATGCTCATTGAACGTGCCGCCGCTAAGCCTTACCAGAATCGCTGTTGGAGCGCGCATGGCGATCGCCAGGTGTAGCGTGTGCAGCACCAAGGCGGTTGCGCCGGCGGTACCAATTTCCAAGGTCAGATCCGATGGGGTGTACGGTGCAGGCTCGAACTTCAGCGAACGCGCACCAATCTTCGCGCCTTCCACCCTGGCGTTTCCCAGCAAGGCCGCTGCCTGAACACAGGCCAGGTGCTGCGGGCGGAGCCCGGGTTTGGATCGGTTGGCGCGGATATTGTCGATCTGAAACGGCTTGCCGGTCAGCAGTGAAAGAGTCAGGGCCGACCTGAGGATCTGCCCACCCCCTTCACCGTCTGAGCCATCCAGTTGGATTTCGTGATTGCTCATGCGAGGTCGATCGCTTGCAAGGTTGGATGAATCTGCTCGTGAGGCTGGCATCCGGTGTGGCGTGGCCAGGCCGTGTCCGCCGTGGGAAACCCAGCGCCTCGGGAAACGTGCACCTCTCCCAGCAAAGATAGACAGTTCATCCATGATCGGGGTTCAGCTCTCGGGTGTTTCGCCGGTGGGATTCGTTGAATTGGATTCGCTGGAGGTCGGCGGTGCGGATTCCGTGGATTCCGAATCGCCAGCAAGTGCTGGGACCACGTCTTGGCCCTGGATGGCCGAGGGTGAAGCGGTTGATTCTGTACTCGTCTGAGCGACCGGCTGTGGTCCCACGGCTTCCTTGAGTGTTTCGTCCGACAGGGGCATCAGAGCGGGCGGCAGTTCAAAGCTGCCCGTGCCGGCGTCGGAGACGCCGTTCCGGTTGGCCCAGATCAGAATCAGGCTTTGCTTGATCCGGTCACTGTTCCCCTCCGGCTTGTTGAACAGAAGGTCGCCAAGGCTTCCGGTTCGGTCCGCGCGTGTTCCGATAACGGCGATCTGGCCAGGATGAAGCGTGATCGAGGCAGCCAGTTCACGCATCGTTTCTTGCTTTTGGCCAGCCGAGAGCTGGAATTCCCTCGGCATCATCAGGCCACCCGTGGGAAGCGGCACGAAGTTGGACTGAACCGGTCCATGGTGCAGTTCAGGAGCGATCTTCAAAGAGACAGCGTTGGGGCCTTCGTGCGTGGCGGTAACCCGCAAAAGCCCTTTGGCGTCGGTGTAATTTTTGCCTCGAACCTGGCCCTGAGGATCGCTCAAGAGCAGGTTGATGGCGGGCTGGGGCGGCCTTTGATTGGCGTCCACAAGCGCACTGTCGCCGCTCGCGTTGGCGATCATCTGAATCTCTGGCTGGTTGGGAGGCTTGGCCCTGAGCTGTTCAGACAGTCTGGAGGGGAGTTCACCCGTGAGCCGGCCGATCCGCAGCCCGTTGGTCTGCCAGGCCCGCCTGAGGTCTGGTTCAACGACCTGCTCGTCCGCCAAGCTCCAGGCCACCTCATCGACCAGAGGATCTCCCTGGGGACGCGTGATGATGACGACCGTCAGGGAGCAGCGTTTCGCCTCAACCACTTTGCCCGGATCTTCCCCGGGGCTAATCAATGCACCACCAGATTTATCTCGAGACGGGGTGAGCTTACAGCCACTTAAACTCACCAACACACAGAGCGCAAGCACCACCAGATGAGCCCATGGCAGCCTGACCTTGCAGCTCTTGCGAATGCGCATGGGCGGAATCCTTCCCGCAAGTCCCGATTTCCAGGCCCCCGGCCACGGCCCTGCTCAGAGTTCGGAGCCAATCTGGCCAAGGAGTTACGGTAGACTAGGGGTATCGTTCCACACTGTCAATGCCGCTTGCTTTTCCAGAAAAACCCGCACAAGCTACAGCGATCTCGGTAAACTCAGTACATGGATGGTGCGATGTGCTGCTTAAAATGGCGCTTTGGGTGGTCTGCTCATGGTGTTCGACTCGGCTGGCAGGGACGTGAGCTACTCGATGTCATCGGCCATAACCTGGCCGGGATCAGCCACGGCCGTGTCGGAAAGCAGTTCCGCGGTGGGTCTGCTGCGGGTGGCCTGGTTCTATGATCTGGATGGGTGCCGGTGTCCGACCGGCGTGACTCGGCACGCGCTGGCGCAACGGGAGATGTTGCTGGCCAACCCTACCGTTCGGCTGCTGAGTGTGACCGGCAGGATTTCGGTCGAGGAAGGGCGGCAGGCGTGGTCTGCGTGGGGGAATCAGGCCCGTCTGCAACTGCCACTGGCGACCCGGCAGATGATTCGGTTCTGGCGGCTGTGTGGGGTGCCCAGGATTGACTGGTGGACCGGGTTGACCGACTGGGTTTACTGCCCTGCCGAGTATTTTGTGCCCACTGCAAGGGCTCGCCTGGCCGTGACCAGCCACGACATGCTTCAGGACCTGACGTATGGCGGGGGCCGCCGGCGCGCCTTGCTGGCGAGGATCTTCGATCGAGCCGACCTGATTGCCTCGGTCTCTCACTTTAACAGCGACCAGCTTCTGAACGCTTTTCCAGGTTGTGAGGGGCGGGTGGTGCACGTGCCAAACGCCGCCGATGATCTGTTTCTGGAGCCGGCGAGTGATGCCGAGCGGGTCCAGATTCGAGCCGAGCTTGGGTTGGAGCCCAGCGTTCGGTTCCTGCTGTCGGTGGCGAATTTTCAACCCAGGAAGAATCTGGATCGGCTGATACGGGCAGCGGCGCGGGTGCCCGAGGTGGCGTCTGGAGCGATGGCCTTGGTTCTCGTCGGCGATGGTTCTGCCGGCGAGGTCGCTCGCCTTGACGAGGTCATCTCGAAGCTTCCCAGCGGTGTGCGAGTGATCCGGCCTGGCTACCTGCAGGGCGTGGCCTTGCGCGCGGCTTATGCCGAGGCGCAGGCCCTGGTCTTCCCATCCACCTGTGAAAGCTTTGGAATACCAGCGGTCGAGGCGATGGCCCAGGGGTGCCCGGTGGTGTTGGCCAATTCCACGGCCCTGCCCGAGATCAGCGGTCCGGCTGGCTGGTATCTTGAACCGACCAGTGAGGATTCCATCACGGCCACGCTCAGCGAGCTGATTGCCCAGCCCGTCGAAACCGCGCGCCGGGTGGAAGTGGGTCGGCTGCGGGCGGCCTCCTACCGCTGGCAGCAGTCCTCGGAGCGGCTGGTCGAGGCGATGCGCGCCCGAAGCAACACGCCCAGACGCGGCTGAATTTCACCACGTAGACGCAGTTGGAAAGAACCAGCCAACGCTCGAACAGTTTCGTCCAGGCGCCCTTGGACCGTGTCTCGTCTCAGGGAACCGACCTCTTAACGGCCAGGCGCGGGAAGGAGTGTGCGGTAATAGTTGGCCAGACCGGTTTGGCCGGTCCGTTCATAATACTCGGCCAGGATTTCGCAGGTCTTGCCGTGACGGGGCTTCTTTTTCAGGATCAGCTCGCTCCATTTAAGACCTTCCTTCTCCTGGCCGTGATCGATGAGCCATTTCATCACCTCCGCTTTTCGGTCGTAATCTTCGGGGTGCGTCAGCAGTTCCTTGCGTAGTTCGGTCACGGCGTCGAGATCGGCGCGAAGCTTGTTGGTGAGCGCGGTCTCCTGGTCGGCCAGTTCTTTATTGCCCGTCAACCGCAGCGCTGTTGCGTAGTTGTAATGTAAATTGACATCAAATGGCGCAGATTCCAACGCTTTTTTCAGGCGAATGCAGGCGGATTCGGGATTATTACCGCGCAAATCAATCAGGCTGAGCTGTTGAAGCGCGGTCTGATTGTTGGGATCGAGTTTGAGCACCTCCTCGAATTCATGGACGGCCTTGCCCATGTCCCCCTTGAGTGCCGCGATCTGGCCCAGCCCGGCATGCGCTTCCGCGGAGCTTGGATTGCGTGCGACATAGGCTTCGTACTCGGCTTCGCTTTCGTCGTTGGCGTGCGTGCTGAGCAATAAATCAGCGATCGCGAGCCTGGGTTTATCGAGCGAGGGGTCGAGATCAAGCGCCATGCGAAGATTGCGAATCATCTCAGAGGGCGTGGCCTCCAATCGCTGAAGGATTTCATGCCTCAAGACGTAAGGCTTGGCATCATTGGGAGCGGCATCAATCCAGCGATCGATGGCCAGATCGGCTTCTTTCAAACGATAAGACGTGAGAAAGACGCTGGTCATGGCTTCGGCG
>Ga0007796_10000780_pt1 | contig 11144 bp, 10 predicted proteins | sample CryBogmetaGMA0M_FD_60373 | JGI IMG/M metagenome (GOLD analysis project Ga0007796, IMG submission 60373) | Freshwater microbial communities from Crystal Bog, Wisconsin, USA - MA0M | ecosystem: Environmental > Aquatic > Freshwater > Lake | place: Crystal Bog, Wisconsin, USA | collected 2009-07-06 | reverse complement strand
GCACCGCCGCCACCAAACCCGAGCCCCCAAGGGCGGCCAGGCCCGCCAAGCCCCGATCCCCAGGCAACGCCGACGCACCCAAGCCAAGCCAAAACAGGGGTCCCTTCGCCAACAGCACCTCCCCCAGTCCCCAACCGCCGCACAGCAGCACCGCACTGCTCAATCGGCGGGCATCCAATCGGCGGGCCAGTCGCACCCAAAGGGCCACCAAAAGGCCCCCTGCCGCCGCACAGATGCCAAGCAACAACCCACACAGGGGCAAGCTGAGCGGCAAGGGCACCCCGATCCAGTCGAGGGGGTGAAGGGCCAAAAGCCAACGGTGACTCATCAGCACCGCCAAGCCTCCCCACAGCGCCCCCGACCAAGGGGATATCGGGGCTGCGGTGATTCCCCAGAGCGGCACCAAGGCCAGCCAAAGCAACGGCGGCAACCCAACCGGCGGCAGGGCCAGACCCGCCACCAGGCCGCCAGCCGCACTGGCCCACCACCAGATCTGGCGCTTGGCTCCCATGGCCAGGAAGCCTAGAAGCCGTGGGTAGGCAGAATCAGCACACTTCCGTGCAGCCCCCAGGCCCGCCATGCGCGACATCTTGATTAGCTCGGCCGTTTGCGTGGCCTGCCTGCTGCTGGCCCTGGTCAGCCAATTGGTGAGCCCCACCACGGTGGAGGCCGCCCCCAACGCGACCACCGGCGCTGCCTACAGCACCGCATTTGCGAACACCACCGCCCCAGCGAACAGCACCGCCCCAGCGATCAGCAGCCGCCTGGAGCTCGACCCCGAAGACCCCAACCCCACCTTGTTTGCCATGGCCCCCGACCCGAGCACCGATCCCAGCACTGACATCGCCCAGGCCAATGCCCTTGGAGGCGATCTGGGACTGGCCAAAGCCCGTATTACCCCCAGCGGCCTCAGCATCACCGACCTCGTGGTGGGCGATGGCCCCGAAGCCGTCAAAGGCGAGATGGTCTCGGTCAACTACCGCGGCACCTTGGCTAGCGGCAAGGAATTCGACAGCAGCTACGGCCGGGGTCCCTTTTCCTTCCCCCTGGGCGCCGGGCGGGTGATCCAGGGCTGGGATGAGGGTGTGGCGGGCATGAAGGTGGGCGGCAAGCGCAAGCTGGTGATTCCTCCCGATCTGGCCTACGGGGAGCGGGGCGCCGGTGGCGTCATCCCGGCAAACGCCACCCTCACCTTTGAAGTGGAACTTCTGAAGGTGGGCGGTTAACCGACTCTCCAGCCTGAAGAGCAGCGAAAACCCTCGGTAGGATTCCGCCTAGGCACAACGCATCCTTCCGAAATCATGGCTCATACGCTGCCCGCGCTGCCCTACGGCCTCGATGCGCTCGAGCCCCATATCTCCCGCTCCACCCTGGAGTTTCACCACGGCAAGCACCACGCTGCCTACGTGACCAACCTCAACAACCTGGTGGCTGGTACCGATCTCGAAGGCAAGAGCCTCGAGGAGACCGTTCAGGCGGTGGCCGGTGATGCCAGCAAAGCCGGTGTGTTCAACAACGCCGCCCAGGTGTGGAACCACAGCTTCTACTGGCAGTGCATGAAGCCCGGTGGTGGCGACCGCCCCACAGGCGCCCTGGCCGACAAAATCAACGCCGATTTCGGTAGCTTCGAAGCCTTCGTCGAGCAGTTCAAAACCGCTGGCGCTACCCAGTTCGGCAGCGGCTGGGCCTGGCTCGTGCTCGATGGTGGCACCTTGAAGGTCACCAAAACCGCCAACGCCGACCTGCCCCTAGCCCACGGCCAAACGGCCCTGCTCACCATGGATGTTTGGGAGCACGCCTACTACCTGGATTACCAGAACCGCCGTCCCGATTACATGACCACCTTCCTCGAGAAGCTGGTGAATTGGGACTTCGTGGCCGCCAACCTGGCTGCCGCCTGAGAACGGCTGCCAGAGCTGCCTAGCAGCCGCGCACCCCAAGGCCTCCGGAGAACCCGGGGGCTTTTTTATGGCCTGGGCTTTGCCTGCTCAAGCACCGCCTCTGGTGGGATCCACATGGCATCGCCATAGGAGAAAAAGCGGTAGCCCTCGGCGATGGCCTCGCCGTAGAGATCGAGCAGGCGCTTCCGGCCGATCAGGGCACTCACCAAGAGCAACAGAGAGCTTTTGGGCAGGTGGAAATTGGTGAGCAACCCCTGCACCACAGCAAAGCGGAAACCCGGCTGGATCACCAAATTTACCGGGCCCCGATGGGGCTGAAGCTGGCCGCCATGGAGGGCCGCCACGGCTTCAAGGCTGCGCACACTGGTGGTTCCCACGGCAATCACCCGACCGCCCCGTTGGCGGCAGGCCGCCACGGTGGCCACCAGCTCCTCGCCCACCTCGACCCACTCGCTATGCAGTTGGAGCTGGCTGAGATCTTCCGTTTCAACGGGGCGAAAGGTGCCCAAACCCACGTGCAGGGTGACCCGGGCCAGTTCAATGCCGCGGGTGTGAAGCTCAGCGAGCAGTTCATCGCTGAGGTGCAAACCCGCCGTTGGTGCGGCCACCGCTCCGGGTTCGGAAGCGTAACGGGTTTGATAGCGCTGGTTGTCGCTTTCGGCGTGCTCGTGGATATAGGGCGGCAGCGGGATGGCGCCGTAGCGCACCAATAACGGTTCGAGGGCTGCCGCATCAGTGCACTCACCGGGGAATTGGAGGATGCGGCCTCCGGTCTGGGGATCAGCCTCGATCACCTGCAAGGCCAGGGGAGGCTGGCCCTCGGCCTCCACCGTGATCCACTCCCCAGGCTTGAGCTTTTTGGCGGGCTTGGCCAAGCAGCGCCAACGGGCCTGGCCCACCGGCTCCAGCACGAGCAATTCCACCGCCCCACCGGTGGCGCGCCGGGCCACCAGCCGGGCCCGTAACACCCGGGTGTCATTCACCACCAACACATCACCGCGTTGAAGCTCGCCCGCCAAATCCCACACGCTCTGGTGCCGAGCCCCGGAATCGGCCTCCAGCATCAACAGGCGGGCGCCATGGCGGGGCTCGATGGGCCGCTGGGCAATGCGCTCTTCAGGCAAATCAAAGCTGTAGCTGGAGAGCCATTGATCAGCTGAATCGAAGCTATTCATGCGGGCCAGTGCTGCAGGCAGGTCAAGCGGGCAGGTAATACCTCACCGACGTAAAAACGCGATTTTTGCGTTGATCCAACGCCTCACGCATGTTGATGGAACGCTGGTTGAGCAGGAGGGTGTCGAAGCGATAGCGGGGGATTGCCATCGGCATCACGATCGTGATCGTTTGGTTGGGATCGCTCTCCTCAACGGCGTCGACGAAATCGGCGAAAGGGGTGATCAAGGAGGCTGAGGGGCTCTCCAGGATTTGGAGCTCCAGGCGGGGGTCGTCGCCGACGCTGCGATGCCATTGGCTACGAAGTAGCTCACCATCACCGTCTTCAGGGCGCACCCACACCCCAATCACCTGATCGGAAACGGTGGCGGCGTAGCGCAAGGCCTCGAGGGTGGGCCGGCTCCAGGCCGGAATCCAAACAATGCTGATGTTGCCAATCGACCCGCTGCGGGGACCAAGGTGGATCGAGCAGCCCTCCCCGGGCTGAAGCTCGAGCTGGGAATGCACCCGTCGATAGCGCCTGCGCACACTGGCCAGCAGCAGCACCAACAGGGGAATGGCGATCACCACGCTCCAGGCCCCCTCTGAAAACTTGCTAATCACGATCACCACCAGCACCAACAGGGTGCTGAGCGAGCCAATGCCGTTGATCAAGGAATGGCGTAACCATCCCTCCCCGCGCTCCCGCCACCAATGCACCACCATCCCCGCCTGGGAGAGGGTGAACGCCATGAACACCCCCACGGCGTAGAGGTTCACGGCCACGATGGTGTTGCCCTGGCAGATCAGGATGATCGCCCCGGTAGCCAGCAGCAGGGCCACGATGCCGTTCTGGAAAACCAGACGATCGCCAATCCATGCCATCTGGCGCGGCAAAAAATTATCGCGGGCCAACAACGCCGAAAGCCGGGGGAAATCGGCAAAAGCCGTGTTCGCCGCGAGCATCAGGATCAGCAACGTGGTGATCTGAAGCAACCACAGCAGCGGACTGTGGGTGCCAAACACCCGCATGCCCAATTGGGCCATCACCGTGACCTCGGGATTGGGGGCCACGCCATACATGAAACCCAGGCCACTCACGGCCAGGAACATGAAGGAGAGCAGCAGTCCCATCACCAGCAGGGTGTTGCGCGCCCGCTGGGCCGAGGGAGAACGAAACAACTGGACCCCATTGGCGATTGCCTCGATGCCTGTCATCGCCGAACAGCCGGAGCTAAAAGCGCGCAGGATCAAATACAAGCCCAAGGGTTCTACCGCCTTCACCAGGGGCGGCGGATCGGGGCTAAACCCATGGCTAAAGATCAGGTTCTGCAGGCCCGCCACCGCCAACAGCGCCACCATCACCACAAACGCGTAGGTGGGCAGGGCAAACAGGCGGCCCGAGTCCCGAACGCCCCGCAGATTGGCCCAGCCCACCAGCACCAACAACACCAGGGCAATCAGCACCTGCCAGTTCAGCAGGGAAGGCCACAGCGAAGAGAGGGCCTGGGTGCCCGCCATCAAGCTCACCGCCGCGGTGAGCACGTAGTCGATCAACAAACTCGCCGCCGCCACCAGGCTGGCCAGGGTGCCCAGGTTGGCGCGACCCACCACATAGGCCCCGCCACCCTGGGGATAGGCCGTGATCGTCTGGCGGTAGGAGAACACCACCATCCCGATCAAGACGACGATCGTGATCGTGATTGGCAGGGAAAAGGCGAGGGCGCCGCTGCCGGCCAAAATCAACACCCCAAGGGCCGCATCGGTGGCATAGGCCACCGATGACAACGCATCCGAGGACAGGATCGGAAGCGCCTGAAAACTAGGAACGGTTTTGGCCTCCTCCTGGTCCCGGGGCAGGGGCTTGCCAAAGAGCCGGTTTTTTAAGCGCTCCTTGGCCGAATTGGAGGCGACCATCAGATCGCCAGGCTTTCCGGATTCGTCTCGATCAGCTGGGCCAGATCCTTGAGGAAGGCCGCCGCCTGGGCCCCATAGATGACCCGGTGATCGGCGGTGAGGTTCACCTGCATCTGCCGCTTGACACTGATCGAGCCGTCCTTGCCGGCCACCACCGTGGGCCGCGAAGCCGCCACGGCAAGGATCGCGCCGGTGCCGGGGGGAAGGATGGCATCGAAGCGATCCACCCCAAACATGCCCAGGTTGGAAAGGGTGAAGGTGCCCGTGCTGTACTCCTCTGGCTGGAGTTGCTTGGTGCGGGAGCGCGCCACCAGATCAGCCCAGTTACGGGCCATGGAATAGAGGTCGGTCGTGTCGGCGTTGGCCAGCACGGGGGTGATGAGGCCGCCATCTTCCATGGCCACAGCCACAGCCACATTCACCGCCGCGGGGTAGGCCATGGCCGATCCGTCGGCCGAGGTGCCTGCATTCACCTGGGGATGGCGGACCAAGGTGACCCCCACCGCCTTGGCGAGCAGGGCGGTCATGGTGACGCCCTTGCCCTTCACCTGCTTGTAGAAGGCATCGAGCTTGTCGGTGGTGATGGTGTAGCCCACCCGGAAACAGGGCACGGCCAGGCTGGCCACCATGTTGCGGTTGACCGCGTTCTGCAGGGTGTTGAAGGCCACGCTCTCGCCTGGGCGGCCAAAGGCCTGGCCAGCAGGGGCGGGAGCACCCACCGCGGCCCCATTGCTGCCAGCAGCCGCAGCCACGGCGGGGCCACTGCCTTCGGCTACCCGGGGCACCGTGATCGGCTGGCCGGTGGCCGCCAAGACGTCCTCCGCCTGAATCCGGCCGTGGGGGCCACTGCCGCGCAGGGCTTCGAGGGCCACACCCAATTGGCTCGCAAGCTTTTTGGCCCGGGGCGAGGCCACCACCCGACCGCTGGCGGTGGAGGCGGAAGCGCTGACCGCTGCCGCCATCACGGGCACTGGGGCTACGACAGGGGTAGGGGCTGAGGGTGCTGGTGCCGATAGTGACGGTGCCGTGGCGGGTGCGGCAACTGCGGGTGCGGCAGGAGCCTTGGCCGCCACCTGGGCAATTTCGGCTTCGGTTTCCACGATCAAGGCGATCGTTTCACCCACGGGGGCGGTGCCGCCGGCGGGCATCAGCACCGCCGCCAAGAAGCCCTCGTTGAAGGACTCCACATCCATGTCGGCCTTATCCGATTCCACCACCAGCACGGATTCACCGCGCTCCACCTTGTCGCCGGGCTTCTTGAGCCACTCCACGATCTTTCCCTCCGTCATGGTGGAGGAAAGGGCCGGCATAAAGATCTCGTGGGTGGCCAAAGTCCTGTCTCCGCCGGGGATAAGAGGGGTCGTTCCGGCGCCAGAAGCGCCGCAATCGTGCGACTTTAAGACGCCAGCGAAGCAGTGCTGGACTGGCCCGCCTGCTCTGCCGTCGCCCCCATGGATCGCTCTAGTGCGTAGCCCTCAGACAAGCCTCAGACGTCGCCCTCGATGGCTTCAATCACCCCATCGCGCACCAGAACAGCCGCCTGGAGCTTGTCCACCAGGCTGTCGCCCACGCGCACCTCGCAGAGGCTCTCAATCTGGCCCTGCTCCACAACCTGCTCCATCTCCAAATCACGCACCTGGCGCTGCTGCTCGAGCATTTGGCGCTTCTGCTCCTCCAGCTCAGCCCGCTTGGCCGCCACCTGCTGCTGCACCGACGCCACCTGGTCTTGGACCCGGGGATCGAGGGGATTGGCGCTCTGGCGACGGATCTCGTCGATCAGTTGCTGACCTTCCTGCTCCAGCTGGGCCAACTGGGTATCGGAACCCGCCAAGGCCGTGCTGATTTCCCGCTCGGCATCCTCTTTCCAGCGCGGGGTCACCACGGCACGCACGGTGATCGAGCGCTTGATCGTGAGGGTGCCGTTGGCCATGGGTCTGGGAAAGCAGCGCCCAGGCTGTCAGTCCTAACAGGCACGGTCAACGGCGGTTGGCCGCACCTTGCTGGTTTAAGCGAAATAGCGGATTCAGGCGTAGATGGCGTCAATGGCCGCCCCATCCCGTTGGGCAATGCGATCGCGGCGTTGCTTGAGAGTTTGGGTGAGCAGGCCGTTCTCCAGGGTGAAGGGCTCCACCAGGGCCACCCCCGCCAGGCGCTCATCGGGGCGGGATCCAGGCCGCTGGTTGAGCAGACGGTTGCACTCGCGGGTGAGGGCCCGCAACAGGGCATCCCCTGCCAAGGCCGAACCGTCCAAGGCAGACCCGGCAGCAGCCCCAGATGCAGTTCCCCCCTTGGCAAAGGCTTCGAGCGCCTCAGGGCGGGGCACCAGCAGCGCACCGAGCTGCTTGCGGTCCTGGCCCACCACCATCACCTGCTCCAACAGGGGGCTAGCCCCTAGGGCCTCTTCCAAGGGCCCCGGCTCAATGTTTTCACCACTGCTCAGCACGATCGTGTCCTTGGCCCGGCCCGTCAAAACCAGGGAGCCGTCGGCGAGCAAATGGCCCAGGTCGCCGGTGTCGAACCAGCCTTCGCCATCGAGCACTTTGGCCGTTGCATCGGGCTGCCTGAAGTAGCCCGCCATCACCTGGGGGCCCTTGACCAGCACCAAACCCTGCTGCCCCCACACCAGGGGCGCCCGGGTCCCAGGATCGACAATCCGCACGGCCGTACCCGGCAGGGGGTAGCCCGCACTGCCGCGCCGGTTGCGCCAGGGCCGGCGACAGGTGACCACCGGACTGGTTTCGGTGAGGCCGTAGCCCACCAACAACTCAATCCCAATCGCCTCAAAAAAACCATCCACATGCATGGCAAGGGCCCCGCCACCGCTGATGGCGGTGCGCAGCCTCCCGCCCACCAATTGCCGCCGCAACATCGGCCATATCAGCATTTCAGCCAGCTGGTGCAGGGGCCAGCGCAGCCCAGAGCGCACCGCGGCGCCGGCCCGCCCCCACCACGGCTCCTCCACCAAGGTGAGATTGCAAGCCACACGCCGCTTGAGTCCGTAGACCCGGCTATTGGCCAAGGCGGCCCTGATCAGCTGTTGACGCTGGCCAGGCATCCCCTTGAGGGCATCATCAAAACCAGAGAGCAGCGCCTCCCAGAGCCGCGGCACGCTGATCAAATAGTGGGGGCGCACCTTTTGCAAATCAGCGCGCAGCTGCTTGAGGCTGGTGTAGCTCTGGCGGCAGCCGCAGGCCAAGAGGAAATACTCCGCGGCCCGCTCATAGGCATGCCAAATCGGCAGCACGCTGAGCACCCGATCCCCAGGCCTCGGTGCCACCGCCACCCCCAAGGTGCGCACCTGGTGCAACAAATTGGCGTGGCTGAGCGGCACACCCTTGGGCTTACCCGTGGTGCCTGAGGTGTACAGGATCGTCGCCAACCGGTGGGGATCGTCGCTGGGGGGCAGCAAGGGACCCGCCTGCAGGCCTTGCTCGATCAGACCCTGCCAGCTGAAACAGGAAACCCCAGCCAGCTCCTCCTGCGCTGCCTCCCCCTCCAGCACCACCACAAAACGCAGGGGCGAGTCCGGTCCCCATGGGCCACCCAACCCCCCGCCTGCCAGGGCGAGCTTGTCGAGCAGGGCCACCGACTCCACCACCAGGCCCACGGCGCCCGAGTCGCCCAGGATGTAGAGGAGCTCGTCTACGGGGGCACTGGCGCCCCGCACCGCATTGGCGGCGCCAGCACGCATCAGGCCTTGATCGGCCAGCAACCAGCGGGGTCCGTTTTCCGCAAACAGGGCCACCACATCGCCGGCCTTCACCCCAAGCTGGGCAAAGCCCAAGGCCGCCTGGCCGATCTGCTGGTGCAGCTGGCGAAAGCTCAAGATTTGGGGAGGCTTGGCGTGGGGAGCCTCCAGGGCCGGGGCATCGCCATAGGCCTGGGCCAAGGCAGGCCAAAGCTGCTCCAAACCGCTGAGGTGGCCCCATTCGGTGCGCTGCCCCAAGGCCCGTCGATCGCGCCGACTCGCCCGCCAATGGATCTCGGCGCGCCTGGGGGCCTTGGGTAGGAGGGGAGCAGTCACAGGGGAACCGGCAACCTTGTGGTTGAGCAGGCTTACCACCCCTGGAGGGTTTCGTGGGGCTGCGGGGGCCGCAAAGCCAGATCAAATTGACGCGCAAAGGCCTCGATCAACAGGGGCCGCACCAGAGCGCAGCTGAGCTCAGGCCGCCAATCGACCAGGCGCCCCACCGGGCGATCGGCGATGCCACAGGGCACCACCTGGGAAAACCCCTCGAGGGCGCACGACACATTCAGCGCCAAGCCGTGTTGGCTGATCCAGCGCTTGGCGCCTACGCCAAGCGCTGCCACTTTCTTGCCCTCGAGCCAGACGCCAGTCAGGCCCTCAAGCCGGCCAGCGGCCAAGCCCAAACCAGCCAGCAGATCAATCACCACCTGTTCGAGGGCGCGTAGATAAAGGTGCAGATCGGCCCCATGGCGCTCCAGGTTGAGCACCGGATACAGCACCAATTGGCCCGGCAGATGGTGGGTCACCTCGCCGCCGCGATCAATCCGGTGCACGGGCCAAGGCGGATCGGCCGGATCAAAGCGCAGAAAGCCAGGATTTGAGCCGCGGCCCAGGGTGAAGCAGGGCTCATGTTCCAGCAGCATCAAGGCATCCGGCCCGCTGGGATCCCGGAGCAGGCGTTGCTGGAGTTGGCGCTGGGCCTGCCAAGCCCGTTCAAAGGCCAGGGCCGTCGCCGTTTCAAAAAGGATTGCGTCGAGACGTTGGCGCATCAAAAGACGTTCCTAGCCTTGGTCCGCCAGAGAACAGGAGGCGTCTGCCATCTGATGAAACTGTTAATCCACGGCCGCAATCTTGACGTCACCCCAGCCATCCGGGAGTACACGGAAACCAAACTGACCCGCGCCATTAACCATTTCGACGGGATGGTTAAGGAAGCCGATGTGCACCTCTCGGTCGCCCGCAACCCCCGGGTTCCCCAGCAGACGGTGGAGGTGACGGTCTTTGCCAATGGCACCGTTATTCGAGCCCAGGAACATAGCGACAATCTCTACGCCAGCATTGATCTGGCCGCCAGCAAACTCAGCCGTCAACTGCAGCGTTACCACGACAGGCTTACGGACCACCACCACAGCCCAGGGCACCGAGCCTCCCTGACTCCAGCCACTGAAGCGGTGGTCGACGAGCAGCCGGTGGGAGCATCCCTCATCGCGGGCAAAGAGCCCGCACTGCCCAGCCGGGGTGTCCGTCGCAAATACTTTGATATGCCTGCCATGGAGCTGGATCAAGCCCTGCACCAGCTCGAGCTGATTGACCACGATTTCTATGTGTTCCGCGATGCGGCCAGTGGTCAAATCCATGTGGCCTATCGCCGCAACCATGGGGGGTTTGGGGTGATTCAGTCGAAGCAACCTTGAAACGGGACCGTCCCGACCTCGCCCCCTTGATCGACCATGCCCTGCTCGATCCCCACCAGGGCCACGAGGCGATCGCCCGGTGCTGCGATGAGGCCCGCCACTTTGGCTTTGCCGGAGTGTGCGTGGCCTCCCGCTGGGTGGAGTTGGCCCGCGAGAAACTGCCCCTTTCCGGCAGCGGCAAAGGCCAAAGCCCAAAACTGATCGCCGTGGTGGGCTTTCCCTTTGGCGCGATCCCCCCGCGGATCAAGCAAGCGGAAGCGGAAGCCGCCCTCGAGGCCGGTGCCGACGAACTCGATGTGGTGCCCGATTTCGGCGCCCTCGCCGATGGCAACACCTCAGCGGTGTTGGATGAACTGGCCGCCATCTGCGAATTGGACCGGCCGGTGAAAGTGATCCTGGAAGCCGGGCGCCTCGATGCCGAGGCCCTCGCCCTGTTGGTGGAGATCAGCATTGATGCCGGCGTGCGCTATCTCAAAAGCGGCAGCGGCTTTGGCCCACCGGTCACGGTCGCGCAGGTGCAAACCCTGCGGGACCTGGCCCGGGGCCGGGCAGCCGTGAAGGCCTCCGGAGGCATCGCCAGCCTCGAGCACGCCCTCGACCTGGTGGAAGCGGGCGCCAGCCGACTGGGCACAAGCCGGGGAGTTGCCCTCATGCAGGCCCTGCGTGCCTGAGCCAAACCGTGGCTGAGCAGAGCGTGGAGGGGCTGGCCCTCAGCAGCAAGCCCCTGGGGGAAAACGACCGCCTCCTCACCCTGCTGACGGATCAGGAAGGGCTGTTGCGGCTTGCCGTACC
>Ga0007796_10000779_pt1 | contig 11145 bp, 9 predicted proteins | sample CryBogmetaGMA0M_FD_60373 | JGI IMG/M metagenome (GOLD analysis project Ga0007796, IMG submission 60373) | Freshwater microbial communities from Crystal Bog, Wisconsin, USA - MA0M | ecosystem: Environmental > Aquatic > Freshwater > Lake | place: Crystal Bog, Wisconsin, USA | collected 2009-07-06 | reverse complement strand
GGCCACGCGCATGGTGGTGCCCTTGGCTATCACGGCCCTCGCCGCACAAAACCTGCCGCGCCAACTGTGCCCGCTGATTATCGTGAACGACAAGCCATTGATGCTGGTACCGTTTGAAGCCGCACCGCTGGACAAGCGCTTGCTCAGGGAAAAAATCACCTCCATCCGGGACCGGTCTCACGAGATCATCGCGGCCATGGATGCGGTGCTCAGCGGCATCTGAATTGCGCGGGTACCTTTACCTTACAGCACGTCAGCAATGGCGATTTGAGTCAATGGCAAGCGGTTGATAGCGGACGCCTTTGCCTTGAGTATCGGTTTCTACTGCGCAGGATCCGAGTTCAGGCGGAAAGGCAGCAGCCAACTTGGCAATCAGATTGACATTGGCCGCGTTGGCCTTATGGCTCAACTTTTCATTCACTGAATTGCTCTCCAGAAGCCAGTTTCGCAGTGGGTTTAACGTTGCTCGTCTTTGAAATTGGGATGTTCCCAAACATGTTTATGTACGGGCGGCAATGGAGGAAGTCCAAGTATCGAATCGCTCAGTTTTTCAGCGATCATGATGGTCGGTGCATTGGTATTGCCATTGGTCACGGTAGGCATAATCGAAGCGTCCACAACGCGCAGTCCAGTGACGCCGTAGACGCGCCCAAGTGGATCCACCACAGCGCCTGTATCGCCAGTGGAACCCATGCGAGCAGTTCCCGAAAGGTGCCATTGGGAAGCCGTGAAGTCGGTCAAATAATCGTAGAGTTCGGCGCTGGTTTGCGCACTAGGACCAGGGAATATTTCAGGTCCACACAATTCGGCAAAAGCAGACTGTGCAACAAGTTCACGCACAATATTTATGCCTTTCCGAAGTAACACGCGATCACGTTCATCTTGCAAGTAATTCACTTGGATCCGTGGTGCAGAAGCTGGATTTGAGTCGCGCAATTCGATCCAACCCCTGCTGTGGGCTCTCATTAGTCCAACGTGGATTTGAAAGGCGTGCTCTTGAAGTGGTGCCCAAGTCTCGAAATCTACTGCGACCGGTGTCAGGGTTAACTGAAGGTCGGGATATTGAACACCTGCATCCGAGCGAACGCACGCTACGACGTCAAAATGATTGGTCGCACATACCCCTGTACGGTTTAAAAACCACTTTATTCCTTCTATCGCACTAGCGACTGGTCGCGTCTTGGGCCAGATCGAAACAGGCTTAAGACACTTGAACTTCATAACAAAATCTGGGTGGTCGTTGAGGTTTTGCCCTACACCACTCAGGTCTGAAACGATCGGGATACCCATCTCCTTCAGGTGCTGCTGCGGTCCAATGCCTGACAGCATCAAGAGATGCGGACTGCCTACTGCACCTGCAGCCAAGATCACTTCCCGCTCCGCAATGGCAGATACCACTGTCCCGTTTCGCGTCCTGTATTCCACCCCAACAGCAGCACCTTGGTGCATCTGAATGCGCTGGACCAAGCAATCCGTGAGCACACTGAGATTCCGCCTGGCGCGCACTGGCTCCAAATATCCACGCGCAGTGCTCCATCGCTCGCCGTTATGTACAGACCTGTCAAAAACGCCGAATCCTTCCTGGCGAAAACCATTGATGTCGTCCGACAGCGGATATCCTGCCTCAGTCCCAGCCTGCAAAAAAGCGATGTCCAGCGGATTTTTAGGTTCCGGCCTGAAGATGTGCATTGGCCCTGAACGGCCGCGGAAACCGGCGTCGCCAGACAAGTAGCTTTCCATCCGTATGAAATAGGGCAACACTTCCGCATAGCTCCAGCCTTCACACCCACCATTGCGCCAACCCTCAAAGTCTTGGGCGTGCCCGCGGATATAAACCATTCCATTGATAGATGAGGAACCTCCTAAAACTTTGCCCCGGTCATGCCGCATTTGTCTTTGATTTAGCTGAGGCTCTGGCTCACCTATGAAGGACCAGTTCACACTGGTTTTTTCTAGATTCATTAGCATTGCAGCGGGCATCCTCAGAGTCCAGGCCCCATCATCTGGACCAGCTTCGATAAGTAGCACTCGTTTGCTCGGGTCGCTGCTCAAACGGTTCGCCAGAACGCATCCGCTCGAGCCGGCGCCAACAATGATGAAGTCAAATTTCATGCTGCCACATTTATCCGAAATGGAAACATTCCACTGCCTTTTGGTGGACGCCTGGTTTTAGTGGGGAGGCAAAAAGAAGGGGCCAAAGAACCAGTCCCTTCCCTTTCAAGAGTTGCGTCAATAGCTCTGTGAACTTATTGACTCGTCTAGTTCGCCCCTTACGAACGCTCAGGCAAACCATCCTTTTTCAGGAATCCGCAGATCGGCAAGGTCGTACCGGCCGGAAATGGTGAGACCTTTCAGCTTTGAAGAAGCTCCATCCAAATAATCGGCTACGGCAAAGCAGATCAGTCCAGATTCCTGGCGAATAATGGATTGACACTCAGCGTACATTTGTGCGCGCTTTTTTTCGTCCATTTCGACGCGGGCCGCCATCATGGTTCTGTTGAAAACAGCGTTATCAAATCGAGTTTCGTTCCACGAATTGGCGGCGCCATTGGCAAAAGCTCGCGACAACTGAGTGTCAACGGTGGGCAAGTTATTCCAGTAGGTGGCACAGAACGGAACTTTCATCCAGACATTGTCCCAATAGCCATCGCCTGATACACGCTTTAGATCCATCTTGATGCCAGCTCTGGCCAATGAATTTTGAAAAACTTGTCCACAATCCGCGGATTCATTGAACGCCCCGTCAGACACAAACAGTTCTAAGGGTGATGTCACTCCTGACTTCTTGAAGTGGAACGCAGCCTTGTCCGGGTCATAAGACGTAATACTCTGCGCTTTATCATAAAACTTCATCTTGGCACCAACAGTATGGTCATTTCCTTCTGATGCGTAGCCTGAGAACACGTTATCCACGATTTTCTTGCGATCGATGCCAAATTTCAGTGAAAGCATAAGGTCTTTGTTGGCGAAAAGCCCCTTATCGGTTTGTGCAGCAAAACCGTAGCGGTTACCTGTGCCAGCCGACCGAGAAACAACCAGATTTTTATTTTTGCTCAGCAAGGAAGCAGTCCTTGCTGGCACGCGATTAATCACGTCAACTTGATTGGACACGAGTGCATTGGTGCGCGCAGTAGGGTCATTGATATAAATTACCTCGACGCGGTCGAAGTTGCCACGATTTGCTTTCCAGAAATCGCCACTTTTTCGCTTGAAAGTGGCACGCACTCCCGGATTGAACTCCTCCAGCGTAAACGCGCCTGTTCCGTTCGGATTTTTCCAGTCAGTAAAGCCGTTGGGAACAATCAGGAAGTTGGGGGTGCACAAGTTGTAAGGCAAATCCAAATTGCCATTCTTCAACAGGATCTGGACTTGGCTCGCCGATATCTTCTTGATGTCCGTAACATCTGCCAAGAAGACCTTTGCGCCAGATTTGGTCTCCCCTCGATGCAGGTTAAGAGAGTAAATTACATCATCGGCATCAAGGGTTTTCCCCGAAGTAAAGGTGACACCCTTACGTAGCGTGAGCGTCCAGTCAGCTGCACCCTGCTTCACATCCCACGATTCCACCAACTCGCCGTGCACACTGCCATCGTCCGCGACCTCAAAAAGGTTGTTGTAAAGCATGTACCCGATCATGAATGGCACCGCGTCCGCCGCTGCAATTGGATCGAGGCTATCAGATGCCGACCCCCCGCCCATGCCCATTCGCAAGGTACCTCCACGTTTGGGCTTTTCTTGTGCGACAACCATTGAAGGCGCAATCAGACCGGCGATTCCAAAAGCTGAAGCTCCAGCGAGCACCTTACGACGGTTTACCAAAACAGAAGTCTTCGTGGATTGACTAAACGATTTCATGATGTCTCCGATTTGTTTGATGGGTTAAAGGTTTTTTTCGCAGCCGTATTAGCTGGCGAAACGCAAGTTTACAGATAAGCTTGTAAAATGCAAGCCATGCTGTTAATCACTCTTTAACTGAGTCGTTTTGACTTGTGTTGACTTTGCTGCACGCCCTTTTTAGTGGACCGGTTGTCGGGCGCTTCTCGGCCCGCGTCCAGGCCTGCCGTTTTTTTTATTCTTGAAGCCAAGAGCTACACATGTTCATGTGATGGCCTGCGGATCACTTGTATTGGTTTAGGGCCCTAAGCTTTCATCCAAACAGGCGCTCTAGTCTCTTTGAATACACCACGGTACGTTTAAGAAATCTTTCGTGATTGAGTTCGACATTGTCGATTTCATACAGGTAATTCACCATGATGGAGCTAGATTGCGACAATCCTTTCCTAGACAAATCGGCAGCCCAATTGATGTTGTGCAGTTCAGCTCCATTTGCCAGATGGAACTTCGCCACCGAGTCACCCACGGAGCTATGTACATGCTTTGACAGGTAGACGAAGCAGAGGCGCAGTAGTGCGGTCATTTCCTCCCTAGGTGCTGTCGCCGGCTGCCAGCCTGCCAGTATCCGTTTGCTCCAGGGTTTGCCCTCCGGCATAAGCAATCGAACAGCGTTTGAAAGCTTGTCTTTTCTGTCATTTAGTGTTTCGGGCGGCAATGTAGCCGGCAAAGCGTCAAGCCAGCGATTAAAGCCGGGGACAGGTGATAGCGTGCTAAAAGTCTTCACGCTAGGAACCTCTTGCAAGATTTTTTCCGCGACTCTTTTAATCAAAAAGTTGCCTAAATTTACGCCCTTTAGCCCGGGCTGGCAGTTACTGATCGAGTAGAAAATGGCGGTCTTGAATTTTTTGGGATCGAGGGCCTCGGACTTCTTGTCTAGTAGTGGTCCAACCTCCCTAGATATGCTTGGAACCAACGCCACCTCTACGAATATCAATGGTTCCCCTGGTAGCTGAGGATGAAAGAAAGCATAGCATCGACGATCGGGTTGCAGCCTGCGGCGCAAGTCCTCCCACCCATCAATGGCATGCACAGACTCATGGAGAATGATTTTTTCAAGCAGTTGAGCAGGTGAAGACCAGGTAATTTCATAGAGCTCCAAAAAACCCGGGTTGAACCATGACCCTAGCAGATGCTGCATGTCTGCGTCTACAACCCGCAGTCCAGGACTATCTTTTAAATGTGCAAGTAACCGCTCGCGCATTTGAACAATGGTTGGAGTTCCACCCGGAGCGCGGTTCAACCGGCGAAGTAATTCCTGTCGAGGAGGCTCCACCGCCTTCAGAAGATGTATCAGGCTGTCGGCGTCGGCTTTGTCAGCATAATTGTTTGCCGCTGCCAAGACTGCCGTTGGATCAGGGCTGAACTGATTGGACAAAAATTCAAAATACCTTAGGTGATCTGCGTTGTCCAACAGCTTAAATACTGCGACTAATTTTCCAGCCATGCCCCTCGCGTTGGCTTCGCCCCGTTCAGACAATAGACTGACCGTAGCCTTCTGCGCTATTTCAAGAGGGCTTGCCGTTGTGAATCGTTCAAACATTGGTACCCTCTGATTGGTTTTAGCCCAGCTTAATTGCATGAACTTTGAAGGAACTAGCAGCTAGCTGCCGTAGCCAATTAGTGCCTTGATTTCTAGAAATTCATGCATACCCCAATCGGCGTACTCGCGACCATTACCCGATTGCTTATAACCACCGAACGGTGCGTGGGTGTCCCAGTCTGGGTAGTTGATATGGACCTGTCCAGCGCGCAATTGGCGTGCTACTGCCCGCGCATGTTGGAGATCTTCGGATTGCACATAAGCAGCTAGCCCGAAATCACTGTCGTTGGCGATGCCTATCGCCTGCTCCTCATTTTTATAGGGCATGATTGACAGCACAGGCCCAAATATCTCTTCCCTGGCAATCGTCATGTGTTGCGACACATGTCCGAAAACGGTGGGTCGGGCAAAGTACCCTCGCATCATTCCTTCGGGCTTACCCAAGCCGCCAGCCACCAGGACGGCCCCTTCCGCGATGCCGATTTCAATTAGGGCCTGCACTTTGTTGTATTGCCGTAGGCTCACCAATGGGCCCATGGTCGTGTGGACTTCACGAGGGTCTCCTACGACTTGTTCGTCTGCAACAGCGGCGGCGATTTCCACTGCTTTGGCGTGCAATGAAGACGGGACCAGCATTCGTGTAGGTGCGTCACAAGACTGTCCTGTGTTGCTCATGCAACTTTCCACACCTTTGCGGACCGCGTATTCGAGATTGGCGTCTTCCAAGACGATGTTGGCTGATTTTCCGCCCAACTCCTGAGCCACTCGTTTGACTGTATCGGCTGCCGTCTTTGCTACGATGACTCCCGCCTGAGTCGAGCCTGTGAAAGACACCATGTCCACATTTCTGTGACCAGCCATGATCTGCCCGACAGAAGGACCGTCGCCATTGATCATGTTGAACACTCCAGGAGGAACACCAGCGTCGTGCATGATTTCAGAAAAGATAACGGCGCTTATGGGTGCAATTTCACTCGGTTTTAGAACAACACTGCAACCTGCGGCTAGTGCTGGCGCTACCTTGCATACAATTTGATTCAGGGGCCAATTCCATGGTGTTATCAGCGCCGCAACCCCAATGCCCTCTTTGACGACCCGGGTTGCGCCTCGCTGTTGCTCGAATTCATAGGTCTCCAAAGCGGCAATCGCAGTCTCCAAATGCACCCTCCCTGCCCAAACCTGTGCATCACGCGCCCAGACAATTGGGGCGCCCATCTCGTCGCACAAAGCTTGAGCTAGATCTTCTGAGCGGGCGTTGTAAGCATCCAGCACACATCGCAACAGGTCGATTCGTGTCGATTTATCCGTGCTGGAAAAAGCAGTAAATGCATGTCGGGCTGCTGCCACAGCAGCATCTACATCACCTTCACTACCCATCGATACTTGGGCAATCACCATCTCTGTGGCTGGGTTGACTAAATCCCGGTGATGGGCGCGCACTGGATCTACCCATTTTCCGTTGATATAGAACTGAAGGAGGTGGTGCATGGATTGACGGCAGCGCAAGCTGCTGATAGCGCTGGTAAGGGTAGAAAAACAACGTTAAAAATTTTCTGGCTGAGTCGATTGTATTGCTTTAGACTTGTAATATGCAAGCGAGAATTGAACAAAAAGCCATCTTGCAAACTTGTCCAATCGTTCCTTCTCAGCCGATATGAAACCATTGAGGCTGTGAGTTGTTGAAATTGCTGTTTGTTTTGATTCCATTTTGTGTGTGGTGCCTTTTCTTCTATTAGGGGACGACTTTCATGGCATTTGCTGTCGGATCTGATGGAGTCAGTCTCTACTATGAACGGGCTGGCAAGGGTGAACCGCTCTTGTTGATCGCTGGCCAGTGCTGTGACCATAGAGAATGGGACCGTGTGAAGGATGACCTTAAACATGATTTTGAGGTGATCGTATGGGACTACCGTGGCACAGGACAAAGCGATGGGAGTTCGCCTTTACCTTTCAGCACAAGAGGTTTCGCGGCAGATGCAGTTTCTGTACTTGACGCCTGTGGCCATGCTCGAGCCCACATTTACGGTTTTTCGATGGGAGGACGGGTTGCACAGTGGTTCGCCATAGACCACGGGGATCGCCTTGGCGCTCTGGTTCTCGGTGCAACTTCACCAGGCAATCGGCATGGAGTATTGAGAGCACCAAGTGTTGACAAGGCATTGCGCAGCAGCGATGTCGGCGCGTTGCTGCTGACATCATTTACAGCTGAATGGATTGAGGCCAACAGCACTCTGGTTAATGAGATCGTAATGCTTTGGAGTCGCCCTTTGGCATTGCATGTGAGGGATCAGCATTTCCAAGCTAGCCAAACACACGATGCTTGGGACCTGTTGTCATCAATTCAAGCACCAACGCTGATTGTCCACGGTAGCGAAGACGAGGTTAATCCACCCTTGAATAGTGAATTGCTTGCACAGCGAATTCAGGGCGCACATCTACGGCTTTTACAAGGGGCCAGACACTACTACTTTGAAGAACTGCGTGACGTCGCTTCTCAGATGGTTCGTGACTTTTGTCTGAAGCACTCGATAGCAAATTCATAGAGGCTTAGCTTTAAGCTGAACTTAAGCGAAAGTCCTCAGGTTTATAAAGACAGCGACTAAACATCAGCATGAAAATTACAGAAGTTGAAGCAATTTGGTTGCGGGTTCCGGCAATGCAGGACCGCAGAGTGGGGAGACGATGCATTTATCATCCGTGTACATACCGACTCAGGAATCGTCGGAATCGGAGAATCAGACAGCTCCCCAGCGGTCCTGAAAGCAATCGTAGAGACGCCGTCCTCACACGCGACATGCAAGGGACTGCGAGAGGTACTTAAAGGAGAAAATCCGCTAGGGATCGAACGCCTTTGGCGCAAGATGTTCGATGAAACTGCCTATATGGGTCGTCGTGGAGCTGCCATTCACGCTATCAGCGCAATCGACATCGCCCTTTGGGACATCGCTGGTCAACACTATGGAGTTCCTGTTCACCAACTGCTTGGGGGCAAGCTGCGAGAGGAAATCGATGCGTATGGAACGTTCATACCGGAACATTCACCCATAGAAAGCGGCAAGATTGCGGCGCGACTCGTTGATACCGGCCTGAAGCAAATAAAGATCGGTGGAGGTAACTTCGGAATTGACCCGCAGCATGACAGTGAAACACTTCGCAAAGTGCGCGACAGTGTTGGCCCTGACGTAGAGCTCGCCGTGGATTTACTGTACCGATGGGGGAGCTTTCCAAACGCAAAAAAACAAGCAGAAAAACTTGATGAATTCCGCTTGGCTTGGATTGAAGAACCCCTACCAGCTGATGACCACCTTGGACTGCGCCGCCTCTCTGATTCCATAAAAGTGGATATCTCTGGCGGCGAGTGCCTGGCAACGCTTGCAGAATTCGAAGAATTTATGCGAGAGACAAGGCCTGACATCATCCAGCCCGATATTACTCGTTGCGGCGGCATTACCGAAATGAGACGCATCTATGAGCTTGCCGCTAAGCAAAGCACACGGTTGATACCACATGGCTTTAGTACAGGCATTCTGCTTGCGGCGACTACTCAGTTCCTAGCGAGCGTTCCAAGCGGCAATTTGATCGAATATTCCTACAGCGCAAGTCCCCTTGCTAGGGGGCTGGTTGTCAATCATCTTCCACTTGTGGACGGCGGAGTTCCCGTCGGCAATGCTCCTAGATTGGGGGTCATTTTGGACGAAGACTTCATCGCGCGGTATCGCGTGGATTTTCAGTTCTCCATTGGAAAGCAGGCAGAGCCAAGAGTTTGAAGTTACGACATAGAAAAGGCTCGGAAATCCTTTGTCGATTTTTGCACCAAATCAGTCAGTAAACCGAAATGCTCTTCGGAGAGCTCTTTCGCCATTACAGCTTTAGATAGGCCCGCGAAATTGAGCCCGTGTTGATCATTGGCTTCTATGCAACTTAACAATAACTTGCATCATCCAAGTTATGATGTACACTTTCGCTATGCAAGTTAAGTGCGGTCTTCAATGGAGTTAGTCACATGGAAAAAGTGTTAGTAACAGGCGTCACAGGTTACATCGGGCAGCACTGTGCTGCGGAGCTTTTACGGGGAGGGTACCAAGTAGTTGGAACAGTTCGCTCACGGTCGAAGGCTGAAGCTACTCGGGTGGCGATTGCCAAGGTTGCACCAGTTGAGCACTTGTCTTTCGCTGAAGCGGATCTGCTTTCGGATATGGGATGGACCCAAGCAATGAAAGGATGTACTTATGTCCTTCATGTTGCGTCGCCGTTCCTGCTAGAGGAGCCAAAGGATGAAAACGAGCTGATTGTACCCGCAGTCGCAGGAACAACCCGAGTCATTGCTGCTGCCCAACTAGCTGGCGTGAAAAGGCTTGTGTTGACTTCATCGACCTTTGCCATCATTGCGGGAAAAGACTCAGGCAGGTATGGACCTGGCGACTGGTCTGACACTGACGCAAACATTGGCGCCTATGCAAAAAGCAAGACTTTGGCAGAAAGAGCAGCTTGGGAAGCAGCCAAGTTCGGGAGTATGGAGTTAACAGTCATCAACCCTGGAGCGGTATTCGGGCCGTCGTTGGGTGCGCAGATCGACGGTCAAAGCGTGACCATGATGACCAAGATGATCCAAGGAAAGGTCCCCATGATCCCGGACATGGCCATGGGCATGGTTGACGTGCGCGATGTGGCAAAGCTTCATGTTTCGGCTATGACCGCAAGTGAAGCAGCGGGCAAACGATTCATTGCTTGCACGGCAGAACCCGTAGAAATGGCAACTTTGGCCAAGGTACTACGGGACGCAGGCTACAAAAAAGTGCCGTCCATGAAGGCGCCCACTTTTCTCTTGAAATTCATGAGCCTGATAGATCGTGAGGCAAGGGGTATGTTGCCCTTCATAGGGAAGAAAGCCACGCTTGACAACAGTTCCACGCTCAAAGTCCTGAACTGGAAACCAACACCGATGGCGATGTCTTTTAAAGAAATGGCGGCAGCTATTTCACACTGACTGGTCAATGCGTCTTATTGCAACTGTTCTCCACACTAAATCTCAAAGGAATCAAAAATGACCGAAGCCACAAACGCCAAACCTGCTTACTTTATGGTGCAAGTTAAAGCAAAAAGCTTGGAAGAGCTATCAGTGCGTTATGCACAAGCGGCGATCGCCAGCTTAATGAAGCTTGGTGGCCAAATGATCGCTGGCACGCCGTCGCCGACAGTTTTGGAAGGAGAATGGGATGGTAGCTGGGCAGCGATCTTGCGTTTCCCAAGTTTAGAATTGGCGCAAGCTTGGTACAACTCGGCTGAGTATCAGCCATTGAAGGAGCTGAGGATCAATGAGCTGACCGACGGTGGACAAATTCTGCTAGTCGAGGGAATATGATCAGCCTGATCTCGCCAATTTGGTAACTATTAAAACCTTATGCGTGAAATGATCTTCAGTGCATTTAGCGCATAAGGGAGAAATTCGACAAAGAAGAATCGCATGGTGAACAGTGACGATGGAAATGTTGATTGGCGCTCGGTGTGTCCGATCAGGTCTGCCCTGGATGTACTGGGCGACAAGTGGTCACTGCTGATCATTCGTGATCTGCTGATTCATGGGCCGCGCACGTATTCGGAACTTCTTGTCACCGACCGCCATATAGGATCCATTCTGTGATCAGCATATAGGATCCAATCTGTGACCGGCGTAATGGAGCCACGGCGTGATCGCCGTATAGGATCCATTT
>Ga0007796_10000774_pt1 | contig 11176 bp, 8 predicted proteins | sample CryBogmetaGMA0M_FD_60373 | JGI IMG/M metagenome (GOLD analysis project Ga0007796, IMG submission 60373) | Freshwater microbial communities from Crystal Bog, Wisconsin, USA - MA0M | ecosystem: Environmental > Aquatic > Freshwater > Lake | place: Crystal Bog, Wisconsin, USA | collected 2009-07-06 | reverse complement strand
GGTGAATCAGAACCGTGAACAATATTTTGTACAACCTTGGTTCCTTGATCGCGAGCAAGATCCCCGCGAATTGTGCCGGGAGCTGCAACTGTTGGATCAGTTACTCCTGCGAGTGAACGGAAACCTTCGATAACGCGATTGCCTTCGGCAACGAGAGCAACGATTGGTCCAGACATCATGAACTCAACAAGTGGTTCAAAGAATGGCTTACCTTGATGTTCTGCGTAATGCTTTTCAAGTAACGCGCGATCTGCTTGCAACATACGAAGCTGGGCGATTTTGTAACCTTTAGCTTCGATACGAGCAATGACTTCGCCAACCAAACCACGGGCAACGCCATCTGGCTTAACTAGGACGAGTGTCTTTTCTGTGCTCACGGGTGCAGTCTATTAGGGCTTGGGAGTTTGTGACGCCACGAGAGCTGCCCGTATGGCCTCACCCCTGCGCCCCACCACAATGGCTGCAATCCAGAGTCCCCCGAAAATAACTCCGACAATGGCCATAGAAGGCACTACAAAGGCATAGCCGATCATCAGGAATTGCAAGAGCGAACCAAGAATCCACCCTGTGCGCTTCTTGAGAAGTCCTGGGGTGAGTAAAAGCAGGACAGCAATGATTGCGCCAATAATTATTGCGGTCGAACCATGATTATCTTTTGCGAGCAACATGGCAAAACCCATGACGAAAAATTCCATTACCAATACTGCAGATCCTAGAACGCGCATTACTTCTCTTCCTTTACGAATTTCTTTCGAACTATCGCTCGTGCTTCACCTGCCGTAACGACAGAACCGGTAATCAAGATTCCGATGGTGTCTTCACTTAATGGTCGGATTGAATCTTGAACCGCTTTATTGATCGCATCAGAAAGGGTGTCTGAAGAGAAGACTCGATCGGCACCAAAAATCTCAGATGCAATCAGTTCTAGTTCAGATATCTTCATCGCCCGAGGAGACGAATTTGCGGTGACGATGATTGAATCCATCACTTGTTCTAGTTCGAGCAAGATTCCACGGACATCCTTATCCCCCATCGGCGCAAAGATTCCGATGACTTCATCAAAGGTAAATTCAGATTGGATGGTGTCAGCAATCGCTGCTGCTCCATGAGGATTGTGCGCTGCATCCAGAATAATTGTTGGGTCGCGGTGTACAACTTCGCAGCGACCGGGTGAAGTGACATTGGCAAAACCTGCACGTACTGCCTCGATATCTAGATCTTGATCTCCGAAGAAAGCCTCAACTGCAATGAGGGCGGCAGCCGCATTGGATGCCTGGTGCTTTCCATGAAGTGGAATGAAGATATCTGTATAAATCTCTTTTGTTCCTTGAATCGTGAGCAGTTGTCCACCCACCGCAATCGAGCGAGAGACGACTGAATACTCAATACCTTCGCGGGCAACATCTGCGCCAACGAGTGCCGCTTGCTTCAGAAGTTCAACTGCACATTCAGGTTCTTGCTGCGCAAGGACTACGAAGCCACCTTCTTTAATAATCCCAGCCTTTGTTTGAGCAATTTCGGTAAGTGTTTCACCGAGATATTCGGTGTGATCAAGACCGATCGGCATGATGACTGAAACATCTGCATCGACGACATTAGTTGCATCCCACAGGCCACCCATGCCCACTTCAATCACACCTACATCAATCGGGTGTTCGGCGAAGGCCGCAAAGGCAAGCGCAGTAATCGCCTCAAAGAACGAGATTGGGTGTTCGAATTTTGAATCCATTAAATCTAAGTAGGCGGAAATATCATTGAAGGAGAAGATCAATTCTTTTGCATCAATCGGCTGCGTGTTGATTGCGATACGTTCTAGATAGCTTTCTAGATGTGGGCTGGTGAATCGACCTGTGCGAAGCCCCATCTCAAAGAGAAGTGAGTCAATCATGCGAGATGTTGTTGTCTTACCGTTGGTTCCGCCAATATGAATTGTCGGATAGGTAAGTTGAGGAGAACCCAAGATATCTACGAGCGCTGCGATGCGGTCGAGAGTCGGTTCAATGCGCGTTTCTGGCCAGCGTGCAAGTAACGCTTGCTCGATTGCATCGATGCGCGATTGATCTTCAGGAGAAATGTGTGACATCTACTTCAACGCTGCAAGTTGTGCGGTGATGCGCTCGATATCAGCAGAAGTAGCCGCCATGCGTTCTTTGATTTCATCGACAACATTGGCTGGTGCCTTTGCCATAAATCCTTCGTTGCTCAACTTCACTTCTGCAGTCTTCATATCTTTCTGAGCTGTGGCTAAATCTTTTTCGAGACGTGCGCGTTCGGCAACAACGTCAACGGTGCCAGATAGATCAAGTTCCACTTTCATGGCACCGATTTCAACGGATGCACTTGGTGTGAAGTCGGTAAGTTCGAGCTTCAGCAAGAATGCCATCGCGCTTGCGTAGGCAGTTACATCTGCCGGAGCAATAAAGCGACCAGGAATCTTCTGTGATGGCTTTACGCCTTGATCATTTCGGAAACGTCGTACTTCAGTAATGATCTTCTGTAGTTCACCAACGAGTGCTTCGGACTTCTTGTTGACGTGCGCAGCATCGGCGATCGGCCACGCTGCGGTAACAAGAGTTTCTCCGGCAGTGAGCGTTGTCCAGAGTGTTTCAGTAATAAATGGCATTACTGGGTGAAGTAAACGGAAAAGTGTGTCGAGCACGTGGCCAAGCACCCGCTGTGACGCTGCTGCGTTTCCTGAGGCAAACGCTTCTTTCGAGAGCTCGAGATACCAATCGCAGAGGTCATCCCATGCAAAGTGATAGATCGCTTCGCATGCACGTGCAAATTCATAGCACTCAATCAGCGAGGTAAATTCAGTAGTTGTTTCAGAAAGTCTTGAAAGAACCCACTTGTCGATATCGGAAAGCGAATCCGTGGCCGGAAGCGGCCCTTCAATTGTTGCACCGTTCATCATCGCAAAGCGCGTTGCATTCCAGAGCTTTGTTGCAAAGTTACGGGATCCTGCAATCCAATCTTCAGCAAGTGCTTGATCCTTGCCCGGATTTGAACCACGTGCCAATGTGAAGCGCAGTGCATCGGCGCCGTACTTATCGATAAATTCGAGTGGATCAACGACGTTGCCACGAGACTTCGACATCTTCTTGCCGAATTGATCGCGCACGAGTCCGTGCAGAACGATGGTGTGGAATGGTGGAACGCCATCCATCGCAAATAAACCAAAGAGCATCATGCGGGCAACCCAGAAGAACAAAATGTCATATCCCGTTACAAGAACGCTGGTTGGATAAAACTTCTTTACATCTGCTGTGTTGTTTGGCCAACCCAAAGTTGAGAATGGCCAGAGCGCAGAAGAGAACCACGTGTCCAGAACGTCAGGATCTTGTGTGTAACCAGCTGGTGCGGTTTCACCAGGTCCAACAACAATGACTTCATCGTTAGGTCCATACCAAACTGGAATGCGGTGTCCCCACCACAACTGGCGAGAGATACACCAGTCATGCATGTTGTCGACCCACTCGAAGTAACGAGGTGCGAGTTCTGCTGGTTCAATCTTTACGCGACCTTCACGAACTGCATCCCCAGCGGCTTTAGCAAGCGGCGCAACCTTTACGAACCATTGTTTTGATAAACGTGGTTCGACAGTTGTGTCGCAACGTGAGCAGTGCCCAACAGCGTGAACATATGGACGCTTTTCGGCAACAACGCGGCCCATCTCTTTCAGCTTTGCAACAACTGCAACGCGCGCATCGAATCGATCCATGCCATCAAATTCTGTACCGGTGCCAGCCATAACGCCGTGTTCGTTCATGATGACAACAAAAGGAACGTTGTGGCGCATCGCCATCTCAAAGTCATTTGGATCGTGAGCTGCAGTGACTTTGACCGCACCAGTTCCGAAATCTGGGTCAACGAGCTCGTCGGCAATGATTGGAATCATGCGATTGACGAGCGGCAACATTACTTCGGTGCCAATCATGTGCTTGTAACGAGGGTCATCCGGGTGAACAGCAACTGCGCCATCGCCCATCATCGTTTCAGCGCGAGTTGTCGCTACAACGATGCTTTGCTCGCCATCTCCGTAACGAACCGAAACGAATTCGCCTGCATCATCCTGGTGTTCTACTTCAATATCTGAGAGCGCGGTAAGGCAACGTGGGCACCAGTTGATGATTCGTTCAGCACGATAAATCAAACCTTGATCAAAGAGCTTCTTAAAGATTGTCAGAACTGCTTGTGAAAGATTTTCATCCATCGTAAATGCTTCGCGAGACCAATCAACTGAATCGCCAAGTCGCTTCATCTGTCCGAGAATTTGTCCGCCAGATTCAGCTTTCCATTCCCAAACTTTCTTAACAAAATCTTCGCGACCTAAATCGTGGCGGGAAAGTCCTTTTGCAGCTAACTGCTTTTCTACAACGTTCTGCGTTGCAATGCCTGCGTGGTCCATTCCTGGTAGCCAGAGCGCTTCGAAACCTTGCATGCGCTTCATGCGAGTTAAACAATCTTGCAGAGTTTGATCGAGCGCGTGCCCGATATGGAGATTGCCCGTTACGTTGGGAGGAGGAATAACAATCGTGAATGGCTCTTTTGAAGAATTGGCATCTGCGGTGAAGTAACCCGCATCAATCCACTTGGAATAGAGAGGGCCTTCGATATCGCCTGGAACAAAAGACGACGCTAGTTCGCGCTTATCGGAGGACATAGTGCGCAGTCTAGTTCAAACTTTAAGCGCTTTTCTCCTCAGAGGACTTCTCGCGACGTGATGCACGCTTTGGAATATCTCCTGTACGTGGAACCAAAGTTGGGGCTGCATTTGATTCGATACATGCCTTTTCGATAATCACCTTTGCGATATCGGTACGACTTGGAACGTCATACATAACTCCGAGGAGTGCAGCTTCCATGATCGCGCGAAGACCACGGGCACCAGTGCCGCGGTTGAGGGCAAAATCTGCAATTGCATCAAGTGCATCGGGTGCGAACTCGAGTTCAACATCATCTAGATCAAAGAGCTTTTGGTACTGCTTTACCAATGCATTCTTTGGTTCGGTAAGAATCTGCATCAACGCTGGCTTATCAAGATTTTCTACACTTGTAAGAACTGGAAGGCGACCGATGAATTCTGGAATCATTCCAAACTTAAGTAAATCTTCTGGCATTACGTCAGCGAAGATATCGCGACGGTTCTTATCTTCGGCGGTCTGAAGTTCTGCACCAAAACCTACGCCAGAAGAACCGCTACGTGCTTCGATTATTTTGTCGAGGCCGGCAAATGCTCCACCAACAATAAAGAGAACGTTCGTTGTATCAATCTGGATAAATTCTTGATGTGGATGCTTGCGTCCGCCCTGAGGTGGAACTGATGCAACTGTACCTTCGAGAATCTTAAGTAGCGCTTGCTGCACACCTTCACCGGATACATCGCGAGTGATAGATGGGTTTTCAGATTTACGTGCCACCTTATCAATTTCATCGATATAGATAATTCCAGTTTCGGCTTTCTTCACATCGTAATCTGAAGCCTGAAGTAACTTGAGCAAAATGTTTTCAACATCTTCACCGACGTATCCAGCTTCGGTCAGTGCTGTTGCATCTGCGATTGCGAATGGAACATTAAGCATGCGTGCCAAAGTTTGCGCCATCAAAGTCTTGCCGCAACCAGTCGGGCCAAGAAGAAGAATGTTTGACTTAGCGAGTTCGATGCCATCTTCGTTTCGTGAATCGCCAGATTGAACGCGCTTGTAGTGGTTATACACGGCAACCGAGAGAGATTTCTTTGCGCGGTCTTGACCAATTACGTACTGGTCAAGAAATTCAAAGATTGCCTGTGGCTTTGGAAGTTCGCTTAATCCGAGCGAAGTAGCTTCAGAAAGTTCTTCAACGATGATCTCGTTACAGAGTTCGATACATTCGTCGCAGATATATACGCCAGGACCGGCAATGAGTTTCTTAACCTGCTTCTGAGTCTTTCCGCAGAAAGAACATTTGAGCAGATCGTTAGCTTCGCCGATACGTGTGGACATGGGTTAAGAATAGTTTTTCGGCCCCTTTTATGAGGGCTGAATCAGGCTTAACTTTGTTCGCCCATAGAAGAATCTGCCCGATATTCAGGCAGTGATGACTTCATCTCTTTGACTCCGGGCACTGCCAGAACTGCCGCACAAATAATCAGATGGAAAACTGCAACGCCAATGAGCAACTGTCGTTCGCCAAAGATATTTACAAGTGGTCCAGCTAGAGCCATACCGAGTGGCATTAATCCGAGTGAACCCATGTAATCAATACTGAATACGCGCCCCTGATATTCGGCAGGTACTTCGCGTTGTACTTGTGTACTCCAGAAAGCCTCCCAAGGTCCAACCGAGAAACCGGCGATGAAATATGCGCCGAAGATGAGTGATCGTGAGTTGGGAAATGCCAAGACAAGGGGTGCAAGAATAAATAGTCCCCACACGACGACAGCAACTAGCCCAGGGTTCTTTACCTTTGCTTTGATGCAGATGACAGCTGAAATTGCACCACCTGCGCTAAAGAGCGCTGCAGCGGTAGCAAAGACAGATGCAGTACCGAAGTCACGTTTGGTGATCACCGGTAGCAGAACATTTTCGACACCGATAACAAGCATCAATTGCAGTGATGCCATGATGATCATTGCGGCAATCCATTTGTAGTACCAAACCACTCGAATGCCTTCGCGGACTTCAGAGTAGAAAGTGCTCTGCGGATTATCTGCAATTTCACGGTGGTTCTCTTTGATCCGGAGAAGAAGTGCTGCACCAACGAGGAAGAAAATTGATGTCGCAATATATGTTGCGTGAGTACCGAGAGAAACAACAATGATTCCGGCAATACCTGGACCAGCAATTGTTGATCCTTTGAGCGCGATTCCACGAACTACATTTCCTGAAGGAAGTAAGTGATCAGGCAAGATGCTCGGCATAATTGCACCGGCTGCAGGTCCCCCGAAAGCATCGCTGATACCCATCAAAACAACGATGCCACCAAGAATCCACATCGAAATGTTGTGGGGGTTGATAAAAATTACAACGCTTCCCATGATTGCGCGGAAACCATCAGAAAGAATCAAAATAGTTCTGCGCGGCAATCGATCAGCCCAGACTCCCCCAATTGGTGCCATGACAACACCTGAGAGAACTCGTGCTGCAAGGATGAGGCCAAGTGTTGTTGCACTTCCGCCAGCATCAAGGACAGTAACTGCAAGTGCAATCGGGAATGCTGACATTGCAATGACAGTAAGGATTCCTGAAATGAGCAGCGCACGATAGGCCGGGAAAGAGAAAAGAGCGCCGGGTTCGAAATATTTTTTCAACATTTCTAAACCGACGCCCCTTTAGTGAAACTTAATTACGCGACAGGCTTGGCCTTTCGTGATGCCATAACCTTATCGATAATTCCGTACTCAACTGCTTCCACGGCGGTAAGGATCTTGTCGCGCTCGATATCTTTCTCGATCTCTTCGACAGATTTATTTGAATGCTTTGCAAGCATTGTTTCGAGCAACCCGCGCATACGCATGATTTCGCGTGCCTGGATTTCGATATCAGATGCCTGACCGCCACCTTCAGAAGATGGTTGGTGAATCAAGATACGTGAATGTTCGAGTCCGTAACGCTTGCCCTTTGTTCCACCCGCAAGGATGATCGCAGCAGCTGATGCTGCTTGTCCGAGACAGATAGTAGTGATGTCTGGGCGAACGAATTGCATAGTGTCATAAATTGCAGTGAGCGCAGTGAATGAACCACCTGGTGAGTTGATGTAGATCGAGATATCGCGATCTGGGTCCATGGATTCAAGAGTCAGAAGCTGCGCCATGACATCGTTTGCAACAGTGTCATCGATTGCCTGACCCAAGAAGATGATGCGCTCTTCAAATAACTTTGTATATGGATCAAGACGCTTGTAACCGTAAGCGGTCTTCTCTTCGATTGTTGGAAGAACGTAGCGGTTTGTAATTTCCTGAATGTGCTTCATTACTTCTTACCTCCCGCGATGCTCGCTTCGTTTGTAGCGATGTGATCAATAAATCCGTAAGCAAGTGCATCCTTGGCGTTGAACCAATTGTCGCGATCTGAATCAGCGATGATCTTTTCAAGTGGTTGGCCAGTGTGCTTTGCATTGAGTTCTGACATGGTCTGCTTTGTGATTGCCATCTGCTCTGCCTGGATACGAATATCTGTTGCTGTACCGCCGATGCCACCAAGTGGTTGGTGCATCAAGATGCGTGCATGTGGAGTTGCGTAACGCTTTCCGGGAGCACCAGCTGTGAGCAAGAACTGGCCCATCGATGCAGCCATTCCCATGGCAACAGTTGCAACATCGTTCTTGATGTAATGCATGGTGTCGTAGATCGCCATACCTGCAGTTACAGAACCGCCAGGTGAGTTGATGTAAAGGTAAATATCTTTTTCAGGATCTTCGGCAGCTAGTAGAAGCATCTGCGCACAAATAGCGTTAGCCATTTCGTCGCGTACTTCGCCTGCAAGAAAGATGATGCGTTCGCGGAGCAAACGGCTATAAATCTGATCACCTAGTCCCATAAGTTCTGAACCAGCTGAGCGGGCAACAGGTGTGTTGTCCTGTGGGTTTTTAAAATCCACGAGTCATCCTTCCGATCGTTTTACTTGTAGTGACCTTAACAATGGCAGGCGCAAAATGCTTCCCAAATTGGTCGTAATTACCCCGAAATGATGTGATGTTCGCTTACGGCTAAAGATTATTCGGCGTCTGAAGCAACTGCTTCGTCAGCGGCCTGGACTTCTGCAGGTTCTGCTGGGCGAAGAGCTTCGAGCTCGACCTTATTGCCTGAAGCATCAAGAACTGTGATGCGAGCAAGAACAGATGCAAGAGCCTTAGCGCGAGTTACTTCAGCAACTACTTGGCTAATTTGGCCAGCCTTTTGAAGTTCCTGAGCAAATTGTTCTGGGCCCATTCCGTAGCGCTGTGACATGCGGATGAGGTATTCAGTTAATTCGATTTCGTTGACCTGAACATCTTCAGCCTTCACGATTGAATCAAAGAGGAAATCAGATTTGATTGATGCACGCACCTGGCCATCTACTTCAGCGCGGTGTTCGTCATCTTCCATACGACCTTCGCCTTCAAGGTGATCGTTTACTTCTTCAAGAACGATGTCATCTGGAACTGGAATATCAAGATCTGCAAGAAGTTTTTCAACGAGAAGGTCGCGAGCCTGCGCTCCTTGCTCCATCTTCTTCACGCGAGTGAGGCGCTCTGTGAAATCTGCGCGAAGTTCTGCAACTGTGTCGAACTCAGATGCGAGCTTTGCAAATGAATCATCAAGCGCTGGAAGTTCGCGTTCCTTCACTGCCTTAAGAACGATATCGACATCGCCGGTTTCGCCATCTTTCTGGCCAACAAGCTGTGATGTGAATGTCTTTGTATCGCCTGCAGACATTCCAACAAGAGCTTCATCAAGATTGTCGATCATCTTATTTGATCCAACTTCGTATGAAATTTCATTTGCCTTGCCGCCATCAACTTCAGCGCCGTCGATGCGAGCTGTCAGATCAATAGTGACAAAGTCACCATTCTTTGCAGCACGTTCGACTGTATGGAGTGTTCCGAAGCGAGCGCGGAGTTCGTCAATCTGCTCATCGATATCTTTATCGGTGACGTCGACGTTGTCGACGGTGATTGTGATCTTAGAGAAATCTGGAAGTGTCACTTCTGGACGAACATTGACTTCGACCGAGAATGAAAGCTTGTCGTTATCGACATAATCAATCGCATCAACTGTTGGGCGACCAACAACCAAGACATCGTTTTCGCGAGCTGCAGCTACATAGAAATCTTGGATGGCAACGTTGATTGCTTCATCCATAACGGTGCCGCGACCTACGCGCTGATCGATCATCGCATTAGGAACTTTACCCTTGCGGAATCCTGGAATATTTACTGAAGCAGCTACCTTCTTATATGCAGCATCAACATATGCACCGAGCTCGGCATAAGGAACATTGACATCTAAACGGACGCGAGTTGGGGAAAGTGTCTCGAGAGTGCTCTTCACGAAGTGCTCCTTGTAGTTTGCAGAGATGAAAAAGCTTTGAAGAAAATCTGGTCGGGGCGGGGAGATTCGAACTCCCGATCTCCTGCTCCCAAAGCAGGCGCGCTAGCCACTACGCTACGCCCCGAGGCGCAATCGCAGAGTCTAGAGTAATTTTTTACTCTCGGTTACACACCCTGTACGCTCAGCCTCCGCACCACTTGCGGGTGTAGCTCAATGGTAGAGCCCCAGCCTTCCAAGCTGGCCATGCCGGTTCGATCCCGGTCACCCGCTCCAGTTTTAGAAAGTTGTCGAAACGACCTGAACTTCAAGGGCCACGAACGAAGCATCCAATTTCACAAGTTCAGTGCTTGCAGTGCTTTTCCCCGCAACAATTGTGAATGCCACGCCATAGTCTGTTGTGACCGATGAGCCATCCAAGGTTATGTCTATATCAATTGAGTTTTCATATCTAGTTGACCCACTTCGATAGGAATATGAATGACTCAACAGATACTTTGAAGTTAGAAGTGGTGCACCGTTGATAACAGCCGATGTAAGTGCAAGAGGAAGTAAATATTCAGTGTTGTCACTTGGCTGGTATGCAAAAATCTTGACTCTTACTACATAACTCTTTCCAGCTTTGAATCCTGTAAGTGAACCTCCTCCAGAAGTTCCCGACGGACCATTGATATCTGTCATTGAAATGGTTCCTGATATTGCTTTTACGATTCCATTACTGCCCGCAGGTCCAGTTGCACCGGTTGCACCGTTAGCTCCAGCAGAACCGGTAGCTCCAGTAGGTCCCGCTGGTCCTGTAGAACCAGCTGCACCAGTTAATCCTTGCGCTCCAGTTGGTCCAGTTAATCCTGTCGGACCAGTTGCGCCTGTAGATCCTGTGGCACCTGTTAATCCAGCTTCACCTTGTAAACCAGTTGCACCAGTTAAACCTTGTGGCCCAGCAGGTCCAGTTAATCCCGTTGCACCAGTTGCACCTGTGGGTCCCGTCGGTCCAGGTGTTCCACCACCTCCACTACCGGAAGGACCTGTTGGTCCAGCGGGTCCAGTTGGTCCTGCAGGTCCTGCCGGACCTGTCGCACCAGTTAAACCTTTTTCACCTTGTGGTCCCGCAGGCCCTACTGCAGCTGTTGTTGAAGATGCATTTGAAATTGTTTTTCCATCTGCGCC
>Ga0007796_10000772_pt1 | contig 11181 bp, 4 predicted proteins | sample CryBogmetaGMA0M_FD_60373 | JGI IMG/M metagenome (GOLD analysis project Ga0007796, IMG submission 60373) | Freshwater microbial communities from Crystal Bog, Wisconsin, USA - MA0M | ecosystem: Environmental > Aquatic > Freshwater > Lake | place: Crystal Bog, Wisconsin, USA | collected 2009-07-06 | reverse complement strand
CCGACCTGGGGGGCGACACGGCGGCCACGCTCGCCGTCGTGTTCGTGTCATCTGCCTACGGGGAGGCGATCCGCCCCGCGCTCGACGGCTTGGCTGACACCCTCAGCGTCGACCGCGTCATCGCCACGACGGTGGAGGGACTCCTCGCCGGGGAGACCGAGCATGAATCGGGCCCCGCGGTCTCGGTCTGGCTGGCACGGCTGCCGGGAGCGGTCGTGGAGACCTTCGCGCTGGAATACGTCAGCGATCCCGACGGTGGGACTTTCGTCGGCTGGCCCTCGGAGCTCACGGTGGGGTGGCCGGAAGGGGCGGCGATGCTGCTTCTGGCCGATCCGTTCTCGTTTCCGGTCGACACCTTCATTGCCCGCATGGAAAAGGATCACCCCGGCGTCCCCATCGTCGGCGGCATGGCCAGCGGCGGCTGGGTGCCCGGCAGCAACACGCTCGTGGCAGGGCGGCATCTCTCCGACTGCGGGGCCGTCGGGGTGGTCATCGGGGGCGCGGCGCGGGTCCGGCCAGTCGTCTCCCAGGGCTGCCGCCCGATCGGGCGGCCGATGGTGATCACGCGGGCCGAGGAGAACGTGATCGTCGAGCTTGGGGGGCGGCCCGCGCTCGAACGGCTCCGCGAAGTCTACGGCGACTTGAGCGAGGCCGACCGGCAACTCGTCCGCTCCTCGCTCCACCTCGGCCGTGTGGCGAGCGAGTACCAGGATCGTTTTCAACGTGGCGATTTTCTCGTCCGCAATGTCGTCGGAGCCGATCCGGAATCAGGGGTGATTGCCGTCGGCGACCTCATCCGCACCGGCCAGACGGTGCAATTCCACGTCCGAGACGCCGACACCGCCCACGAAGACCTCCTCCATCTCCTTACGCTCGGGCCGACCGCGACGCCACCGGCGGGGGCCCTCGTCTTCACCTGCAACGGCCGGGGCACCCGGCTGTTCCAAACGCCCCACCACGACGCCCGCTGCCTCCAGGACGCGCTCGGCCCGGTCCCGACGGCAGGGTTCTTCGCCCAAGGAGAGATCGGGCCGATCGGGAAGCGCAACTTCCTCCACGGCTTCACCGCGAGCATCGCCCTGATCGAGGGGGCCTGACGGGCGCCTCGATCCTCCTGCCCGCAGACCGTTCCCGCCCCCGCAACGGAGGGAACGGTCTTGACCGCCGCCGCCCCCGGTTTCTACCGTCCCGCGGCTGCCACCCTCCGGAGCCTGCGCGATGCGCCGATCGACGCTCTCCCCGCCGCTCCTGTTCGCCCTGCTGCTTCTCTCCAGCCCGATCGCGGCTGGCTGCGCCTCCACAAACAACCAGTACGCCTACGCCTATCCAGCCGCGCCGCCGGTCTACACGCAGCCGGCCGGCTATGCGACGCCGCCGGTCAATCCCGCGGCCGCCCCGACCGTCATGCCGGCGCCGGTGGCAGCGCTCCCTCCCGGCGCCGTCGTGGCGGGCCCGATTCCCGCCGGGGATTTTTCTCTGGGGAGTGTGGCGATGCAGCCAGGGACCGCGGCGTCGCTCCCTCCTGGCGCTGTCCTGATCAGTGACACGGTGGTCCACGCCGGCGCCACCTCCGAGGGGCCGTGCCCACCGATGACGACGCACGCAATGGCTGCCGATGGCACGCTCATGCCGATCGCGGGAGAGAGCCAGACCGTTCCCTGCGCGCAAGAGTATGTCTCCGAGGTCGGCCCCGGCTCCTTCGTGCGCTGACCCCGTTCAACCGAGGACGCCGCCGATCGGCCGGGCAGCTCCGAGGACGCCGGTGAGGCGTTCGTCGCGGCCATCATGCGGGAAGACGAGCCGCTCGTGGTCGAGGCCGAAGGCCGCGAGGATCGTGGCATGGAGATCGCGGACGTGCTGCCGGTCTTCGACGGCGCGGAGGCCGATCTCGTCGGTGGCGCCGATCGAGCGGCCACCGTTGACTCCCCCACCGGCGAGCCAGATCGTGAAGCCGTAGGGATTGTGGTTCCTGCCGCCGTCCCCCTGTTCCATCGGCGTCCGACCGAACTCTCCCCCCCAGACCACGAGGGTCTCGTCGAGGAGACCACGCCGGGAAAGATCGGCGAGGAGCGCGGCGGTCGGTCCGTCGGTCTGCCGTGAATTGCGCTCGTGGAACTCGTGGCTCTTGTCGTGGCCATCCCAGCCATACTTGTCGACGGCGTTGTAGAGCTGGACGACGCGCACGCCGCGTTCGACGAGTCGCCGCGCGAGGAGGCACATCCGACCGTACGAAGCCGTGGGGCGATGAGGGTCATCGACTCCGTACAACGCAAGCGTTTCCGCCGATTCATCGGCAAGATCGCCCACGTCCGCCGCCTCGGCCTGCATCCGGTAGGCAAGCTCATAGGTCGCGATCCGCCCCTCGAGATCGGGCTGACCGGGCCGCGCCCTGAGATGACCTTGATTGAAGGCCTGGGTGAGATCGAGCGTCGACCGCTGCACCGGCGCGAGGCCGGGGGGGGGCTCGAGATTGGCAAGCGCCGGGCCATCGTGGCGGAAGCGCGTTCCCTGATACGCCGCCGGGAGGAACGCATTCGACCAGTTCGCGCTCCCGCCGAGGCCCCCCACCTCGAAGAGCATGACGTAGCCGGGGAGGTTGGCGTTCTCGCTTCCCAGGCCGTACGTCAGCCAGCTCCCCAGGCTCGGCTTCCCCCCGAGGATCGACCCGGTATTCATCTGGTAGGTGGCAGGGGCGTGGTTCGAGGAGTCGCCGTGCATCGATCGCACGACACACAACCGATCGGCATGCCGGGCCGTCAACGGCATCCGGTCCGAGACCCACAGCCCGCACTCGCCGTATTGCCGCCACGACCAGGGGGGACAGAGGAGCGAATCCTTGCAGTGGTTGATGACGCCTCCGACCTGGTCGGAGATCCCCTTGATCGAGTCAGGCACCGGCTGCCCGGCGAGCGTCTCCAGGAGCGGCTTGCGGTCAAACAGATCGACCTGACTCGGGCCGCCGTACTGGTACAGCACGATGAGGTTTTTCGCCTTCCCCGTGCGGTGCGGCGGCCGGGGTGCGAGGGGGCGCAGCGGATCGATCGTCGCCGCCCCGCCATCCCCCGGTGGTTCGCTCCCACGGCTCTCTGCTCTGGCCAACAGTGACGCGGCGATGCCCCCGATCCCCAGGGCTGATCGTGCCAGGATCTCGCGCCGCGACAGCGTCTCGGATGCCGGGTGCCGGAGAAACGAGGGGAGGTGTCGAGGCATGGGAAAACATCCCGGACAGGTGGGCTCAATCGATGTGGAGGAACTCGTTGACATTGAGCAGCGCGCGGCACAGATCGACGAGGGCACGCACCTCTGCCCCGTCATGGATCGTCGCGTGTCGGCGGAGGAGATCCGCGGCCGCCGCCTCTTCCTCCGGCTCGATGCCGCGCTGGAGCACGATCCTCACCGCCGCCGCCGGCCACGCCCCGGAGTCATCCCCGGCCTCGGCCCTCACGCGCTCGGCAAGCGCCGTGGCGGCACGGATCACGAGATCGTCATTGAGGAGATTGAGTGACTGCGGGGCCACGGTCGTCACATCGCGGCGACCGCATGGACTGACGCCATCGGGGAGGTCGAAAGGCTGGAGAAAGGGGAGGGGAAGAGAGCGCTTGCGGACGAGGTAGACGCTGCGCACGAACGTCTCCTCGACCGGCTGGGCATACCATCCCTGCGGGCGCCCGTCGGCGCCTTCTTTGAGAAACTCGAGAATCGCAGGATTGGCATGGAGGATCTCCTCGGCCACCGGCGGCCAGTGCGGCGGCCCTCCCCGGTCATCGCGGAGCAGTCCCGCCACCGAGAGGAGCGAATCCCGGATCGACTCGGCTTCGAGTCGGCGCGGATTCTGCCGCCAGAGGAGGTCGTTGTCTCGATCCAGGAGACGGGCATCGTCGTCGACGGGAGCGGGGACCGACGATCGACGATACGCCGCCGAGAGGAGGATCGAGCGGTGGAGGTCTTTGAGCGACCATCCCCGTTCACGAAACGCGCACGCCAGCCAGTCGAGGAGTTCGGGGTGCGTGGGGGGCGTACCCCGAAATCCGAAATCGTTCGGTGTGGCGACAAGCCCTCGGCCGAAGAGGCGTTGCCAGACACGATTCACGATGACCCGCGCCGTGAGCGGATTGCCATCCGAGGCCAACCACCGGGCCAGCGCCAGCCGGCGGCCACTCGTCCGCCCTCCCGGAGGCGGGCTGTGCGCAAGCGGCGCGGGATCGAACGCGGCAAACACGCCGGGGACCACCTCCTCACGCGGATTCCGATGGCTTCCCTGGGCAAGCACGTGAGTGGCCGGGATCTCCGGCACCTCGCTGACGACCTCGGCCATCGTCGCGGTGCGGAGGGTCGGCTTGAGCCCGGCCACCCGTTCCTCGAGATCCACGATCTCCTTGGCGAGCGCATCCCTCAGCCTGACCACGCTCGGCACCTCCGCTTCTCCCTCGGCCGCCGCCGCGGCCAGGAGGCTGTCGAGCCGCGTCGTGGCCATCGCTCCGGCCGACTCGGCTGCCGCGATCTCCGCTTGAATCGGCTCGTTGTGGGCCGTGATCGCGGCGACGACCGCCGGCAGGTCGATCGGCGTCTCGCGGGCGTCGGTTCCCTGGAAGCAGGCCTGGATCCGAAAGAAGTCTGACTGGAGGAGGGGATCGGATTTGTGGTCGTGACAGTTACAGCAGGACATCGCGAGCCCGAGGACCGCCGAGCCGGTGGTGGAGACGATCTCGGCGAGGAGTTCGGCTCGGTGCCGCTCCGCCTCCTGAAAGATCGGCGCCGTGCTGTCGAACGGACCGAGCCGGAGGTAGCCGGTGGCGACGAGCGCACCGGCCTCGACGTCGTCGGCCGGGGCCTCGCCGACGAGTTCATCGCCCGCAAGCTGCTCGGTGAGGAATCGGTCATACGGCATGTCGGCGTTGAACGCGTCGATGCACCAATCGCGGTAGCGCCAAATCTGCGGCCGCAGCTCGTCCCTTTCGAAGCCGTTGGTGTCGGCGTAGCGAACGGCATCGAGCCAGGTGACGGCGAGATGCTCCCCATAGGCAGGGCTGGCGAGGAGCCGGTCGACGAGACGCTCGACCGCATCGGGGGCCTCATCAGCGACGAAGGCCTCCACCTCGTCAGGGCTCGGCGGCAGCCCCGTGACATCGAACGTCATCCGGCGGACGAGCGTCCGCCGATCGGCTGGCGGCAGCGGACGGAGGCCACGGTCGACAAGCCGCGCCTCGAGAAAGGCGTCGATGACCGCGGGGACGCCGTCGCGGTGCGTCCCGGGCCCCTCACCGCCGCGGAGCGTTGGCACGGCAGAGCGCTCGAGCGGCTGAAACGACCACAGGCCGATCCGTTCCCCCCGCCAGCGCCTCGTCACCGGATTTCGTGGATCGGCCCAGGCAGAGCCCACGAGGCCGCCATCGCCATCCTCCGCCGGCGCCTCGACCGGCCATGGGGCCCCCGAGGCGACCCACGCCTCGATCAGCGCGATCTCGTCTCCGGAGAGGGGCTCGTCCGGCGGCATCGGGCTCACGGCCGGATCCTGCCGGCGGACGGCCCGGACGAGCAGGCTCGCATCCGCGTCTCCCGGCACGACGAGCGGACCAGTCTGGCCCCCTCGAGCGAACGCCGCAGCCGTATCGAGCGCGAGGCTTCCCTGCGGATCCTGCCCGGCATGGCACTCCAGGCAGCGGACGGCCAGAAGCACCTCGACCCGGCCTTGCAATTCCCCCTGTTCCGCCCCGGCGCGACCGAAGCAGAGGGGCCCGAGAAGCGCGGCGGCCATCAGGCCCACCACCGCGGAGGATGAGCGCGTCGGTCGTGTCGTGTGGTCCCACGCTCCCATCGCCCCCTCCGTCACTCGGCCAGTCGGCTGAAAAACTCCCTCGCCACAGCATAATCGGCCTCGGCCGTCGCCCGCTCCTCACCCGTGTAGGTGACCGCCTTCTCCCGCCAGCACTGCTCGACGCACGCCAAGCACCAGCGGGCGCTGTCGCGGTTGGGGCGGATCGGCGCCCCCGCCACCGGCAGAAAGACGGGATTGGTGTGCGCCCCGGGAAACACCCGGATCGCGGCCCAGGAGCTCTGCTCCACCCGGTGAGCGAAGGCGACAGGATGCTCCCGGCCATCGGCCGGCACCTCGATCCGCTCCACCGGAAAGCCATTGAGCACCAATTCCACCGGCACGGTGGCCGGGGCATCTCCCGCGGTCGCAGGGCGCGCCGCCACGGTTGTCCGAAACGTCACAGCGGCGGCCGCCGGGAGCGCGAGGGTGCTGTCGCGCGTGCCGATTTCGAGCGGCGCGCCATCCGCCGCCGCGGCGGTGAACTCCATCAGATGGGTCCGGCCATCGCTCACATAGCTCCTTCCCGACGCGATCGCATCACACCAGGCATCGAAGTCGAGAGGCCCGTCGAGCCGGGCGTAAACCCGTCCGATGCCGACCCGCTCGCCGGTCATGCAGGGGAAGTCGGTTTCGCCGCTGCCCCGCACTTTGAGGCCGCAATTGAGGACGTGGTACCACAGGTTCCATTCCGCGCGCCGGTCGGTGTTCATCATCGAGAGGAAGTCGACGGCAGGGACGGGCCGGCCGTCGGGGCCGGGCACGTCATGGGCCACATCCATGATGAACTCGTTGGCGCCAATGCCATCGAAGGCGGGGATGTCGAACGTGGGGAGGCCACCGGGGCCGTCGGCCCCTGCTGTCTCCGGGACGCGGCCGACGACGCGCATCAGGCCACTGGCCGAATGCGCAGGGCCACAGACGGCGCCCTGCCGCTTCGCCCAGCGAAGCGTATTGAGCCCGAGCGTCGGCCAGTGCTGCTTCGAATCCCCGCCGGGAAAGATCTGCTCAGTGAGCCGGAGGAGATTCAAGTGACCGGAGGCATGCGACCCGAACCCCGAGACCTCGATGTCATAGCGGAGGAGGTACGGGGGCCGGCTGACGTCGTCGGGCTTACCCGAGAAAAATCGTTTCTGGAAATCGAAGCACGGGCCCCACGTGAGGCAGCAGCCGACCTTGAGATCTTCCCCCATGCAGTGGCGGAGCATGTCGGCCGGCATCACTCCCTCGGTGGGGCTCTCGTAGTGGGCACAGCCGGCGGCGTGGAGGTGGTGATCCCCCGACCAATAGCCACGGCGCGAAGGATCGACCCAGCGCCGGACGGCGTAGCGCAGCTCAGCGGGCCCATCCCCGACGACGAGTGTCTGCTCCTCAGGCACGCTCTCCGGCCCCCGCGAGCAGCGCACGGCGTAGCGGCCCGGTGGAAGCCGGACGGTCTCCCCATCCTCGCGGTAGATCTGCCGCTGGAAGAAGAAGTCGGGCGCGAGCCGCTTCGATAGCGGTGGATAGACGCGCCCCTGCTCATCGAGGATCTCGAAGCAGGCCACCGCCGGAAGCCCCACCTCGTCCTCGACCCGGAACGTCACGTCGTTCGACGGCGCGATCCGGCAAGTGACATCGGCCCCAGCCCACTCGCTCCCCCGATCGGCCGAGGCGACCTCGATCCAGTCGATCCTCATCCGGCAGGGCTTGCCGTTGGGATCGATCCGGACACCGACGACATGCCCGTCGGCCGGGATCGGAACCTCGTAGAGCATTTCCCGCCCCGGCTCGACATTGAAGGTGACGACATGACCGCCATCCGGCCGCGGCCGTTCCTCCGTCCACCAGAACACCTGTCCGATGCCCGCCTCCTCCGCCTTCGCCCAGAAGCGGAGGACGAGCCCGGCCGGCTTCGATGGCGCGGAGAATGTCGCCCCGAGGAAGGGATCGTTACCGGTCCCCTCGACATAGAGCGAGCCATCACGGGCCTCGAGGTTCACCTGATTCGTGGTCGAGTCCCACCCCGCAACACCGTCGGTGAACCGCCAGGCGGCGACGATCGAGGTCGTGCCCGGGGGAGCGACGACGCCATCGGTCGGCGGGGTGGAAAACTCGAGCGTGGCGGTGCGATCGCCCGCGGTCTTGGCCCACAGCTCCACGATCCGGTATTCCAGCGGCAACCCCGACAGCGTCGGCGTGAACGGTTGCCCTTCGAAGGCCGAAAGACCGAGGAAGCGCTGGGCGACGTCGGCCGCAGGAGCGTGGGGAAGGGGACGGGCCTGGGGACTCCCGACGCGCAGCCGCGCCCGGAGCTCTGGCGTATTCACGACCTTGACAAGCACCGTCCGCCATCCCTGCTCGACGAGTTCCAGCGCCCCGGCATGCTCGCGAATCGCGACCGCCGGTGGGCCTTCCTTGGCGACCCCGACGGCCACCGCACAGAGCGGATCGAGGATCGACTCGATCCCCCGGGTGACTGCCGCATCATCGTCGACGGATTCGAGCGCCGCGAGCTGATTCCGCGCGGTGGCCGAGAGCGGGCTCCCGAGCCGTTCGAGGGCACCGACAAGCCGATGAACCTGCGCGAGGAGCGGCTGGCGTTCGACGGCGCCCACGGTCGGCCAGGGCTCAGCGGCAAACGACGCCACGCCAGAGAGGAGAACGATCGCTCCCCACACCGCCACCCGACACCGACCAACTCTTGGAAACGTCATCGTGCACCAGTCCTTCATGAGCCGGACACACGGCGGGCCGGCACGCCCTTGAGCAACAGATCCGCAGCGGCTCGGAAGCCGAGATCCTGCGTCCCTTGGCCGACGTCGGCCTCGAGGTGCACCTCCCGCCGCCCCCCCTCGAGGAGGCGAATCTCGACGATCTTCCATTCGCGTTCCGCTCCGGAGAGAAACGACGACGATGCAATCCCATCGACGAGCCCCACCTCGCAGAACCGGGCAGACCGGGGAGGAGTCGTCGAGCGGTCGGTGGCGATAACCCGCAGCGGCGCACGGATCCGGGCGGCGTTACGAACTTCGAGGAGGACGCGGTAGGTGCGATCGACGACGAGCTCCGGCAGCGGGCTGACCGCAGCCAGCTTCACGCGCGACTCCGGATTGACGTCGACCCGGAGCACCACCAACGGCTCGACGACCGCGGCCAAGCCGGCGCTCGAGTCAGCGCCGGTGAGCCGGGGCTCGAGCGCCTTCGCATCGGGACGGGGAAGGAGCTGATCGAGGGTCAGGAGCAGGTCATCGCGAGCCTCGTCAACGGTGCCGGCGGCAGGATGGCCCGATCTGGCAATCAGCCGCTCGTAGCGATCGATGCCCTGCTCCACGTAGGCGATCGCCTCGATCCGCTGCCCCGCCGTGGCAAAACGCCCCTTGAGCTCGATGTCGCGGACGTGGGCCCGCATCCGCACGATCCAATCCCGCGCCGCCTCCGGCCGGAACACTCCCCGCCCCTCGACGACGACATGAACGGCGCTCGTGTGGGCGATGCCCGCCCGCTCGATGCAATTGAATCCACCGCCGCGGCTCGCCCTGGCGACAATCCAGCGGCTCTCTCCCACCGCCATCTCGACGGACAGCTCCGCCGAGGTCTCCTCGGTGGTCTTCTCGGCGATCACCACCCCGTTCGACACCAGCTGCACCACGCCGAGCGGCTCGCGCGACACGGCCCGCACCCGCACGGTCAGGCGGTCGTCCGGCCCCCTGGCGATCGAGTCGCCGGGCGTGTGCCCGTCAACGTCGAGAAACAACAGCGGGCCCGAGGTCGTGAACGTCCGGCCGCGGCGGATGCCATCGATCCACTTCTCGTAGCTGAAGTGGCCGTCGATCCGCACATAGGCCCGGGCGGCGCCTGCCACCCTCGCCGGATGATCGCTGCCGTTGGTGAGGGGGACCCGGAAGCCGCAGTCCAAAAAGCGTTCGAAGTCGGCCGGGCCGAGCTGATCGAACGAATCGGTGAGCCCGTGGATGACGTTGACGGGGGGCTCGTGATTGCCACCGGTGCCATGGGCCTCGATCGAGATTCCCCCCTGACTCCGTGCCTCCTCGATCGCCGGGCGGTTGTGCGGCCAATCGATCGAGTCGTCGCCGGCGATTCCCGGCCCGGTGCCGATCGGCATCACGAGCCAGCGGAGATTGAGGAAGCAGAGATGGCCGTAGAGATTCTCGTTGCGGTATTCCTCCGCCATCTCGACGTGGTAGCCATCGCGGCACAAGCTCGCGACCGGGCCGACCGGCGCCTGAGACGGCTTCACGAAGGCGTCGCTGGCGGTGCGGTGGAGAAGCGTGAGATTGTTGACAACGCGGAGATCCTCGGCCCGCTGGACAAGCCGGAGCGCCTCGAGAGGCAGATCGACATTCCAGGCATTGGTCACCCAGTGGACATGCGTGTCGCCACTGATCCAGCCCTCAGCGTCGGCGTCGACGATCCGCGGCACGGTGAGCGTCACCGCGCGGCTCTCCCCAGGCCCGAGTTCGAGGGTCTCACCAACCGTGGCGTGTTCGTAGCCCCGCTCCGCCTCGATCCGACACTTCCCCGGCGGAAGAATGATCTCCGCACTCGAGTCGCAGTAGAAGAAGGGGAGACGGTGGAACCGCGGCAGCGGCAATCCGAGGATCGGCTTGACCGTGAACGTCGGATCGCCGGCCAACGGCCCGGCCTGATGACAGGCCCCGTCGCCCCCGATTGCCCGCACCCGGGCACAGACAGGCGCCCCCGTCTCCCCGTCGACGACCTTCAACTGCACCCGCGCCGGCTCGACGACGCGCACGGAAAGCGCCATCGTCGCGACGGCCCCGGCTCCCTCCTCCTTAAGGTCGAGCCGCGCTCCGACAGGCGCATCGGCATCGGCGGAGAGAACAACAAGAAACGGCTGCGTCCGGCCAGGGAGCACCGTCCAGGGCTCTGCCTGGATGACGTTTCCCGACAGGCCGACGGCAAGCCGGAGAGGCGCCGCGGTCGTCTGGGTCAATTCCACGATCAGGTGGCGATCGAGTCCGCGGGCGCGGTCGATCGGTGGCAGCGCCCCGTCGGAGGCAAGCGTCTCACCATCCCACGAGACACGGAGCGTCCCATGCTGCTCCCGGAGCCTGGCCAGGAGTTCGCCGCGGCTCCGCTCCAGATCGGCAAGCCCGCGAGCCCCGGGGGACTTCGTGGCAAAACGATGCTCGTCGATCGCCTGGGCCACGACCCGATCCGCAAGCGGGCTGCCGACCCGTTCCACAAACGTCGTCAAGAACTCGAGCGCGAACCAGGCCGCCTGCCGATCGGCCTCCGTCGGCTCCCTCTCGACGGCACCCCGCCGCGATGATGGCGATCGTCTGCGTTGTCGTGGCCGCGACGGCGGCCGGCCATCCGCCGGAGTTGCATCGGGCCCGGATGGC
>Ga0007796_10000769_pt1 | contig 11204 bp, 10 predicted proteins | sample CryBogmetaGMA0M_FD_60373 | JGI IMG/M metagenome (GOLD analysis project Ga0007796, IMG submission 60373) | Freshwater microbial communities from Crystal Bog, Wisconsin, USA - MA0M | ecosystem: Environmental > Aquatic > Freshwater > Lake | place: Crystal Bog, Wisconsin, USA | collected 2009-07-06 | reverse complement strand
ACGAGAAACATTTTGGTTTTTAAAATGCCGCCAATTATAGCGCAGGATATTATAGCCAACTAGAATGATTAAGATGGAGATAAGCGCCAGTAGCAGAATCTGAGGGGCTGCTAAATTGCTGAGCTGCTCAAATAAATAATTGAGCGGATAAAAACTCAATAGTTGTCTGTTTGGCAAAGCATGGGCTGGCGTGAATGACTGCGCTCTCTGACTATTGATGTGTCTATCGTGCGTCCCTTGCGATAATGAGATGTCTTTCAGACTATTCTCATTGCTTTGTGGAATAAAAAGGGCTGATGGACGCTCGATCAAGGGTGATAAAAATGAAGCATGCCTTGTGTCATCAGTGATGATGGCATGGTGAGACTGCCCTGCATCTCTATGCGCAGGAACATCCTGGCGACCTGCGCTAAGAGGCAGGTTTGTCGTGGGTTGAATTCCTCCATTGATATCGCGTAACGGTCCTTGCAGGAGATAAGCAATCTCTCTTGTCGGGGTTTCTCTTTGAGAGGGGCGCTCTGATGAATTGATTACCCAAAGCGTAAGGCCTGCAAGAACAGTTAAGAAGAAAATAGGCGTGGCGCCCAACGGAAGGCGTGAAGCCCTGAAATCTCTTTGGTTCCAACTTTCCTTCCCGCCGAAACGATAGGCCGCCTTTGTCAAATCGGCGTGAGTCATCGTTCGCGCTGCTTTAGGGCGCGCCATTCATTATCTCCGAAATCTGGGCGATTATTCGAGCAAATGGACGCCTGCCCGAATCACCTTCATTCGAATCTCTTCTTGGCTTTTTGTCTAGTCCTTAAATCGCTCTTAATGACGCAAACTTATCGTCATAAATTTTAAGCCATGGCTCTTGTGGCGATATCCTTAACGTCCGGCGATAGAGATGGGTGAGAAAGAATCTTATTCAACTGGCTTTGAATAAGGGTACGGCGTCTGATTTCAAATGTTTTCCAAGAGCGCAAAGAAGATAATAACCGAGCTGCGATCTGTGGATTAATGGTATCGAGTTCAAGTACAATGTTGGTTAGTAGTTCATAACCAGAACCGTCTAGGGCGTGAAAGCAGGTCAGATTGGCGTTCGTGAAGGCGCCGATTAATGAGCGCACTCTGTTGGGATTTTTTAAGGAAAAGTCCTTGTGAGTCATGAGGCGTTTTACGCGATCTATCGTTTCAGTTTCAGGTATCATTGCTTGTAAAGCAAACCATTTATCTATAACCAAAGGATCGTCAGAGAATTTTGCATAAAATTTTTCAAAGGCCTGTTCGCGGCTATCACAGCGAATGTAAGAAAGCGCCACGAGGGCAGACAATCTATCTGTCATATTATTTGCGTTAAAGAATTGCCGGTTAGCTATTTGCTCTCCCTCTTCCATATTTCCAGCGGCAATGAGATCAAGCGTAACGGCGCGCAGAGACCTATCGCCAGCACCCGTTGCGTCAGGCTTGAATGTTTGGCTCTCTTTTAGAGCATGATAAGTTGCGTTAAGTTCTGACCTAATTGCGCCACTAATTTCGGCTCGCAGTCCCTTGCGCACTAAGAAAATTATATCAGGGTCGACATCTTTTTCCATTTCGACGGCAATGTCGTTTTCTGACGGCAAGGTGAGCGCTTGAGCAGTAAAAGCATTATCAATGTTATTTTGGGATAATAACTGTTTGAAGAAGGAGATTAATGTGTGGGCTTGTGGCGCCGGCGATGCAATGCGAATGGCTTCAACGCGCTCAAAGATAGCCCGAAGCGCAAGATTTTGGGTAGATTGCCAGCGATTGAACGGGTCATCCTCAACTGTGAGGAGGCGTTCCAGCTCTGGCGTTTCTGGAGCAGGAAACAGGCGAACAGGGGCTGAGAAGTCACGTAAAGCTGACACGATCGGCAAGGAAGGGATATTATCAAACGTAATTTTTCGTGATGTCTGTGCAAACTCAATCAGTTCATTTTCTATCTCGTCAGATGTCAGATCATTAGATGTGAGCGTTAACTTTTCGCCAGTATCTGAAAAAATTGCAAAGTTAATAGGTATCACGACAGGATCTTTTTGGGCCTGTTGTGGTGTTGGCCGGGTCTCTTGGCTAAGTTTTAATGTTAGTTTTTTTTGGATTGGATCGTAGTTGTTTTCAATGCTGAGGATGGGAGTTCCTGCTTGGCTATACCAACGAGCAAAGAGTGAAAGGTCTCGACCTGATACATCAGCAAAGCACGATAGAAAGTCTTCCACTGTGGCTGCGACGCCATCAAATCTTTGAAAGTAAAGATCCATCCCCAGTCTGAAATTCTTTCGGCCAATCAGAGTGCGGAGCATGCGGACGATTTCTGCCCCCTTTTCATAGACGGTAGACGTATAAAAGTTATTGATTTCATGGTAGCTCTCAGGACGCACAGGATGTGCGAGGGGGCCGCTATCTTCCGGAAATTGGATTTGTCGGAGACCTCGAACATCGCTTATGCGTTCTACCGCACGAGAACGTTGGTCAGCAGAAAATTCCTGATCTCTGAAAACGGTCAGACCTTCTTTTAAGCAAAGCTGAAACCAGTCTCTGCATGTTACGCGATTGCCGGTCCAATTATGAAAATATTCATGAGCGATAACGGCCTCTATGCCAGCGTAATCATGGTCTGTTGCTGTATCAGGAGACGCAAGGATATATTTATCATTAAATATATTTAATCCCTTATTTTCCATCGCGCCCATATTGAAATCAGATACGGCAACAATGTTAAATACTTCAAGGTCATATTCTCGACCGAATTCTTCTTCATCCCAGCGCATCGCTCTTTTGAGCGCATCCATAGCGTAGTGGGCGCGTGACTCTTTTCCTTTCTCAACATAAATGGATAATTGAATATTGCGGCCGCTCATCGTGTTAAAATTATCTTTAATTGAACCCAATATGCCGCCTACAACGGCAAAAAGATAAGAAGGTTTGGGAAAGGGATCATGCCAGATAGCATAATGACGATTCGTTCCTTCAATATCACTGGTTTCAACAAGATTGCCATTTGACAATAGTATGGGCGCATCGGTCTTTTCTGCCTCGATACGCGTCGTATAGACACTTAAATTATCGGGTCTATCTATAAAATATGTGATGCGTCTGAAACCTTCGGCTTCGCATTGTGTGCAATAGACGCCCTTAGAGCGATAGAGTCCCGAAAGCTTTGTATTATTGCTCGGATCAATTTGTGTATCGATCTCTAAGGTGAAAACATCATCTGGCGGATTCATAAGGGTCAGATGATGAGAGCTTGATTGATATTGGTCTGGATTTAATTTTTGGCCATTCAGTTTAACGCCAAGAAGTTTGAGCTCATCGCCATCTAATTCGAGTGGGGCGGTATTGTCGCCAACTGGGTTGCGTCGGATGACAAGGCGAGATGAGACAATTGTATCAATCGAATGTAGGCTGAAATTTAGATCGACGGAGTCTATAAGAAAATTGGCTGGACGATAGTCTGAAAGATGCACAGCCGTCTTAGATTGATCGCGCATGTCTGTCTTGGCTCCAGTTTATTTAGCCCGTAACAAGATATAGCGTTCACTTCAAAAATTGTGATGGTTAAAGGCTAAAAAATTTAAAACTATCGAATAGATCATGGACAGTTTTCTAAAAATTCTACAATTGCGCCAATCGTTTGTTGATCAAGAAGCAGCGGCGCGTGTCCCTGGCCTGGCACGCTGACGAAGGTCAAATGCGAAGCTTGGCGTCTCATTTCATTTACAGTCTCTGTTGAGAGGATGTCGGAGGTTTCTCCGCGGATAACAAGCAGAGGGGTGTCTCTGAGAGCCTTAAACTCATGCCAGTAAGTTTCGTATTCTCCTCCGATCGTTATGTTATCAAGCGTATGAGAAAGCTCTGGATCATATCGGAGAATAATTTTTCCATCTTTTTCAGTAAAGGTTTGTTGCGCATAGGTCGTCCAGTCCTCCCAATCTACTCCTGGAAACCCTACAGCTGCGGTCATTCGCAATAGAGCAACAGCATCACTCATGGAATTGAGAGGCGGTAATTTTCCAACATAACGCTTGATGCGGACAAGTCCGTTATTTTCGATTTTTGGACCGATATCGTTAAGTATTGCTCCGCGAACGAGCGTTTTATACATGTCGGCGATACGCATAGTATGCATCCCGCCGCGAGAAGTTCCAAGAAATATGGCTTCAGATATTCCCGCATCATCTAGTGTTTCAATAATGTCCTTTTGCTCTACATCGAGCGCGTAATTGCGCCAATTGGCATCCCAATCTGATAGGCCGCGACCGCGATAGTCGAGCGCAAGCACGCGGCGTCCATGAAAATTTGCATGTTGAGCAATGCGCGTGAAATCTTTTGCCGAGCGCGCTAAGCCTGGAAGGCATACAAGTGGTAGGCGGGTGGCTGAGAGATTCTGGTAGTCGTCATAATGCAGGCGAAGACCGTCCCTCGTTTGAATAAAACGACTCTCAGGAGGATTTATTGTTGGCGATGACGTCTTCAAGTTTTTACTCTCATATTTTGGAGGCGATCCAGACAAGGGCGAAGAGGCGGGTTTTGTGTTTGATAATAATGACTTTTACTCTTCCTTGACTTCCAAGGCGACACCAGCGAATTTGCCACTATTGCGGCCTCTGGTATTTTTACTGGTGGGTAGCGTTGTTGACTAGGATTTTATCATTCGCATGCGCTCTTATCTTGACTTCGAAAAGCCCGTCGCAGAATTGGAAACAAAAGTCGAGGAGTTGCGTGCGCTTGCAGAAAATGGCGAGGGCGTTTCGATCGGTGAGGAGCTTTCTAAATTAGAAGGCAAAGCGGCTAAGGCCTTAGCTGATCTCTACGCCACGCTCACGCCGTGGCAAAAAATTCAGGTTGCGCGCCATCCGCAGCGACCGCATTTTTCAAATTATGTCACACAGCTTTTCCAAGAGTTTACGCCATTGGCTGGGGACCGCCTCTTTGGTGAAGATGCAGCTATTGTTGGCGGCTTTGGTCGTTTTAGAGGTCAGCCGGTATGTATTATTGGCCAGGAAAAAGGTTCTGATACCGCTAGTCGGTTGCATCATAATTTTGGGATGGCCAGGCCAGAGGGATATCGCAAATCTGTACGGTTAATGTCGCTTGCGGACAGATTCGGGCTGCCCGTTATCTCGCTTGTTGATACGGCTGGCGCTTTCCCGGGAATAGATGCGGAAGAGCGCGGTCAAGCTGAAGCAATTGCGCGATCAACGGATGCATCGCTAGCGCTTGGCGTTCCCAATGTTGCTGTTGTCGTTGGCGAGGGAGGTTCTGGCGGAGCGATTGCAATTGCGGCTGCGAATAAAGTCCTGATGCTAGAGCATGCTGTTTATACTGTTGCCTCTCCTGAGGCTTCAGCCTCTATATTGTGGCGCGATGCCGCTAAAGCGCAAGACGCAGCTGTTAGTATGAAAATTACCGCACAAGATCTTCTAAAATTCGGTATCATAGATGTGATTGTCCCTGAGCCTCCAGGGGGAGCGCATCGCGATCCTCAGAATGCGATCGCGGCTGTGGGAGCTGCAGTCGATTTAGAGCTCGGCAATCTTGCTCAAATGTCGCGCGAGCAGATCAAAGAGGCTCGCGTTAATAAATTTATGGCCATTGGCCGCAAAATGTAAGACAGAAGTTAGTCGTGCTACAGAGAAATGAGTTAAGATTTATTATTAATTACTTTTTTTATCCATGATGTGTTCATGCCTTCTGTTTATTCGTGAGCATCGCTTAAACAGTGATTGTGAGCTTGGTAAGTTTTCAGTCATATCCTCGTGTTTTAAAGAAGCGTTTGAACATAAAAAATAACCAGGGGCTCCTCTAATCATAAGTTGAGGAGTTTTGGTTAAAGGCTGCATAGCTGAGAGCATGAGCTTTGCACTCGCGTGAAGGTTGGGGCAATAGGATGAAATTTTTAAAGACTTTTTGCACCCCAATTTGGGCCTGCATGGCGTCTTTAGTCTTGGCTGGTTGTCAGGATAGTTTTTCCCATCGCTCCCAGGCCCCCATTCCAACAGAAACCCTGGCGTTAATGTCGCAAATCGGCACAGATCAGGATGCGCCAATGCTCATCCGCGCCTATAAAAAAGAGGCTGAGTTGGAAATTTGGAAAATGAGGTCAGATGGTCATTACGTGCGTCTGAAAACATATCCAATGTGTCGTTGGTCTGGTCAGCTTGGACCTAAAACACGAGAAGGAGATCGGCAGGTTCCAGAGGGATTTTACTCGATTACTCCGGCGCAAATGAACCCAAATTCCAATTATTATTTATCTTTTAATGTTGGTTACCCAAATCAGCTTGATCGGGCGCTCGGTCATACGGGTGGCGCGATTATGGTTCACGGCGCTTGTTCGTCAGCGGGATGTTTTTCGATGACGGACGTCCAGATTGCAGAAATATATGCGATTGCCCGATCGTCTTTTGATGGAGGGCAGCAGGCGATTCAAATGCAATCCTTTCCATTTCGATTTACGGCAGAAAATTTAGCCAAGCATAGGCTTGATCCCAATATGGCGTTTTGGGAGCAGCTGAGAGAGGGAAGTGACCATTTCGACGTAACCAACCAGGAGCCTAAAGTCGCTTTTTGTGGTCGTCATTATGTCTTCAATGTCACGTCAGAGAATGGCCAAGCTTTTGATGCCGCCGCGCCATGTCCGCCCTTGAGTCAGTCAGCAGAGCTTATGCAAGCAGTGTCGAATAAGGCGGACAAAGACAATGCTAAGATTGCAGAGCTTATTCGAAGAGGGGTCGCGCCTGTCAGAGTAGTCTACCAAGATGGTGGACAGCACCCATTCTTTTCAACGCGTTTTGCAGAAGTGAGCAGGCCTGAAGCGATTGTTCCGCCGCAAGAAATTAAACTTGATGGTGGAACGCTGCATGATGGCAATAAGCAGCCCTCGCAACGATCAAAAGCCCAGGACACGCATAACCATGCTGATCCTGGCGGCAAGAAGTAAAAACACATCCAGATCATAGAATGAGCAATGAGACTGAGTAAATAATAAGCGTATTCAAGATTGGAGCCTGGGCCATTTTGCGCTTCTGAGGGTTTAAGCCTTCGAAGACATTTGGGGCAAAGCGATGTCCGCCTTGTGTAGAATTTCCCAATTAGGAGAGAGAGTAGCGAATTAGGGCTTGAAGAACGCAGCAAGAACATGTATGAATGTTCATGTTTTGTTTTTGAGTTTTGCTCTGACCCTTCCAATGCGTTGGGTTAATTCTTCGGTCTCATAAGGGTAATGGGAAGTTAAATGCTCACGAAAAAGCAGAGTGATCTGTTGAGATTTATCCATGAGCGACTGAAAGAATCGGGCGTGCCGCCATCCTTTGACGAGATGAAGGAGGCCTTGGATCTGCGTTCAAAGTCTGGCATCCATCGTTTGATACTGGCCCTTGAAGAACGCGGTTTCATTCGCAGGCTTCCTAACCGCGCCCGCGCCCTAGAAGTGCTCCGTATGCCAGACTCTTCCACACTCAGGGGAGGGCAGTCGCGTGGCGTCAAATTTTCGCCGGCAGTGATTGAGGGTCGGTTGGGACGCACGCCCGCGTCCCAGGAGCGACGTGAGGATGATGCATACCAGAGCGTCATCATTCCGGTGATGGGAAGAATTGCTGCCGGAACGCCGATTTCAGCCATACAGAATAATAGCCACACCATCAGTCTCCCTCCTGACCTTCTTTCGACAGGGGAGCATTTCGCACTCGAGGTTCGCGGCGACTCAATGATTGATGCAGGCATTTTTGATGGCGATACAGTTGTTATAAAAAAGCAGGAAACTGCAGAGTCTGGAGATATTGTTGTCGCTTTAATTGATGATGAGGAGGCGACCCTTAAACGTCTACGCAAACGAGGCGCCTCGGTTGCTTTAGAACCTGCCAACCCAGCCTATGAAACGAGAATCTTTGGGCCTGATCGTGTAAGAATTCAAGGTAAGTTAATCAGTCTTCTGAGGCGTTACTAATTTAGAGGTATATAAGCCTCATATTTAACATGCTTTGGTAATTTTATCTCGTAAATGCTGCAATATTACGTTTGTGGCTATGAGTTTTCGCCACTATGTGGCTGTTCAGAGAAGCTTAAAATTTAACGTTTAAAAATCTTTTTTGATGGAAAGCTATCCTTACCTGCCCGCACGGCTTCGGCGTTTTTTGCTGACATTGTTTGCGCTGTTCTGGACTGAGCCGCCGTCATGAGTATTTGTGCTCAATTCTTCCATTCTTTCATAACGCACGCCTAGAAAGAAAAGAATTTTCGCGTCGCCTGTAATTGGCTTAACGTTTGTTTTCGCGCTGATCTTGCGCGACGTGAAGGAGATAATTTCCCCCATTAGTCACCTCACCACAGCCCGTTCCAAAGTTAAAGAATCACTTATTCTTCAATTTAGACGCATAGAGGGTTAACGATCCGTCAACAAAGAGTCATTAAAGAGAAAATTACAGTATTATCTGTATTGGATAGAAGACGGTTCATCATGAGAGACCAAGCGCGCGACTTTGGTCCAAAGGCATCTCTTCTTAAGGTCATTGTCGATCAGTTTCTTTCACGCCCGTGTCATCCTTTGGGCGATATCAAGGAGTTTGAGCATCTTGTGCGTGGCCTATTGGAGTCAATTGACTCTCATATGGCAAATCAAATCCTTCAACCATTGATACTGCATCCTGATGCGCCAGAAAGTCTTTTTAAGAAAATATTTTTATTTGATGAAGCTGAATTATCTAAAAACAAAAAAATATCTAGAAGGCTTACACAAGTAGATCCCGCTTATATGCCTAACAGGCCTATGTCACAATTCAATGATATTGATAACGATATTCTAAGAGAATATGCATCAGATTTAAACTTTCACTTTTGTCCCTCTTTCGTCAATGTATTCATCGAGGCTGCGCGTGATGATATATTCCTTGCGCGCATTTTGTTAGAAAGAAATGATCCTGAAATAGAGCCAAAAGCATTGTTTCTGGCGGCCTCTCGCCTAGAAAGGCTTGGGATCATTAGAGAACTATCAATAAAAACAAAAACAGATCAGAAGGAAAGAAGATGCGAGGTTAAATCAAGCTTTGTACAAGAGGTCTCTTGCCTTGCAAGATTACATGACGTCGATGGTCTTGCAGCAATTTTTTCTCAGTCGATTGCATGCAGACCAGATAGATTGAGAGCGATTATCGTAGATCGATCTGGGCAGTCGTTTGGTGTATTATTGATTGCTATTGGCTTCGATGATTTTATAGCTTTTCAAATAATATTGTCGCTGCATAAAACAAGTTATCTTAACGAAATAGAGATCAAAAGATTGCAGTTTTTTCTAATCACGCTGACACTTCCAATTGCAGAAGAAATTTTGATCGCCATGCTGGGCATGCCTGATAGGCATCAATTTTTTATATGCCCAACGCATCAATAGCCTTGCTCTAAAGATCAGTATTTGGCAGGACGTCGACAAAGACCCGACCTTGACGATCTTCAATTTCAATGAGCCATAGGTCTTGGTCGAATGATATTTGTCTGCTGATTAAATTTTCTGAATCATTACTATCAAGCCAAACCGCAGCATGTATCCTGGTAAAAAGTCTATCAATTCCATCAGCAACAGCTTCGCTCTGTGGTGCAGGGCCAAAAATTGCTGTGCGACCATCAAGACAATCAATCTTTATGAAAACAGCCCCAGCTTCGGCTGCGCCGCGTCGGCGGAGCATCGCAACTGCCCCTTGTATTTCTGCCTGGCGAATGACGGCGGAAACAAAAATGTCTGTTCTAAGTCGCATCGTATTTGGAATCTCAGAGGCTAGACACTACCCTTTATTCGCTTTGGTAGCCCGAACGCTGGGCGAGCTGCGACAGAATCTTCGGCGTTATAGCGCCGTTGACGGGTATTCCATTGTCTCGTTGATATTTTTCTAATGCATGTTTTGTGGCTTTATTCCAAATACCATTCGTTTTGACGACATATCCTAGTTTGAGTAATGCGCGTTGAAGGAAAATAACATCATTATTCTCAATTTTCTGCGGCTTTCCTGCTTCTATTAATTGAGAAATTTCATCAATTTGTGACGGTTTTTGTGCCTTTGTAGCTAAATGTGGGGCGGTGAGTTTTGTGGGGCTAGATCTGAGTGTCTCTGCTTCGATGTTTTTAATTTTAGCGTTATGGGATTGGGCCTCTAATTTATCTGTTTCCATGCGAGACGATGTAGAAAGCGTCTCCGATGGTCGCATCGGAGGAATTGGAGCGTTTGCTAATTCACTGATGTTATTGAATTGAGATCCTTTTGAGAAAAAGGGCGCTGGATGGCGACCATCTTGTAGAAAGAGTGCATTAATCGGAACGCCAACGCCTGCGATGAGACCAATAATAAGAACAGGGGACATGGATAGTCGGCGCAAAAAACCAAATTTTAAGGATTTGATGCGGCTTTTCTCAATGGTAGGCGTCGCCATTCTATCGTTTTCTTCCACGTAATCCGCAGCGACATTTCGAGTTTTTGCAAGGCGCTGAGAGTGATGACGCACTGAGATCTTTCCAATTGAGAGAAGCTAAAGTCTATTGCGCTAGGTATATCGTGATCATGTTATAGCGATATTAAATGACTGCTAATTCAGTCACAGCTAAATTGGTTGGCTGGTATGCGTGTCTGTGAAATTAAAATTATGGTTGATGAGGTCTTAACAAGCATAAGATTATTGTGGGTCTAAATTTACGAACACTCAACCTTGGCTATGATAGATATGGTCATGCTGGTTCGAGCCAGTCATGGAGTAAGTTGTGTTTTTTCTTTTTAGATCCTTTGTTTGCATTTTAATTGTCTATATTGCCGTTCAATGGCGTGAACCTGACGCTTCTCTTCGCCCCGTTACAGCAAAAAATTCAGAAGCAGTTTTGCCTTTGGGGAGCAAAGATTTAAAGCTTATGGCTCAAGCCAGCGCCGAGGCCGGGTTATTGGCAGTGTCCGATTTGGTGAAAGAAAAATGCCTGACTGCACCCCAAGAGTGCGTCGATTTTGTTAAGCGTGTTCAGAGACTTCAAAATCATTGATTTTAGTCAGTTAGCAGGTATATCTTTCAGAATCATCCAAATTGTCCGGATTGGCCATTTTAGCTAATGCCGCGACGTGGATGTCTTAACGTTAAGTTGAACGCGACAATTCAGGGGGGGGCTTTGATGGTGGACGAAATCTCTTCGCATCCCACTGAAGCCAGCGCTAACCTCAAAATGATGGTTATGC
>Ga0007796_10000764_pt1 | contig 11227 bp, 5 predicted proteins | sample CryBogmetaGMA0M_FD_60373 | JGI IMG/M metagenome (GOLD analysis project Ga0007796, IMG submission 60373) | Freshwater microbial communities from Crystal Bog, Wisconsin, USA - MA0M | ecosystem: Environmental > Aquatic > Freshwater > Lake | place: Crystal Bog, Wisconsin, USA | collected 2009-07-06 | reverse complement strand
CCCATCGAACTTGAAGTCGATCAGCTCTGCGGCGACCGGCCGTCCTGACCGGCGCCAGAGCACGATCCGGTCGATGATCCCCAGGAGCGTTCCTTCCCCCTCGTCGAGGGCGAACGCCCGTTCTCGGTGGAGGCTCGGTTCGGCGGGCCCCGCCGGGAGCTCGCCTGAGACGAACTTCCGCGGCAACTGGTTTCCCGGCCGCGTTAGGACGGCGGCCACGGCCGGGCAGGCACACATCGCCCGGAATTCCCCGATCAGGCTCTCCACCTGCGAGGCCAGCGCCGGTTCCCGGCATGCGATCCGCCGCAGCAGGTCGTCGGCCGGGATGTCATCCCCCCAGCCGACGTGCTCGATCCAGGCATGGAGGAGCGTGCCGACGCTCTGCGCCGTCCGCGAGCCGGTGTCGAGCAGGGCCTGGGCGCTGATGATCCTCCCCCCTTCGGCGGAAGAGGGGGTGTGACGGGGGCGGGAACGCCGTCGCTGACCATCCTGGAGGGGGCGGAGGAGAATCGGCAGCGTGGGCTCACCGGGCGGTGATGCCTGTCCGGGCCCCCGATCCGCGGCCGCACCGGTCGCCGGCCGCGTTCGCCGCCGCTTGTTCGGTGCCGCGATCGACCCGAGCTCCACGGAATCCCCGATCGGTGCCGGTGCGGCGGGGCCGTCTGCCGGGAGAGAGTCGTCAGCGGAATCGGCGCGGTGGCCGTGCATCCAGAGCATCGATTCGGCCGGAGCCTCGGGCGTCTCGGGGAGCGTGGCGCGGATCACACCGGCGAGGGTCTTGGGGATCGACCGCTCCTTCTCGGTCGCCGGTCGGATGAGAATCTCCATTCCCTGAGCGGCTCTGGTGAGGCCGACATAGAGCGTGGCGATGGCTTCACGGATCACCGGGTCGCTCGCCGCCGCGCACACCTCCTGCCAGTCGTCGGGGAAGAGTGGCTGATTCTCCTTCGAGACGTGGACGAGGATCCGGCGGATCGGCTCGAGGGGGCTTCTTCGGTCGACGACCACGCGGGGCGGGTGGGCGACGAGTTTGCGGTCGAGGTCGGTGAGGACGACGAGATCGAACTCGAGCCCCTTCGCTTTGTGGATCGTCATCACGCGGATCGGCGACACGACCGGATCGGCGACGTTCACGGTCCGGCAGTGGTGGTTGAACGGGGCGGTTCGCACCAATCCCTCGCGGCTCTGTCCCCCTTCGAGATCCCATTCGCGGGCCGCGGCGACGAGTTGCTCGAGCCGACGGAGATCTCGGTGCGAGCCTGACGGGCCGACCGCCGCGGCCAGGCGGGCGAGCACCGGTCCATACCCGTCATCGACCAGATCACGACGGAGCCGATCGAGCGTCGCGACGCAGGAAGCAGGGATGTCACCGGCGGCCCCGGTCGTGTCCAGACCGAGGAGGGGAGCGAGCGGTGAGGTGGCGACGTGGAACCTGGCTGCTGCATCGGAGGGATGATCGACAAGGTGGAGGGCGGAGAGCACGAGCTCGACGGCCGGCGAATCGGCGAGCGGTTGGCCCCCCTCGGCGCTGGCCACGATGCCATTTCTTTTCAATTCCGCGATCACCAGTTCTGCCGCCTTGTTCGTGCGGACGAGGACCCCCACCGATTTTCCGGGGTTGGCCCGGGAGAGTATTGCGGCCCTCGTCGCCGCGGCGGCGAGAAGGAGAGCGGTTCCCTTCTGCCCTTCCTCGGGGGCGGCACAGGTGCGCAGTCGCACCCAGCCGGGGAGGGACTCACGGGCGGCCTTGTGATGCGGGAACTCGCTGCTTGCCAGGGCAGCGATACGGGCGTGATCGGCGAGTGGCTCGGCCCTGGCGAGCCGCTCGAAAACCCGGTTGACGGTGTCGAGGATCGCAGGGCTCGAGCGATAGCTGGCGGCGAGGTCGAGCGACACGAGCGGCCGCTTTCCGGCGGCGAAGAAATCGGGCAGGGCATCGATCAGCTCCGCGGCTCCGCCGCGCCAGCCGTAGATCGCCTGCTTCCGATCACCGACAGCAAAGAAGGTGCCGGAGGCGGTGACGGCGTGTTCCGCGAGCCGCTCGAGGACGCGCCACTGGCTCGGCGACGTGTCTTGAAACTCGTCGATGAGGAGATGCTTCGCGAACCGGATCCCGCGCCACCGCGCGGCATCGAGGGTGCCGTCGCCGGCGGCGGAGCCGACGAGCCTGGTGACGTCGTCGAACGACACCATTCCGTCGCTGGCCATGAGCCGGTCGGCGGTGGCCGCATAGTGGTCGAGGAGATCACGGAAGGCCCTGGTTTGGGTGGCGGTGCGGGCCAGGATCACCGACTTCACCAGATCGATGATCGTCCAGTACGCCCCAGCCACAGCCGGATCGATCGGCTTCCGCTGGTATTTCGTCTCGCCGGCGAGGAGCTTCGGCACGATCCCCTTCGAGAGGAGCGATTTCCAGTCGGACTGCTCCAAGGCGGTGATGGCGGCATCCCGGGCGTCGGCCACGCGCGAATCGTCGAACACGCTCGCCCGGAGCGTCTCGACCGCCGCCGAGAGCGCTTCGCCCGACGGGGGCCTGGGCACCGACAGCCAATCCCAGGCTGCCGGCTCGGCATCGCGGTGGAGCGACGCGAGATCGTTGACGATGTTCTCGATCGCCTCCTCGAGGCCGGTCGTCGTCGCGCCTCCGGACGAATGCACCATGAGCGTCGCCAGGAGCTTCGCCGGGGAGTCGCCCCCGCTTCCCCCGGAGGGCCCGGCCGTGAGCGCGTCGGAGATCGTCCGGTGGATCGCGCGGCGGCGCTGGTTGGCGAGATCGGACTCGGTGCCAATCGACCAGGCCGGCGGGAGCCCGAGCTCGAAGCGGGCCGCATCGGCGCAGGTCACGAAGAACGAATCGAGCGTCCCCACCGCCAAGCGGTCGACGTTTGCCGTGACGCGGACGAGGAGATCGCGGAAGAACAGAGTGTCGGCGGTCGGCCGATCGATCGCCGTTGCCAGCGAGGACGTCTCCGCCGGCGTGGAGGGATCGGCGGCTGCGGCGAGCCGCTGGAGGACCCGGGCGAGGATCTCGCCGGCCGCCTTGCGGGCAAACGTCGCGGCAAAGATGTCGTCGATCTCGGCCCCGTCGGCAAGGAGGCGGATCAGCCGCGTCGACAGGGCGTGGGTTTTGCCGGTGCCGGCGCTGGCGAGCACCCGGACGATCGGCTCGAGCGGGCGGCTCGCCGGCGCGGGCGTCGATGCGTGCGTCATAGGGCCGGCGGGGGCTGAGGAGACGTCCCCGTCGGCAGCCTTGCGCGATGTTACGGGGCGACGGCGGGAGTCGCGCGGGGTCGGTGTCATGCGGAGTCTCCCTCGTCTTCATCATCGCGGATGGTGTGGGTCTGGCAGATCGCGTCGAATTCGGGGAACGATCCTGCAGCGTCGTCATTGCGGGGCCAGAATCGCCCTTCCCGGACGGCGCGGACGACCTCGCGGGCGGCTTCGTCTGCCGAGTCGTACTCCGGCATCGTCCACGAGGCGGTCTCGATGCGGATCTCCTCGACGCGGGCCGGGACATTGAAGTAGCCGACGCCCACTCGGAGCGGATTGGCCAGATCGAGCTCGGGCATCCCCTCGACCTCGACGAGGAGATGCCGGTACAGCGGCAGCTGGAGATCGATCCAGCCATGGGCATCGCGATGCGTGCGCTCGGGGGTTTTTCCCCGGGCCGACGTTTTGTAATCGAGCACTTCCCAGCGTCCATCGTCGGGGTGATGGTCGATGCGGTCGATCTTTCCCGACAGCCGCACCGGCACCCCATCGACGACGAAGGCCGACGAGCGGACGATCTGCTCGGTGGCATGGATCACCCAGCCCTCGCCGGTGCGGTCGGCCTGGACGCGGGCAAACTCGCGAAGCCGTCGCCGCGCCAGTTCCGCCTGCACGAACACCGCCGGCGCCGCCCCGGGGCCGTAGCGCTCGTCGATGAAGCGATCGAGCGCGGCCGAGAGCCAGTCGCCGATCGCTCGGGGATCGGTGCTCGAGGCAATCGCCTCATGCTTGCCGAAGCGGTCGAGGCACTCGTGGATCAGCGTTCCGAAGTCGCCGGGCCCCAATTCGAGCGCCTCGTCACCGGAGGTCGAGAGTTCGAGGCGGTGCTTGAGCCAGTACCGGTAGGGGCAGGCGAGGTAGTCGCGGAACTCGGTGACCCGCATCGGTGGGAAGTCGGCCGAGGACGGCATCACCACCAAGCTCGGCGCGGGGACGACCAGCCGGGAGGGGACAACCGTCGGAGGGCCGGCCGTGGCCGCCGCCCGGGGGGGGGCAAACAGACGCTTCGCCGCGGCGACGACCTCATCGGGGGAGCGGCGAAAAAGGAGCCTGCTGGGGACCGCCGGCGAACCGTCGGCAGCGCGGCGGGGGACGACGACGAGGAGCTCTTCACGGGCGGCGGCGACGGCGAGCATCCAGGCGTCTCGGGCGGCTGTCCGCGTGGCGTTGTCGAGACCGAGGGCCTGACGGAGCGGTTCGGGGAGGAGGGGATCGCGCCCGGCGCTCCCCGGCAGGCACCCCTCGACGCAGCTGGTGATCGCCAGGGCCGGGCTGTCGTCGAGGGCCACCTCGAGCCAGCCGACGAGCTCGATCGCCTTCGGATCCTGGGGCGGCGGAAGCTGAGTCCGTCCCCAGGTGGAGAGCAGCAATCGCTCCATTCCGGCTGATCCGGCGGCAGCGACGAGCCTGTCGGGAAGCGTCTCCAGATCGGCGAGCGCCTCGCCGAGGGCGGCAAGCGAACGGGAAAAGACGCGCGTCGAGGGGTCGTCACGGTCGATGTCGATCCCCTCCACGGCCGCCGTGCAGGCCTCCCGCAGCGCCTTGACCCACACCGCGGCGAGCGGAGGAGCGGGAGCACCGGCCCCTTTCGGCCTGGCGCGCCGCGGGCGCGCGGCACGCGAAGGCGCGGGCTGCCAGCGCGTCGAACGCTGGACGGCATCGATGGCCGCGGTCGCGGCCGCAAGCGGCTCGAGCCAAGCGTCGAGGCAATCGACGATCGCGACGAAGGCCTCGTTCTCCTCCCGCTCTCTGGGATGGGATGCCGCGGCGGCGAGATGATCGCGGTCGACCTCCCATGGCAGGTGACGGAGGGCGACGCCATCGGCGATCGCGGCGGGGATCGCTTTCCCCGTGCGACGGTGCACAAGCGCTATGCCATCGGGGCAGCGGAGCAGATCGGCCAGAGGGGCGAACTCGCGGCGCCGCATCCATGCGAAGATCGCCCGGACAAATTGCCAGGGACTCGATCGCTCGACGGTCCGTCCGGCGGCATACCTGCCTGCCAAGCCGGCTGTGGCGAGGCGCTGCTCGATCGCCGGAACGACGGCCGGATCGGGAACGGCGACGGTGATCTCGTCGGCCGACCGGGTGCCGGCCAGGCCACGGATCCAGTCGACGATGGCGACGGCCTGGCTGTCGCCGTCGTCGACGACCGCGATCCGATCGAGGGGGAGGGGCAGCGGACGATCCTGCCACGCGGCCGGGACGAGCCCCCCGAAGTCGTCGAAGCACTGCTCGGCCTCGGGCCCGATGTCGGAGGGAAGGGGAACCAACGCGTCGATCCGGCCGCGGACTCCGGTCAACAATCTCCGCTGGAGGGGATCGACGTCGACCGTGGCGAGGAGCACGATCCGCCCGCCGAAGGTGACTTCGCCCCGCTCGACGGCGACGCGCCGGGCGGTTTGTCGATCCCAGAATCCAAGCGCGTCGATCTCGGCGAGATAGACCGTCTCGAGCCGGGCCAGGGCCTGCCAGCGGGCGTGATCGCCGAAGCCCGGCAGGGCCTCGTCGGCCGCCCGGGAAAGATCGGCAAACGACAGCCCATGGGCGGCCAATTCTCGATGCATCGAGACCATCATCCGCGCCGCGTCCAGGCTCCCCGTGGCGAAGGTGGCGTCGGAGGCGGGGGACGTGGGATCGGGCCGGTCCCGGGGATCCGGATCGCCTTCCGCTGGCTCCTCGGGGAGCGGGGCGATGAGTTGCCTGTCGCGCTGGCTGGCGGCCGCAAGGGCCACGACCCAGCAGAGGGTCTCGGTCGCCGTGTCGGCGAGCGGCTTGGCCGGCTCGTAGAGCTCCTCCGGGAGCGTGCCGAGGGTGACGGTCTGCGGGGGAACGAGACGCCCGCCACGGGCGGCGCGATTGCCGCCGGACGCTCCAGGGGGCGCGGTCTTGTCGATGAGGATCTCGATCAGCCGGTGGCCTGCGCCCCGCCCCGGAACGACGACGGTGAACGCGGAGAGATCGACGATTCCGTCATCGCCCTTGGCATCCTCGCGGCCGCGGCCGTCGCCGGAGGCGCTGCGAGCCTCGGCCAACAGCCAGTCGGCCGCCGAGGCGAGGATCCCGCAGCGGGGGTCGAGCCAATGACGATGGCACGTGGCGGCCGGAACTGCGGCCGGACTCGCTGCCGCGACCGGCGCCGCATCGTCCGCAAAGAGAGCCTGCTGCGTGTCCAATCCGGTCTTGCGACGTGCCACGGGTGCCTTCCTGGCGTGTTTGAAAAGAGGGCGTGCTTGAGGCCTTCCTTGAGAAGGCTTGGGAGCCCGGGCCAAAACCCATTCCTTCGGGGGAGAAGATCTTAGCAGGTGGGGGCCGGGGTGGGCTGCTCGCTTCCCATCGATGTTCGTCCCCCGCGGAGAAGGTGGTCGCTGCGACGATTCGCCGCGATGCCTTTACGCCATCGTTGCCGCGGCGCTTCGTGTCAGGGGGCGGATGCCCTGACGGACGCCCGGCGGACGATTCACCGCAGCGGCTTCAGTCCGGCGGTGCCTCGGAGGCGATTGAGCGATCCGAGGGCCGCCGGCTCTTTTTCCAGCAGGCGCACGAGCTGCGACGGGGAGACGCCGAGCGCGGCTGCCGCCGTCGGCATGTCGAGGCCATTGGCCACGATTCGATCGAGGGCCTCCGCCACGAGCGCCGGATAGTCGTCGTGGTCGACGCTGACAAGGAGTCGGCCGTCACGAAGTCGCGATTGCCACAGCGCCGTCGGGTGGGCCGCGGCTGGCTCACGGTGCAAAAGTGCGAGCTTGAGTCGCAGTCGAAACAGCGCCACGCGCCGGTTGTCGGCCTGGCTGCGCCGCTCCGAGGCCTCCGCCGCGACGCCGCTCGGGCGGTGGTGGAGGATCACCGCCGTCTCCACCTTGTTGCGGTGTTGGCCGCCGGGGCCGCTCCGCTTCGTGCGCGTCTCGTCGCAGTCGCGGAGGAGATCGTCGGGGGGGAGGCGTGCCGGGTGCATCGAAGCGCTCTCACCCGGTGATCGCGGCGATCGCTTTCGAAAGCGGACATCCCGGTGGGATCGATGCCCCCGATCGATAGCGGCCGAGCAACTCGCGCGACCGCTCGGCGAGCATCCGTCGCACCTCGCGTCGCTTCCCCTTCACCCGGGCGATCTTCATTTGGTCGTAGCCGGTCGTCTGGTGCCTCAGCCAGGCGATCACCGCCGCTTCCGCGCGGCGTTCGATCGGGATCCGCTCGGTGCGGGCCACCGTGCCGCTGCCGACCGGTGTGGCGTGGGTGGTGACGGCCCGCGCGAGCTTCAAGGCCCGGTCGGCATAGATGGCATGAAAGGCGAGGAACGCGATCACCGCCGAAAGGAAGTCGTCGACATACTCGGCCTGCTCCGCTTCGCGGCGCTTGAGCGCGGAGGCCTGCTTCTTCGCCCACGCCTCGGTCGATCGCTCGGCGACGAGCTCGTGGCGGATCCGCTCCACCGTCGCCTCCGGCGCCCAGATGCCGCGCGAGAACGTTCGCCGTCCCTGCTTCTCTTGCATCAGCCAGTGGTCCCCGGCCGCCTTGACGCGGCGCGTCAGCGCCGCGTCACCCGGCTCGAGGAGCACCCAATCCTCCGGTGCCGACATCACGCACCCTCGAGCGTCGCGGACGGTGCGGTGGGTTGGCCCGGGCCCGACCACGAGCCCGCCATCGGCCGCCTGCTTGGTCGCCGACTTTCCTGCGGCTGCAGGCTTCGAGGTCGGCGTGGAGGGCCGCTCGGGCCGGGCGGCCCGGGAGGTGGGTCGTGCCATGGCGTCCGGTGCGCAGGATGAGTCAGTTGAGGTTCTTGAGGCGGACGCTCCGCCAGCGGACGGAATAGGGGCCCGTCCCCTTGGCGATGCCGTGCACCTGGAAGCCGATGTGCCCCTCGGGATCGTGGGGCTGGCGGAAGTCGGCCGTCGGGACGCCGTTGATCCAGCTCTGGAAGTGGTCGCCGACGACGACGATCCGGTAGCTGTTCCACTCCCCCTTCTTGAAGGCTGCCTTGGCGGCATCGGTGCGGATCGCGTCGGTGCCGGTCAGCCCGCTCCACCACACGCCGCGGCGGGCCTCGTCGTAGAAGTTGCCGGCGTGGCCGTCGATCGAGATCTCGCACTGCGGGCCGTAGAGGCGGCCGGCCGGCAGCGGGCCACCGGCACCCTCCGGCTTTTCACCTTCCTTGGCCAGATGGCTGCGAACCTGGACGCCGGAGTTGAGCTCGTCGTCGACTTTCACCTCGAACTCGAGCTCGAAGTCCTTGAGCGGGTCATTCGTGGCGAGGAAGGTGTTCGGGCTCCCTTCGGTCGTCGTCCCGACGAGGACGCCGTCGACCACCTTGTAGGTCGCGCTGCCGCTGACGATCTGGAAGCCGTCGAGCGATCCATTCTTGAAGAGATCCTTCCAGGCCGGAGCCTGAGCGCTGGCGGGCGCGGACAGGAGTACGAGACCCGTGGCTAGCAGGGCGGCGACGGCGAACGGACGGGCGTGGATCATGCTTCTGGGCTCCGGGGAGAATCGCGATCGATGGGAAGTGGCTCGTCTACCGGCGGGCGTCGGCCGGCTTCACGGAGGGAGGGCGTCCCCGCCCCGTCGAATCGTTCGATGACGAGGGGGTCGTTTGAGTTGAGGTCACCGATCCGCAGCGCCGCCCGGCCGGAGAGGAGGTCGTCGACGATCGGCCCGACGACCGCAGCCCGCCAGCCGGAGGCGAGCACTGGATCGCGGTCGCCGTGGTGGTAGCCGAGCTTCCAGGCGAGGAGGTCGCGCATGTCGGAGGCGGTGCCGACCAGCGCTGGCGCCAGATTCATCTGTCGGCAGGCTCCGGCCAACGCCGTGGCCATGAATTGCCCGAGCACGGCCAGCTGCGACGGCGGCGCCCGGAACTTCTCCCCTCCAGGGCACTCCTCCTCAGGCAGATCCAAGCCGCGGGCGATCGCCTCGGAGAGGCCGCCGAGGATGTGTCGCAGGTCGGACCGCTGCATGCCGCGGATCGCCGAGATCTCTCGGGGATCGGCGCTCTTCCGCTTGCAAAGCTCGACGAGGAGATCGTCGCGAAGGACCCGCTTCGGGGGCATGTCGCGCGCCTCGGCCACCGAGTCGCGCCAATGCCACAGCTCGCGGGCGACCGCCAGCTCCCGCCGGGACAGCCCGGAGAGCCCCGAGACGCGGCGCCAACGCTTGCGAATGAACGACTCCTCGACTTCGTCCTGCCAGGTGGCCATCTCCTCCTCCATCCAGGAGGTCCGACCGAGGGCGTCGAGCTTGGACTCGATCTTTCGCCAGATCCGCTCGAGGTGGCGGACGTCGTCGAGCGCGTAATCGAGTTGGGCCTGCGAGAGGGGCCGCTGCCGCCAGTCGGTCCGCGTCTCTCCCTTGTTCGTCGGGAGATTGAGGAATCGTCGCACGATCGACGCGTACCCGGCAGGGAAATCATGGTCGACCAGCCCCGCCCCCACCTGAACATCGAACAGCTTCGAGGGCCGGGCCTGGATCGCATGGAGGATGAAGCCCATCTCCTCGCGGCCGGCATGGACGACGGTCGTCCGGCCCGGTTCGGCGAGGAGCCGCCAGAAGGGCTCGAGGTCGCGGGCCTTGAGGGTGTCGATCACCGCCAGGATGCCCGGCGCCGCCACCTGCACGAGGCACAACTGGCTGCGGTAAGTGTGTTCCGACACGAACTCGGTGTCGAAGGCGACAAACGGGTGGCGGGCCAAGCGGTCGACCAGGTCCCGCACCTCGGCATCGGTGGAGACGTGATCGAAACCGTCGGCGGGTTGGGAGTGCGTCACGCGTTGGGGGCGTCCGGGGAGCCTGGTGAACGGGGAGCCTGGTGAACGGGAACGCGACGAAGCGCCCGAGGAAGTCTGGCCACAGCCTACAGGAAGAGAATCGAAACAAGCACGAAGACGGGGAGGAGAATGCCGAAGCTGTAGAGGAGATAGCCGAAGAAACTCGGCATCCGCACCCCCGATTGCTCGGCTATTGCCTTGACCATGAAGTTCGGGCCGTTCCCGATGTAGGTCATCGCCCCCAAGAATACCGCCCCCAGGCTCACCCCAGCCAGTCGGCCCACATCGACCCCGGCCATCGTTGCTCCTGCCGACGGCAGGGCCTGGGCGGCGTTGAAGAACACGAGGTAGGTCGGGGCGTTGTCGAGGACGCTCGAGAGGGCCCCGGAGGCCCAGAAAAACGACCTCGGGCTGTCGAGGCCGAGGCTCGCGCCACGTTCGTGGAGAATCGCCAGGGCCGGTTGCATGCAGATGAAGATCCCCAGGAACAGGGCGGCCACCTCGAGGATCGCCCCGTAGGTGAAGCCGTTGGCGGTGCGGATCCTGCCGTCGCCGCCGAGGAGCGAGAGGAGCACGAGCCCCACGAGGACGGCCTCGCGGAGGAACACCCAGGGGTGCCAGTCGGTGCCGGGGAACGGCTTGGCGGGGTCGAGGAGCGCCACCGCGGCGATCACGGCGGCCATGGTCGGGGCGTTGGGCCACAGACCGCGGATCATCAACGGGACGGTCTGCCGCTCGTCGCGGGCGAGGTCGCGCGGCGCCTCACGCGGGTGGGCGAAGACGGTGTCCCACACCCAATAGACGGTGAGGAGGACGGCGTTGGTGAACAGCCACGGCTTCCAGAGATTGAGCGTCCAGAGGAAGTCGACCCCTTCGAGGTAGCCGAGGAACAGCGGTGGATCGCCGATCGGCAGGAGCAGCCCGCCGCAGTTGCAGACCATGAAGATGAAGAACACGAGCGTGTGGGCGACGAACTTGCGTTCCTTGTTCGTCTCCAGAAGTGGGCGGACGAGGAGCATGGCGGCGCCGGTCGTGCCGATGAAGCTTGCCATCGTGGCCCCGAGGGCAAGGAAGGTGGCGTTCGTCGTCGGCGTGGCGACGAGATCCCCTTCGATCCGCACCCCACCGGTGACGACGTAGAGCGCGAAGAGGAGGGCGATGAACGGGATGTATTCGGCACACAGGGCGTTGGTGAGGAC
>Ga0007796_10000763_pt1 | contig 11228 bp, 17 predicted proteins | sample CryBogmetaGMA0M_FD_60373 | JGI IMG/M metagenome (GOLD analysis project Ga0007796, IMG submission 60373) | Freshwater microbial communities from Crystal Bog, Wisconsin, USA - MA0M | ecosystem: Environmental > Aquatic > Freshwater > Lake | place: Crystal Bog, Wisconsin, USA | collected 2009-07-06 | reverse complement strand
CCTAGCGTACCCCCTGTTCTCTCGTTTCAGGGACGCTATTTCGTTAACGTAGAAATAGTAAGACGGGCTTTCTATCAGGATAGTTTTCTACTTTTTGTTTTTATCAAGGGGAACTGTCGAAACCCCTCTATCTAATCTTACATGTGTTGCTGACCTTCAAAGCCAATTAAGGCTCCAGTTAGTAACATAAGATTAGTATTTCCAGTATAATTAATTTGCTGAACCTATCCTAACACTTGGTGCCCCAGGATGGAATCGAACCACCAACTGATGATTACAAGTCAACTGTTATACCATTTAAACTACAAGGGCGTTATTTTATAACTGCTTATTTATGCCTTTATTATATAATAATTAGTCTTATTGGTCAACTATTTTTTAGCTGGTGTGTACTTTTTGTATGCTGCTATCCAATCTGTTGCAATGGCATTTTGCGCTTCGGCAAGAGTAATTTGTCCTGCACAAACCATACGCTTCAACCTAGTTTCAATAGCATCTTTCTTATGAGCACCCCACTCACCTTCCCACTTCTCGGGCCAAAGATTTTTTGGATCAGTTGGGTGACCACCCAACTCTAAGCTAATGTGATGATCTTCCTTGTAATCACGTGGATCACCTGCTAATCCTAATTCTTTCATTTGTTTAATTTTTAAATTGTTTGTGTAGCTGACAGGAGGTCGAATAGTTTTTGTCCACCCACTTACACAAATAGTTTGATTGATATTTTCTTGTGTTACATTTGGATTAATGACGCCGGGTGTACGCGATGCATCAGGTAAATCTGCAGCAAACACATTGATACTTAGTGTTGCCGCAATAATTAAGATTTTTTTCATATTGATGAACTTTTTATAGATTCTAAATTAATACTAAATCCCTCACCTATGCTTAAAACACAAAAATTCTCACCTTGTATCTCTAGTATAGTCCACGTTGCTTTTGAAGGATTTGTTGTAATAACAATTGCTGAATTATTTGCTTTACCAATAAATATTGGTTTTTCGCCATACTTAGTTAATAAATCATTTATTATTGTCTTACTATTGTCACAAATAACAGGTTTTTGTGCGCTAAATGGTTCTGAAAGTGCGAGAGATGGTATTACTAACGCCAAAATTATTAATAGTGATTTCATAATATTCCTAAACTTATGGAGCGAGTAGAGAGAATCGAACTCTCGTCGTAACGTTGGCAACGTTCTGCTCTGCCATTGAGCTACACCCGCATAAGTTTATTTATCTAAAAAGGAATTTAATTCCCTTTTAATTGTTACACCTCTTTAGAAGCCGTAACCTTTAGTAAGAATCAGAAAATACTGTGTTAGACATTCTACTGACACAATATTTAGAAACAGATATAGAAGTAGAATATGATGGCAATGTCCCAGTAATCGATTATATAAATGAATTAGGAAAATCTAGTAAATATTATCCTGATTTTTATATACCTAAAGATAATATCATAATAGAGGCAAAAGGAGTATATTGGTATAACAAATATAAAGAACGAAATTTATTAAAAGAAAAAGCCTGCATTAATGCAGGCTTTAATTACAAAATAATAATTACTTAAAAATCGTATCGAGAAATAAGCACTGTCTTCAACATAATGCTGATTGGTGTTAATTCCTCGCCACCTAACACAGATTTCACGATAGAAGGTGAAAATCCACTAACCAATGCAGTACCAACTTCGTTGTATGTAACAGGGCTGTTGCCAGCACGACCATTCAAATTCCAAAAGATTACTTGTGGAAGTTTATATCCTGCTGCTGCATATTTTGCACGGATCATATCCATTGCGCTTACAGACACTGCTGCTCCACCACTGCCCCAGCGTGATGTCGAAGTTGTACCAACTGTTACACAACCATCAAATTCCATATCGGACAAAATTAGCAACTTGGTAATCATTTCTGCCTCTGGCACCTTGTGCTTAACTGCTGCATTGAGAATCAACTCAAATGCTGCTTGGATGTTTGTGTTAACTGCCCAGTTAGAGCGTTCCATTTGGTCGTAACGTTGCTTCAATGAACCAGACACCTTCAACATTTCTGGCGAACCAGAGAATGTAATGAACTGGTCCTTAAACACACCACCTGCACGTTCAGACAAGTACAGACCTAAGGAGATCGCAACGTCCAGCGCAGTTACGCTACCGGAAACACTTACGCCATCCATAGAACCGGACACGTCAACCAACGGCATGATGTTTTCATTGGAACCTTCCAGGTAGTTAGGCAAGGCCTTCCACTGTTCGTTTGCGACAGTTGTATCGCCGTTGTTCAACGAGCGGATGACATCGTAGGGATAAACTGCCCCTGCAGTAATTTTTACTGACGAATCTCCACTTGCAAGTGCAGCCTTATACTCGGCATATTTAGTTGTATGTCGAGAAAAAGCCTTTTGGTATCTTGCTGCGGCCACAGACGGCACATGACTAAAATTAATATCATTCCACTGGTTGGCGCACATCTGTGTTTCTACTGTGTTAGACAATGATACCAATAATTTTCTATACTCTTTAGGGGTAAGTCGCATGTATGAACGAATTTTATTCGCGTTCAGTCCTTGCCTATCTTGCCATTTAGCACATAATCCAGCAGACATAATATCTGTGTTTAGTTTCTGACGTAGTTGTTCTTTTGCAGAGATCATGTTATACCATTCCTTTAAGTTTACAATTATTTCCGTGCCATCTTATATATTGTGGCTTGCCATAAATCAACCCGCAGTGTTGACATGTTATTCTTTCATACACCCCTACACCTTTTTCTTTCTTGGTAGAATTCGCTTTTTCTATACTCGCAGGTGTTATTGTATTTAATGTACCATTTATTGCTCGTGTATTAATTGCCTTGGCTATACTTTCCTTAGTTACCACATTTAATGTACCATTTTTAATTTTAGTTTCTATGGCCTTTTTAATAATATCTTTATTATTTAATGTTCCATTTTTAATTTTAGTTTCCCTAATCTTATCAGAAACCCTTTGTGTATGGTTATTTAATGTACCATTTTTAGTCTTGGTAAGAATGGATTTAGCAATACTTTCTGGTGTATTGGTGTTTATCTTACCTAATCGTTTTCTCGTTTCTAACCTTTTAGCAACACTTTCTTGTGAAAGATTAAATCCGCCATCGCCAATCTCAATTTTTAGATTTGCCCACTTATCACTACTCACAACATCCCATAAATTGCTATAATAGATTCCGGCATCGTTAATTTTACTTTTATCGAGTGTCTCTATTAATATTTCGGTTGTTATGTTATTACCGTGCACCGAAAGATGCGACTTCCAATATTTTCCAGATCCGCGATATTTATACGGATCTTTGGCGGACGTATAACCTAAATATTTCAGGCCTGTGATAGAGTGTGTTTTAACATAAAGATAATACACATCATTTATCCATAGAATCTAAAATCTGTTGTGCTTCTTCTTCAGACATAGAATCAAGCCGACTTAGCAAGTCTTTTGCTTTTTCTCCCTTACGAAGTTCCGAAGAAATAATGCAAAGTGCTTCACGCTCCAATGATGTTCCAAATGCTACGCATAAATCATCAAATCTACCGATCTCAGCAATATTCATTAATACACGCTCGGCGAGCAATGGTTCTGTCTTAATCAGATATGCAAATAGATTCCTAAATGTTTGGCGCTCACCAGCACCTCCTCTGGCGTCCCGAATCCATTGGAGTACACGAACCGCGACTTCGCTATCTTCAACAAGAGCGCCTGCAAATGTAGGAATAATATCTTTACCACGCGATGCTCCACCTAAAAAGAATAAATCCACATTTTTGTTAAGACTTGAAACATTAGTCACAGCACCATTGGCTGTTAGATTAGCGGTAGCATTGATTGCATTAAATAGAGATGTCATATTATACCTTTCAGAATTAGTTATTAAAAATGCTGTGTTAATTCTTTAACATAACGTATTATATGTTAAAATATTGCGCGTGTCAATAGCGGATATGGTCAACTACTCGACGACTAAAGATCGTCGAGCTTGCCCACTCCACTTACCTATAGGATATTTGTGAATATTGGTGATGGTATTAAACCGTATTTTGGTATACCAGCAGCACAAAGAATATATAATATTCTCAATACCCATTTCTTATCTTAGTGTGTCCTTCCACACCGCCGCTAAATCAAACTATCTACCTTAAAATAAAACAGATTAGTTGTTGACGAGTTTTTACTTTCCCCTTCAGAAAGGTTTTTAGGGTGAACCCTAAGAGTACGGTATTTTAAATATTGCCGAAACTAATCTTTAAATTCAAAAACAGGGTGACTGAACGAAAGTTTATTTATTTTCTGGTCGGCTTCTACCTTTTGGATTTTGTCCCACGACCCTATCAACGTTCACGTTGCCTATCTGATTCTTGTGTCTGCTGTCAGAAGCATATCAGGCATTCTGCCGACTATCTATTCCATCTGCGTGTAATATCTCTATTACATGAAACCCCACCGGGTCACATTCTATAGCAGTAACTGCATTTTTAAGATGCTGTAATCACCCCTTAAACATAAATTATACGGTTAAATTGTCTCGTAGTCAATCTTACCACATCCACACTCTGGACAGGTAAAATCATCAGGCAAACTATCCCACGCACCCTCTACTTCTTCACTGTGAATATGACCACAAATAATACATACATGTTCCATTACATTGTCTCCATTACTTGTTGATATGCTGCTGCATGGCGTTGTTCCACTTTTTGCAATGCTGCAAAACGCTTTGCTGCTTTTTCCAAAACTGCGGCAAATTGTTTAGCGTGATCTTTGCTTTCTTCAATCTGCCCTTGAATTTCTACTTGAGCGTTAGATGCACCTTCAACCACTGCTTCTTTTAACATCTCTGGATACATAACAGTGAACTCGTGTGTTTCACCTGCAATGGCTTTTTCCAAACATTCTTTTGTAGTTGGTTTCCCAATTAGCAATTCCAAATGCCCCCATGCATGCAATAGTTCTTGATCTGCAGTATGTTCAAAATGTTTTGCAACATCCTCAAACCCTTCTGCTCGTGCAAGCTTTGCAAAATAGCGATACTTGATGTGCGCCATTGACTCGCCGGCAAGTGCACTTTCTAAATTTTTTAATGTTACTGACATATTGATCCTATAAAACGTATAAGCCTAATTATACAGAATTTTATTTATTTGTCAAGTGGATATATAGAAAAAATTATGAATTTTGCAAGTATTTTACTTGCAAGTGTGCATGTATTCTGCGAATTATTGTGACAGCATGAGATGAAGTAATAGTGTCTATGTTGATTGGTTTATTTGGCGATAATAGATTTATACCGTTAACGTTAAACGATGACATATCAACATACTCTGCGGTACACATTTCAAACTCTCGATGTTTTACATCAACGTATCTCAATATTGTGCAATCGCAATGGCGGGTATCTTTATTTATTTTATTATATAACACATTAACAGAATATCTTGTGCCTTCTATTAAATGAATGTAATGATCGATAGTAGATAGCAGTATGCTTGATATATTTGCTTCAGAGTTTTTTACACGAATATTAGGCATAAAATTTTCTAACTCTGCTACAAATTTTCCATCGTGCTTAGAAATGTATAATAACTGAGTTATCATCTTACATACCAAGAAAAAATCTAACCAATGCCCAAATACCGCCTATAACAACTGCAAACCAACCAACTAATTTTACAACAGTTGCACCAATTGTTTCATGTCTTGTTGCTAACTTTTCAGCTTTACCAGCTACTGCTACAGCAGTTTTAAGATTTTCTGAAAGTGCCTCAATAGATGTGACAGCTTTGGTCAACGTGCGCTCAATAATAATTTGATTAGTTGCGTCCATTTGTATTTTTTGATCAAGACGTTCTACAACTGATCTATGAAAATCTTCCATGTCACTGATTCGATTTTCGTGATTTTCTGCAATTTTTTCAAGTACAGCAACACGAGTACGAATATTAATGACTTCCTCGATATCGGCACTTCTACGGTCGTATGCTCTTAAAGAAGGGTGTCTATTGTCGTCGTTATTTTTAAAAGATTCGTTGTTTTCCATATATTATTACCATTTTATATATTTATTTAAAATAGGCGTAATAATATAATATATGTTTACAATTTATTTTTTTGGCAATGGCGGCTTTTTAGGTTTTTTTGGCTCTTTGCCAGGTCTATCTCTATTTCCCATAACAATTTCCTTAGTGTATGTTATTTATCAGACAATCACTTCTGACACCTCATGTACAGTTGCCCAATAATAAACACAATATTCATCAGTCATATCATTAAAATGCTTTAAGAATTTTTGTTCAGCTTCGTATTCATTTTCAGCTTCAACCAAACGAGTTTTATTTTTAAGATCTTTATCGTCACGCATGTAATGGCTTATTTCAACATGCCCGGTTACAAGGAATAACATTAATCTTTTTCCTTAAGTAGGAAAGAATTAGCAATGGCTTTAAAACTAAATTGTCCATCCATACTCTTGTATACTTTACCTTCACGAATTGCATGGCTGATACTTGGGCCCTCGGCATCATCCAATAAGCTGGCAACGTCATTGATACCTAATTCATCAAGTGTCACATTGTGAGCAAAAATAGGAACATGCTGAACCATATCTTTATTCAATCCCAACTCGTAAAGTGCTTGTAAAGCAGTTCTTCTATCGTCGGGACCAAATTGACGCTGATTATCAATATCAAATATATCAAAAATGTAAAGTTTGTGAGCAACTAGCCCTTCACGATTTGCCTGGATCTTTGGTCCCATAAGCTCGCCCTGCAAAGCAATATTTTTAGAATAAGCTTGTAATGCTGCTTGCATGCCGCTATCAACAAACATCTTAACAAGTGTATTGTTTTGATTTTCTTCGTTGATTTTTAATTCCCAATTTCTTCCACAGACACCAGTAGTACTATTGTTATTAAATCCAGTAAATGATGTTCCATCAAGCTTCATTGTAACTTCATAGGCAGTATCTTTGTGTTCAGTGAAGATTTTATAACCAATATTTTGACAATTATGCACCAAGATATCATTTGCAAAAAAATTATTATTATCTGCAACAGATATGTCATAACGAAGAGAATCAGGAGAAATCTTCTCTATATTACTTATTTCATCAAAACTTATATCCATTTTTTATCAACCTTTCTGTAACTAATTGTGTCAATTCAGTATCATTGCATTTTGCAATTTCGTCTTCCCATATCTCAATAACAGTGTATCCTTCGGATACAGCCTTAATATGTTTCTTTCTATCTTTTTCCCATATATCCTTGACCAGTAATTTTCCCATTATTAAATCAGTTTCTTTATATTTTCCTGGTTTAGCATGCCACATTGTGCCCTGCACTTCGACAAGATATCTGTCGAAAATAATATCCCAATTATAATGCCACAAATGTTTATTGCATTCTATTTCTAAATCTAATTCAACAAAAACTTTCCTAATTCTTTTTTCCGGTTTACTTGAATATCCACCACGTGAACAAACTGCTGCTCTAGCTGCCGAAGTTCTTTCTCTTAGTTCGTCCTCTGATAGCAAGGAATATAGCAATCGTTGACTATTTCCCATTTTAGTTCTTATAGGTAAAGATTTTGCCGGATTATCTACACCGTATCTTACTATATTTGTTGCAATTACTTTCGATCTTGTTGCTGCTATCCGTATATCATCTAACGCATAATCTGCATATGCAATATTCATTTTTTTCCTATTATTACTTAAATATGTGTCGTAAGACCCATAATATTTTATAATGGTATCTTCTTTCTTTTTTTGCACCGATTTTACTTGTGATATATTCTTTATGTCACTACCGTATTTTGATTGTATAGCAGATAGATATGTGTCCTTGTATCGCTTTGTTTTTCGTTCTTCCTTAGATGTTCTCTTAACGCCTAATAACGAAATATATTTTGCAATATCAATCGGCATATTATTAATACAATATAACTCCGAAATATATTCTTGTAATACTACATCAACTACATCTTTACCAAAAAGCGTGTAAACAAGAAATTTTTCTTTTTCTGTGGCGGTGGTGAAGTGAGTTTTATGCGTAGTGGATAGATGCAATCCAAAACTTCGTCTATTCTTAAATTTAGTGTTGCATAAAGAACATTCAATCATATAATCCCTGTATAATGTTACTATTATTTATACAAAAGACGGAAAATTACACAGTTTTTGTTATAAAAATTTGTCCGCATAGTATTTCATCTACCCGCCTATATGCTTCTATATCATTACACCATATCATGTGATTCCCAGTGCATGTTATTGTCTTTCCCGACTTCAACGTAATTTTATACCAGTCCTTTGATCTAGTTAAAATAGAATGTGCAGTTATAGGTTTTAATTCCAATTGTTCGGTTATATGATTGTATGTCCAAACTTTGATGTGTAATTTTTGTTCGCATATATCTTGTATACGTATCTTACCATTTTCTGTATCAACAATAGTATCCCCTGATAAACATCTTTCTTGATCTGTCTTCTTGATAAAAGTAGGAAAGTTACCTTTTACTTGTCCATTAAGTTCTGCAGGCACAGGTGCTTCATATTTTTCGATGCCAAGTTCTTCAGATACATCGGCCCCAATACAACCTTCACCTATAGAAAAAATTTCGTGTTTTTCTCCCAGAATAGATAAAGGCAAAATAAGTCCTTGAGAAACTTGGCCACGAAGTCTAATGGTTCGAAGCCTAAATCCTTCTTTATCGCCCATACGTTTGAAAGAGCGTGCACGTAAAAATTCAAACTCGGGCTTAGTAGGTAAGTATGAATCAATTTCAAAATAAACAACCAACTCGCCCAGCGTGTATCTACCCACTGTATCAACAATATGCCAGTCGTCAACTACATAGACGCAAATTTTGTCTGCATCTGGGATTGGTAAAATTTCTTTAATTTTTCTAATAGATGCTAATTTTCTCATGTTACTATCCTTAAATGTGTATTGTTATTCATAAATTCTGTATCTTCTTCATTCATTGTATTTTTGCGTTTATTATTACATCTTTCGCAACCAGGTCGCAAATTTTCAATATCATTTACACCACCAAGGCTTTTTGGTATAATGTGATCTCGTGTCATCATTGTAAGCGAGTGCCCGGTGTGTGCATATAGTTCTAAAACAGGCGGTTTTTGCATATCTTTAGGATGATGCTTAACAATAAATCGATCTGCTATTACACCACATTGCCAGCATTTCAGCAGCTTACATGTTTCTTTATAATGCTTCCATAATGTAACACCGCTTGGAGACGATATTAACTGCCCATCAACAAGCTGTTTTTTTCTTTCTTTGCTTAAAATGCAAAATCCTTCATCGATCGTTAGTTCTTTGTAAAAAATAAACATTACCGATAATACCTTTCTCCGTGATGTTTAGTAGGATGATCTTCTGACATAGGTTTAACTAAATGATTAAATCTTAACTGAAACACTAAAGCATCTTCGCTATCTTCAAAATAAAATAACAACCAGTTATTATATATTTCTGTTGAATTCTCCCAATTTTTCTTTTTAGGATCTGTACTATACCATACCCTATAGGTTTTATTTTCTGTTCCGTGTATAACCGTTCCGGCAATGCTATGTTCAATCCATCTACGGATAACAGGCCTATTGTCCCCTATATCATCCTCGTGTATAGCTACGCAATGCGGAAATTCTTTGCTAGGCCATTTAAACTTATAACCTCAATCATTTGTATAGCCGTTGTAGTATACGTCTTTAAAATACCATAATGCTAAACGGCCTTCATTTTCTTTAAAATCGCTAAGTGTAAGTAATTTGCCCATACTACATTATAAATAACGACACCGCCATTTGCAAGCGGTGTCTATTAAAAATAAAACAATTAAAACAGTTTTAAGTGCCCTGTAATCTTATCAATCTCTTCACTACTACCAGGCCCAATTCCTACAGCAGTGATAGTAGGAATACCATTAAATTCAGTTAGGCCGGAATCTTTGATAATAGCTGATGGTATTGCTGCGCTTTGAGCTGCATTGTACAAATCAATCAATTCTTGCTCAGTTTCAACGTACACTGTTATTTTTTTAAATTGACCAGTCAACCATGATTTTATATGAGGATTGAACAAGTTGATGGTAAGCTTATCGCCATACCCGTCGATCTTGGCAATACTTAGCAGAGCGCCCATACTGGCGTGCGCGGCCTGGGCGCAGTACTTTCCGTGACGCATTGATTGAAATTTTCTCATTACAATAACTTGTTTTGCTTCCATTTTGCCTTAAAATGATAAATAATACGAACAACTAAATATAGCACACACAATGAACTATTATAAAATATATAACTCCCTAATGTCAAGCAGAAAACTACTGGATAGAAAATCTAACAATGATGGTAAATTAGAAAATCATCATATATTACCAAGATCACTTGGTGGATCAGACAACAGCATAAATTTAGTATTGTTGACAACAAAAGAACATTTCATAGCGCATCTATTATTGACTAAAATTTATACAGGCAAAGATAAATCTAAAATGGTTTATGCGTTTGCTAAAATGTGTCAATCTAATCAAAATCAAAAAAGAATCATAAATTCACGATACTTCGAGTTAGCAAAAACTCTTATGTCTACCCACTGTGCTGGCGAAAATTCGTCGTGGTATGGAAGAAAACATACAGAAGAAACAAAAAAGAAATTAAGTGAATCAAAAAAAGGATCTAATAATCCTATGTTCGGAAAACCAGCGCATAACAGGGGTATAACCCCGGCCCCCTTATCCGACGATGCTAAGAATAGAATATCTGCAGCACACAAAGGTAAAGTTATATCGGATGAAACAAAATTAAAAATGAGTGTTGCAGCTAAAGACAAGCCGAAATCCGAAGAACACAAAAAGCGATTATCAGAAGTCAATAAAGGCAAAGTTACATCGCAGGAAACAAAAGATAAAATTCGAGCAATACACAAAGGTAAAAAACAAAAAGAACTAACCTGCCCTCATTGTAGTAAGGAAGGCAGGGGTAGTTCTATGTTAAGATGGCACTTTGATAAGTGTAAATCTAAACCTTAGTTACTGTCCACTATTTTCTTCAGTTACGGCGGGCATCAATTTGCCTACTGCTGCATCATAGATACGAGAGTAAATACCTTTAAAGAATTTAGTAATAAATGTTTGAATCAATTTAATAATATCGCCAAGTACATTTTCTACCATAC